>C687J29039_10000292_pt1 | contig 19985 bp, 17 predicted proteins | sample RifCSP16_2_FD_29039 | JGI IMG/M metagenome (IMG submission 29039)
ACGGCGGCGCTCCAGGAGGACGTCGATGTCGTCGGCCTCTCGATCCTGTCGGGCGCGCACATGACGCTGCTGCCGAAGATCACCGCCGGCCTCAAGGCCGANGGCCTCGACGACGTGCTCGTGACCGCCGGNGGCATCATCCCCGACGACGACATCGCGGCGCTCAAGGCCGCCGGCATCGCCGCGGTCTTCGGGCCGGGCACGACGATCGCCCGGGTCGCCGAGTTCATCCGCGCCAACGTCCGCTCCCGCGCCGGGGCGTGACCGGGGGTGTGAGCGAGCCGGCGCGCAGCCAGGCCGCCAAGCGCGGTCGGGACCTCGCCGAACGCGCCAGGGCGGGGGAACGGAGGCCGCTGGCGCGCCTTCTGACCGAGGTCGAGGATCGCACGCCCACCGGCGAGGCCGCCCTGCGGATCCTGTACCCGCTGGCCGGCGCGGCTCATCTCGTGGGCGTGACGGGGGCCCCCGGCTCGGGCAAGAGCACGCTGGTGGCGGCCCTCGTCGGCGAGGCACGACGGGACGGCCGCCGCGTGGCGGTCCTCGCCATCGACCCCTCGAGCCCCATCACCGGCGGCGCCATCCTCGGTGACCGCGTGCGCATGCAGGCACACGCCGGCGACCGCGACGTCTTCATCCGCTCCATGGCCTCGCGCGGCCACGCGGGAGGGCTGGCCGCGGCGACCGTGGCCGCGGCGGCCGTCTTCGACGCCGTGGGCTTCCCGCTGGTCTTCATCGAGACCGTNGGCACCGGCCAGGCCGAGGTCGAGGTGGCCGCCATCGCCGACACGACGGTCGTGGTGCAGGCGCCCGAGATGGGGGACGAGGTNCAGGCCATCAAAGCGGGGCTCCTCGAGGTGGCCGACCTCGTCGTCGTCAACAAGGGCGACCGGCCGGGGGCACACCGCGCGGCTGCCCAGCTGCGGGCGATGCTGACCGTGGGCCGGCAGAACGATCGGGTGGCGGCCGAGTCGGGACGCCCGCGCCCCAAGCGCCCGGACGTCCTGCTCGCGACCGCCCTCAGCGGCGAGGGCGTGCCCGAGCTGCTGGCCGCGCTCGATCGGCGCGAGGCGGCCCGTCGCGCCGCGACCGACGACGGCGAGGTCGACGCCACGCGCCTGATCCGGGCCCGCGCCCAGCTCCACGGCATCCTCGGCGAGCGGGTCCGGGCGCGCCTCGCCGAGCCCGCCCTGGAGGCGGACACGGCGCTGCTCGTCCGCGCGGTCGCCGATCATGAGCTCGACCCGTACGCCGCCGCCGATCGTGCGCTCGACCTGCTGGCCGGCCGGTCGCGGGTCGGGTAGGCTGCCCGCGATGTCCGCCCAACCGATCCTCGTCTGCGGCGCCGGGATGATGGGCCACGGCATCGCGCAGGTCTTCGCGGCAGCCGGCCACCCGGTGACGCTGTACGAGCCGGAGCTGGCACGCGCGGAGGCCGGCCGGGCGCGGATCGCCGGCAACCTCGAGCGCGCCGTGGCCAAGGGTCGGCTGAGCGGCGAGGAGCGCGACGCGCAGCTGGCGCGGATCCGGGTGCGCGCCGACCTCGTCCGTGCCGCCAGAGGGGCCGCCCTGGTCGTCGAGGCAGTCTTCGAGGAGGAGGCCGTCAAGCGGACGCTGCTGGCCGACCTGGACCGCCTCGCGCCGTCGGACGCGGTCCTCGCCTCGAACACGAGCTCCATCAGCATCACGCGGCTGGCCGCGGCGGTCTCGCCGGAACGACGGTCCCGCGTCGTTGGCATGCACTTCTTCAGCCCGGTGCCGGTCATGCCGCTGGTCGAGCTCGTGCGCGGGGCCGAGACGAGCGACGGGACCGAGGCCGCGGTCCGGGCCTGGGCAGCGGCGATCGGCAAGCAGGTGATCGCCAGCCGCGATCGGCCCGGCTTCATCGTCAACCGCATCCTCATGCCCTACCTCGCGGAGGCGATGCGGGCCTACGAGGAGGGGCTGGGCACGGCCGAAGACATCGACGCCGGTGCGCGACTCGGGCTGAACCACCCCATGGGCCCGCTCGAGCTGGCCGACTTCATCGGCCTCGACGTCTGCCTCCACGTCATGGACGTGCTGCATGAGGGCTTCGGGGCGCCGCACATGGCGCCTCCGCCCGTGCTGCGCCAGCTNGTCGACGCGGGTCGCCTGGGCCAGAAGACGGGCCGCGGCTTCCACGAGTACCCGCGCCAGGGACGGTAGCCCCGCTCACGCACCGCGGCGGAGGACCGCCCCCACGGCCGCGAGCTCCGTGTCCCGACCCACGAGTGGCGCGTCCATCGCTGGCTATGCTAGGCGCGATGACATCCACCGTCCGCCCCATCGGGCTGCCATGACCGTCGCCCCGGGCGAGCCCGGCGCGCTGACACCGGAGGAGTCGCTCCTGCGCGACACGGCCCGCGACTTTGCCGAGCGCGAGCTGGCGCCGGGCGCGGCGGAGCGCGACGAGGCGGAGCGGTTCGACCGGGCGCTCTTCGACCGCATGGGTCAGCTCGGTTTCACGGCGGCGCCCTTTCCGGAGTCGATCGGGGGCGCCGGCTTCAGCTACCGGGCCTGGACGCTGGCCATGGAGGAGGTGGCCCGGGCGGACATGGCCATGGCCATCGCCTTGAGCGTCCACGTCCTCTCGCAGTACCCCGTGCACACCTGGGGCAGCGATGAGCAGCGGGCCCGCTGGCTGCCGGCGATGCTGGCCGGCGAGGCGCTCGGCGCCTTCGCCCTGACCGAGCCCCACGCCGGCTCGGATGCCGCCGCCATCCGCACGCGGGCGACGCGCGTGGGGCCCGCCGCGGCGCCGGATGGCTACCGGCTCGACGGGACGAAGAGCTGGATCAGCAACGCACCGGAGGCGGACCGCTACCTCGTCTTCGCCACCCTCGACCCAGGTCTCGGGCGCGACGGGATAACGGCCTTCCTCGTCGAGAAAGGCATGCCCGGGTTCCGCCCCGGGCGCCACGAACGGAAGATGGGCATCCGTGCCTGCCCCGCGTCCGAACTCATCTTCGAGGGCTGCGAGGTCNCCGTCGCGAACCGGCTCGGCGGGGAGGGGGAGGGATACCGCATCGCGCTGTCCGCCCTGGGAGAGGGGCGCATCTCGATCGCCGCGGCATGCACCGGCCTGGCCCAGGCTGCCCTCGAGGTGGGGGCGCGCTACCTGACCGAGCGCGTCGCCTTCGGAGTCCCGCTGGCCGAGCAGCAGGGGCTGCGCTTCGTGCTGGCCGAGATGGCCCAGCAGGTGGCCGCGGCGCGGGCGCTCACCCGCGCGGCCGCCGCGGCGAAGGACCGGGGCGAGCCGATCGCCGAGGCGTCGTCGCTGGCGAAGTGGACGGCCTCGGACGCGGCGATGCGCGTCACGACCGACGCGGTGCAGCTCCTGGGCGCTGCCGGCTACTCGCGAGAGAACCCGGTCGAGCGCTACATGCGTGACGCCAAGGGGGCCCAGATCTACGAGGGCACGAACCAGATCCACCGGCTGATCGTGGCCGAGCACGTCCTGGCGCGCGCCTCCCGCTCCTGAGCCGCATGCCCTGTGGTCATGCGAGGCCATGAAGCTGTGCGTGGCTGACGTGTGATGGCGCTTCATTGCGAAGCGGTCACGCTCCGTTCCGGCCGTTCGCATGCCGACCGGTCATGCCGGACGCCGTCCGGCTTCCGCCACTCCCCGGGGTGTAGATTCCCCACATGACGCGTTCCGCCGACGGCCCCGACGGCCGTGTCTTCCTCGTCTCCGCGGCGCGCACGCCGATCGGCAAGTTCGGCGGCAGCCTCGCCGAGATCCCGGCCACGACCCTCGGCGGCATCGCCATCCGCGCGGCCGTCGNGCGCGCNGGCGTGCCGCTGGACGCCATCGACGACGTCTTCATGGGNATGGTCCTGCAGGCGGGCACGGGCCAGGCCCAGGCGCGCGTGGCGGCCCTCAAGGCCGGCCTGCCCGAGACGACCAGTGCCACCACCATCAACCGCGTCTGTGGTTCGGGGATGAAGGCGATCATGCTCGCCGCTTCGGAGATCAAGGCCGGCGACGCGGAGATCGTCGTGGCCGGCGGCATGGAGAGCATGGACCTGGGGCCCTACCTGCTGCCCCGAGCTCGCTCGGGCTATCGGCTCGGCCACGCCGAGATGCTCGACTCCACGATCTCCGACGGGCTGTGGTGCTCGGTCGAGGACTGCCACATGGGCACGCACGCCGAGCGGGTGGCGGCGCACAGCGNGGTCAGCCGGGCCGACCAGGATGCCTTCGCCCTCGAGAGCCACCGGCGCGCCATCGCCGCCATCGACGGGGGCCGTTTCGACGACGAGATCGTGCCGGTGCCGATCCGCCGCGGCAAGGAGGAAACGCTCTTCACGACCGACGAAGCGCCGCGCCGCGACACCACCCTCGAGGCGCTCGCCCGACTCAAGCCGGCTTCGCGCTGCCGGCACGCGAGGAAGGCGAGCCCGAGCCCTCGGGCTCGGTCACGGCCGGCAACGCGCCCGGCATCAGCGACGGCGCCGCCGCCACCGTCGTGGCCAGCGAGCGCGCGGTGGAGCGCCACGGACTGCGGCCGCTCGCGCGCATCGTCGGCTACGCCCAGGCGGAGATCGCCGCCAAGTGGCTCTTCCTCGCCCCGGTCCAGGGCGTGCGCAAGCTCCTCGAGCGCACGGCGATGTCCATCGAGGACTTCGACCTCATCGAGATCAACGAGGCCTTCGCCGCCCAGGTGCTGGCCGACGGCCGCGAGCTCGGCTTCGACTGGTCGAAGGTGAACGTCAACGGCGGCGCGATCGCCCTGGGACACCCCGTCGGCGCCAGCGGCGCGCGCATCGTGGCCACCCTGCTCCACGAGCTGCGGCGGCGCGGAGGCCGTCATGCCCTCGCCACCCTCTGCCTCGGTGGTGGTGGCTCCGTGGCCATGGCCTTCGAGCGCGTCTGAGTCGCCTATCATCGAGGGGACCGGTCGCCGTGTCGGCCGGCCTCACGGCGCACACCCGGAGGAAGCCCATGCCCCGCGTCGCCATCATCACCGATTCGGCCTCGGACCTGTCGCCCGAGGACGCCGCCAGCCACGAGGTGACCGTGGTCCCGCTCATGGTCACCTTCGGCTCGACCGAGTACCGCACCGGCGTGGACATCGACGCCGCGCGCTTCTGGGAGATGATGACCGCGCCGTCCGCGCCCTTCCCCAGGACGGCCGCCTGCAGCCCGGGCGACTTCCAGGCCGCGTTCGCTCGCGCATTCGATGGGGGCGCCGATGAGATCGTCTGCATCACCGTCGGCGGCAAGCTCTCGGCCACGCTCAAGAGCGCCCAGATCGCCCGCGACGCGATGCCCGACCGGCCCATCCACGTCGTCGACGGCGATTCGGCCAGCTACGGCTTCGGCATGCTGGTGCTGCTGGCCGCCGACCTGGCGAGGACCGGCGCCTCCGCCGCGGAGATCGTGGCGGATGTCGAGCGCCGAAAGCCCGACTGCCGCCTCTACGTCGTCCTCGAGACGCTCGAGTACCTCAAGCGCGGCGGGCGCATCAGCGGCGCCAAGGCGGCCATCGGCGGCATCCTCTCGGTCAAGCCGATCATCACCATCGAGGACGGCCTCGTGGAGACCGCGGACCAGCCCAGGACGCGCGGCAAGGCCCGCGAGCGGCTGTTCGAGTTGCTGACGGCGAAGCCCGTCGAGCGCGCCGTCGTCCTGCATGGCCGGGCCTCCGATGTGGCGGTCTTCGCCGACGAGCTGGCGGCTCGCGCCGGGATCGCCCGCTCGAGCGTGATGATCCGTCTGATCGGGCCCGCGATCGGCCCCCACGTGGGCCCCGGCGCCTACGGCGCGGTCGTGCTCCGCAGGGCCTGAGCCTCCGGTTGTAAACTGGCCGCGCTTCGCATCCCGCGGGCCTGCCCGCCCCACACCGTCCCCGGGGCCCGGCGTTCGCGACACGGAGGAACTCGTCCTCGATGACTACCGAGCAGGTCGCCGCGCCGATCAACCCCTGGAAAGTGGCGCAGCAGCAGTTCGACCTCGCCGCGGACAAGCTGGACCTCGACCCCGGCCTGCGGCATGTCCTGCGCGAGTGCCGGCGCGAGTTGACGGTCCACTTCCCGGTGAAGATGGACGACGGCANCGTNCAGGTCATGACCGGNTACCGCGTCCAGCACAACCTCGGCCGGGGGCCGGCGAAGGGCGGCATCCGCTACCACCAGGANGTCAGCCTCGACGAGGTGAAGGCCCTCGCGATGTGGATGACCTGGAAGTGCGCGGTCGTGGACCTGCCCTACGGCGGCGGCAAGGGCGGCGTCGTCATCGACCCCAAGAAGCTGTCGCAGCATGAGGTCGAGCGGCTGACCCGCCGCTTCGCCACCGAGATCAGCGTGCTCATCGGCCCCGAGCGGGACATCCCGGCCCCGGACGTCAACACGAACGCCCAGACCATGGCCTGGATCATGGACACCTACTCGATGCACGTGGGGTACACGGTCCCCGGCGTCGTCACCGGCAAGCCCATCAGCCTGGGTGGTTCGGAGGGGCGCAACGAGGCGACCGCCCGCGGTGCCGTCTACACCATCGTCGAGGCGGCACGCCACCTGGGCATGGATCTCGGTCGTGCCACGGTCGCCGTGCAGGGCTTCGGCAACGCCGGCTCCATCGCCGCGCAGCTCATCGTCCCCGAGGGCGCCACGGTGGTGGCCGTCTCCGACTCGAGCGGTGGCATCCATAACGCGGCNGGCCTCGACGTCGAGAGGGTCATCGCCTGGAAGAAGGAGCACGGCACCGTCGTCGGCTTCCCTGGCGCGTCGGGCATCACGAACGCCGAGCTGCTCGAGATCCCCTGCGACGTCCTCATCCCCGCCGCCCTCGAGAACCAGATCACGCCGGCCAACGCCGGGCGGATCAAGGCCCGCATCATCGCCGAGGCCGCCAACGGCCCGACCACGCCCGAGGCGGACGACATCCTCCACGAGCGCGGCGTCTTCATCATCCCGGACATCCTGTGCAACGCCGGCGGTGTGACGGTCAGCTACTTCGAATGGGTCCAGGACCTCAACCGCGACCACTGGAGCGAGGCGGTCGTCAACGCCAAGCTCAAGGAGATCATGGTCAAGGCCTTCGGCGAGGTGCTGCGGCTGGCCACGACCAACGACGTGAACAATCGGGTCGGCGCCTACCTGCTGGCCGTGGACCGGGTCGCCTCGGCCACCGCCCTGCGCGGCCTCTACCCGTAACGCGACGGCGGCCGGCCATCGACGCGACCCAGCCCGAACGCCGTCCCCGCGCGAGGACCCGATGACCGACGTCGCTGCCGCCCCGGCGGCCGAGCTGGCCTCGCTCGCCGCAGCGCACCACGAGGCGTGGCTGGCTGCCCATCCGGTGGAGGCCACGGTCATCGGGGAGCGGCGCTTCGACGACCGCCTCGAGGACATCTCGCCCGAGGGTGTCCGGGCGCGCGCCACACAGCTGCGTGGTTTCCTCGAGCGGGCCCGGGCGATCCCCACGGGGGTCATGGCCGAGGCCGACGTGGTGACGCACGAGGTGCTCCTCGAGGCGCTCCAGACGGAGCTGTCGCTGGTCGAGGCCGATCTCGAGGAGTGGACGGTCGACCCCCTCAACGGGCCGCAGGTCCACTTCCTGAACCTGCCCACCCTGCAACCGGTCACGACGGTCGAGCAGGGCGAGGCGATGGCCGGCCGCTGGCGGGCCATGGGTCCATGGCTGGACCAGCACATGGCCAACCTGCGCCGCGGCGCATCCGAGGGTCTCGTCGGCGTGCACGAGCCGGTGGTCAAGACGATCGAGGCCCTCGACGCCCTGGGCAACCGCCCGCTCGAGACGTGGGCCGTCCTGGATCCCATCCGCGAGCCCCATCCCGACTGGCCGGCCGGCGACCTCGAGGCCTTTCGGGCCGACCTGCTGATGGCGGTCCGCGAGGGCCTGGCACCGGCCTTCGCCCGCTATCGCGAGCTGCTCGCCGACGTGGTCCTGCCTGTGGCGCGGCCCGGCGAGCGAGCGGGCCTGCTGCACCTCCCGGGCGGTTCCGAGACCTACCGGCGCCTCGTGCGCGCCCACACCACGCTCGCCCTCTCACCCGAGGAGATCCACGGGATCGGGCTGCGCGAAGTGGCGCGCGTCAACGCCGAAACGGAGGAGCTCGGCCGGCGGGTGCTCGGGGCGCCCGACAGGGCGGCAACGGTCGAACGCATGCGCGGCGATCCGTCGCTCCACTTCTCGACCCGCGAGGAGATCGTGAGCGAGGCGGAGACGGCGCTGGCCCGGGCCCGGGCGGCCATCCCCGCCTGGTTCGGGAGGCTGCCTGGTGCCGAGTGTGCCGTCGTGCCCATCGCCGAGCACGAGGAGCGCCACGCCACGATCGCCTACTATTGGCAGCCGGCCGCCGACGGCTCGCGCCCCGGCCAGTACTTCGTCAACACCCACGCGCCGGAGACGCGCCCCCGTTTCGAGGCGGAGGCGCTGGCGTACCACGAGTCGATCCCGGGTCATCACCTGCAGATCGCGATCGCCCAGGAGCTGACCGGCCTGCCCGAGTTCCGGCGCCACCTTGCGGTGACGGCCTTCGACGAGGGCTGGGGCCTGTACGCCGAACGCCTGTCGGACGAGATGGGGCTCTACACGTCGGACCTCGATCGGCTCGGCGTGCTCTCCTTCGACTCGTGGCGCGCCTGCCGGCTCGTCCTGGACACCGGCCTCCACGCCCTCGGCTGGTCGCGGGCGCAGGCCATGGAGTTCATGATCGCCAACAGCCCCGTGGCCACGAACAACGTCGTCAACGAGGTCGATCGCTACATCGTCTGGCCGGGCCAGGCGCTGGCCTACAAGATGGGCCAGCTGGAGATCCTCCGGCTCCGGGCCTGGGCCCGGGAGCGACTCGGTGGGCGCTTCGACATCCGCGCCTTCCACGACGCCGTGCTGTCCGAGGGCGCCGTGCCGCTGCGGGTGCTGGGCGACCTCGTCGCGCGCTACGNGGAGCGAGCNGCGGCGGGGTAGCCGCGGCTCCGACCCTGAGCGGTCGATGGCCGATCGGTCCATGCGCCGGCTTGTCAGTACTACTGTCGCCGGGCCGCTGATTCGGCCGCAGCAGGGCCCAAGCGGCTTCGGCAAGGCCTCGTGGGCACCAGAATCAGCCACCAGCGGCTAACAGGATCGGCTGGTGGCGACCCTCCCGCCGGACAAGCGGGCGTCCCGACAGTACTACTGACATCGGCGACCACAGAGCTCCCAGCAAGCCCGCCTCGCCCCTCTCGCGGTGTACCATGCCGCTCCCATGCTGGACCACGAAGAGAAGTTCCTGTTCAAGGAGGAGATCCTCCACCTGGCCACCGCCGTGGCGGAGCCGGGCACGCTCGACAACGTCGAGGATCTGCTCACCGACGTGATCACCAGCCCGCGCTTCGACTCGGAGGTCTTCACGCTCGAGCGCTCGCTGCAGGTCATGCTCGGTCCTCGCGCGGGAACGACGCTGGTCGGCTTGCTCACGGTCGCGCCCGAGGTCTTCGACGAGGTGGCCGAGGTGCGCATCGCGAGCGAGGTGCACGAGCGGCTCGTCGCCTGGCGCGCCCGCTTTGGCCTGGCCATCGACAACGCCCTCAACTTCCTCAACAACCCGGACGGCATCCAGGGCCACAACTTCGCCACGCAGATCGCCCATATCGAGGACCGGCGCGTCCTCCAGGGGCGATTGACGCTCGTGCGCTACAACAACGAGCCGCAGTTCTTCCTGGCCGACGCGGGCGTCTTCTACGGCCTCATCGCCGACCTGCTCGAGCGCCTGGGCCCGCACACCGACCCGGACACGATCGACCAGGAGACGCTGACGCGCCTGAGGGACGCGCTGACGCTGGTGGAGCGCCGGGCCACGCCGCGCGAACGGGCCTAAGGCCCCGAGCCCCTTCGGGGCGACCGATGCGCCAGCTCTACCTCGCCGCGACCGGCATGAACCGGGGCAAGACGACGGTCTCGCTCGGACTCCTCGCCGCGCTCTTCGCGCGCGGCCTGAAGACGGGCTTCATCAAGCCGGTCGGGCAGCGCTACGCGATCGTGGACGGCGTTCCCGCCGACGAGGACGCCATCCTCATGAAGAGCGTCTACGCCCTGCCCGACCCGCTGGCGAACCTAAGCCCCGTGCACATCCCGCGCGGCTTCACCAAGGCCTTCATCAACGGCCACGTCGTGGACGACCTGCCCGCCCGCATCCGCGCAGCCTGGGAGCGGGTGGCCGAGGGCCGCGAGGTGCTCCTCGTCGAGGGCACCGGACACGCCGGCGTGGGCTCGGTGGTCGATCTCTCGAACGCCGCGGTGGCGCGCATGCTCGGCGCCCGTGCCGTCATCGTCAGCGAGGCCGGCGTCGGCCGTCCCATCGACGAGATCGTGCTCAACCACGCGTTCTTCAGCCGCCATGGGGTCGAGGTGGCCGGCGCCGTGGTCAACAAGGTGGACCTCGAGGCGCATCCCTCGTTGGCCGCCGTCCTCGAGCGCGGGCTGGCCCGGCACGGCATCGAGCTGCTGGGCGTCCTGCCCTACCGTCCCCTTCTCTCCAACCCGACCCTCTCGATGCTCCAGGAGCAGATGCGCGGTGAGCTGCTGCACCCCGGGCCGGACCTCGCCCGCGTCATCGAGCACGTCGCCATCGGCGCCATGCAGGCCGGCCATGTGCTCGAGCGGGTGGGACCGGGCAGCCTGCTCATCGTGCCCGGGGATCGCGAGGACGTCATCGGCACGGTGGTCACGGCCACGCTCGTGGGTGCGCCGACCGGCGGTGCCGACGCTGCCTCCCGGCACCGCAGCCGCCGGACGCTGGCGGGCATCGTGCTGACCGGTGGATACCGGCCCTCGCAGCGCGTCATCGACGCCATCCGCCACGCCGATCTCTTCGCCTACCTCGTGGCGGAGGACACGTACGCCGCTGCCTCCGAGGTGCACGACCTGCTGGTCAAGACGCACCCGGATGACGCCGACAAGATCGAGCTCATCCAGCAGCTCGTGGCCGAGCACCTCGACGTGGACCGCATCCTCGCGCGCTTCGCGGAGCCGCTCCCGCGCTAGCCTGCCGGCCCGGGGAGCGGCTCGTTGTCGATGAGCCGCGTCGGCCCGAAGCGCACCGCGAGCGAGAGCAGCGCCGGCCCCTGAACCCGTTCCAGCTCGGCCAGGGTCTCGGCGTCGGCGCAGCTGACGTACTCGCCCTCCGCCAGCGGCTCGGACGCGAGCACCGCCCGCATCGCCGCGCGCAACGCCTCGCCGGAGCGCTCGCCGGCCTCCCACCGGCCACGGGCTGCCAGCAACGCCCGGCGCAGGACCGGCGCCGCGGCGCGCTCGGCAGGGGAGAGGTGGAAGTTGCGCGACGACAGCGCGAGCCCGTCCGGCTCGCGCACCGTGGGGCAGGCGATCACTTCCGTGGGCAGCGCGAGGTCGAGCGCCATGCGCCGGATGACCATGACCTGCTGGGCGTCCTTCTGGCCGAAGTAGGCNTGCTCCGCGCCGACCAGGGCGAAGAGGATGGCCACCACCGTGGCCACGCCCTCGAAATGGCCCGGTCGCGCCGCGCCCTCGAGGGGCCCGGCCAGCGCGCCCACGCTGACCCGTGTGTCGAAGTCGGCNGGGTAGACCTCCTCGACCGGCGGCATCCAGANGAGGTCCACCTCCTCCTCGGCGCAGATGGCCAGGTCCCGGGCCTCGCTGCGGGGATAGCGCCCGAAGTCAGCGGCCTGGTCGAACTGGCGCGGGTTCACGAAGATCGTCACGACGGTCGTGGCGTCCGCGTCGCGTGCGCGACGCATGAGCGCGCGGTGGCCGCCGTGGAGCCAGCCCATCGTGGGCACGAGGCCGATCGGCCGTGGCGCGCGGACGAGCGCCGCGCGCAGCTCCGCGCGGGTGCGCAGGACGCGGGTCACCCGCTCAGAGGTCGCGGTCGAGCGGGATCCCGCCCAGCGGCGCGCCCGCGGTCCGGTCCTGCTCGCCGCGGCCGAGCGCCTCGGCCAGGACGGCATCGTCCATGCGCACCGTTTCCGCCTCGCCGGGGAAGGTGCCCGCGGCCACGTCCGCCGCCCAGGCCCGGACCGCAGCGTCGATCGTCTCGCGCAGGTGGGCGTAGAGGCGGGCGTGGCGCGGGATGTGGTCCACGCTCAGCCCGAGCACGTCGGTAATGATCTGGACCTGGCCCGAGCAGCCGGCTCCGGCGCCGATGCCGATGGTCGGGATGCGCAGGCGCTCGGTGATGGCAGCGGCGAGCTGCTCCGGTACGAGCTCCAGCACGACGGAGAAGGCGCCCGCCTCCTGGACTGCCAGCGCGTCGGCGAGGAGGGCGCGCGCGGTATCGCGCGTCTTGCCCTGCACGCGCACCTTCCCGATCTGGTGGATGGCCTGCGGGGTGAGCCCGATGTGGCCCATGACCGGGATGCCCGTCTTCGTCATGGCCTCGATGGTCCGCGCGCTGCGCACGCCACCTTCGATCTTCACGGCCTGGGCGCCGCCCTCGCGCAGGAAGACGCCCGCGTTGGCGATCGACTCCTCGATCGACACGCCGTAGGACAGGAAGGGCATGTCGGCGATGACCAGGGCGTGCCGGCTGCCGCGGGCGACGGCCTTGACGTGGTGGAGCATCTCGGCCATCGAAACGCGCACGGTGGTCTCGTAGCCGAGCATCACCTGGGCCAGCGAGTCGCCCACGAGCAGCATCGGGATGCCTGCCTCGTCGAGGATGCGCGCGGTCGGGTAGTCGTACGCGGTCAGCATCGGGATGCGCTGCCCGTCGGCATGCAGCCGGGCGATATCGCTGACGGTCAGGCGGCGCGGTGCATCGGTGGCGCTCATGCCCGGCTCTCCTCGGTGGCTCGCATGGATCGGGTCGCCTGACCAGTCTGCCTCGAAGCGTCGCGGGCGTCCAGCAGGGCCGCCACGCGGTCGAGCAGGCGGTCGGCCACCTCGCGCTTCGAGAGGAGCGGCCATCGCTCGGGCGCGCTCCCGGGGACCACGATCGTGACGCGATTCGTGTCGCCTCCGAAGCCGGAGCCCTCCTCGGCGACGTCGTTGGCCACGAGCAGGTCGACGCGCTTGCGGGCCGCCTTCTCGACCGCCCGGTCGAGCGACCCGGTCTCGGCCGCGAAGCCGACCAGGACGGGTCGGGGACGCAGCCGCTCGTGGGCCAGCGCTGCCGCCTCCGCGAGGATGTCCTCGGTCGGCTCCAGCTCCAGGGTCAGGCCCGCCCGGCGGGTCAGCTTCTCCTCGGCGGCCCGCTGCGGCCGGAAGTCGGCCACCGCGGCGGCCATGACCAGCGCGTCGGCGTCGGCTAGCGCGGCCAGGACGACCTCGCGCATGGCGGCCGCGGTCTCGGCGTGGCGCACCTCGGCGCGCTCGGGCAGCGGCACGCTCACCGTCCCGGCCACGAGGACCACCACCGCGCCGCGGTCGAGCGCGGCCTCGGCGACGGCCGCTCCCATGCGGCCCGACGAGCGGTTGCCGATGAAGCGCACGGGGTCGATGGGCTCGGCCGTGCCGCCGGCGCTGACGACGATGCGGCGGCCCTCGAGGTCGGCCCCGCGTCGCTCGGGCTCGAGTGGCGGGCGCAGCGCCGCATCGGGGGCCCGCACCGGCCGCCCCGTCACGGCCGCCTCGACGGCGGCCACGATGGCCGCGGTCTCGGCCAGCCTGCCGCGGCCGCTGGCACCGGAGGCCAGCGGCCCCTCCTCGGGCTCGACGATCGCGTAGCCGTACCCGCGCAGCCTCTCGGCGTTCGCCCGCGTGGCCGGGTGGCTCCACATCCCGCCGTCCATGGCCGGCGCGACGACCACCGGCGCCGCGGTGGCGAGGCAGATCGCGGTGACCACGTCGTCGGCCAGACCGCCGGCCATGGCGGCCATCCAGCGGGCGGTGGCCGGGGCGACGACGACGACGTCGGCCGTGTCGGCGGCCACGATGTGGCCGATGCGCGAGTCGGCCAACAGCTCCAGTGGATCGAGCTGGACGCGGTGCCGGGTCAGCGTCTCGAGCGTCAGCGGCCCGAGGAAGCGCGACGCCGAATGCGTCATCGCCGGCTGCACCTCGGCCCCGGCGGCGACGAGGGCGCGCACCAGCTCGGCGGCCTTGTAGGCCGCGATCGAGCCGGTCACGCCGAGGACGACGAGCCGCCCCTCCAGCGGCCGCGCGCTCACCGCGCGCTCCGCAGGGCCGGCTCCGCGGGCGCGCTGGCGGCGGTCGCCGCCGCCGCCTCCGCATGGAGCAGGACGAGGCCCCGCAACGTCAGCTCGGGATCCACGACGTCCACGCCCTCGAGGCCCTCGATCCACGGGGCGCGCGACAGGCCGCCGGTCAGGATGACGCGGATGGACGCGCCCGGGTTTTCGGCCGCGAGCTCCTCTCGCGTGAGCCGGATGAGCTCCTTCGCCAGGCCCAGGTGGCCGATGACCGCGCCGCTCTGCATGGCCGAGATGGTGTCATCGCCGATGGCCCGTGCCGGCCGCCGCAGCGCGATGCGCGGCAGCTTCGCGGTGCGCGAGGCCAGGGCCTCCAGGCCCAGCTCGAGGCCCGGGGCGATGGCCCCGCCGATGTAGGCGCCGTCGGCGGCGACGACGTCGAGGGTCGTGGCCGTCCCGAAGTCGACCACGATGGCCGGAGCGCCGTGCAGCCGGCCGGCGGCGAAGGCGTTGACGAGCCGGTCGGCGCCGGCCTCGTCGGGTCGCTGGACACGGATGGGGATGGGCACGCTGGCCGCGCTCGCCTCGAGCAGCGGCAGCGCCCGGCGCACGGCGAGGGCGGCCAGCGCCGCCGACCAGGCGGGCACGACGCTGGCCACGACGATCGCGTCGATGTCGGCCAGCCCGCGGCCGTCGAGGGCCAGCAGCCCCTCGAGGAGCGTCTCCAGCTCGTCCGGACCGATGGCGCGGCGGCTCGTGGCCCGGCGCGTGGCGACCAGCTCGCCGCTGCGCGCGAGGCCGAGCGTGACGTTGGTGTTGCCGACGTCGATGGCGAGCAGCATGGCCCGATGATACCCGTGCCCTGCCGCCGCCCGGTGGTAGCCTGCCGCTGGCCGCTTGACAGAGGAGCCTCACATGTCCGCCCTGCGGCGGCTGATCGACTTCTACGGCATCCAGGCGCACCTCCTGTGGGAGTGGCGGGCGGGCCGGCGCGCGCTCCTGAAGCGCGGCCTCTTCTCGTTCGTCATCGCCTGGATCTCGTTCGCCGTCACGGCCTGGGCGATCCCCGGCATCCTCGTCACCGACGTCGCCTCGGTGGCCATCGCGGTCGTCGTCATCGCCCTCCTCTACGCGCTGGTGCGGCCGATCTTCCTCGCGCTCGTCGCGCCGATCTCGCTCCTCCTCGTCGGCGTCGCGTCGATCGTCTTCCAGGTCTTCGTGATCGGCATCCTCGGTCCGCTCGTCCCCGGCATCGACGTCACCGATGTCGGAGCTGCGTTCTGGGGCTCGTGGGTCTTCGCCATCGTCCACACGTTCCTCTCGGCCGTCGTCGCCCTCGACCAGGAGCAGTCCTACTACGCCTCGCTCGTGCGCCAGCTGGCCGTGCGCCGCGCGGATGTCGTTCGCACCGACCAGCCCGGCCTGGTGATCGTCCAGATCGACGGCCTCAGCCACCCGGTACTGCGCAACCAGGTGCGTGCCGGTCGCGTGCCGGTCATCTCGCGCTGGCTGCGGGCGCGGCGGATGCGGCTCGGTCGCTGGGAGGTGATGCTGCCCTCGCAGACGTCGGCCAGCCAGGCCGGCATCCTGCACGGCGACAACGACCGCATCCCGGCCTTCCGCTGGTACGAGAAGGCGACGCGCCGCCTGCTCGTCTCGAATCGTCCGCACGATGCGGCCGAGATCGTCCGCCGCGTCTCGAACGGGGAGGGGCTGCTGAGCCGCGGCGGGGTCAGCATCGGGAACCTCGTCACCGGCGATGCGTCCCGCAGCTTCATGACCATGGCCGCACTCGCCGAGGGGACGCGCGGCATCGGCCGACCGCGCGATTTCTACGGTTTCTTCGTCAGCCCGCACAACTACCTGCGCGTCGTCTTCCAGACGGTCGGCGAGATCGGCAAGGAGCTGGTGCAGGCGCGGCGGCAGGCGCGTGCCGGCATCGAGCCACGCATGCCGCGGGGCTTCCCCTACCCGATCGCGAGGGCCGTCACGAACATCCTCCTGCGCGGCCTGCAGACGTCGCTGATCATCGAGGAGATGTATCGGGGCACCCCGGTCATCTACGCCGACTACACCGACTACGACGAGATCGCCCATCACTCGGGCCCCGAGCGGGCCGAGGCGTTCGATGCCCTCGACGGCGTGGATCGCACGCTCGGCGCCCTGGAGCGGGCGGCCGCCGACGCCGCTCGTCCCTACCGCTTCGTCGTCCTCTCCGACCACGGCCAGACGCTGGGTGCGACGTTCCAGCAGCGCTACGGGGTGACGCTCCAGGACACGGTGCACGCGCTCATGGGCGGTCGGGCCTCGGTCGAATCGGCCACCGGGCGCGTCGAGGAGTGGGGCGCGGTCAACACGTTCCTCTCCGAGTTCACACGCGGCATCGGTGTCGGGCCCGCCATCGCGCGGCGCGCCCTGAGGAGCCGGACGCGCGACGGCCTGGTGGAGCTCGGCCGGCGGGTCGAGGCGGCGCCACCTGCGGAACCCGCGGCGGCCGTGGGCGAGGCACCGGATCTCGTCGTGTGCCCGTCGGGCAACCTGGCCCTGATCTACTTCAACGCCCGCGTCGAGCGGCTGACCGTGGAGCATCTGGCCGAGCTCCATCCCGGGCTCGTCGAGGCGCTGGCCAACCACCCGGGCATCGGGCTGCTGCTCGTCCGCTCCGAGGCGCACGGCGCGATCGCCGTCGGCCGCCGTGGCATCCGCTACCTCGACGCGGAGCGGGTCGTGGGCGAGGACCCCGTGGCGCCCTTCGGGCCGTACGCCATCGCGAGCCTGCGCGGGCTCGATGCCATGGACAACGTCGGCGACATCGCGGCCATCAGCGTGCTCGACCCCGACACCGAGGAGGTGGCGGCCTTCGAGGAGCTCATCGGCTCCCACGGCGGGATCGGCGGCTGGCAGACGAAGGGCTTCATCCTCTACCCCGCAGACTGGGAGGTGACCGAGGACCCGCTCCTGGGTGCCCCNGCCGTCTACCGTCAGCTGCGATCGTGGATGGAGGCGATGGGGCTGCCCGTCGGACCACGCTCAGGCGTCGAGGGCAGCCCGGACCTCCGGTAGGCGCTCGATCGTCTCGAGGTCGAACGGGTCGCGGAAGATCCAGATGACTTCGGACACGCCGACGTCGGCATAGGCCCGGATGCCCGCTGCGATCGTCGCCGGCGGGCCCCATAGCGTGAGATCCTGGGCCTGCCCGTCGGAGCCGACCCTGCCGGCCAGGCCGTGCCGCTCGGCGATCTCGCCGTACGTCCGGAGCGCCTCCTCGGCATGGTCGCGGATGACGACGTCGATGGAGACCGTGCGCGCGATCTCACGCTCGTCCCGGCCGATCGCCGCGCAATGCGCGCGCAGGATGGCGTCGCGGTCGGCGATGCGGGCCGGTTCGCCGTAGCCGTTCCACAGGTCGGCGTAGTGGGCGGTCGTGAGCAGCGTCTTGCGCGGCCCGGAGCCGCCGATGAGGATGGGCAGCCGCGCCTGGATCGGGCGTGGCGCGCAGACGGCGTCGCGCAGGGTGTAGAAGCGTCCCTCGTGCGTGACGCGCTCACCGTCGAGCAGGCGACGGATGAGGCCGACCGCCTCGTCGAGCCGGTCCAGTCGCTCGCCGAAGCTCGCGCCGAAGTCGAACCCGAAGGCGTCGTGCTCGCGCTCGAACCAGCCGCCGCCGAGGCCGAGGATCGCCCGTCCGTCGCTCACGTGGTCCAGGGTGGTGGCCAGCTTCGCCGTCAAGCCGGGGTTGCGGAANGTGTTGGCACCGACCAGCAGGCCGAGGCGCACGTGGCTCGTCAGCGCGGCCCAGGCCGACAGCGTCATCCAGCCCTCGAGCTTCGGGTCGCTCCAGTCGCCCTCGTCGGCCAGCAGGTGGTCGTCCGCCCAGAGTGAGTCGAAGCCCGATGCCTCGATGCGCCCCGCGACGTCGCGCAGCGCCGGCCACGTGGTGCGGTTGGTCCAGATGGCGGCTCCGAAGCGCATCGGCGGAGCATACGTGCCTCGGGCTGGGCGCGCGCCGCCTCCCGTCCCGACCTGCCGCATGCCCCCTGGGCATCCGAACCCGCGAACCCGGCCGCAACTGCCTCGCGATGAGGCGTCATCGAGCGGCAGCTGAGCGTGGATCCGGCCGCTCCCATGACCGGCGGGCATGCGGTCTGCCGGGGCGCGTGTCTGCCGGGGCGCGTTGACACTCGGCGGCACCGACTGCTACCATGCCGGCACTCGGTTAGCACTCACCATCGGAGAGTGCTAACCACGAACGAGGACCGTCCACGTGGCGCGACGCAAGGACCGCCCCGGTCCGCTCGACCCGCGCTCGGCGGCGATCCTGCGGGCCATCATCGAGGAATACGTGGCCACCGCGCAGCCGGTGGGCAGCCAGTCGCTGGTCGAGAGGTGCCGCCTCGAGGTCAGCTCCGCGACCGTGCGCAACGTCATGGCCGAGCTGGAGCGCGCGGGGCTCCTGCACAGCCCGCACACCAGCGCCGGCCGNGTGCCGACCGATGCCGGCTACCGGCTCTACGTCGANTCGATCGCCGAATCCGTCGCCCTGGCGCCGGTCGAACGCCTGATGATCCGCCACCAGTTCGGCCAGGTCGAGTTCGCCAGCGAGCAGTGGATCCGCCTCGCGGCGTCCACCCTGGCCGGGGCGACCCATTCTGCCGGCATCGCCACGCCGGCCAAGCCCGAGGCGTCGCGCATCCGGCGTGTGGACCTCGTCTCGGGCGGCGAGCGGATGGCCAGTCTCGTGCTCGTCCTCGCCGAGGGCCCCATCAAGCAGCACCTCCTGCCGCTCGACACGCCGACCGACCAGGAGCTCCTCGACGACGCCGCACGACGCCTCAATGAGCGCATCGCCGGCAGGACGGCGACGCAGCTGGAGCCGCTGCTGCGCGACCTGCCCCTCGACACCGACACGGACCAGCTCGTCGCCCGGGCCGCCGAGCGCATCGCCCGGGCCATGCGCGAGTTCGACGCCAACGTCGTCGAGGACGTCTTCAGCGAGGGCCTCCTCTACGTCATGGAGGCGCCCGAGTTCGCGCAGACGGACAAGCTCCGTCGCGTCTTCGTCCTCCTCCAGGATCGCGCCTACCTGGGCGACCTCGTCCATGACGTGACAGACGCCGGCGACGTGCGCGTCTTCATCGGCGCCGAGAACCGTCCCGCCGAGCTGCACGACGTGGCCCTCGTCCTCGCGCCCTACGGCCGACGGGGACGAGCCAGCGGCGTGGTGGGGGTGCTCGGTCCCACGCGCATGGCCTACCCACACGCGATCAGCACCGTCCGCTACGTGAGCGGCCTGATGAACGAATTGGTGGATCACCTGTACGCATGAGCACGCACAAGACTCGTGCCCAGGAGCGCATCGAGGCCCTCGAGACGCCCACCGCGACCCAGTTGCTGGAGCGCATCGCGCAGCTGGAGACGGAGCTGGCCGCCGCGCGAGGGGAGGCCGGCGACAACCTCGCCGGCTGGCAGCGCGCCACGGCCGACTTCCAGAATTACCGGCGCCGCACGGAGCAGGAGCGCGAGCAGCTGCTCGGGCTGGCCAACGAATCGCTGCTGCGCAAGGTCCTGTCGATCGTGGATGATTTCGACCGCGCCATCGAGGCCATGCCCTCCGAGCTGGCGAAGGTGTCCTGGGTCGAGGGCATCGCGGCCATCGACCGCAAGCTCCGTTCCCTGCTCGAGTCGGAGGGCGTGACGCCGATCGAGGCCGCCGGGCGGCCGTTCGACCCGCGCGAGCACGAGGCACTCACCCACGAAGAGACCACCAAGGCTCCCGATGAGACGGTCATCGGCGAGATCCAGCGCGGCTACAGGATCCGGGACCGGGTCCTGCGGCCGTCGCTCGTCAGCGTCGCCAAGAACCCCGGCAGCGATGCCGGGTCCGGAGGGAACGA
>C687J29039_10000301_pt1 | contig 19604 bp, 24 predicted proteins | sample RifCSP16_2_FD_29039 | JGI IMG/M metagenome (IMG submission 29039)
TACAGGCCCTGCGGACGAGGCTCTTGAGGGCGCTCTTTGGCGTCAATGGCGTGGTGGAGATCGAGCGAGGCTCGACGCTGATCGTTGAGCGCAACGGTCGTCCCCTGGCCGAGGCGGAAAAGGCAAGGCTTGCGATGCTCGCGGTCCGAGCCGGGGTGAATGTGGTTGTGCTCGAGGAGGTGCGCCTGCGCGGTTTCGTCCCCCCGGAGAGATTGCAGGTGATGGTCTCTCAGACAGCAGACGACCTAGCCCGGAGCTTCACTCATCACCGCCCGGACCCTACAACCCTTCCGCCAGGCCCACGAGCTCGGAGCAAGAAGTGAGTCCCTCGGCTGTCCGCAATGTCCTGACCTTGCCCATTCTGCGGGTCTCCCCTGCCTATGCTGGCCTTATGGCGATTCGGGGAGGATGTCGTGGGGCCTATCCCAGCTGCTGCGGCGTGTTTTATGGCAGCGACGTGACGATGGTTGCAGCGCCACAGACGAGACGAGGAGCGAATGACAGAGACCCGGGCAGTCTACAACGTGGGGCTCCGGATGCCTCGGCCTGATGTCGTGTTGATGGTCTCGGTTGGGCCGGCCCTGGCGTTGCGCCACGGGCCAGCATGTGCTCGGCAGGTACTGCGCTCGAAGGGTGTGCGTCGGCTCCAGCTGGAGGCTGGCCACGTGATCACGGGCCCAGCACAGGTCTATTGCCCGGACTGCCATCAGCTGAGGCCGTGGCACGCGGGGGAAGATGGCTTGGCGGAGATCTTGGAGCATCGCCGGCGCTTTGGCCGGCCCCACGGGATAGAATTGGCTGGGGAGGACCGCGATGCCAGATAGCCTGATTGAGGGGGAGTGGTACTGGGTACGGAACGATATTGGGAAGCCTGGCGGAGGAGACGACAACGATCCGTGGTGGCCCGCCAAGCGTATCTCGAATTCAGCTGGGGGCTGGACGAACGAGGACACATGGGAGGATTGGGATAGGAAAGTCGTGGATTGGATCCACATCTCAAGACCGCCAGGGCGGGACCGATGACGAGGCAAACCTGCGCGGCCTCTGCTCCTCGTGTCATGGGACACGGCACGCGAAGGACGGCGATCGGTGGGGGTAGGGGGGGCATGCAATCTCTGGAGATTGGCGCCCCGGAAGCGCGTCCGGTCGGGACGCTCGCGCTTCAGTTCGGCGTCGGGCGAGCACAGCCCAAGAACGTGCGCCGCATGCTCGTCGGTTGGGAGCGCAACGATCACTCGCCTGGATTTTCTCATGAGATTGGGGGGCAGGGGCCGTATACGATATGTAGCCTGATTGCTACTTTTCGTATACGGCCCCGCGCCCGTCGCCCGAGGGCGGCGGGGAGGATTCCCTAGAATCCGATCTTCTCGAAGATGGCCTTGAAGATCACCCGGTACAGAAGTTCAACCGGGCCCCAGGCTGCCAGGAGAAGGGTGAACCATGCCACGATGAACGTGGCGGGGTCTCCGGCGTAGACCGGAGCCGCTAGGCCAGCGAAGCCGCCGTTGAGGTAGACAAAGCCTACCGACAGTGCGCCGGCGATGGCCTGCACGGCGACGATCGGAATGGGCTTGCCGATTTTCTCGGCGCCGAACTTCAGGGCCTCGACGATGATCGGAACAAGAACGAGAAACGCGATGGTCTGTAGTGGTTCGGGTAACATGACAATCTCCCTTTCAGTGTGTTGCCCCGAGTAGGGCTATCAGAAGCTCCTGATTCGAAGTGGCGAGCGCAAACAGCGCCACCCAGATGACCAGGCCGGCGACGACGATGGCAGAGGCGACCTTCCAATTCAGCCAGCCCGTGCCGTGTGCCAGCTTGTCCAAGCGATGCTTGGTATTCTCATCGACCGCGATCTTCAATGTATCGTAATAACTCTTCATCTCCTTTCGGGTGCTGATGACCGCCGACAGGACCAGGCGGTTGTCCACCTTGTTGGGGAGCTGGCCCGCAACTTCCCGAAGTTCATCTAGCATCTCCCCAAGTCCGTTGTCTGGCATCGGCGTCTCTGGCGTTCGGGATCTGCGCGTCACGGATGAACTCCTCCGGCAATGTGTAGGGCCTCGAGTACGGCCACGCGATCTTCTATGGATTTCGCCGCAGGGCTTGGCGCGTGGGCGAACTGCTCGATCGGCATTAATCCAACCCAGCGATCCCAATCCATGCTCTTGGCATCTGGCGTGAATCCTGGAGGCGGAGCGCCCTTATCTGCGGTCTGGTGGAATAGGACTCTCTCGCGCCTCACCCGAATGGGAAGCAAGACTTGGCGGGTATCCTCAACCCTGCGATCCATTCCGTACTGCGCCAGCCACCACCAGCGCATGTTGAGATCGTCAGTTGACATCGTTGCCAGATTCTTATCGATGAGCTCCTTGCGGGAGTAGACGATGACAGCCTCGCCCTCGGCCTGCTCCAGCCGGCGGCAGACCTCTAGGAGATGCGAGGCGCTGGGGATTGATCCATATTTCGGGCTGCGTTCATAGTCCACGGACCGCGGGAAGTGGGGCGACCTTGGTGTCTTGAGCCATAGATCGACTAGGTCCTTTGGCGAGATGTGAGCGTAAGGGAAGAACCACGAGCCCCACAGAAGGCTCTTCCTCTCGCACTGATCCGCGTACCATTGGGCCATCGGCTCGATCCACAGTCCCGACCCGAACTCGATCAGCGCGAAGCGGGGGCTCCGACTCGTTCCCGCCCACACGTCCAGAGCGTCGAAGTTGTGCTTGCCCTTGAAATATCCGCTATCGAACCCGAACTCGTACATCACAGCTCCAGTCCAAGGATCGCCATCAGTTCCGGCCGGTAGGTCCTCGCTCCAAGAGCGCCGATCTTCTGGGTCCCGGTCTGCCCACTAGCGCCGACCACGGTCTTGGCGCGGTAGCCTCCCGAGCTCGTCCCACGCTTGCTCGCCGAGGAGCTGGTGACGGACTCCATGTAGATATCCCTCACCAGAGACGAGTTCTCGACTGACGCGCCAGGCTCTACGATCATCCCGCCATCTTCCGCACCAGGGATGTGAACAGACTCTCGCGGTTGGTCTCAATCCTCAGCCGTTCCTCCGTGGCCTGAACGGACTCGATGTAGAACGTCGCCGGGTTGACGATCAACGATGAATACTTGGTGGGCGTTGGAAAGCTCGGCCCGCCGGCGAAGATGAAGTTATCCGGCTTCACGTCGTGGTTGGGAACGGTCCGGCCGAGAACGTCGTGGACAAGCGTCCTGCCGGCGGCTCGGCTCTGGTAGGTGTTGTGCTGATACTTCACCAAGCGCTGGCGGAACTCTATGATCGGCGGGCCGATAGCGATAGCAAACATCCAGGCGGCAGTCGTCCGGTCGGGGTCATCTAGGTCCAGAACAAACTCGATGGCATCTGGCGAGAAGGCCGAGTTGATGTCTCCTGCATCGGTCCAAGTGGTAGGGGCGTCCGCAGGAATGTTGTTCTGTCCCAGCCAGATAGCATCGCGCCGGTGGAAACTGTAGGCTCCGTTGACCCCCGTCCCGGTGCCGCCGGAGAGACACAGGATACAGAAACGTTCCGCTGGTCCTGTCCCGAAGCCGATGATGGCGTGGGATTCCTTGGCGTTGCCAGTGTCTACCACGCTCTCGGCATCAAGGGGCTGGTTCCCCCCAGCTCCAGCCCCGTTCCTGGCGTAGAGCATCAATCCCTCTGGTGTCCATGTGAAGCCGGTCTCGCTCCAGGGAGCCGTGTCCAGGTGGAACGAGAAGTTGAATACGTGCCACCTTCCGGTCGCCACCACCGCCAGGCACTTCCTCGAGCCTGCCCGCTCCAGCCAATTCAGTTCGAATCCGTCATCGGTGAAGCCAATGAGCGTTGCCCGCGCGTTCGGGTGCTGTGGGTTGGCGGAGGCAACCGGCATCAGTGCCAAGCACTCACCGCTGCGGGAATACTCGCTTGTGAACGCGGCTCCTGCTCCACTCTGCTCCGTGTAAGCGAGCATGGCCTGCTGGGAAGCGTCACTCCCGCTGGCAACCCCCGAGCACTCCGAGACAGCTGCCTGTGGCGTGTTGTAGGCGGTCGGGGTCGCCGACCAGAACTTGGCAAAGGTGGGTCTTAGACCAGCACCGGTATAGGCGACGACGCCCGCCGCACCCGGCTCGGTGAACTCGACGACGTTGACCTCGACGCCGGAGATGGCGATGTACTGGACTGTGATTTCCGCGCCGAACACTTCGGTCACCTGGACGTTGAAGCCGGAGTCGGTCATCTCGCTGAAGGCGGCCCGGCCGGACGTCGTTGTGGTGTTGCTGTGGCGCACGATGCACTTGTCGTTCCAGATGCTTCCGCCAGCCCCATATGGGTCCGCAGCGTCCTGTTCGAATCGGGCGATGCAAACACTTCTTCCATTCTCGAGGATGGCCCCTTCGCCAGCGGCGAGGTTGTGATTGCTCGGTGCCCCATCATTCCCTGTCTGGTTCTTGCCGGACCAGACGAAGAACACCACCGCCGGTCGGAAGCCCAGCGTGACGTCGCCGTACTTCGTTCCGATGACTCCGGTCCCGACCTGGAAGGTGCCCGCCTTTACGGTCATCAGATACTCGGGGGCACCACGACGGGCGCCGCTTGCTTGAACACGAGCCTCCGGCCCTTGACAGACGTGGCCGTTCGGCCTCTCCCCTGGACCAGCCAGCGGTTGTTGTCGGCGTCTCCCAGGGCCGCCATGTCGTCGATGATGTCCCGAGCCTTGCGGTCAGCGTCGTATTCCTTGGTGACGTTGGTCGTGTTCGGACCGCGATCGAGGGAGGCAATGAACTCTCCCGCGCCCGACTCTGCCACGGCCTGCTGGATCATGGCGTAATCCATCCCCATACCGTCGCGGTAGAGGCGGTTGACCTCGGCGTCGGTCAGAAGGCGCTTCCAAAAGGCGACTTCATCAATCACGCCATCGAAGAATCGTTCCGAAACGGCGTAGCGCGCACCGATTGAGAATGGGCTGGCCGCGTCTGTCGGCGCGCCGGTCGTTGCAACCTCATTGTTGGTAGACGAAGCGTTGACCCGGAAGCCAACCTTGTTGTTTACCGAGTCGTGGTAGGCGTAGACGAAATACCATACGCCGACTTGCAGTGCCGAATCAACTGAGCCGGTGTCGCCGACAACAGACCCGGCCGCGTTGTAGACTAGGAACTCCAACTTGTCATTGGCCGAATCAATGCACAATTCCCATTCGCGTTCCGTGGCATTCGCGGTCTTGCCCGCGATGGTGTAGAAACCACCAGCGACGCTTGGCAGGCTCTCTAGCTTGATCCAGGCCACGACAGAGAAATCGATGTCTCCGGTTGATAGGGATGCGGTATCGGACCTCTCAAGGTCAGAAGAATCGGCCCGCTCTAGGTCGGCCCCATTGCCACGGATACCAGTTGCGAATCTTGGAACACCGGCAAATGTGAGATTGTTCGCGCCATGCAAATCAAAAACCGCAAAGGAAACGTCTGATGTCTGCTCCAAGTCCCACCATGCCTCGAGGTTGGTCAGCAGACTGTCCGCGTCCACGGCCCGGTAGCCGATGATGTCCCGGACCTCCGCTGTCATGGCCTGGGTCCCTGTGTTGGCAGTCTGGTTGTAGACCTGGTTCGAGAGAGTGTGGATGAAGCCGCGGCAGAACAGCTCGATGTAGGGCCGCCCGGTCCCGCCGCCGAAGTCTGCGGCCGGCTTGGGGAAGGCCCGCAGATCGAGGAAGGATTGGACCGCCTGGTCTCCGACAATGAGGCCCTGAACCTCGCCGCCGGCCAGGACCATGTCCATGATCCCGTACTTGGCCTGACTGTCGGCGTTCTGCAGCACCGTTGTACGATCAACCGTACCGTCGCCGTTATAGTCAGCGCGCATCCAGGTTTTGTTCGCCAGTTGGTCAAGGGACTTCGTGAACCGATCGGGCGGAAGGTTGAAAATGACCTCCACCACACGCCCCTCAAAGTATTGCTTCAGCCCATAGCCCCAGACCTCCACCATCCGGCCGATGCCGTTGGCGTAGAGCTCCTTCAACAAGTTCTCGCGCGCGTAGACCTTGAACGACGCCCCGTGGAACCATCCCTGAGCCTGCAAGTTGGGCTTGTAGTCATCGAAGTACATTTCCGCAGGGCCGACGTCCCCAATCGGTACCAGTGTCCGGGCGTAGTGCTCCCAAGCCTTGACCTTGTCCGACCGCAGGACGATCGAGCCGATGGCGTTCACGGAAGAGTCTTGCTCCACGCGTTCAGGTTGGCCTCAATAGCGGCCGCGCGCGCGATGACTGCCTCACGATTGATGACGTCATAGTCCTCCCGAACGGCCTCGAAAACAGCGGCCTCCACCGAGGTGCGCATCTCGGAATTGGAAACGGTGAGCCCAAAGTCCTGGATGAACTGCTTGATCGACACGGCGTCCCGCAGGATCGAGATGTCCAGGCGGAAGACATCCTCGCCTTCGGCATTCTTGACCGCGTTCACGTCAGCTTGGATGGTGTAGGTAGGCACTAGTCACTCCCGCGAAGCATCGCGTACCGCGCGTGCGCGTAGACTGAACATGCCAGATGGTTCCCCAATGTTGCCACCAGGGGTTCGTTGTCCCAATTCGACGAGTAGTGGAGCATGAGGAAGTACAGCCGGGTCTTGACACCGATGTTCTTGAAGTCGGGGAGCCGGTTGTAGCGCCCCCACTCTTCGACCGGGATGAGATTGGAGCCGACCACGAGCTGCTTCAAGGATCGGTTCGCCAGCACCCCTCCGTCGATGTCTAGGGCGCAGCCCCCACGAAGCGCCGAGCTGCCACTGTCGCTATCAGTCACAGGATCGTCCACCGCCAGACCACCGCCCTCGTGGACCGGCATGAGGAAGACATCGTAGAGACGCATGGTGGCGCTTCCGCTCACCCTCTCGACGTAGACCTTCAGGATCAGGTCGACCGAGGCCAGGGAGTCGGAGTTGTATGCTCGAGAGAAGGGGAGCTGAAGCAGTGCCGCCTCGTCTGCCGATCCCATGATGAGAACTTCCGGCCCGTTGTCCGCTCCCAGGGTGGGGACAGAGTCGCCGACAAAGACATGGGGGTCGTCGGAGGCGCTTCCTCCCAGATAGACCTCGACCCCGACCTTGCAGTCTCCCGCGGCCCCGCCGATCTGCTGGCATCGGACCATCACCGTGTATTCGCCAGGCGCGTAGGATGATAAGATGTCATCCCCCGTCAGCGTCGCGCGGACGACCGATGTAGCCTCCGTGGCGAAGCTCACCGCGCAGTGGGCCCGGCCGGGTGCAGCGTTGTCGGCCACCGCAGAACTATCCGTCCCGTAGGCCGTCGACCAGGCTGCTGGATTGTCTGCATTCCCCAGATTCAAGACGGGCTCGAACGAGGAGGCGGGATCGGACTTCGCACCAATCAGGATCCGCGATAGGTTCGCCTTACCCACGGTCGCGCCCCCGCCCGAGGGAGCAAAGAGCCGGATGAGCGTTGTCTGCGGACTGTCCCCCTTGAGGGACGCGGCCGGGATCTCGACATAGTTCTTCCGCTGGGAGTAGATCGCGTCCCCGTTCTTCTGGGGCATCGTCGCCCCCGAAGTGAAGGCCGTCACGCGGATCCTCAGTGGGTATCCCGTCACGCCATTCACAGCCACCGTGGCCCAGTTGGCCTTCGGGAAGAGGTTGATCCCCACCAGGCCGGTCGCGGCGAATAGATCGTCCAGGGTTGTGAGTTCTCCCCCGCCCTGCTTGAAGATGGTGTAATCCGTCCCGAGAGTCAGCGCGGTGTTGTAGTCCGCTCCGTTGTAGTACTCAAGCACAAGGTCCCAATTCTGGTTGCCCGCCTGCGCCAGCGCGAGATAGACGTGCTTGAAAGCAATGTCGGTGGAGATGAAATAGAGCGCGTCGTTTGCTGCAGGGACGGTCGGCCACAGCGCCGTACCAGTCGCGGCCGAGATCAGGTTCGACCCGAATACCCCCCCGTCGTCCAGGAAGACGTGCGTCAAGTTCCCATCGTCCCGGAAGTTCGCAATGTGGACGATCGTCGGACTTGCCGGCCCGTCCGAAGCCGTGAGCGTTGAGGCTGTCGGGAGAGTGTTGGGAGCAGCCGAGCGCCAGGGGTGTTCCCGGACGACGGTCATGGACAGGCCCTCGATCATGGCCTCCAGCTCGAAGGGGTGGTCGAACAGGTCGGGATGCGCGAGGTCCCGGACCTCATGGATCATGGCGTAGCGGGTGTTGGACTCTCCCGTGGTCTGGACCTGGATGTAGATCGGCTTTGTCCTCCACGGCTCCTCTTGGAACTCCGCCGCGTGTCTCGCCAGCTTCGTCAGGATCTGCACCTGGGAAGCGACATGGTTGTGGCTCGTCCCGCGCAGGTTGAACTTCCACTCCTCCGTGATCGCGCCCGGGAGGATGGGGATGTCCCTCTGGCCGAACCCGCCCTTCTGCGCCACGATGCCCGAAGCAGATAGGTCGATGAGGTTGACCGCGTTCGCAGCGCCAGTCCCGCCGTTGGTGATTGTGAACGTCCGCGCCATCAGCTTCTCCGTGCCCGCTGTTCGAACTTCTCGAGCAGGTCTTCGCCACCGCCCATGCCACTGGCATTGAAGTTGAAGGTCCGATTGTCGTTGGTCGTGCTCTGAGGAATGACGACGACGCGCTCTCCCGACGACGCAAGAACTGGGAACGTATCGTTCGGGAAACCGGGAGGTACGACCATATCAAGGCCATGTTGGCCACCCGGAGGAGTTCCGCTATATTCATAGGAGATCTTTACAATGATCTCACGCGGGATGTCCATGATGTTTTTCTTCGTATCTTCGGCCAATTTCTTAGCATCGGCCAAGGAGATGTTCAATGTAGAGGCAATATTCTTGGCGGCATCATTGGCGGTGATGTTCCCTAGTTGAACCTCGAGGTTCTGTTCGGCGGCAAAAAGCCCACCAAGCATCTGCATTCCCTCTTCCTCTGTGATTTCTTGGGCCGAAACAGCATCCTTGATAGCTTGCGCGGCAATCTGGAACTGTGCACCGCCAGCCGCTTTGAATTGAAGATCTTCTATCATCTGGCCGATTTCCGAACCTACACTTGGATCGATCGCGTCGAACAGACTCTTGAACTTGGGCGCGGCATCGCCCGCGGCATTTCCTGCCGATCCGATACCGTCAGCGGCACCGCCAAGACTATCAGCCAGTCCTTGCCAACGGGCTGTCTCGGTAGCGTTGCGTGCCTCTTCTGCCATGATCTCTTCCGCTCGGGCAAGAGCTTCAACCTTTGGCGTGCCATCTTCTAATAGCCCTTCGATAATGCGCCATTCCTTCTCGCTCTGATTGAAGGCGAAAGCGACATCATTGAGAACAGGAACAACAGCCAGGCCGATTGTGTTCTTGAGATCAGCCCAGCTATCATTGAGCATATCCAGTTGAAGCCGCAAGGATTCGGTCTGTGCCAGTTCTTGTTGTGTCACTACCAAGCCGTCCTGAATGGCGGCGGCCGTATTCCTAATGGCTTTACCGCCTGCCTGCAGCACTGGATCAAGAGCCGCCCAATTCCGTCCGAAAATCTTGGCAGCCGCGGCGGCGCGCTCGGTAGGGCTTTTGATAGAATTGAGCCGGTCAGCGAGGTCGGCCAAGGAATCGACTGACGGGGCAAATCCGTTCTTAGTTGCGAGCGCGAGGGATGTCTGAACATCCCCCATCGAGATACCGAAATCGTCGGCCACCTGAACAATTCGGCTAAAGTCCTCAACAGTTGTTCCCGAGGCTTCAGATGCGTCCGAAATAGCCTTGTTGTAGTCAACTACCGCGCCGACCGTTGCATCAAATGCTCTCTTGCCAGCGTACACAGCGATCGTCGCTACGCCTAGAGCAGCGGTAGCCTCAAGGGCGGTAGTCTTCAGTTGTCCGAACGAGGTGTTCGCCTTCTTCGTCTTGGACGCGGTCTCGTCCAGACCCGCGGCAATGGCCTTGAGTTTCGCCGATGCCTTGTCGTCCGCGGTGATGAGGATCTGGATCTTTGATGTAGCCATCCCTTATCGTTTCCTGGCCGCGCTAGTGGCCACGGAGAGCTCTAACCATCAGCACCCAGGCCCATGCCTGGGGATTGGACGCGGAGAACTCCCCCTCGTGTCCGCCGGGGGATTGTTTGTAGGCCGACATCGCATCGTGGACATTGAGGCAGGTGGACATTCTCTCCAGCAGTCCGGACGGCTGATCCAACAGGCCCCCGGCTTCGGGGAGGGCGCCCCAGCGTCGCGCTTGCCATCCAAGGATCAGCTCTCCTGGCGGCGGCCCTTTGCCCTCGGCGCAGTCCGCCACCGCCAGGATCATTCCGGGGGGATTTCGATCGTCTCCCCAATCAGCTCGTCCAGCTTCTTCCCGATCCAACGCACGGCGGCCGGCTTCATCTCGGCCACACTTTGCTCTGGAGGCAACAGGATCCCGACCCTGTATGCGGCCCGGACAATGGATCCATGATGCTCGACCGAGGAGAGGCGAATGGCATTCTCCCCGTCCAACTCGCGCTTGACCTTGAAGAACGCCTCCACATGGCGCTGGCGGATCGGATCAGCGACCTCAAACGACACTCCCAGCTTGGCGTGTTCGAGTTTCATCAGGGCACCGTGGTTAGTTCGTTGACCACCTTGATCTCTGCGAAGGCGGCCTCGGTCGCGTTGTACCGGGCCCGGAATGTCCCCGTCAGCACATCGTTCCCGTTCTCCTCGCCCAGCTTTTCGAACTTCTCCCATCTGCCAGCAAGGTCGATCCGCAGGACCTTCGTGGTGAAGCCGGTGCCGGCCGTCCCCAGGGTGGAGCCGGGGAAGTTCAGGCGGACGAGCTTCGATGTGCCCGCGCGCCAGGCCGCTTTCTGGTCGCCGCCGTGCGAGTCATGTTCGAAGGTGATGTTCAGCAGGACCTCGGGCTGGGTGATCTTGGCGAAGGCGAAGTAGAGCTGCCCGTTGGCCGCCATGACTGGAACCCAACCAGTCTTCACACTCAGGTCCATTCCCAGGAAGGTGTTGGACTTGATCGTCCCGCCGAATGAACCAGACACGGCGTCGACGTACAGGGCGCCCTTGGAGAACAGGACTTCCTCAACCGTCGGGATGGTGGGGGAGCCAGCGAAGGCGGCCGAGCCGGATTGGCGTGCGGCCCAGGTAGCCTCCATCATCACGGCCTCGCCGCCCTTACCCGTCAGCTTGAAGTCCTGGACGAAGGCATACTCCATCCGGTCGGAGTACTGATCGTCCCCGCCGTAGATGGTGTATGTCTTGATCGAGTTCTTCGATGTCTTGGGGAAGGTGTAGGTGTAGATCTTCCCCGACGCGCCAGCGCCACCGTCCGACGCACCGGTGCCAACCAGCTTCACCCCGGCTTCGAGGATGTGCAGCACCTGCTCAAAGGTCGCTGGCGTCGATTCCATCGCCAGCAACGCCCCAAGCTGCGGCTGGTAGGAGCGATCGAGCCCCGAGATGTAGCCCACATCCTCCTCGGGGAAGGTCGTGACCCTGGTGTCCTCGATCGTACCGACCCCGCGCCAGTGGGTCGTCGCGTTGACGGCCGTACCGGACGAGGCCTCGCGCCCGAGGGTGAGCTTGCGTAGACTCTTGATTCCTGCCATGTCCTACTCCTTCGGCCCGTATAGGCCCGATGCGATCAGTCGTTCGTATCCGTACTTCTTGGCTTCCTCGGCCGTCAGGTCCCTGGCCGGAACGTCCGGCAGGAACGCGACGCCGACGTAGATCAGCTCACCGCCGACTGGATCTTGACGCCTTGGACGGTGAACTGGATACCCAGCGTCTTCTGTGATCCCCATTCCATCTCTCCCCACCGGTAACTGATCCGGTCAAAGGTTGAAATCTTCCCGGCCCACTTCGAAGTCAGGTTCGAGAACAGCAAGTTCGGGATGCTGTCCACGAACGGGATTGCCAGTGCGTAGTCGAACGGCAGATCCTTCCGGGCCACATGGAGCTCGATGATGATGTTGTGCAAACCGGTCTTCAGCCCGGCGGGTGTCTCAATCCATTCGCCATCCCCCGGATACCCGACAACAAAGGGGAAGTCGTCTGCGCTCTCGGGCGGGTCCGTGGGGGCGAGATTGATCCCCGACAGGCTCCCGATATAGGTGATGGCCTGAGTGATGGCATCGTCCAGCGTCGCCATCTACCCGGCCCTCTTGACATATGGTTCCAACATGAGTTGCACGTCGGGGTCGAGCTTGGCGATCTGGATGAGCTGCCCCATCTCCGCATTCCCCGCCACTCCATAGGGGTTGTCCTTGCGGTGGAAGATCCGGATCGACTGGATGATGCAGGCTTCGCGAATGTCCATCGGCGCCGATGCAGATGTGCCGCTCTGGTAGCCGAACACGCCAGCGATCTTGACGCTCTTGGCGACCTTGACGGGCCAGGCATTGTTCCCCTGGGGCGTGACGTGGACCTCCATGTACGGAGCCCCGTTGTAGGGCCACAGGTCATAGTCGGTCGAGGCCCACGAGGTTTCATACGTCCGGTCCCCATCCTCGTCGGTCGTGATCGTCACGCTTCCCGAGGTCCCCAAGTCGTCGATGTCCAACTTGGCATAATCGACGGGGGTGTAGTACCGAGTCCCCGAGATCCCGTAGAACCAACGCCGGCAATGCTTGTCGATGCTCCGAGAGACGGCAGTAACCACGCGCTCGATGATGCTGTCCTTGGACGTCCCCATCCCGGACGTCAGACCGGCCTTGATCTCGGCCAGCGTGCAGTACCCGTTGACTATGGCCGTGGCGCTACCCTGACTTCTTCACGCGCCGGGTGCCGGGCTCGGCCTTGACTTGGATCTTGCTCTCGCCAAGGATCTCGACCGCGCCCTCGACGGCGTAGGCTCGGGCCGTCTTCTCCGGCATGTCAACCACGTCATCGATTTGCAGGACCTTCTCGACACTTGCGATGCCCGTCAGGATGCGTACCGTCAGGATGCGTACCTTCATGGTTGACTCCCTTGGGGGAGGCGATGTGTTGAGCACCGCCTCCCCCTTGGCTATGTGGTTAGGCCACGATCACAGGAGCCGTGGTGTACTCCTGCGTCGGAGGCAGCGACCGACTGCCGCGGTAGAGTTGGGCGTGGAGCGCCACGATCATCACCGACGTGCCCAGGCCGCCGCCGGTCCCGTAGACCTTGACGAACGGCTTGTCCGGGTCGATTGCGGCATCGATGATGAGCCCGATCTTGTTCGATGCCGTAGAGGCCATCGTTCCGTCTGAGGCGGCGACCTTGGTGTACGTTCCACCAGTGGCCGCCGACTTGTAGACGGTGAGTCGGATGGTGTTCTTCGTCGCCCCGGTCTGAGCCCCGTGCGTGGCGAAGATCCCGATCCGGTCGAAGCCTGTGCAGTTGACGGCGATGGGCGTTACAGCCGCACTCGTCGCAATCGAAAGCGGCGCGCACAGGTTGACGTACTTCGAGTCCTGGTGGAGGCGATGCATGTCAGGCCTCCCTCAGCTCGTCAGGATGTGCTTGAAGGCTTCGGCTTGGAGCACAGCCCCACCGCGCCGGAAGGATGCCAGCAGGCCGACCTGGCCGGTGCCGGCGTACAGCTCGATCAGGCGCTGCACGAACATCCCTTGGCGTTCGGCGATGGCGTAGAACTCGAAGTTCCCGAACAGGACAGGCTTGGATGCCGTAAGCAGCGCATCCATCTGGCCCGTGATGCCCACCGGGTAGCCCAGGATTTCACGGGCTCCGAGGGTTGCGTTCCCCTGCGGCGTCACGGCGAACGCGAACGGGTTGCCCGTCAACGCCCGCAGCGCACCGAGAGTCGCGTTCCGCATGAACAGCCAGGACCCGTCGGCATAGAAATCGCCGATGGAATGGACCAGCGAGATCATGTTTGCGGCCGTCAGTGCGTTGGTGCCGGCCGCCGTCACGCCCAGTCCCGATCCCGCAACGGCACCTTGCGGCTGGTTCGAGCCTGTGCCGGTGAGGAACATGTCGTTCTCCCACTTGGCCTCGGCCCGCGAGAACACGTCCGCCAGGAACGAGTCTCCGCCGCCCTTGTTGTCCGCCAACCATTCGACGGACGCCTTGACCAGCTTGGTGTTGCGGTGGACCGTGATGATCACCTGGCCCAGGGTGGGTTCGTTCTCGTCGACCGATCCTTCCTCGGCCGTCCGAACGAACGCGGTGGCCGAGGTCCCTTCCGTCGGGACCAGGATGCGATCCAGGCTCGTCGGGATGACGGTCACGCCGGCCTGCCGAACCACCGACTTCTCGTCCCGCTTGGCAACGATCCGGGCATAGAAGTCGTCGGGGACCGCGTAGCCACCTTCATCATCCGTCTGGCCCTGCATGGCCGCCCGGTAGGCGACCTGATCACCGGTCAACAGGTAGTGCCGGAACGACTTCATCTCGTCGTCCTTGAACCCGCGGTCGCTGACTTTCTTGATGGCGGGCGCGTACAGCACCCCGCCCTTCTTCGCCGGCTCTTCCGCCATCAGCGCCTTGAGGGCGTCGGTTGCGGCCTTGCCAGCGATTGCGGCGACCTGCTCTGCCGTCAGAGCGGCCGTCGGTTCCGGGGCCTTTACGGCCTCGGTCTCTTTCGTTTCGTCAGGCATTGGTTCCTCCGTTTTGCCTTCCGTCTTCGCGTCGACCTCGTGCCGCGCCAGCGCACCCGAGGGTGCATCCGCCAGCGCATCCGGCAGTGGAAGACCGGCCGCGTTGAACAGCATCTTGATGTGCTCGACCCCAAGCGTGCGCGGTTCTGCCGGGGTCGGGGTAAGCGAGTACTCCACGATGGGCCACCGCTTGATGAGCCCATTCAGCTTCTCGACTAGGTGGCCGGCGGTGCCGCTTGACCAGCCAAGCAATCCCTTCTCGATCAGGCCCAGGACTTCCTTGGCGTACTGCTTTGACATCTCGATCTGTGCCTCGACCCAGACGCCGATCTCGTCCACCGCCTCCTTCGAAGTCTTCCCAAGGGCATGCTTCACCTCGGGCTGCAGCGTGTGGTCGTAAAACACGGGCTTGGACGGGAGCTCGAATGCTCCCTTGAGGTCCGTGGCCGCATCGAAGTGCTCTCCGGTCAGGTCGATCCCACCGAAGACCACACCGTAGCCGGCCACCGTGGCGATGCCATCCTTGATCGACTTCACACGCACGCGCGCGGGGATGTGCTTGACCACCCATTCCTTCGAGACCGACTGCCACTCAGACTGCGGCCCGGGCGTGATCGTCCCGTCATCGGCTTTCGAATAGGGGGCCTTGAAGTAGCCCTCGTCCGAGTGGACGATGACATAGCCCTCATAGACCTCTTCCACCCAGGCGTCGGCCATCATGGCCTGGGCGGGCCGAAGCATGTCGTAGAACGCATCCCGCACCAGAGATGTCTGTTCGTCCAGGCTTCCGGTCGCCTTCTCTGATTTGTCCGCCATGTGATCTCTCCACATCGTGTTGCAGATGGCGACGGCCTGGTCGTTGTCCCGGCCTTCGTCCACCATCATCGGGATACACCGCTCAAGCCAGTGGTCCCGCTCTTCGCCCTCTTGAATGTCCGGCATCAGTCCTTCACGAACTCATCGATCGTCTTCTGCAGGATCCGCTCGACCGCGGAAAGGACCGCAGGGTCTTCGGCTACGCCCTGCGCCGTCTTCCACCCGGTCTCTTCGTGGTACCGGGACTGCTTGGTCCTGTCATGAACCAAGCTAGCATATGTGGCACTGTTTACGATTGACGCGCGCAGGTCAGAAAGCATGGACACGAACCACTTGGTATCCAGCCTCTGAGAGCCCGGGGAGATGCCCCTTCGGTATGGAACGTCGATCAGGCCGGCCTTGAGCTTGGCGAAGAACCCCCGGCGCTGCTTGTCTGTCTTGAAGGGTTGCGGCCCGCGCCGTACCCGTGGGTAGGTCTGGATCTGCCCCTTCACATGCTCGGCGGCGGCCATCATCCCGTGCCGGTATGCCTGAAGGTTGACGAGCTTCTTCAGCTTCGGCCCCAGATGATCCACATCGCGGAGCTCAAGGTTGATGTTCACAGCACACTCTCGTGGCGCTCGCGGCACCGGCAGCGCGGGTGCGCGGGCGGCCCGTCGTAGGTGTCGCCCATGTCCGGATGGACATAGCCCGATGGACCACGCTCCTGTCCATCCAGCGGTTCACAGATCGGGCAGACGCGCTCATCATTGGCTGTCTCCCAGATGTCTCGGAAAAGGAGCCCTTGCTCTCGCAGCAGATCGATCAGTGCGCGCTCCCCCTCGGTGGCCGCCCGGGTGACTTCGGTGGTGGCGATCATGTCGGCGCGGATTGGGCCGAAGGCGCCCTCGAGCCGAGCCCGTAGATCGGCCAGAGTCATGTTCTGGGAGAAGAAGTTGCTGACGGCCTCGCGGACGAGGTCTCTCTGTGTCCCCGTCAGTCCTTGGACAAGGTCGTAGCCGTACTGGTTGGCCCAGGTCACAGCGCGCTGGTTCAGCAGCACCCAATCAACACCGACGGGAGACTCTTCCAGCACCGCCTCGGCCGAGGCCAGGTAGACCTCCTGCAGCAGTGGCGTGAACGCACTGGACATGGCCACGCCCTGATCGTCCCAGAAGGACGCAGGCAGGGCGCCATAGTCCGGCGGATCTCCAAGAGCAGTCAGAATGGCGTCGAGGGATTGCTTCCCCAACTTCGAGGCCTCCTTAGCCAGTCTGCTCTCCCAGGACTCTCGGTCGAATTCGGGCATTACACCAACTCCAGCAGGTGCATCTCGGCGTACTCCTCGAGCTCATCCTCTTTGCGGATCTTCGGGCCCATGAGGACAAAGCCGCCACCGACTTCCCCCGTGACCAACGCAGTGGAGGAAAGGGTCACATCTGCAAGGGTCACCGCCAGATCTCCCTGCGCGATGGCACCGACAACGCCAGTTCCAGCCAGCGTTACAGCTCCCAGCGTCGCGGCACCAGCCCCGGCAACTGCCACCTGAGCCGTACCGGCTGCCGTCACACCTACGAGTGTGGCCGCTCCAGCCCCGGCGACAGAGACAAGCGCCGTTGAAGCGAGTGTCGCTGGTGCTAGAGTTGCAGCCCCATCAGCATCTACTGGAACTTGAGCAGTCGCGGCTAGGGTGGCGGCGGCCAGCGTCGCAGCACCATCACCATCCACAGCGACTTTCGCGGTGCCCGAGGCAGTGACCGCGGCTAATGTCGCGGCACCGTCGCCCGTAACTGCACCGGCCGAGGCCACCGTCCCGCTCGCCGCCAATGTGACCGCGGCCAAAGTCGCCGCCCCATCTCCGTCTACCGCAACCTGAGCGGTAGCGGCTGCAGTCACGGCCCCTAAAGTAGCGGCACCATCACCGTCAACTGGAACCTGTGCGGTACTGGCTAGAGTGACATTGGCGAGAGTGGCCGCCCCGTCTCCATCAACGCCTACTTGAGCGGTAGCGGCGAGGGCGACATCCGTGAGAGTGGCCGCTCCGTCACCACTAACCGGAGCAGATGTGACGGTCGCGGTAGCGGACAAAGTGAGATCCGCTAGGGTTGCGGCCGCATCTCCATCCACCCCGACCTGAGACGTGGAGGCCAGAGTCACATCGGCGAGTGTTGCTGCTCCGTCTGCATCAACTGAAACCTGAACTGTGGAGGAAAGCGTAGCGTCGGCAAGAGTTGCCGCACCGTCTGCATCTATCGGGATTTGCGCCGTCGAGGAGAGAGTGACCGCGGCTAGGCTTGCAGCGCCGTCTGCATCCAGGGATACTTGTGCCGTGGCGGCAAGACTGACAGCATCTAATGTTGCGGCGCCATCTCCCTCGGGCCCGAGTGCTTCTTCAATAGAGCCGAGAAAGATCTTGAACATGGCCTACTGCGTGGTTGGAATGGACAGAGCGAAGTCCGCCCACTCCTTTGGAGCGGTCTGGTCGATTCCCTGCACGGCAATCGAGTCCCCATTCATCTCGGAGGCAGAGAGCGTGATGAGCACCCAAATGCTTGACGCCGGGCTGACGCTTGGAAGTGTGCCCAGATTGCCCAACGCCCCTCCGTCCGTGGACACCTTGAAGTCACCGGCAGCGATAGTCGGGTTGGCCTTGAAGGAGCCAGGGTTCGCTAGGTCATAAAGCGCGATTCGGATTTGGAACTCTTCTCCCTTGACCGGAGGATTCCAAGGAGCAGCCATTTACACCAGTCCTATCTGATAATGCGCTTGGGCTTGCATGGGCAAGGAAGTATTTATCAGAAGCCGATCTATGGTGAAGTCGTTATAGAGCACCACAGGCGGCGGCGTGCCTGCCTTGAATGGAGCAAATCGAGGTACCGAGAACAGCGAGAGCAGGTTATAGGTTCCGGTTGTCACAAGCGTCTCGGCGCCCCAGGTGCTGCCGTTGTCCTGCGAGGCCTTGGAGTAGACATTGATCGTAGACGGGAATGTCTCAACTCCATTGCTTTTCCCGCCATAGAAGACATACCAATCCTCCGTGTTTGTGTCTATGGAGATGGCACATAGTCCTTGGTCATCAACGCTATCCTGGACGACATTGGTTACTTCTGTGATGGCCGATTCCGTGACGTGCCAGCACCGCAAGTCGGCGTTGAGCGCGTCCACCGCACTCCAGGCGATGAGAAGGTTACGACTGTTGGCAATGTCTACTGCCGCGGAGAAGTGCGGGAAGGCCGTAGTCGCCACCTGATCCGTCATGCTGGTAGCGATCGAGGTCTCCGACCAACTGTTTGCTGAATCGTCATAGAGTTGGCGACTTATCTCCTCCGCGCTTGCATCCCAGAAGAAGGCCATGATGTCCTGGTTGTCCGCCGCCCAGCCTGGCAGGAGGATCATCTGATCTTCTGTTGCCAGAGCTTCATTGATCGTCCTAGCGGCACCCCATGCGCCGTTCGGAACATTCGCGTTTGTCAATCGGAAGAAGCCACCCTCTGATCCCGCATCAATGCATGTGCGGCAATAGACATTCCCGCCCCGAGCCCTTGTGATAGATAGTTGTCCCCCGGCCAAGGTGCTAGTTCCGGCCAAGATCGTTGTCTGCGTACTAAGGGCGTCGGCCGATTCTGTATTGATGGTCCGGTACAACGTGTCATCACTGCCAGACTCCTGATAGGCACAATGAATGAGGCCTGCCGCAATACCGCTCCAGCGGTCGTACCAGACAGAGAGAGCAGTCGCCGAGCCGGCAAAGACGTCTGTGTAATGGCTCCAAGTTACCCCGCCATCAAGAGATTTCTTGAACACGACATCCACCAATGGATTGATATAGATCAGATAGAGGATGCCCCCGGGCGTCTGAACAAGGTGATTGATACCAGCTCCATTGAAGTTCGCGGGGGGGGTATTCTCGCTAATGGCGACCTCTGCACGAGTGGTCATGTCGGCAACCACTTCAACCAGGCTGTGAGGCGCTGGTAGTTAGGAAGATTCTGCGGATCGAAGTCCATCCGCAGAATCACCTGTTCACCCTGAACTATGAAGAGGTCTATATCTGTGAATGGCGACGCGGTGGCCTTCGCGTCCCAGGCGTCATCGAGCATCTGACGGAACCTCTGGCTGATGTTGGCGGGTGCGGGCATAGCTACGGATTGCCGCTCGTCAGGACGAAGGTCGAGATCGTGACGACCTGGCCCGCCGTGATCGTGCCGTCGAAGTTGATGTCGCCAGAGCCGATGCCACAAGATCCCTGCATGAAGCAGGTTGTGCC
>C687J29039_10000323_pt1 | contig 18927 bp, 17 predicted proteins | sample RifCSP16_2_FD_29039 | JGI IMG/M metagenome (IMG submission 29039)
AGGGAACTGAGTGATGCGCTGACGCTGGTCAAATCCGCAAGCAAGGAGATCGTCGAGCGACTCGCAGGGGTCGCCGAGTACAGGGATACGGATACGGGGAAGCATATCAAGTATCAGGTCCTATGCAAAATTACCTTGCATATTTGCATAGGGAGTGAAAGGATATTCCCATGGACACGATCCGGCGGCAACTTCTCGCGCCTCTCGCGTCGCTCGCCCGAAAGGAACGGGTGATCGTCGTCAGCGGCGCCCGGCAGACGGGCAAGACGACCCTCTGCGAATTCCAACTTCCCGGAGAACTTCGGGTCCCCCGCGCCTACGTTTCCTTCGACGACCCCGATGAACGCCTCCGATTCCAAAAGGGGGCGGTGTCCATCCTCGAATCCTACGATGTCCCCCTCGTGGTTCTCGACGAAATCCAGAAAACCCCCTTCCTGTTCGACCCCCTGAAACTTGTTTCGGACCGGACCCGCAAGCAGGGCGGGAAGGGGCCTGTTTTCGTCCTTACCGGCTCGTCCCAGTTCCTACTCAAGAAAGACGTCCGGGAAACTCTCGCAGGGAGGGTCTCCCTCCTGAATCTCCACCCCTTCTCCCTGAGCGAGCTCTCCGGAAGCGCCGGCCGCTCCCTCCTGACCCGAATCTTTCGGGAGAAAGGAATGCCCCGCGAGGAGCCGGAACGAATCGTCGCGATTCCTTCGGAAAGAACGCGCAAGGCGACGCATCTGGCCGCCGAGCACAGGGAATGGGGAGGCTTCCCTCCGGTGTGGCACCGCAAGGACCGAGAGGAAAAGATCCGATGGCTTCGGGATTACCGGCGAACCTACCTGGAACGCGACATCGCGGACGTCGGGCAGGTGGCGGATCTCGACATGTTCGCGCTGACCCAGAAGATCCTGTGCGCCCGGACCGGAAACACCCTCTCGCTGAGCGAGGTATCACGGGACGTGTCGCTTTCGGTCAACACGGTGAAACGATACCTGGGCCTGTTATCCAGATCCTTCCAGTGCCATCTCCTGCCGCCCTTCTTCGAGAACGTGGGGAAACGCCTGGTCAAGAGTCCGAAGGTTTTCTTCTCCGATCCCGGTTTGTCCCGGGCCATTCTCGGCGAGATGTCGATCGGCGCAGGAGCGGCCTACGAAAGCTGGGTGTTTTCGGAGCTCATGAAGTGGACGGCGCTCCAGACTCCGGAGCCGGAGTTGTTCTACTACCGGACGGCCGCGGGCTTGGAGATCGACTTCCTGGTCGCGATGCGAGGGAACATTCTTCCCATCGAAGTCAAGAATCGGGAAAGGATCAGTTCCATCGACGGCCGAGGTGTCGAGACATTCCTGAACGAGCATCCACGGGCAACCCGGCTCGGCCTCGTCGTCTACACCGGGAGGGAGCTCGCAGAGGTCCGGAACAGGGTCTGGGCCGTGCCGGACTGGTATCTTTTCGGCGGGGTCGCGGAGGGCTGAGTGGGAGATCTGCTCGCAACCGGCCGGGGAACGCTCCCGGTTGCTCCCTTCTACACGCTCCCCAATGAAAAGGACGGGGATGAGACCCCGCCCTCATTTCACTTAACCTGCACTGCAGTAAAGCACCCGCGCCCAATCTCGATTATGGAATAAAATCCTCATTCCTCTGGGCCACGAACCCAGCCGGCCGCCTGCGCGATTCCGAAACCGACGCCGGTCACAACAAGAAGAATTGCCACCGCTACTATCCCAATCGTATACGTCTTCATTTCCCCCCCTTCTTTCTTGGGGTTCGATTCGAATACCCTTTTGGACCTTGGAAATTAGCTTCCGGTCCGCCAGAGAAGATTTCCTCTACGGAGACTCCGCAGAACGGATAGAGCCAATTCTTGGCATAACTCCAGAACCCTTCGATACGCAACGAACCATACGGCTGAAATGATCGTATAATCAAGCATGGCAATTCGTCCCTGACCCACCCGTTCCGGCTCGATCGGGAACCCGGAGATAGAAAAGGAGGAGGGAATGGTCGGCGTATTGATGGTCAAGCCACTTTTATTGCTGGGCGGGGCCGGCTACCTTGCCTATCTTTTACTCCAGAAAACGGTGAAATCCCTCCAAGTTGACAAAGAGAATGGAGAATTCACAGGGAGCGGCGGGATCGAGATGAAGCTTTGTGCGAAATGCGGGATGTACATCTGTAGCGATGCCGCCCAATGCCCTTGTTGCAACGAATCGCAGGATTCTCCCCTTCGGTCCGGATAGCAAGCAGGACAGGAAATTCCTTTTTTCGCCTCTACGGCGGGTGGGGGATCCTTCTATTCCTTACCTTCCCTCGTTTCCCTTCCAGGATGTCGCCCACCCACGTCAGACCTGCAACCACTGTGGGAAATCCGATCGTTGAGGTCAGCAGGATCAGGGCGTGCCGAATCTCTTCCGGAGTGACACCGGCATCCAGGGCCCTCCTCGCGTGGCTGTGGACCGACCCTTCGGAGCGGATGGCAGTGGCGGCGGCGAGCTGGACAAGCTGTGCCGTTTTCTCGTCTATGGGGCCCGCCTGTTTCACGGAGCGCCCGAGTTTCTCGACGGCTCCCAGATACTCGCTGTAGCGCTCCTTGAGATCCCTGTANGCCTTCGGCAACTTCTTTCCCGTCGTGCCCATCCGGACACCTCCCATTCGACGCCGAAGCGCCGTTCCTCCGCAGCCACNGTTGTTCACGGATAAGCCCCCCCTTTGCTTCCCCTACTTTCTCCTCTCCTCCTTCTGTCGCAACGCCAGGTCAAGCCATTCCTGCATGCCGCGGATGTTCTTGGACAGGTACCAGCGCCCGTTTGCGAAAACACCGTAGTCGGCTCCCGACATCGCGGAGGCGAAGCGGGTGGAATTCGCGAAGAAAAGCCACTCCTCCACCCACATCTTTTCGATCGGCTCGTTGAAGATGCTGTCGTTCTGGGCGAGACCCCTGGCTACCCCTTTCTCCCAGGCGGCAAGGAGGATTTTCGTGGCGGTCAGGGTCATCTCGTTCGTGGTCCGGATCGTTTCCTCGAAGCGGGCAAAGTGCCCATCCACCCAGTTTCCGCCGTGGCAGCCGGAACAGATCTTCTTCATCTTTGCCGTCCGTTCTTTCTGCTCCCGCGCGTCGATCAGATGCGATGCCGCCGGCTCGCCGGTGAGCTCGGTCGGGAGGGGAAGGCCCGCCTTGTTCCGGATCACCGTGGTGTCCGGGGACAACGGGTGGGGATGGGCGTAGACCAGTCCGAAGATCCGCCAGGCAAGGCGATCGTTCATCTGGTGGGACCGCGCGGCGACGACTTCCTGCCGATCTCCAGACCCTGTAACCAGGAGGCTTGCGTGGCAGGCGGCGCATGTGGGGGCGGTAAAATCGGCACCGATCTCCCAGGGNACGTTCGTGAAGTTCCACGCATCACCGAGCGAGGAGTATATGTTCCCGTGCTTGCTTACCGCGTAGACGGAGTAGGCGGGCACGTCCGGCCCCTTGTGGCATTGGGAGCAGGTGGCGGGATTCCTGGCCATCCTGATCGAGAACTGGTGCCGGGCGTGGCAGGACGTGCAGGCACCCTTCGAACCGTCGGGATTGACCCGCCCCACCCCCTGGTTCGGCCACCCCGAAAGAACGGGAAATTCCATCTCCCCCATCGCGGTCTCCCGTTTCCGAATCCCCGAAACGCCGATGACGGTTCCATGGCAGGAGAAACAGGCATCGGCGTTTGTCTGATCCCCGGGAGGGGTGATCCCGATCGTTCCCCCGGAAAATGACATGGTGCCGTTCACCTGCTCCACGAGGTCGTGGTAGACCGGGTTGTTCTTCAGGTTCCCGTAGGCGTGGGACATGAGGTTCCGGGAATATTGGGATGCCTCCTCGGGGTGGCAGGTGGAGCAGTTCGCGGGAGATACGACGATATGTACGCGATGCCCGTTGTGGTCGAAGGTGTCCTTGTGGGTATCCGCCTTGAGCGTGTGACATTCGGCACATCCGACGACCGTTTTCAGGAGGTTTTCAGGTACGCTCTTCGCCGATACTCTTACCTGGAGAGCTGGTTTCCTCAACGCTTCCTCGGGGGTACCCCGGGAATGAAGGGATCGCTCCCAGTCGGCGACGATCCCCGGTGTGACCGTCGCATGGCAGGAAAGGCATTCCTGGGTCTTCTCGCTCACCGGAGGAGAGGCGATCCCTGAGGAGACCCACAGGAACAGGGAAGGCAGGACGAAAAAAAAGGTCTTTCTCATGGGAGTTCCCTTCCTTCAGGGAAGATATGCGGTCATGTTCTCCTACTTCTTGCCCTGGTTGTGGAAATTTAAAACGGTTCAAACGCCTCAATCGCCCTGAGCGCAGCCAAGGCACCGTCGGGAATCGACAGGTGCGGATCATCGATCCACGGTTCCCTGGGATTGATCCGGACGACCGTCACCCCGCGGCGTCGCCCGAGCCGTTCACTCAGGTGCCGGATGGTCGGAATGGATGTTCCCGCCCCGATTTCAACGACCACGATCTGCCGATCCTTGTTCTCTTCGAGAAACAGCCCGAACAGGCGTTCCTGGTGGTCCGTGCGGTGACCCAGCCAGGAAAAATCGCTGAACATCAGGATATTGGGCCTCGCCACCCCGCCGCACCGTATGCAACGCGGGATATGCAATGCCCTCATGGTGTCGTGGTCGACCGGGATCTCCTCCCGGTTCGGCCAGATCGCACCGGAGCAAGGCTCCAGGCACTGCAGGTGATGGATGGAACCGTGGACTTCCAGCACCTTCTCTTCCTCGAACCCCGCCTTCTGGAATTGGCCGTCCACGTTCGAAGTGACGACGAAATACTCAAGACCGGAACGCTCGATCCGCCGTTGCAATATCCGGAAACCCTCGTGAGGCTCCGTCGAGCGGTAGAGGTGGGTACGGTGACCGTAGAACCCCCAGCCGAAATCCGGGTCGTTGCGAAAATGCGCCGGGTTGGCCGCTTCCACGAAGGTCAACCCGAGCCGTTCGTACATCGGATATGCCTTCCAGAACCCTCGCTCCCCACGGAAGTCCGGCAACCCGGAATCCACCCCCATTCCCGCACCGGATGTGATCACGAGGGCCTCCGCCCTCCCGATGGCTTCGGCCGCTCTGCGGTAAACCTCGATGTTCCCCAATCCGTTATTGATGTCGTTTCCTTTCACCATGCGCCTCCCGCACCATTCGAAACCGGGGACGTCTCAGTAATGGCAGTACGGTCTTGCTCCGGACTGTATGCTTTTCCCAAATGTTAAGACATTTCCTTCCCCATTCAAATCCAGATTACAGGAAATCGTTTTTTCCGCTCTTCGCGGCCGGGAGGGGAACATGCCCCACGAAACCTCTTCCCGCGCCTTCACGCCGCCAGGATACTCGCTGTCAAGATGGTCGGGGAACTTCGAATTCTGCGCGTGCGGCCGGCGTGACGCCGTCGCGCCTGGCCTTGAATCGTCTGCCCTTCGGCCCCTCGATTGCGGACCGTAAGTCTTTGGAAACGGGTCGGGTCTTGCGGACGCGACCGCGAAATGGATAATGGGGAATCGGATCCCCAATCCCTGGAGGAGGTTCGTGATGCCGATTGAAGCGCAAGGCGCGACCCTGTCCGGCGCGCTTGGCGGTATTGGATGGGCGGTGGCCTACGCGCTGGCGGGGGCGGTGGCGGGCGCGGCGTTGATGCTCCTTTTTCCGATGGTCCTCCCCCGGATCGTCAACCGGATGACCCCGAACATCGACGAGGAGGCGGAGATCGCCCGCGGGAACCGGGCCGTTGCGGAATATTTCGGCCGGATCGTCTCCGCCGCCATCCTCGGGATGAGCATCGTCGTTGCCGCCGCCATCCTCGGGGGAATTCTCGCGGCTTTGCACGGGTAAGGGTTGACGACGCGAGTCTTCCGTCTCGCGGCGGCCCTGCTGGTCGCCGCGGCCTCACACGCCTACGCCCGGGGCGGCGGGGGCTGCCTGCGGGAGGGGACGCGGGTCGAGACCCCGCGGGGCGCGGTGGCCATCGAGCGTCTATCCGCGGGGGACCCCGTGGTCGTCATCGAGAAGGGCGGTTTCCGGGAGGGCCGGGTCGTCGCGACGACCCGGATCGAGGCCGGAGAGACGATCGAGCTTTCGTTCCCCGGGGGGGCGGTCGTTGCGACGGCGACCCATCCGTTTGCCACCGGTACAGGCGTCTTCCGGGCTGCCGGCGGGATTCAACCGGGCGACTTCCTCCTCCTCCGGGAGGGGGACGGCTTTCGGCGCGTCCCCGTGCTCTCCGTCCGCCGAATCCCCGGAGAAGCGGTTGCGTATGACCTTATCGTGGACAGAGGGGGTGTTTTTCTCGCATCCGGCGTCCTCGTCCACAACAAGGGATGTTTCCTTCCCGACACGCCGATCCTGCTGCCCGGCGGGAGGATCAAGCCGATCCGCGAAATAGGCCCGGGCGACCGGGTGCTCGCATTCCGGGAGGACGGCACGGTTGTCGATTCCCTCGTGCGGGAGATCCATTCCGTCGAGGCGGACGGGCATTACGCGATTACCACCAGCCGGTCGGAGCTGCGCGCCACCTCCGGGCATCCGTTCCTCGCGGGCGGGGGAACGTACAAGACCGTGGAAGCCCTGGCGGAGGGGGACACGGTGTACGCCTTCGACGGACGGCGTCTCTCCCCGCAGACGATCCGGAGGATCGTCGAGGTTCCCGGGAAGGTCCGCGCATATAACCTCCGGACCGACCCCCCGAACACCTTCTTCGCCTCGGGGGTTGCCGTCCACAACAAGGGGGGGGGTGGAGGCGGAGGGTCGCGTTCTTCCGGGAGCTCCCGGAGCTCGGGTGGCACCTCGATCGGAAAGGAGGGGGCGATCGTCTTTTTTATCGTCTTCGGCGCCTTCACCGCCATCATTCTGTACGCGCTGGTCCGGCACGGACGGGAGAAGAAACGGGGAGATCTGGATTATCTGTTCGGGCGGGGGGCCATCGAGCGAAAGGCACGGAGGACCCGAAAGGTGCTGGAATTTCTCGCCCGCCAGGAGGCGTCCGCCGACCCTGCACGACTGGAGGCGCGCGTCCGGGAGCTGTTCCAAAAGCTCCAGGAGTGCTGGCAGGCCCGGGAGTACGGGCCGATGGAGAACCTTCTGGTTCCTTTCCTGTACCAGGAGCACTGCCGCCAGCTTGCCGGGATGCGGGCCAACCACGAAATCAACCTGCTCGAGGACCTGTCGGTGGAAAGCATCGACTTCGTCCACGTCTCCTGGACGGACAAATCCGACCGTCGTGAGTTCACCGTCCTCATCACCGCCCGTGTCCGGGACTGGTACAAGGATGACCGGTCCGGAACGTTTCTCCGGGGCGACAGGGAGCCGGCGAGGTTCCAGGAGTTCTGGACCTTCCAATATCGCAACGGCGCCTGGCTCCTGCTGGAAATCGAGCAGACCCGGGAGTCCGACCGGTTGAAGAAGGAGGACTCCGTCGAGTCGTTCACCGACCTTCAGCTGGAGCAGATCGCGGGAAAGCCGTCCGGAGATACGGGTCCGGCGGGCCCCTGGAGCGAAAAAGAGACGGAGAGAAAGGCCGGGAAGATCGAGAGGCTCCTGAACTTCCTCGTCCGGACCGACCGAATCTGGGACCGGGAGGGGATGCTGGCAACCGCCCGCCAGGGGTTCAGCGACCTGTATCTTTCCCGGGAGGCGGGGGCTCTCTCCGACGAGGCGTCCGCCCGGATGTCCCCCGATGCCGCCCGGGAGTTCCGGAAGGCCCTGGAACAGCAANCCAGGGAGGGACTGACGGTGGAGTACCGGAATTTCTGCGTGCGGAAGGTCGACCTNGTGCTCGTGCGGAACTTCTCGGACAACGCCCGGGACAACTACCTGGCANGGGTGTACGCCCANGCCCAACGGATCGTGAAGCGGCGGGGGAAGGTCGTCCATCAGGACGAGGACGTCGTTCCCTTCGAGGAATACCTCGCGTNCGGGCGACTCGACGGCCGATGGAAGCTCCAGGAGGTGGTGCCGCCCGCCGGAGGCGGGGGCGCGGTTTCGCAGGAGAACCTCGACGAGGACAGCAGCCTCGGTCAGCTCCGCTGGTACTACTCGAAGAAGCGGGCCCTCTGACGATCCCCGTTCATCGGGGAAAAGAGGTTTTCAGGACCCGGATGGTGCGATGAATAGCGTCCCGGGTCGTTACGGGGCGACGCCGACCGGTTTTCTGTCGGCCAGAGCAAGCCACCCTTTTACGATCCGATAGATGCACCACACCCCGCCCGCGATCAGCAGGGGGATGCCGATGACCGCAAGCATAAGAATCGCCCCCACGATCCCCCACGCGAGGGCGATCCAGAAGGTGCGGATCTGCCAGTGGAAGTGGGACTCCAGGAACGTCCCGCGCACGTCGTCGCGCTTCACGTAGTTCATGATGATCGCGACGATGGCCGTGATGCCGAGGAAAAAGCTCGCCGCGTACAGCGCGTAGATCGCATGGGTCAGCTTGACGAGTGACGGGTCAGCGCTTCCCGCTTCCCCCGCCTGGGGGACGACTCCCGGCGCCGTTGTTTCGGTCATCGAAGTCTCCTCTATTTCGTCCTGCCGTCTCATTTCGGCGAACCGGACCGGTCTTCCCCCTATATTAGCGAAACGGAAATGCGGAGGGAACGTTTACGATGCCGGGGATCGTCAATTCCTCATCCTACACGATTACGAGGGCGTAAGCGGTTTCACCAGGTGAAGTTGCCGGGAAAATTCGGCGGGATCGCTCGTGGGAAGCATGCAGACCCGGTTCTCGCAGACATAGGCGGTAGCCTTCCCGTCGGAAGCCTCTTTCCCTTTCAGAAGCGGGATGAGCCGGGTTGCGTTTTCCCGTTCTTCCCCTTCGGAAACGACCGACAAGACACGGTTCGGTACGAACTGGCTTCGGAACACGTTCAGCAGGGAAGCCGCCTCCTTCTTGTTCCCGCTCGGGACGACGACGAGTACCTGCTTGGGCGCGTCGAGATGGAAATCGACGGCAAGAAGCATCTCGGAAAGGGCGACCGGGTTCGACTGGAGGGTTTCCGCCAGGGACCGGAAAGAACTTTCCGCCCGTTTCCTGTAGCCGTTTCCCGTCGTGAATTCGTAGAGTCGAAGAAGGTTCAGGACGGCCACGGAATTTCCGGAAGGCTCCGCGCCGTCATACGACGGCTTCTCCCGCACCAGCAGGTTCTCGTGGCCTTCGCCGGTCAGGAAATATCCGCCTCGGGCCTTGTCCTCGAAATGGTTCTCCAGGATCCCGTCCAGCGCTACCGCTTTTTCCAGCCATTGCGGATCGCCGGAGGCCTCGTACAGATCGAGGAGCCCGGCGATCAGGAACGCATAGTCTTCCAGAACCCCGAAGTTTTTTCTCTTTCCATCCTTGAAGGTCCGGTAAAGCCGGCCGTCATGGTACAGGTTCTCCAGCAGGAACCGGGCGGCTTGGCCAGCCCGTTCGACGTAGCCGGAATCGTCAAGGACGAGACCGGCGCGCGCATACGCTGAAATCGTCAACCCGTTCCAGGCGGTCAGGATTTTCTCGTCCCTAAGCGGATGGGGGCGGCGGCTTCTCGCCCGGTATAGAAGCTCTTTCGCTTCCGAGAGGATGGCGTCCAGCTTCTCTTCCGAAAGGTTGAGGCTCGTTGCGACGGCCGCAGGGGATTCCGGCGTATGGAGAATCGTACGCCCCTCGAAATTGCCCTTTTCGCTCATTCCATAATACCGGCCGACGATCCGCGACCGTTCCGTACCGAGCGCCGCTTCGAGAGCCGTGGGGGTCCATGTGAAGAAGTACCCTTCTTCCCGCCGGCCGTTCGCAGCGATGCTGTCCGCATCCGTGGCGGAATAGAACGCACCGTCGGGCGCGGTCATGTCCCGTTCGATGAAGCGCAGGGTTTCCCTGGCAATCCGCGCGAAGTCCTTTTCGCCTGTCGCCTGGAAGGCTTCCAGATAGGCGACGACGTGGAGTGCATTGTCGTAGAGCATCTTCTCGAAATGGGGGACAAGCCACTTTTCGTCTGTCGCGTAGCGATGAAATCCTCCTCCCGCCTGGTCGTAGATCCCCCCGGCGGCCATCTTCATGAGGGTTCGCTTGGCCATATCGAGGAAAGCCCGGTCCCCGGTCCGCCTGTGGTAACGGAGCAGAAACCGTATGGGCAGCTGGCTGGGGAACTTCGGCGCCCCGGCAAGTCCTCCGTTCACGGGGTCGAATTGATCCCGGTAAAATTGCGCGGCCCCGGCAAGGATATCGGCGGACGGAAGGTCTTTCCCTCCACCCGGGGACAGGGCCTGCCGGATGAACTTCGTCACGTTGAGGCCGATCTCTGCCACCTGCTCGGGCCGTGATTCGTAGGTCTTCCACAGTTCCTTCAGGAGTCGCAGGAAACCGACCCCCCGTCCCGGGGTGTCGTCCCCGGGGGGGAAATAGGTCCCACCGAAGAAAGGCTGTCTGTCCGGAGTCAGCCAGACGTTCAGCGGCCAGCCGCCGCTTCCTGTAATGCCTTGTACGGCTTTCATGTAGATGGCGTCGACGTCCGGTCGCTCTTCCCGGTCCACCTTGATCGCGATGAAGTGTTCGTTCAGGAACCGGGCGACCTCCTCGTCTTCGAACGACTCCTCTTCCATGACATGGCACCAGTGACAGGTGGAATACCCGATGCTGACGAACACGGGGCGGTGGAGTTCCCTCCCCCGTTCGAACGCCTCATCCCCCCAAGGGTACCAGTTGACGGGGTTGTGCGCGTGCTGGAGCAGGTACGGGCTCGTTTCGAGAAATAGCCGGTTCGTATATTTCGCCCATCCGTCCGGCCGCAGGTGCCTCGTCCTCGGGATATACCCTTCCCCCCTCGTTCTCCTCGCCTGCCTGAACTGTTGAATCAGTTCCGGATCGAACCCGAAAACGCCCGGAAGAGGGCATTCCTCAGATCTGGATTCCCTCGTCATTTCCGTCCCCGAAGGCGAGAGGTCGGTTTTTCGTCGCGGCCGCATGTTCTTGGGATGTCTTTCCGGTCCCGTCCGTTCCCTCCAAAGGGTGACTTCGGGGGGGCCGTTTTTTCCGCCATGGCGAAGGACCGTTCCGTCTCCCCGATGTCCTGGCGGAGGGCGACACCGATTTTCCGAATAGCAGTGTTTTCTCCCTGGGGGGATGATATAGAATCCGCATTATCTTTGGGTTTTTTAGGGACGAACATGGAAAAGAAAATATTCCAGGCAATCATCTTCCTTATATCCCTGCTCTTTGCATCCCCCGGGTATGCTGCGAAAATCTCATGGACCCTTCCGACTTCCTTCGCCAATGGGACCCCCATCGACCCGGCCGAGGTCCAAAAGATCGTAGTGAAGGTGTACACAAGTCCCACGATGACGGGTCCATGGAAATGGATGGCCACGTCATTGCCAGGGGCCTCCTCCGCTACCGTACAGGGGCCTGGGCTCGGAGAAACCCTTTGGTACACATGTACGGCAACGCTCAATGGAGAGGAAAGCGGATACGCGACAGCAGTCAGCAAGACAAATCTTGTCGATGTGGAAAAGATTTTTCTGTTTTTCAGGCGGAAACATATCCCCCATGCGAAAAAGATCGCATCCCTGTTGTTCCTTCTTCTCCTTGCAGGCTTTTTATCGGCGATTCGTTTCCGCAGGAAGAAGGCGGAAGGGAAACGACGATGACGACTTGCTGTCACTCCCCCGAGTCAGGAAGCTCCCAGCGGAAGCCAGGACGTTCAGGTACCGTTTGATTCCTATATTGAATTGATATGTGAAAAAGAAGATACGACCGGGACTAAAGGGTGGAGTCGAGACATCCGATTTTCAGGAACTCGAAAATCCCCTCGGCCTCCCTTGCGGAGATCAGATTCTTCCTGCGATTCATGAAGGCGGGGAGGGCATTCCGATGCATAACCTCCACCCCTCTGATGGTTCCATGCACGCCGACCACCGCATTCGTGAAGAGGATGACGGGCAGAGGCGTTAGTCCCGTGATTCCTCTCCCGATGAGCAGCTCCTGGAGTATCCGACACTCCTCCCGGGCCCGCTTGATCAGGGTCTTATCGGAATCCAGGGAACGGCCGTTTCGGAAGATCTGATCCCCAAGGACCATAACGGTCCCGTTGTGGATCTCCATCTTCAGGACAAAGATCCCTTTCGGGCTGACGAGAATATGGTCGATCNGTGCCCTTCCGGTGCCGAAATCGTGAAGCACGAAAAATCCGGCGGGAAGCCCGTCCAGGAAATTCTCGTTCTTATCCTCAGGGTCCTCCTTTCGCCTTGCCTCGCCCCGGTGAAAATATTTGAAGCCGATCTCTTCCATCCTCTTGACCCAGCCGAGGACCCCCTCGCTGAGGACCGCTGGGAGGATCCGACCGACGGGAATCCTGGTCCCCTTCTTCCTTGCCCCTGCCCCCGTTTGCATGGACTCGCCACCCGAATCTTTGTCTTTCCCCTTTTATCGGAAAGAAAAGGGGGAAACATCAGTCTTTTTTTTCGGCCTCGAGCACCAACCACTCCATCGTTTTCCTCCTGGCTGTCTGGGTTCAGAAAAAAAACGATATGGAGGACTTTTTGGGTACAAAATATATAGATATGCATACTTTATTAGTACTTTATACATATTGTATATTGCATTTATATTGTATGGTAAATGGCTTTTTCGGATTTTTATAGATCGTTTTAGATTCTTATGATACATTTATTACAATATTGTATGGCAAGAGGCAGCCATTTTGTGGGGAATGACATCAAAAAAAGGGGGGAAAGTGGGGAAGAGGCCTCCGTAACCTCTTTCCATTCGTGAGAACCGGCTTCCCGGGAAGCGCCCGCAGCCTGCGGAGAAAGGTTACTGCCCTGCCGACTTCATCGAAGTGTCCCACTTTGGCCGCACTTGCCGGGGTCCAAACGTCGGCCCTTGACAGGCGGCGTAGTTGTCGATAGATTACTATCTATGAATAATATGCAGATAGGAACATGGACTTGAAAACCGGCGGCGTCGAGGTTGGGCGGCGGCTCGAGCAGTTCAAGGCCGCCTGCAAGAAGGCGGGCGTGAAGCTCACGCACCAGCGGCTCGAGATTTTCCGAGAGATTGCCGCAAGCACGGAGCATCCCGATGCGGAAACCGTCTTCCGGGGCGTCCAGGTGCGGATTCCGACGGTGTCGCTCGACACCGTGTACCGGACGCTGTGGCTCCTCGATGGTCTCGGGTTGATCACCACCCTCGGTCCACGCCGGGAGAGCGTTCGTTTCGACCCCAACCTCGAGCACCACCACCATTACGTCTGCGTGCAGTGCGGGCGGGCGAAAGACTTCGAAAGCGCGGAGCTCAACGTGCTCACGATTCCCGCCTCCGTGAAGAAATTCGGCAGCGTCATGACGACGCACGTCGAGGTCAGAGGGTTCTGCGCGGGCTGCGCGAAGGAGACCGCCTCCGGGAGGGCGAAGGCAGCAAGGCGACCCCATCGAAAACCGTTCAACCAGGGAGGAGAACGATGAGTCAGAAGAAGAAGCTCACCACCAACGCTGGCGCCCCCGTCGTCGACAACCAGAACACCATGACCGCCGGACCACGCGGCCCGGCGCTGCTGCAGGATGTCTGGTTTCTCGAGAAGCTCGCCCACTTCGACCGGGAGGTGATCCCCGAACGCCGCATGCATGCCAAGGGCTCGGGCGCCTACGGCACCTTCACGGTCACCCACGACATCACCAAGTACACCAGGGCCAAGATCTTCTCGAAGATCGGAAAGAAGACCGACCTCTTCGTGCGCTTCTCCACCGTGGCCGGCGAGCGCGGCGCGGCCGACGCCGAGCGCGACATCCGTGGATTCGCGATCAAGTTCTACACCGAGGAGGGGAACTGGGATCTGGTGGGTAACAACACGCCCGTATTCTTCCTGCGCGACCCGCTGAAGTTCCCGGATCTCAACCACGCGGTGAAGCGCGACCCCCGCACCAACCTGCGCAGCGCCCGCAACAACTGGGACTTCTGGACCTCGCTGCCGGAGGCGCTGCACCAGATCACCATCACCATGAGCGAGCGCGGGATTCCGCACTCCTACCGCCACATGCACGGCTTCGGCAGCCACACCTTCAGCCTCATCAACGCCAAGAGCGAGCGATTCTGGGTGAAGTTCCACCTGCACAGCCAGCAGGGGATCAAGAACCTGACCGACGCCGAGGCCGAGGCGATCATCGGGAAAGACCGGGAGAGCCACCAGAAGGACCTGTACGGGAGCATCGAGAAGAAAGACTTCCCCCGCTGGAAGATGTCCATCCAGGTGATGCCGGAGAAGGACGCGGCGAAGTGCCCCTACCACCCCTTCGACCTCACCAAGGTCTGGTTCCACAAGGATTATCCTCTGCAGGAGGTGGGCATCCTCGAACTGAATCGCAACCCGGAGAACTATTTCGCCGAGGTCGAACAGTCTGCCTTCAACCCGGCCAACGTCGTGCCCGGCATCGGTTTCTCGCCGGACAAGATGCTGCAGGGTCGCCTGTTCTCTTACGGTGACGCCCAGCGTTACCGGCTCGGCGTGAATCACCACCTGATCCCGGTCAATGCGTCGCGCTGTCCGTTCCACAGTTACCACCGCGACGGCGCCATGCGGGTGGACGGCAACCACGGCAGCACGCTCGGGTACGAGCCCAACAGCTACGGCGAGTGGCAGCAACAGCCGGACTTCGCCGAACCGCCGCTCCGCATCGAGGGCGCCGCCGAGCATTGGAATCATCGCGAGGACGATGATTACTACTCCCAGCCCGGCAAGCTGTTCCGGATGATGAACGCCGGGCAGAGGAAGGCGCTCTTCGGGAACACCGCCCGCGCCATGGGCGACGCTCCCAAGGAGGTCAAGATCCGCCACATCGGCAACTGCCTGAAGGCCGATCCGGCTTACGGCAAGGGGGTGGCAGACGCGCTGGGGGTGCCGCTTTCCGAAGTGCCGAAACCCTGACGCCTGAACGAGGTTCGCCTCTCCGGTGGCAACGCGGCGAGCGCGGCGGCAGGACCGCAAGGTGATCCGAGTGGTCAACCTGAGCCTCTCCATAATGGGGACCAACGTGATCATGACGACCCACGACATGCATTGGCCCGGCCGGATGAACGGCACGGCAACCATTAAACTCACCGGGTACCAGGCGGCGGGAGGCCCGGGTAGTCCGAGGGTTACGGCCGGGTGCGCCGTCCCATGCGCGTCCTGATCCAGAGAGTGAAGAGGGCTTCCGTTTCCACCGGGGGGGCGGTCCTCGGCAGGATCGGACAGGGACTGCTCGCCTTCGTCGGGATTGCCCATTCGGACGGCGAGTCCCATGTCCGGTGGATGTGCGAGAAGATCACCCGATTACGGATCTTCGAGGACGAAGCGGGAAAGATGAATCGGGCGGTCGGGGACATCGGGGGAGGGATCCTCGTGGTGTCCCAGTTCACCCTGTACGGGGACGCAGCGAAAGGGAACCGCCCCGGCTTCGCGGAGGCGGCCAACCCGGCGATCGCGAAACCTCTTTACGAGGAGATGATCCGGCGTCTTAAAGCGACTTCGGGCGTTCCGGTCGAAACCGGGTCGTTCGGCGAGGAAATGGAGGTTGAGCTCGTCAACGACGGGCCCGTCACCCTCCTGCTCGAGAAGTAGCCTGGGGCCAAGGAACGCAGAGGTCCCCTCTCTACCCCGGTTCCTTCCTTCCGCCCAGAATCGCCGCCAGCCGGGTGACCTGCGATGCGTGCACCAGCGCCACGACCTCGTCGGCGGGCCGGAGCACCAGGTCCCCGTGGGGGACGATGAGTTCGCTCTTCCGGAGGACCGCCGCCAGCACGCATTTATCGGGCAGCTTCAGGTCCCGCAGAGCCTTTCCTGCCGCTGCCGCCGCCGGATGGACCTTCTCCTCCACCAGGGAGAACAGCCCTTTCCGCAGTTTGAGCAGCGTCATCATGTCGCCGAGCGACATCTCTTCGGCGACCAGGTGGGCCAAAAGGTCCGCCTGGTTGAGCGCCACGTCCACCCCCATCTCGGGTGTGAACATCCAGGCATTCCGGGGATCCTTCACGCGGGCGATGGTGCGCGGGACGCTGAACTCGAAGCGGGCCAGGCTCGTCACCACCAGGTTCGTCTCGTCCGCGCCGGTGACCGCCGCCACCACGTTCGCGTGCCGGATGCCCGCGGCCTCCAATACGTCGGGGTCCGTGCCGTTCCCCTGCCTCAGCACACCCTGCGGCAGATCGCGCATCAGGATCCGGTTTTCCTCCGGGCGCTCCTCGATGATCTTCACCTTGTGCCCCGCCGATAGCAGCAGCGAAGCCAGGTAGCCGCCCACCCTTCCTCCGCCTACGACGATGACGTTCATGGACATGTTTTACGCCCTCCTTACGACAGTCCCAGGATCGCCTTGAGCCGGTCGGCGGAACTTCCCAGCACCGCCAGGTGCACCAGGTCGCCCTTGTGGAAGACGGACCCCGGCGTGGGCAGAAATGTCCTGCCGCCCCGGCTGACCGCCACCACGTGGATCTCTCCCGCGACGGTCACCTCGCCCGTCGTACGACCCACCAGGAACGGCGGCACCTCCGCCTCCACGATGTCCACCTCTCCGCTGCCCAGGCTGTGAAGAGTGTCCAGGCGGGAATAGCACAGCAGCTCGGCGAGGCGGTTGGTCCCCCAGGCGACCGGAGTAATCGTCTGCAGCCCCAATCTCCGGTAGATCTCCGCCTTGCGGGGGTCGTACAGCCGCGCGACGACCCTCGGTACCCGGAACACCTGCACGGCGATGCGGCCGGCGACCACGTTGACCTCGTCGCTGGCCGTCACGGCGGCCAGCCCGTCGGCGCGCTCGATGCCGGCCCGGAGGAGCACCTCCCGGTCGATCCCGCTCCCCTCGACGGTTTGCCCCTTGAACGCTCCCAGACCGCCGAAGGCGGCGGGGTCCTTGTCCACGACGGTCACCGCATGGCGGCGCTGCTCGAGGGCCTTCGCCAGGCCGGCGCCCAGCCTGCCGCAGCCGATGATGAGGATCTTCATCGCTTGTCTCCTTTCATGCGGGGAGCGAACCCCGTAAGGTCGACCTTCCCTTCTCCCGCCATCGCAGCAGCGCCTTCCGGGCCTCATCGGCCAGCAGGAGGGCGGGGCACCACCCAAGGAGAAACAGCCATCCTTCCAGCGGTAAACCCGACGTGCCGAACACCTCCTGCAGGAAGGGGATGTAGACGATCATCAGGAGAAGGACGAGCTCGGTGGCGATCCCCGCCCACACGAGCCGGTTGCTGAAGAAGCCGGTGCGGAAGACCGAGGTGCGCTCCGTGCGTTGTGCGAAGAGGTTGCCGACCTGGGTGCTGACAACGGCGCCGAGCGCCATTGCGGTCGCCGACCGGTAGAGCGCCCCATCGGAAGGGAGGTCCAGCAACCGGCCCCAGTAGCCGCTTTTCCAGAAAAGGAAGTAGAAGGCCGTCATCGCGGCCAGGCTCTGGAGCGGGCCCAGGAAGGTATAGGCGCGCAGCAGAAGCGGCCAGGTGATGACGTGCTCCGAGCGGCGTCGGGGGGGCCTGTCCATCAGGCCCGGCTCGGGAGGCTCGGCCCCCAGGGCCAAGGCCGGCATGATGTCGGTGCCCAGGTCGATGGAGAGGACCTGCATCACGTTGAGCGCCAGCGGAATCCTCCCGCCGCTCAGGACGAAGCAGATGAACGGGACGGCCTCGGGAGTGTTGCTGGTGAAGATATACGTGATGAATTTCTTGATGTTCGCGAAGACCGCCCGGCCCTCCTCGACGGCGTTGACGATGGAGGCGAAGTTGTCATCGGCCAGGACCATGTCGGCGGCCTCCTTCGCCACGTCGGTGCCGGACAGCCCCATCGCCACCCCGATGTCGGCCTGCTTGAGGGCGGGGGCGTCGTTGACGCCGTCCCCGGTGACCGCCACGACCTCCCCCATCTCCCGGAGTGCGCTCACCACCCGCAGCTTGTGCTCCGGCGTCACCCGCGCCAGGANGATCTCCTCCCGCAGGGCGTCCTTCAGATCCTCGTCGCTCATCGTGTCCAGCTCGGAGCCGTTCAAGAGGCGCGGATGGGGCGTTCGGAGGATGCCGATGCGGCGGGCCACGCTTTCCGCGGTCAGTCCGTAGTCGCCGGTGATCATGATGATCCGGATGCCGGCCCGGTAGCATTTTGCCACCGCCTCGGCCACCTCGTGCCTCGGCGGGTCCATCATCGCCATCAGCCCGAGGAACGTCAGGTCGCGCTCGATCGTATCGGCTTCGGTTCCTTCCAGGGAGTCCGGCAGCAGGCGCCGGGCGACGGCCAGCACGCGGAGTCCGCCGCGGGCGAGGTCGTCGTTTTCCGCCGCGATCCGTGCCCTTTCCCCGTCGGTCAGCGGTTGCTCCTTTCCTTTCACCCGGAGGCGGGAGCACAGCCCGAGCACTTCCTTGGGAGCCCCTTTGACATAGGCGATCCGCACTCCCCGATGTGCGTGGATCGTGGCCATCCGCTTGCGTCGGGAATCGAAGGGCAGCTCCCGCAGTCGCGGGGCGGATGCTGCCTCCGCCGCAAGGTCCATTCCCCCCTTGAGGGCCGCCACCCGGAGAGCCGCCTCCGTGGGGTCTCCCAGCACCGACCAGCGGGGAATGGAGCGGTCGGGGGGGAGGAGGCGGGCGTTGTTGCACAACCCGGCGGCAAGCAGCAACAGGCGCAGGTCGGCGGTTACCGCGTCGGAATCCGGAACCGGCCTTCCGTCGGCAAGGATTTCTCCCTCGGGTGCGTAGCCGACTCCCGTCACCGACAGCCGCCGGCCGGCGATCCGGAGCTCCCGGACCGTCATCTCGTTCTGGGTCAATGTCCCGGTCTTGTCCGTGCAGATAACCGTCGTGCAGCCCAGGGTTTCCACCGCCGACAGCCGCTTGACCAGGGCATTCCTCCTGGCCATGCGCTGCACTCCCATCGCCAGCGAGAGGCTGACGGTCGGGAGCAGACCCTCCGGAACGAATGCGACGATCATCCCCATCGCGAAGAGGAAGCT
>C687J29039_10000327_pt1 | contig 18863 bp, 18 predicted proteins | sample RifCSP16_2_FD_29039 | JGI IMG/M metagenome (IMG submission 29039)
CCCCCCCCCCTGAGGCAGATAGTGGAATAAAGGAGACTTTGCTATTTTTGCAAAGCGCGCCGTCATCAGAGCAAAGCGAGGGTGCAGCAGTCGCGCCATGCCGATCGGCGGTTTCCACCAGCGTTCCGACATGTAAAAAGTCAGCTTTCCCTCATCAAGACGATCCTGCATTCGACTGAACCGACGCTCGCCGCAAATGACCACATCGGCCTCTTCCCACCACTGTTCTAATTCCATTTGATCTTTATTAAATTCTCCTGCGCGGATGATCCACGGTTCATTCTCCTGGCTGTTCCAACCGAGCTGTTGTCGCTCGACGTGCGCGTGCGGTGGATCGGTCACAGCAAAGCGGAAGTTTTCAACCCCGACCATTTCGGCTATTTTGCGCGCCAGGGGAAGCTGGTGGTGGCTGATCATGTTCGTTACCTGGAGGACGCGCATAAGGATTACAACCCTTCAGTCAATTGGAGTGATGAATTAGGACAATACAAAATCATCTTTATACGAAAAATTGCTCTAACATTCACGCAATCGTTGTTATGCATTTAGCTTGCATATTGAAATGAAATCTTCTGGCATTTTTTCATCTTGGGCACACTCAATTTCCAACTGTGGTTTGTCATCGTAAAGATGTTGAGTCAAACCGCCTTTGGGCCATATTACCGGCATTCTCCCTAAAAATGAAGCCCACTGGCTAAATGTTGAACCTGCTGATCCAATTAAATGATGCGCTTTACTTAAAGCAAGTAAATCTGCTAAACTTGATCCGAAGGTCAACCGCGAAGTATGTGGCAACCTAAGTACTGGCATTATCTCTTCATTGGTACCGTCCGAAAAAATGTAGATTGGCAGTTCCTGTCCAACCGCAGCGCGTAATTTATTTAATGTATCGATATACCACTGCATCGGCGTTGCATGACCACCTATAAAATCTCCCAAACGTATGTGAACAGAAATAGATTTTCGGAAATCGTAATTCAATCCCTTCTTGTGCTCATTTCGTGTAATTTTCAACAATTCGTCATAGATGAATGCATGTTTCGAGATCATCGAATTAAAATAATCTTTAAGGCCTTCAAAAACGACTATTTTGGTTTCTTTTCTATGTGGGTAAATGCCGGATTTTAAATTCACCAAATAATCCTCGGTAACAGAAGAGTATTTCAAAAGATAAAACAATTTTATTATGCCACTAATTTCATGTGGATTTTTATCAAATAAGTCAAAATAAAATCTTAAATCCGCTTCTCTTCTAAGAATTGGGCCGACCTTAATTTGAGACCACGTAGGTGAAATTCGTGTCAATCCATACTTTTGAGAAGCAAGAATTGATCTGGCCCATGGAAACAAAAGATTACCAAGCCCTGAACCTAAAAATCTAAAATAACTGAAATCCCATTTGCTCAGTTTTGGATACGCGTAAAGCATTTACTAATTCCTTCAGGAAAATCTATTCAATCGAGTAAATCAATATTGTATTCGTCTGTAAATGACAATCAACTGCACTATTTATTTACTTTCCATGGTGACACTTTCTGCCGCAAGATTGGCAACGTTTTCACGATTAATCCAAATCGTATTACAACCCATTTCAGACGTCTTTTCAAAGTTGAATGATACCAGTAGCTTCGATATTTCCCCATAGTCTCCCTGCGCTTCAACAACCACGCAGGCTGTGTATTGGAGAGTTTTTTTAGCACCAAGCAGGACGTTTAAATCAAATCCCTCTGTGTCAATGGAGAACAAAAAAACAGGTGCTTGTTTCCCAACATCTGTCCAAATCATATCAACAGGAAGCAGTGGAACCCAAGAGGTTTGTTTTGCCTTACTATCCTCCCTAAACCCCGCCAAAACCGAGGAATCGCCCATTCTAAATTCAGCTACTCCGGCGTTCTCTGCAGCACCAGCACATATGAAGGCATCATGTTTGCGAAAACGGCGACACAATCTGCTCAACTCACTGTTCGGCTCCATCAAAATACCGCGAAACCCTTTACGATAAAAAAGATACGTATTTGATATCTGAGTGGGTTGATTTGCTCCCACATCGATGTAAATACAGGAACCCTGTTCAATTCCGCCCAGCAACTTCTCTACATAAATATCTTCTCCATACTGAGAATAACTCCGTTTCTGAAGCAACCAGGCATCCTTGGCTGCCATAAAGTATCTTTTTGTCAACACAAGAAAAGGGAATGTTCTTGCAAGAGAATGAAGAGCTCGATACTTGAACATTTTAATTCGATTCATTATCCACTCCTTCAATCCCTGAGCGTAAAATGGCAACCGAGAAATTAACAGCACGTGGAAGTATAAACCTGAATAGAATTTTCATCTGTCGGAAAAATACGGCGGCGCAACATGCTGATGATTATTTATCCATGTGTTACCTGAAGCAACACCCCAAAAAAACCATAATAATGCGTTTAAAACAATATTATCGAGCAAACCAATCGGGATTCCGGCCCCAAGAAATAATAAAGCCATGAAACCACTAGCAGCAATACGACTCATTTTATTATTATTTATGGAATATAAAGATCCCCATATTCTGTAAAAAAGAATTATAAAAAAAGAAAGCAACAAAATCCCGCCACGCAATAGTGACTCAAGATAAATATTATGAGAGTCCAAGCCTCTGTATCCTAAAACCGCAGCACTCGAACGAAGGAATCCACTATCCTGATTAATGCCATATCCAAATAGAGGCTTATCAAGGATATATAATAACAATTCAGGCCACATTAAATCCCTCCCCGGTGCCTGTCCCTTACCCCCAAAATATTTAACACTAATATCACTTGCACTTGCAAAATCGAATCCTGATAACGCATATACAAAGATCGAAAGTAATAATATGATAATAAAAGATAGAAAAAACATCTTGTATATTATCTTTTTACGAATCAAGTATGGATAGAGATAATAAGTTAAAAAGAAGAGAGCTGCCGCTCCAAATGCCGTTCTTGTTAATATCAACCGTAAATACAATAATACTGCCAAAGAAAAGGCAAATCTTAATTTTGGTTTTCCATCAAACACTAAATACATATACGGGAGTAGAACTATAGTAATTGCTCCCAGCAAGAGGCTATTACCTAAAAAGAAAGCACCATAGGCAACTGCAAAATATAAACCAACCAAAACCCATTGATACAGAAAAACATATCGTAGAAACCTAAGTGGACTTTTAACAGTAAACGAGTAGAAATACCCTTGAATAAAAACAACAAAACAAATAACGCAAGTTAAAAGCATGCTTGTTATGTTCGAACTTTGGACAGGAGGTTCCATCGGGAAAGTGATCACTGGTTCTACATCATAACTGTAAGCCATAATAAAGACGCCCGTCAACATAATCATTGCTGTATTAATAAGATCGCGCGTCACAACTATTTTTGTACTTCCAACAAAGATGAAGAGCATAACAAGCAAATATACTGAGATGGTAAGGAAATGTGTAATTAAAACCGAAAAAAGAACAACAATTAATGCTGCAACCGGCATAGCATTAACTGCATCCCTATCAACCATAAATAATTTGGAAGGAATAGCCATGTCTTTACCCATACTCATAATCTCATTCGAGTTCTTGTAAGACTCAATCTTTTACCAGGGGGTTTTCAAAATCTTTTGGACCATACTCATAAGATCTATCATCCCAGTATGATGCAAAACGCACATCGTGACGTTTAAGGAACATAAAATATCCGTGAAATATCCTGAACAAAAAGGCGATAAATGCTAATGCTGTCGCAACCTGCCCATTAGTGTCCGGTTAATGATAGAATAGATTCAATTGGCTGCACGCATTGTCCCCTTGAGACCATCTTTTACAAAGTCCTTCTTAATAATAGAAATTTTAATAAACAATGAGATGAGATATTCTTTACTTCCTTATATTGTTTTCATATTATTATTCTCTACGACTTCGTCAAAGGTACCCGATTTAACGATTCTGCCTCTCTCAACCTTAATAACCCGATCGCATTTCTGCAATGTTGTTAGCCGGTGAGCTATAATTATTATGCTTTTCTCATTCGATATATTTTCGATAGCTTCCATTACTGATTTCTCCGTTTCAGAATCAAGAGCACTTGTCGCTTCATCGAAAACAAGGAGCTGGGGGGCATAATAGAGAGCACGTGCTATTCCGATACGTTGGCGTTGACCACCGCTAAGCCTGACCCCTCGTTCACCGACAATGGTATCATACTTGTTCGCAAGTTCATCCTCGATAAAACTTGCAATATTTGCCAGAGCTGCTGCTTTGCGAACATTAGCCATATCTATTTCTTTTTTAGGCAGACCAAAGGCGATATTTTCTGCAATAGTGTTGTCGGTCAAGTAAATATCCTGGGGAACATATCCTACAGATTTCTGCCAGACTTCAACGTTATGAGAAATAACCGGCATACCATGAACAAGTATTTCACCACTGTCAGGAGAAATAATGCCGAGAATCAGATCAATGATTGTTGTCTTACCCGATCCCGTCTCACCCATGAACCCCACCGTAGTATTATCAGCAATTGAAAAAGAAACATTGTCAATGGTTGTCGTTTTGGCGTTCGGATAAGAAAAGGTTACATTTCTAAATTCTATGAGCGGCGCAGGATTGGATGTAAGAGGCATCGTTTTTTTCACCTTTGATTCTTTAACACGAGAAGCAGGGCGAGCAATGCCAGATTCAAGTTCTCTTTGAAGATAAATGACATGAGGCCAGCGTGATCGAATTACAGAGAAATTCGTATAGATTTGTTGAATTCCCGGCATGAGACGATACGATGCAAAGACATAAAGTCCAAGGATGGATATAGCCTCCGCAAAATTGGGTTTAGAGGCTATTATGTAAAGGCTGATAACAATCATAAAAGAAAAGGCGATTGTCTCAACGACAAAACGGGGCAACTGACTAATTGCCAGTCTCTTGCTTGCATTACTCGTGAAGCGAAGGGAAGCCTGTGCAAATCGGTCGATAAAAAACGGTTCCGAATGCAAAAGCTTGGCTATTTTAAATACGCCAAGCGCTTCATTTATCGCCTTAAACTTTTCTTTATTGTCCTCAAGAGAGCCTTGACCAATTCGGGAAAGGGTCTTTCTAGTAAAGGAATAAACGGCAAAATATACTAACCCGAATGTTGTTCCAATAAGCAACACTAGAAATGGCTTTATCATCATCATTAAAATAATAATCAGTAAAACAGAACATCCCTTATTCATAATATTTAATATTGGATCAATAACGCTTGAAGTAACTTCAGTTACTTCAAGCTGAATGTTTTTTTGCAAGTCAGCACTATTGCGCTGTATAAAAAGGAGGTAATCCTGGCTCAGGTAATGTTGGATCAAGCGAACGGACAGGCTATTGTTGACCGACCAGACAAAACGCAGATTAAACCACGTAAAAAAGGCGTTTGAAATATTTGACAAGAAAAGGATAGAAATCAATCCTAAGCCAAGGAAAAGGAGGAACTCACGACTGCTGCTGAAACCAAGACCGCTGTATATGAAATTAAGATATTGGTTTTGTTTGATGAGATTCGGATTTGCAGCAACTCCTAAAAACGGCATAACCGCAGCAATAGAAAACATCTCCATCATGCCGTTACTCATCATACCCACAGCAATAAAGAGAAAACGCTTTTTTTCCTGGGAGGTAAAAAGGAACGATAAAATGTTTTTTATATTCATCAAAGATCCAATCCTTCTATTCTTATTATTCTATTATGATGCGAATTGTTCAATTCACAGCTTTGTCATTTCAAATATGCCACAACCAGAATGACAGCCAAAGTTTTGCTCAATATCACTTATCTTTAATTCAACGTCCTCGAATAAATCTCCTTTATCATCAACAAAAGAAAAGGAGTCGATCTGAAATTTACCGTTAATAAGCTCTAATAAGTATTTCATTGAGAAAACGCGCCAACCATTGAACTCGATGCGAAGGGGGCCAATAGGAACAGAAACGTAGAATTTACCGCCATGTTTTAATATTTTATGAAGATTGTTAAAACCAACCTCATGACCTTCATAATTTACCGGGTCGCAATACCTTCCCAATCCAAAATGCTCTAATGCATGAAGACAGGAAAGGGAATCGCAACATTCAGATAATGACTCAGGAATATTACCCGTAATATCACAGTAATCATATGTGATGTTATGTATTATGCTTGTCATTAGGCGTATATCAAGCAGCTTTATGGGCCTAAATGACGCAACGTGCGCAACGAAACCATCAATGCGTGAGCCTAAATCAATGTGTAATTCAGGATTATTTTCAAATATTTTTCTAGCCACCAGAAGGTCTTGATGAAAATAATGCCCCTTTACAGTTCCACATTGCGAAAACCTGTCATCAAGACATGGATAAAGTTTCCCCCAGGGGAAAGATTTTTTCGAGAACTTTTCCTGTTTTTTAATGATTTTAAAATCGCGATAATAGGGCACAAGTCCCCTTATTGTATTGATAGTTTTTTGGGGGTCGAGGCCAAACAAGACCATTAAACTGTATAATTTGTGGAGATATTGTTTCATGGCATTATAGAATTATTATGAATTATTCAAATGAGCATATAATAAAGATTCTTTAAATTTATTGGCTACTGTCTTCAATGAGAATTTCTCAGAGTTTACAAGCGCATTCGCGGATAACATTTTTATGGTTTCAGGATCGCTTAAAAGACTTTCTATTATCCCTGGCAGTTCCTCGATTTTGTTATAAATTAGAGAACTGGATATCAGTTCTTCATGATGCAAGCTATTTATAGGGTAAATGCCGGGCTTGGCAAACTGTATGGCTTTTACTATAGCCCCAAAAGTGCCCGTGCCATACATGCTTACGTTATTAGGGTTGATTATTATATCAGCCGATGCTATTTTTTTATTCATTACCCCCTCGGGAACATATTCAGTGTAAAATATTATGTCTAACCCTTTCTCTATCAGTTTTCTGCATCTATCGATTATTTGAAATCCTTTTCGATTAAAAGGAGCGCCCAGTAAGGTTAGAGTAATATCCTTTCTACCTGAATCGAATAGTTTTTCAAAAGCATCAAGAAGGCCATGATAATCTCTGCAGTAATCGTTGATCACGCCAATTGTAATGAATCTTAATTTATCACTATATTCATGATGTTGAACCGCTCCAGAGTAAAATTGAAAAGGCAAACAAGCGATCTTTTTCTTATAGCCTGCGGAAATAGCATAATTATAGGCGTCATAATTTTCAACCCATATGCCGTCAAACTTTGAGAATATTCTGTTTGCGATAAATTGGCCAATATTGAATAATATTGAAAGTATAAATCGCTTAATGGGTAAGTATCTAATCGGATGCCATTCGCCAAAAAACTTCTCAATTCTACCAGCTACATGAACAACTTTACATTTAGGTCTAAATAAATAATACAATGCTTGATGATGAGGCAAAAGATCAAATGAATTCATTAATAACAAATCAATTTCATTGTTACAATGCTTCTCTATCCTCTTCAAAAAACTTAAAAGTGTTTCTTCTTTTTGTTGAATAATCCAATTATAATCATCCAAGTCATTTTTAAAAAAAGGTAAAACTCTATCATGTAAAAAACTTGTGGTATAAATCGTAACACTTGCATTGCAATATTTTGCTAGTGATGCCTCGTTGTAAATATTCTCGGCATCCGCGTACAACTCCATCACACCAATCTTAGGTGCCATATAAACCCTTTCAATCTCTCTTCAAAATAAAACATTAACTTCTATTAAGCAGTATTTAATCTCGGGGACTGTCTTCGCACGCATTATATGCTGTTTCACAATTGTTAGACTTCCCTTTCTTAAACAAGATATTCAATTCTGTCAGTGAATCAATAAATATGATCTTTTGACCTGATTCTTGCATCCATAATTTAAACATGCTCATTTTATTGTCTTGATCCTCAAAAGGCATTAATTTCATGTATGATATTACCTTTATATTTGTATTCTTGGCAGCGGTGCTTAACACTGCTGACATACCGCCCAGAATATATTTTATATTTGGATTTGGAATAATAAAATCAGCATTCATAAAAGAAGGCAATTCTTCATAATCGCCATAGATCGAAGTAAGGTCTTTCGATTTAAAATAGGGATTGGGGTGAGGTTTATATAAGACTTCGTTCTTAGTAAAATTATCGTCAATAATGCATTTTATCGCTTTAAAGCAATCTATGATATGGCCTTGCATTTTTCTATCATAATATGAACAATCATCATCCAGCCACATAATTTTTTTGCCTGAAGTATAACTGGCAGGGATGGGGTTGTATTTTTGCAAAAGACTGGCATCATAAAAATATTTGAATTCATGAAGTTGTATATTTAGCTTCTTAAAATAACATTCCGACAAGCAAACAAACGGCGCCTTATCAAAATCATAATAGCGGACGTTAACATTAATTCCACAAAATACCCAGGTATGAATTAACAATAGCAAGCTTTTCAAGCTATAAGATTTATGAGTCTCAGAATAGAATATATTCAGGAAAACAACGGTATTTTTTGTTGCTATCAATTTAACCAGAGAGAATAGAATTGAATCTACAGCAGGACCACAACAATAAAAAAATGAATTTTCAACAGATTTAAAATTGTCGTTGAATAGCTTCCTTATGGCAGGTCTTATTTTTAGCGCTGATAAAAGGTTTCTATAGCGACCCGGAGGGGTCGTGTCCAAATAAAGTATATTCCAGTTTAGATTATTATTTGATATTAGCTGATGCCAAAATAATCTCATCTGCTCATTCATTACAATGATATTGATTTCCGGCTTCTTAGAGATAATCTCATCAATTATTGATAAAATCGGAGAGATAAATCCATATGATGGGCAAGTAAAATAGAATCTATCTGAAGAGTTGATTGTAACATGATCGGGAAACGAGTACATTATTGATTAGCCTCGGCCTGGAATGGGTGGTAAACTAAGGGGCATGAAATGCAGCATGAGAATGCGATATCAATAAAAATCTTGTGTTGCGTACATGATAATTTGGCTTCCGAGAGTTTCAAACTGAAAAGGCACATGCAATATTGTTTTTAGCTTTTCCTTTATAAAAGGCTGCACTTCCGGAGTTGCATAAAAAAGAATAAATCCACCCCCGCCAGCGCCCAACAGTTTCCCGCCAAGTGCGCCAGCATTAATGGCAGTACTATAGATCTCATCGATCTCACTCGTCGAGATTAATTTTGTCAAGCCTCTTTTTAATTTCCAGGATTCATGCAATAGTTTTCCAAAGTCATCCAGATCGTGGCTTTCTTTATTAAGTATATCGATAGCTTCATCAACCATTTCCATCATCGTCTTTAATTCATTTATTTTCTTATTGGTTATTTTTATCTGTTCCGCCGCGATATCTGAAGCATTTCTCGAAAATCCGGTAAAGAAGAGCATTAAATGCTTCTGCAGTAGATCTATCTTCCCATTTGACAACGTCATCGGATAAACATAGAAATCCTTATCACACCCAAATTCGATTTTATTAAAGCCTCCGAATGTTGCTGCCACCTGATCTTGAGATCCTACGTTCTCGATTATTATATTCTGCTCGACGTGTATCGCCTCTCTTGCAAGTTGTCTCTTTGTGGCGATTTTACCTTTTAAAGCATAAAGAGAATGCAATAGTCCAACAGTAAACGCCGAACTTGAACCCATACCTGAAAGGGCGGGGATATCTGCAGTATGAACAATTTCCACCCCTTTACTAATATTAAGAAAATCCAGGCATGATCGAACAGAGGGATGTTGAATTTCTGAAATAGTATTTGTTGTTTCTGTGTTCGAGTATCTAATCCTGTATTTGTATTCAAAAAAAGGCGGAAGATAACGGCAGCTAATATAGCAATATTTATTAATTGAAGTGCTGAGTACTTTTCCTCCGTTCTCCTTATACCAGACCGGATAATCAGTTCCGCCGCCAAAAAAAGAAATACGAAATGGAGTTCGTGTAATTATCACCGCAAATAATCCCCCCATTTTATAATCCAGCTTGATGAATCGTACAGATAATCGTTAGATGTCTTTTTAACTTTCATGCAAAAATTGTGTTTCATGTTGGTTTCCACAAACCCCATTTTTTTACCAGCTCTATGCAATAAGCTATTAGGAACTGCTTGTATAGTTAACATGTCCACCTCATTCTTTAAGCTTACGCAAGCGCAATTAAATATTTTTGCCAAACAGTCTTCATTAAATGCGAAGGGTTCGAAATCAACTATGTCACCATATCTTATATTTCTCTCTCTGTCGTAATATTTACTTACAACAGCAAATTCATTAGAATCCATCCGGATCATATCATATGAGCTACGATGATGTAATGCAAATCGCCACTGTCGAAATGCTCCATCAGCTAAAAACATTAAATTGTCTTCTTTTTCTTGCTTAAAATAATTAAATACTGTATCTGGTGTAATCGGAGTGGAAATATAATTATGACAATCAATATCTGCATCGCTGGCAAGAACCATCGTTACTATTGTATCAATAGTTCTGAAATCAAAATTTTTCTCCAATGCTTTTTTCCCAACTTGATTTGTTAAACAACAAAATACATCTATGTCATCAAAATAATCCATAGCTATATCGCCTAATTCCTTAAAAAGTCCTCTTCCCCTCCACACATTATTTACGAGCAATCCCATTAATACACCACAATTTAAATTATTATTAAGTTTTCTTTTTAAAACAACAAACATGCCGACTAATTCGCCTTCATCTATCGCACAATAAATAATAGATGGGATATTGTTCCACCATTGAAAAAAAGAAGCTGATTTAGGAGTTGCGATAGAAGAACTAAATAACAACATCATCCCTGGAATGTCATCAGCAGTGGCTTTTCTTATTTGCAATCCCATTGTCAATTATGTTCAGCCTTTTATCCCTCATCTCTTCTGGAGACGATAGGATTCTTTATCGGCCACCATATGTTGAGCTGAGGATCATTCCAGAATAATGTAAACTGCCCCTCACGATTATAACTTGAAGACTGTTTATAATGAAATATTGCGTGCTCACTGAGAACAAGATGTCCATTGCCAAATTTAGGGGGGATTAAAATCTGTAACCTATTCTGGTCGGATAATACAAAGGACTCCCACTGTTTAAACTGCGCTGACTCTTTATCATAATTTATGACAACAAGGTAAAACTTACCATAAAGACACGAGATTAATTTCCATGTCTCCCCGTCACCATGAATGCCACGAAGCACATGAGTTGATGACGTCGAAATATCATCTTGAATAAATTTCACATCTATTCCCGCGTCTTTATAAATTTTATCGTTATAGAGTTCGACATATGTTCCCCGAAAGTCCTCAAAAACAGTGGGTGGTTTTATTAGCAGAACACCATCAAGTTTTGTTCTCGTTATCTCCATGTTAATTAATTCCTTTCTATATTTGACCTAAAGGGGAAAAGATGACTTTATTTATTCTGCTCATTAATATCTATAGTCATTTCGATAATATGCCTGTCTACAGCATTGTTTCCATTTATTTTGTCACGTTCGCTAAGGTATTGCAATATATCCTCATAAATGGGAGGCGGGAGAATCCTCGTCTGCTTAAAACCGCATTTTTCATGAAGCCTCACCGAAGCCAGATTGTCCGATACTATCTTGACATGAAAACGTTTTAAATGAAGCAGTCTAGCCTGTTCAATAATGATATTTTGCATGATACTGCCCAAACCGTTTTTAAAAAATTCATCCCGCACAGCTATGGCACTTGTTGCCTGCTCTGTATTGAATCTCTTCAGCATGACAAATCCTATTATTTTCCTGTCCTTAATCAAATTTAGAACTGTCCAGTCGTCCTCCTTTTTCCAATCCGCTATTCTCGATGCCAATTCATTGACAGAAGCTGGTGGTGTATTAAAAAGTGGATAGGGCGCGAACAGTCGTCTCGGTTTTTCCGAAAGACCTGCAGAGTAGAAATCAAATAACTCTAATGCATCATTTACATCCAACTGCTGAACAGTTATTCTGCCTGTTGCTCTAGTCTCGATTGATATGTATTTAATTATATTGTCCTCCACCTTGATGCCGTCGGCGGATAGGACTTCAGGGAGTGTTTCCAGAGCTCGCTTCAATTCCTCAGTCATACAACAATCTGCCATTAAGCCTCCTGTTTAATTATGTCTATCGTTTCCATTAGACTGGCACAGATATATAACTCCTGCTCCTCATTTAAAAGAGGATGTAGTGGCGGGCAAAACAGTCTCCGACCAATATCCTCGGACACCTTAAGCCTGGGGTTCCCGCACATCTTGCCAATATAAGGCCACCGCAAATATGTCGGACGATTCGTAACACTGCACACGATTCCAAACTTCTTCTCCATTATTGAAAGAATTTTGTCACGTTTATCTCCAGCCCACTCAGGCTGAACCAAAATCGGATACACATAATAAATATGCGCATACTCTGACGGCTCATAAGGCAAGATGATTTCCGGCACGGCATCCAGAAGAGCGTTACGGCGGAATGCCGCCTTGCGCCGCATATTATTCATTTCATCAAGACGGCTAAGTTGTACAAGTCCTGCAGCTGCCTGGACCTTATTCATCCGGTAATTGGAACCCCACCCGTATTCTCCACCGAAATGGTTTATATCACGAATTCTCTCAGCAAGCTTAGAATCATTTGTAGTAATCGCCCCCCCCTCTCCAAGTGTGGTCATCAGTTTCTGGGTATGGAAACTAAAGGCGGTAAGCCATCCTTTAGTGCCAACTTTTGTTCCTTTATAACCTGCCCCACATGCTCTTGCTGCATCAACGATAACTTTTAAGGGTCCATGCTTATGGTGAGGATGACGTTCGGCAATATCCAATAGTTCATCCATAGGTGCGGATAATCCGGTCAAGTGCACAGGACATATGGCACGTGTGCGTGGTGTTATTCTTCTTTCGACATCTTCTGGATCTACATTTAATGTTTTGGGGTCAACATCACAGAATACGACTTTTCCTCTCTGTCCAAGTATCGCCATTTGAGAGGCCTTATAGTTAATGGCCGGAGTGATTACTTCATCACCCGGTTCCAGATCCAAACACATCATTGCAATATCCAACCCTACACCACAACTCGTAATAGCAATAGCGTGCTTAGTGCCACAATATTGAGCAAAGGCATTTTCGAACTTGTCAATTTCATTAGAATGCCCGCCATGTCCAAAGCCAATTGACCAATGCATCGAACTCCGTATCGCATTAACAACAGCGTCGATCTCCGCTTCCGTATACCAGCCTCCGAAATTTGGCTCCCCCCACCACGGCACATTCTTTGGTTCCGGTTTTCCTACAGAAAGGATTTTGTTTCTCTTCAAAGAATCAATCATTAAAGGTTCCTCTTGATAGAATAAATATAATCGCCTCTTTTGTTACCATACCAAATTACCTTTCGGCACCAGTCTTCCCAACTATCCCAGGACTGTGTAGTCCTATCAATGGTATACAAATGCCTGCCTTTTTTTATCTCGAGACTGTTACCATTTATCGCAGCTTGATAGACCTCCCATATGTTATAGTCACACTCTATAAGAATGTCTTTATTAATAAAAGGTTGTTTCAATAAGTTTTGATTCAATAAAATAGCTTGAGAAATTATTTCAGAAGGGATCTTATTGAAACAATCCGCATAAGCTATTAGACGTCTTTCCGCATCAGTAAAGAATTCCTGCAGTTTTCCACCTGTGCTCAATTCAATAAATGCCAGTTCATCGGGAAACCATGTAATATCCAGCCATTTTTCAGATTCACAGAATTCAATACCACCATTCTGTATCTGCAAGGCTTTCTCCTTAAATGCTAATAAAATATCTGTAAGGACACTCGCTTGCGCGTCCTTTTGAACAAATAATTCAAATAAATCTCTATATGAAAAATTACATGTTTTGTGGAGAATAATAAGCGGGAGTTGTAGTAATTTGTCAAAATGCAACAAGGATACCATCCAGGAAAACACTCTTGTCCTTATCCAGTCGTTCATAGGCATTGAGTTTGTTCCGATTACAAGTGAATGAGTTTCCACGATTTCATTGAGTTTATTTAAAGATGAATGATGGGGAACAAATTCTGCCTCTACTATCCTCAAGCCATGCTCTTGCTGATAGTTAGGTCCAGCCATCAATGTATTCTCAAGGATTGTTAAATTAATGAATTGAATACGATTGTGCTGACCACTCGCTATAATTTCCGATACACCCCTTGTAAATGATTCATATGTTTCTCCCGGCAAACCGATAATGAGATCCGTAAATGTAGGGATATTACTTGCCGTAAAAAGTTGTTGTAATTCCGTATATGCTTTATTATCAATATTGCTTCTCTCAATGTATTTTAGCGTCTCCTCATTTAGAGACTGTAGTGCAAGATTGACTCCTCTTTGAAGTCCTGCATCGTTTAAAATTTTTTGGAGCTCAAAGATCCGATCCCTGGAATTTTTTGTATTTTGAACTGAAAACACTTTGGGGTACCCAAAGCTCTTCTTATTTGCAGCAACCTTCTTCGCGATATCAATATCCCGTTCTAGAATGCCAAAATTTGCATCACAGCAGAAGACAAACTCGACCCTGTTCTTGCTAAGCCAGTCAATCTCATTGTAAATTCGCTGAAGGTCAAATTGTTTAATTTTTCGCTCAGATTTCCTGCCCCAGTAGCAAAAAGCACATGTGAAAGGGCAGCCCCTATTCGTTTCAATCCTCCCCTGCCATTTCTCGTCAGGGTTCTGCACTATGAGCTCATCAAAGACACCGGATAAATACGGAGAGGGGATATCGTTGATATCTTGAATAGTCTCTTTAAATTCATTAAATGCAATGATACTATCGCTGCGTTTGTATCCAATTGAGGGCACGACATCCCATTCCCTATCTCGACAGCTCTCTATTACCTTTAAAAAAGGTATCTCACCCTCTCCAAATGATGCTATGTCTATAAAAGGATACTTTTTTAGGAAGGCAAACATCTTTTCATTTAAATCTGGAACCTGCGGCCCTCCGAATACATTAACGATCTCGCGCTTTTCTCTCTTTAACCTTGATGCAACCTCAAGACTCACCTTAAAATTCCATAGATAAGCGCTAAAAAAGACTATATCTGCCCCGGAGAGACTCTCGACATATTTCTCGATATTGCCCCGTTTATAAATGATAGGAAAAAACTCACAAATCCCACTGGATTCAAGTTTTTTTTCCGCATAGGCTCGTAGTACACCAATTGAATACGGAAAATAGTACTGACCTCCAAACGAATCCCCGATTTCTACTAGTCCTATTTTGATCTTTTTCATTGTCTAATCACTTTCTTTCATCAACGAAATAATTCAATTTATTTTTGTGTTCCTCTGAGTTTTTCACAAACCATTGCCATGTCAGCTGCAAGCCTTTACTGAGTTCAGTTGTTGGAGTAAAGCCGAACTTATCTCTTGCTTTTGTGATGTCCATTACGCGCTTAGGAGCGCCTGATGGTTTGCTCGCATCAAAAATATAATTAAAATCTATGAACGACCGCAAAACATTGACAACATCACGTATTGATTGACCCTTTCCGCTTCCAATATTTACAAATTCTCCATCTGTTCCATAGTGAAAAGCGAGAATAAGTCCTTCTGCTGCATCTCTGCTGTAGAGAAAATCCCTTACTGCATTACCGTCTCCCCACACAGCCAAGGGGTCCTCACCATGGTGAATACGAAACATTAATGCCGGAATGACCATTGCTGTTTCGGGATCAAAATTATCTCCGGGGCCATAAATATTTGATAGTCTAACGACGGAATAGTTATTGATGCCATATTGTTTTTTATAAGCATAGACTTGAAGTTCCGCCATCCTTTTTGCCCAACCAGCAAAGGACATGGGACTACTCTCTATTGTGTAGTCACTCTCCTTTAATATTGCATTGTCCTTATAGGCACCAATAGTACTTGTGTAAATGAGTTTTTTAATCCCATTTAATCGGGCCGCTTCAAGAAGATTAGTGTTTATCATGAGCATTGGCACAAAATGACTGGCAAGTTTTGATGATGAAGTTTGCACTGTACCTTGGACGCCTGCCATATGAAAAACAAAATCCATATCGTTTGTTACCTCTTTACAGAACTGAAAACTGGAAAGGTCCCCATATACGTGCAGTGCCCTGTTGTCGACATTCAATTTATCGAGAGAAACAATCTTTACATGAGCATTTGCATTGCAAAGAATATCCACAACCTGACGACCAATTAGCCCTGTACCACCTGTTACCAACACATTTCTACCATTAAATGTATTTAGAATATCATCTTTAATCATAGGTGTTCTCCTTAGTTACTTGATCTTGGATTACTGATTGTTGAAGAATACCATTCGGCAGTATCTCTTATCCCGTCTTCCAATTTAATGACGGGCTTGAAATTTAAAATCCTTTCTGCCTTGGAAATGTCGATCATTCGAAATGGGATAGTGGTCGGCTTCGTGGAATCAAAAATAACTTGAGCGCTATCATGCCCAGTGGCCTTAAGAACCATTTTCACGATATCTTTTATGGTCACAACTTGTCCATAACCAATATTCACTGCATCACCCTCAGAATACCTCTCGAGCATGAGAAGGCAGCCGCGGGCAAAGTCATTTATATGAAGGAAGTCTCTTACTTCATTGCCGCTGCCCCAGACCACATAGGGGTTTTCTTTTTTAACTGCCCTTACAATCAATGCAGGAATAACATGACAGGAAGACAGGTTGAAATTGTCATATCTTCCATACACGGCAGAAGGACGCACAATTGCTATCTTCATGCTTGAGTTAGATACAACATATTCAGCCAGACGCTCAAGGTACCTTCTCATCCAACCGTAACCAAAATAGACAGGATGAGTGGGACCGTTCCACATCTCTTCTTCTTTAACGGCATAGTTAGCATCAGGATAGCCTGTGGAGCTGCTGAATATCAAAAATCTCTTGACGCCGGTCTGCCATGCTGCCTGAAGCATATATGCATTCAAAACGAGGTTCTTCGTAATTGACGCCATGGTATTGATTTTAGAGACGCCGGCTGCTCCAACAGTTCCAGCCGCGTGAAAAACAAAATCTATTCCATCTGCTGCTTTTACGCAATCATCCAAACTATTCAGGTCAGCATAAACAGTTTCAATTCTTTCATCCTGAACAATCATTGGGCGCATATGAATAGGCACACGTACTTTAGCTCCATATTTGAGAAGCTCCTGAACAATATGAGAGCCTACAAAACCAGTGCCGCCTGTTACCAAAACTTTTTTATCGAGATAAAACATGAACTTCTCCCTCTTTCAAGATTTCTTCAGTAAGTTTGTAATGATAGTCTCGCGGATCGACTCAACATCAAGACCCATTTTCTTTCTTATATCCGGGACTGTTCCATACCAGTTACAAAACGCATCGGGTAAGCCACGATAGGTTATCGACAATCCCGGCACCTCACATATTGCTTCATATAAACCAAAAGCGTCATGAATGACAAGAATTTTTGTGCCACTGTATTGCATAATCAATTTTTTATCTATAGGTTTGATTGTATGAAAATATAGGAGGTTCACGTCAATACCCTCGCAAGCCTGCAAAACATTTTGCAGTATTGGACCGGCTGTTATCACAGTCAGCGGTGCAGACATATCCTTGATAACGACTCCCTTTCCAAACTCGACTGGTATATCGATGGTGTGTGGATGGTCGGATAATCTGAAGTATGTCGTTTTCCCGTTGTTATATTGACTTCGCATGAGGATATCAAGTTCCTTCCTCGAACCTGGCTGAATTACCTCCATGCCCGGCAGAAGGCGAAGAATGGACAGGTCAGTAAAAGCATGATGAGATGCCCCGTCCCATGCATAATCAAAAGAAGCGCCTGTAGACACTATATTACCGCCGAACTGGTTGTAACACATATCCAATTTTATCTGTTCAAAACTCCGCTCAGTAATAAATGGTGTAATTGTATGAACGAAGGGGAAAAATCCTTGCGAACTCAATCCCGCCGCAGCGCTAATAAGCGTATTTTCACATATACCCATGTTATAGAACCGGTCAGGATATTTATCTTTAAAATCATTGAAGAGATATACACTCACATCACCGAAAATTAAAGCAATCTTGTTGTCCTCTTTCGAGAGAACCATCACTGTTTCTTTAAATTGCTTCCGCATCATCGAGCTCCTTTATCAATTTTGCAAATTCTTCATCTTTCGGAGACCGTCTATGCCACTCATAATGATTGTCAATAAGCGTCCTGCACCCGCATCCCTTTTTAGTATTGGCCACTACGACCTTTACCAGTGGCCCCTGATTCTTAACCTCTGCAGCTAATAAATTTACATCATGACCATTAACCTCTACGACATTACAACCAAAACCCCTAAAGTGTTCAACCGGGTTATGTATTTGAAGCCCTCTCGAATGAGACATGTTATTGTCATAAATAATCGTGAGATTGTTAAGCTTGAGACTTTCCGCCACCAAAACTGCCTCCCATACAGACCCTTCATTAGCTTCTCCGTCGCCGATCAAGGTGACAACGCTCCTGTCCGTCTTCTTTATCTTGAAGGCAAGCGCGACACCCACTGCCAATCCAATCCCGTGCCCCAATGAGCCCGTCGATGCTTCTATGCCCGGTATCTTTAAGCGATCAGCATGGCATCCGAAATCAGACATAAAGCCTCCGAACGACTCGACTTTTTTTATATCAAAATATCCAAACTCCGCGAGAGCGCAGTAATAGGCAAGGGCAGCATGGCCTTTACTAAGGATAAAAATGTCTCTTCCTTCCCATCGCGGATTTACGGGATCATGTTTGATCGAGCTATATATGG
>C687J29039_10000336_pt1 | contig 18696 bp, 49 predicted proteins | sample RifCSP16_2_FD_29039 | JGI IMG/M metagenome (IMG submission 29039)
GTAATGCAGGACGAAGTACCGAGTGCTCCAGTACCCGGCGAGCATTAGGCCCCGTCTGTCGTGATTGCGGTTCTGTTGCCGGCGCTGTCCACCGTGGCCGTAATGCGGGCCTTGCTGTCCGCAGCGTCGCGGAAGGTTATCGTCTCTCCGCCTCCGCCCGTAGATTTCCCCGCCAGGGCGGCCAGCATGATGTTCACGGCCTGCTTCAGCGTGACGGTGCTGTCCATCGTTTCCGCAGAGTAGGCCAGGTCATCCACCTGTCTGGCGGAGGTTTGGATCCCAATGAACAGGTCGTCCCACTCCGAAGTTGCGGTCTGGTCGATAAAGACCACAACGATGTTGTCGCCGTTCATCTCGTCAGATGAGAGCTGCACCCTGACAGGGACCGTTGCCCCATCTGGCTGAACATCCGGCAGAGTGGCCAAGTTGTTCAGTGTCCCGCCGTCTATCGAGACTTTGACATCTCCGGCAGCAAGCGTCGGGTTGGTCTGGAAGTCTGGCCGATTGGCGCTACTAACCAATCCGACGTAGAAGATGTAGGCGGCGTTCTTCTTAGGAGTTACGTAAGATGTCATGCTTTCTCTCCACTACGAACAGGCAGATCATGGTGCCCATGATATAACCCAGGGTAAACACGGCGAAGTAGAGCATCTAGGCCACTCCGGCCCTGAAGTCATCCCATAGTTCTCCGGCGTCATATCCCTCGCGGACACCAACGACGGTGGCAGTGTTGAAGGTTGCGTTTGTGATCTGGATTTTCTGGACATCGTTCTGAAGGACTGTTAGGACATCTCCCGAGCAGGACAATCGTAGTCGATCTCCGTCGTTCCATGTGGCAGCAATGGACCCCATGTTGGTGAACCCCGCATTATTGATATACAGGTCGATGGCGCCGGTGACGCCATTCATAAGGGCCACCCAGAAGTGCGTGGAGTCCACATATCGAGCAATGACCCCTGGCGCTTTGCCCTGAAGGGTAAGTTCCGCCTCTGCGTAATGGCCCGCCACGCCAACGGCGATAGTGGCGATGTCTCCGCCAGTGCCCGAACCGGGAAGGGCACCGCCCGTGATCGCCCAGTTTCCGGCGACTTCTACCCATCCCGCCCCCACGTCGTCCTTCTCTGGTGTGTGGGCATCGAGGCTCGTTCCGTTGGGGCCCGTAAATGTGTCATAGACCAGATAGTCGGGGTAGGGGTCTGTCACGCAGCCGACAATTGTCTTGATCCAGTTACAAAGAGCCTGTCTGCATCCGCTGCCGGAAATGGTGTACATGCTACCTCTTGGCCTTTCTGTGTTTAGCCTTGCGAACTCGCGTGCCGTACTTCTTGGCCCAGCGTTTGGCTATCGCCGGGTGTCTCGCGTACATAAACCTGCGCTGCTTTGCGGATCGGAAGGGCATGGCTAGTCCGCCAATCCATAGAGGGTGGCCCGGGAGTTTGCCACCCACACGGTTCCGCCGGCTGCGGGGTATAGAAGAATAGAGACAATGGCGGCGGTAGAGGCCCATGTCCCCGAGGCCAATTCCAGTTCCTGACCGCCCGAGATTACGGTTTTCGTGTTGCCCCCATAGGAGCATATACTTTTGTTAGATGCCGTGGCCGCATAATCCACAATGGTGTAATCCACAACGCCGAAAACATTTGCGGGGGCATTGGCACCAACGGCCCCGGTGAGAGACATGAATGAATCTGCGAATCTCTCGCTCGACACTACGGTTAGCCCCCCCGCTCCGTCATTCGCCCATCTCGCCCGACAGGAGTAATAGTTATTGCCGGTATCGCCGTTGAACCTCATGCCAACGCTTTCGCCAGTATCGGCTCTGTCAGAGCGCAGACGGGCAATAAGGCGCAGGTGTCGGTATCGGTTGGGGATTTTATCAAGCGTGATATCCGCTGCCGACGCTACCAGGGTCTTATCGCCCAGCATCGTCCAGGATCCCGGTATAGTAAGCCCCCCGGCTGGGTCAAGGTATTTTGATATGGAGGCAGTAATGCCCTGTATGTTGTTCATCTCAAGGCGCAGGGTTTCGATCTCTCCTACAGACAGAGTCTGCCCCTGGCCCAGTTTTGCGAATAGATCACCGATTTGCATGACACAAGGGGCGAGTGCCCCTACCTCTCTAGTTCCGAAAGTAGAACTGCTACATCTGCCCGGTTGGCTGGGCTTCTGGGATAGAAGTGGCCGTTAGCCGCGGGGCCCAAAAGGCCATCCAGCACAGCCCGCTCTATCCACCTTGCTCCCCAGTAATCTGCCGGAACGTCAGGGAACATTCCGGTTGCCGGAGGTGGTTCGTAGGCCACCCCATAGTGGGCCCGGACAATCAGGACGGAGATTTCCGCCCTGGTCATGGGGCTCATCGGATAGTACATCGGCGGGTTTAGGCTTCTTCCTACAACCCAGCCGTTTTCCCAGGCCCACTGAACCGCATCGTAGCTCCAGTGAGTGCCGGGAACATCAACAAAGTGTTCTGGTTGCATCGTGTTTCCTCCAAGTGTCAGTGTCAGTAGGGCAACTACCAAGAGTCGCCCCTTGTGTCCGATCATTATGGATCTTCGGCCTCGTATTCCGGCGGAGGCGTTATTGTCACGTTCCAGGGCCACTCGTCCTGGGGCAACACATCCTGGCTGTCGTCCTCTGGTTCCTCGAAATCTGTCTGATCCATGACAGTTACCTCGAAAGAAGCGCCAGGAGGGCAACAAAGATGCCCACGACCCCCAAAGCAATAACGGCCAGGTAAATCTCCAGGAAGGTGTTGAGCGGCCAGCGATCCTCCAGCTTGTCCTGGAGTTCCTCGTCCCTTCTCAGGCGGTACCAGAAGCCGTTCGGCCCCTTCAGTGCATCGCTGGGCACACCCTTGGGAGGATCAAACAGCTTCATCAACTCTCCTTGCAGAACTCGTCACAAGTAACCGTTCGGATTGCGACGGTTTGGGTGTATAATACGGGTATGAGCATCTCAAAACGCATCGCTGAAGTAAAAGTTGTGTCCGATGCCAAGTTTGAGCTGGACAATGCCCCAACTCATGAGTTTCTTGTTCCCTCAGCGTGCAGGCTGTGCGGACGCCCGGTAATGGTTCGCCCCGACTATCTTCCTCAACTCTGGGGGCGCCCCCTCTGCTTCTCCTGTACCCCGTCCTGGATGGATAAGGTGCCGGCATGGACAAAACAAGAGACATCCTAACGTTCATCCTGATTGCAGGCGCCATAGCCGCTGTTCTGGCGGGCGTCATTATCCCCTGGCTGTCCTGCTGGTTCATCAACGGCGCCTGCTGGTAGATAACTACATCCCACCATCCCCGGCAGGATCAGCAGCGCAATCAGCAGAACCCAGATCACTCGTTCCCCTCTCCGGCAGCCCCCGGCCTCCCCCCACTGTTCCCCGGATCACACCCCTCCGCCCCATTTCCTAGGCCCCTGTTGCAGGGCACGACCGTCGGACTTTCTCTGACATATGTCGGAGTAGGACTGACGGTGTGTGTAACCCTCACTACTTGTTCACAAGTAGTGTAACTTACACACGGGCAGAAGCACTCCAGCTCCCCCCCATAGTACACGCATACCCCGCCCCTAACCTCAAACACCAGCGGCTCAGGCGGAATAGGGTCCGCCGCCATAATCAGCCCGGCTAAGACCAGCGGCAGGAGAAACAGTAGTTTACGCATTTGCTTTACCCACGGCGTCATACTTTTCGGCGGCAGCTATCGCCCTCCGCTGCCCCAGCCCCATAAGGCTACTGCCCGCCCGCAGGATGAGTTTGTCGACCCATCCCGCATAGACGTCTCCGCCACCCGCCCACAGCCTCAGCAGGCGCATGTCGGCCACGGATAGATACCAGCCGATGTCGTGAACGGCTACCCAGAAGCGGATTAGGCTCATGTTGCAACCTTTCTTGCGGGTTCCTTATGCGTCTGCAAGGGAACCCAGGGAGCAGGCAAGAGTGATGAGGAGCGACGTGGTGGGAGGGGCGAACATTTGTTCTATGACTTCAGCCACTCCTGCGCCGGCCCTAGTCCTCCAGCTCATGCGCCGCCCCTGTCCTGCGCCGGGCACCCATCGTGCAACCACCGCTCCCATTGCCTCCACGGCCGAGGCGTATCAAAGCCGCGTGATCGGCAACTCCACAACCAGGCGCTGCGCCTGGCATCTGACAACCCATCCCACCGCCGCCACAGCCGGGCGCTATCCTCCGCCCACCGCGCATCTGGGCCGCGCCGGCGATACCGCAGTAGCACCGATGCGATCCTAGTCCTCCAACTCATGCGCCTCGCCCTCCACCACGTGGATAACCTGCGGCGCCGCCCGTTGCAGCAGGTCCCGCAGAAAGTCGATGCCAGCCCCAGTCACCGCCAGCCCATCCGCCGCCGGCTGCTGCTGCTGGTCCGCCGGCGACATGTCGGCCATGCGCAGGACCAGCTTAGCGGCGGCGACAGCGTCGCGCGGTTTATCCGCGGCGTTGGCGAGAGCGCTGGCTGTGAACTCATACGTAAGCGCCTCATACGCGTCTAGCGACTTCAGCCCAGTCTTGCCCGTATGCTCCTCGGCGGCCGCAACCATGCCACGGCGCCCGCGTCTATACCTAGCCTCAATTGCCAGGGGTTGCAACTGTCGGCCGCGCTCTGGCGTTAGATAATGCTCTCGGCTAGGGCCCTTCACTAGGCGGCCCCTAGTTAGATCATAGTGAGAGCCGTTGGCCAGCACCTTGATATTAGGCGAAACCGTCGGCTGAGTTACCTCAGGATCATTGTTGGCCGCCATCTTCGATCACCTCCTCAACGTATGCCATACCACATCGGCAACATATCTCAATCGTTACTTGCAGGCCAGCCTGGCGCACGACGATAAACTTCCACTGGCCAGGTCTCCAGGGTACATGTGCACCACCGACGGAACAACTACGCGAAACTGTCGGCTGCACGACGGATCCCTGCGCCTCAAGAGCCCGCCTTTCGGTGGGCTCAGTGGCGAGGTCATCCGCAGCTACGGCCGATTTGGCTATCTTGCGGTTATCCTCGATGTCCATTGCAAGGATTATAGCACACTATGCCTACGGGCGCAAGGAGATTAGCCCGGCCATCACAGCGCCCCCTAGGCGTTGCCTATCGTCCGCAAACCTCTTCGAGTCGACCGCACCCAACTTGCGCAGGCCGGCAGAAGATGCGGCCACGAGCCACTCATACTCTTTAGAGCCCAATGCCCACTCAATTGACCACAGGGCGATCTGCCTATCAAACTGTTCCTCCCACTCCCCGATAAGGTCATCAGCGACAAGCCGTCGCAGATCTACGCTACGATGCCGCGGCGGCCTCTTGCCCCCATCCTTACGATGAATACCGCCGCCTCCGACGCTTTTGTTTAGTAATGGCTCGCCACTCCCGAGGAGTTTGGCTATCCAGTGTTTCTCTCTTTCTCCTAGCCGTGCCTCGGGCGGATTCTCCAATACAACCATGACGGGCTTCTCGCCAACCACCCTTAGCTCCTGTATCCAACGCCAGATTCTATCAAGCCTACTATGCTTCATGTGCCAGGCTAAGCGGACCTTGGGGGCCTGAACTGTAGCCCCCACATATCTGACCCTGTAGTCTCGGGGGTCACAGAGTGCGTAAATCGTGCTCATGGGCACAATTCTACCATTGATAGCCCAAGGGTACCATAGTACTTTTCTTTAGGTTCGCCAGGGCGTTTCGGGTGTACTATGTAGGCAGGAACAGGAGGCATGACGATGTACGCAAGGCAGGGCCACACTCTCCCGAAGCAAGCCGACCACCTCGCCGAAGGCGACTACCTGGTAAGCCGGGATGGAAGCCTGGTTCGCGTCGCTGCCCGTGGTTATACGGTCGGCCAGCGCCGTACTTGGGTACGCCTAGAGCCTGTCTCAAGCCCGGCCTACCTCGTCACCTTCGCCAATGACCAGTTGATCAATGTCCAGGAGGCATGACCATGACCACGCCGAATACACCCAAGATTGAGCGCAAGGTCGGGCAACGGGTAATCTGCAACGGTTACCCCGGCACCATAACCAGAGTATGCGAATGGTCCGAAAGCATGGTGGAGGTTCGGCTAGCGCGCGACACGACATGTGTTGACTTCAAGGAGCTTCTTCCTGTCGCCAGGGAGGCATGACCATGACCGCACAGCTAGCACCAGGCGACCGTTTCTACTACACCGGAGATATGGCGAACGAAGAGGGCGAAGGCACCATTGCCGCCGTTATCAACAACGAGTGGGGCACTAACTACCGTTGCGTCTTCGATGATCCAGCCCGCACTCCCTTCGTCGTGACCCCGGCAGCTTTCGTTCCCGGCCCAGGCCGCCGCTTCTGGCCCCTGCGGGAGTGGGAAGAAGACAGAGCCGCCAAAATCGCCGCATTCCGCGCTAAGTATGCCCCCGAGGAGGCATGACCCATGATCGGCGACTTGTGCCCCAAGTGCGATTCTGTGCTAAGCCCGGACGACGAGGCGGCCGTTGCAGACTTCGGTATCTGCCGGGCCTGCCTCAACCAGATCCAGAACTGCCCACCGTGGGACGAAGATCACCACTCGGCCGACGACTGGGCAGCCTACCAGGCTGCCCTTTGGGAGGAATGACCGTGACCACACAACACACGCCTACGCCCTGGACTTATGAGACACACGATATGGGCCACAATGGACCACGCGGAACTTTCTACACCATTCGAGATGGGCGCAACTGCCATATCACGACCATGGAAAACTTCGACTCCTTGATTGATCCCGACCTTGAGGCCAACACCGCCTTTATCGTGCGAGCCTGCAATGCACACGAGGGGCTGGTAGAGGCGTTGCGCTTCTACGCGGCATTCAATACAGACCTAGGAAGCCGAGCCCGCGCCGCCCTTGCTGCCGCCAAATGAACACCAAAACTAAGCCCCCCACCAAGCGTGCCCTGGAACTCGCCCGCGCTATGCTGGCCGGCTATGAACATGACCCGAGAACCTACCTGCACTTGCTTATCCTCCGCAAAGCCGCCAGCGTGGCCGACCTTCAGAAAGCCTATGAGCAGGGCATGATTGCCCGCCAGAAGAGGCCATAATGCCACTCCTCATCGCCTTTCAGATGCTGGACATTCTCACTACCTGGATCGGCGTCGTTCAGCTTGGCGGCCGAGAGATGCACCCATACATAGCCCGGCTCATCTCTATGAACAGCTGGGATATGGTCGTCTTGGGAAAGCTGGCGTGGTGTGGCCTGTTCTACCTGGCGCTCATCGAACCTCGCTGCCCTCAAGCCACGGCCCCATAATGACGAGCCACTCAAGCGGGCACCCACAATGCTCGCACAGCAGCGGCCCGTTCTCGACCACGAGAAATTCGGTATACGAGTCGCAGAACTCGCAGTAAATCCGGATCGTCAAAGTCTCTCCATTATCAGAATCGCCACGAGAGGAATGGCCAGCGGAGAATCTATCCTCGGAAATCCATTCTCTCCGCCCCTGGATTGAATTACACAGGCACACTCAGAATACACACCGAACCACAGCCCGATAGTCTCCTGCGTGGGAACGGCGTCATCAAGCTCCTTGATCAGATCCTCCGGCGCCGCCCAATTCTCCGCCGCTGGGCGGAAGCTGTCCAACCACACTATGCGAACGGCGTCAAACCTATGGAGTTCAGGCACCAATGTCTCCCGACCCAGGAACGCGGCATTCAATACAGACACAGGCGGCACCATGCTGAATCTCATGTTCCAGCCGCTGCTCAAGATCCTCAATGAGCCGCAGGGCCCGCCACAGCGCCTCGACTAGTCCATCGTGACTCATGCTATAGAGACGGCGAAACTCTGATCGACTGTCAGTTGCCATCAATGTCCTCCAGCGCCGCCAGCGCTATTCTCGCCTTGGCTCTCTGCGGCGGTTCCAGCAGCGGGATTGCCTTCAACAAATTGCCCATGGCGCGCCCGATATACTGTTCAACTGTCACACTTTTCGACGGTTTCGGCGGGCTATCCATCCACGCCTCCAGCAGCCCGAATGCCTTGCTCAGCAGGTCATCTGTCACCGCCTGCCCGGGCCGCCAGCCCACTCTCTGCCTAGCCATTGAGGCGCCGTGCCAGGAAACACCCAGGGGTATCTCCTCGTGGTGTTCACCCCAGAACTCAAACGCAGAGGCATAGGCCGACAACACCGACCTAGGTATGCCAATCTGCCGCGCCAGCCAGGAAACCGTCCGCTCCTCGTCAGATACCGGCCTACCAGACTTCCTGTGAGGCACAAACCAGCAGACCAATGCACCAAGTGCCCAGCGGCCCTCGTCGGACCTCTCCCTCAACTCGGCGGCAGCCTGTACTACCTCGTCAGCGCTTTGGAGGTGACTAAAGTCGTAGGTCATTTCTCGTCCCTCAGATGCCAGTACACCAGCAGGCCAATGATGAGCCAGAGAAGAGTCACCTCAATAGCCTTAGGGGCCGGGGCGAAACCACTCACCGATTTTCCATCCGAGGACAGCAGACATGATAAGCAAATTCAGAAAGAGCCACGGCTTAAGTGCTTCCCACAAATCTCTCATCTTCTACTCCAGCGGCGGCCAGGGATAGGTTGTCCCGTCCGCCCTTGTGATGTTGTGCTGCAACAGCGGATAGCCAGTCTCCCACTCCAGTGCATTCTCAACCCACCACCTCGCCAGGTACACACCATGCCATGCGCCCGGTCGGGACCCGATGCGCACGTCCACCCTCGGGGCAGCCGGGACCCAGGTCTGAGCAGCCAGGTAGCCAATCTCCACCGCCAGCCCCTGTTCTGCAATCTGGTAGAACGTATGCGCCGGCGCCCCGCAGTCAACAACGGTAAACGGGCCCCGCCAGTTCTCTCCGGGGATGCGCAGCCACACCGTATAGCCCATCATGCCGCAAGTTGTTAGGGCTACTCCCCGTCCCCTGCGAACCCCGGCCCGGTCCTCCATGAGATCCATCGCATAGGGGCCGTAGGAGGACATCACGCCATAGAAGTCACGGGGGAACTGGGCATTGAGACTGTTCTGACTCAACAACCCAGGCACGCAGTAATTGTCGAAGTCCGGGACAATATAGCCATCCCAGGCTACCTCGTTGTCACAATCCACTTCCCATGGCGGCCCCGGCGGCCAGTCCGGCGGAATAGGATCGCTGGCGATCACCAGAAGTGATAAGCCGATCAGCAAAAGTGATCGCCTCATCCGAGCGCCAGCCATACCGCCACGACGGTGGTGATAATAAAGCCCATCAGTGCCAGACAACAAAAAGCCCCAAGAAGAATATCCTGAAGGCTTCTCATTCGAGCACCTCCATCCTGCCGGCCAGAAGCGCCAGCATCTCGTTCGGATTGCGTATGACGTGAACCGTTACACCTACGGCACCCATCTTCTGGGCAAACTGCACTTGATCCTCCTCTAGTTTCCCCTTGTCGGTCTTGAACTCCACCAGGTACAACTTGCCCCTGTAGCCAATGACGGCATCGGGAAAGCCCTTGCCTATGTTATGCGTCAGGAACACAAATGCGCCTATCCCTCTGGCCACGGCAACGCAGCCATGTTGGGAGTCGTCTACCTTGGCGATGTTATGGGGTGCCATTCAGCCTCCGTGCGTATGTGCCTGCTGCTCCAGCGCAGTCACCCGCTCCTCAAGCGTGGGCGGTGGCGGTCCCATCTGAAACCACTCGTAGAACAGCGCATCGTCGGCCAGCCAGACATTATAATCGTAGTTGTGAGCTGTCCCGTCCAGCCAGATGCGGCTCTCGAACTGCCGCATGACGATGTTGGTCACACCGGTCGGCTTGTTGATGGGATCTGCCAACACGCCAGGGATCAGGTCAATCAGTCCCTCGGCATCAATGTGCATGGGGTTGGGAACAGTAGACCCGTAGAAGTAGTAGTCGGCAATCCAGGCCGGCTTGTTCCCAATCCATGCTCCCAGGTTCGGGCAGTAGCCATTCGAGAACCAGCGGGCGGTGTAGACCATCACGGGCAGGCTTGAGCGCACCCGGATGTACTCCCAGATGAACATGGCGTTGTCCAGGATGCGGCTCGCCGGCAGGATGTGCAGCTTGTCGATGTAAGTCCATGAGGACCACCACTGCTCAACATCCATCGCCAGGACGGTGGGCTTCCACGTATCCACCGCTCTCAGGAAATGGTCTGCCTGCTTGTACCATGCATTCGGGGCCGGAATAGGATCGCACCAGTGATACCCACCCACGCCCCACCCCGCCGCTTTCTGTGCGGGAATGTCGATGTCCAGCTCAATGTCCTGCGAGAGCTGCATCGAGAACTTGCGGATAGCGGCCTTGAAGCCGGCTTTTTCGAACACCGCAAAATTTGGTTGGCGGTTTCCGCTATAGTAGTCCAATAAAAGCTGTGTCATGGCTTGTCTCGCTTTGGGTATGCCTTGCGGATTAGCTTTAGTGCCCGACGAATGGTCTTCGGCACCCCATAATATGGATAGCCGATATTCGTGAAATATAGTGCCTCCAGCAGGTCTTTGATAACCTCATCTGGATCGTATCGAGACACCCTCTTCCTAGTCATTCCAGATCCTTCCTCTCCGGCCTATCCGGTTGTGTATAGTCCACCACCCTCAACGGCTGTTGTGTAAAGCGATTCGGGCATTCGCATTCCACAAAGCCGCACAAGGAACAAGCTCTCATCGAACGCTCCTGCGGCGGAGGCGGTTCACTCATGCTGGGCATCCCGCAGGCCGGCACTCATCATGGCCTCGGCCGCCTTTTCGCCAATGCGCCAGAAGTATTGCTGCGCCCATATCACGGCCCTCTCCAGCGCCTCGATGCGCTTGCGATCGGCGGCCCAGGCTGACAGGGCGGCACGACAGACATCAACATCTACATCCCCATAATCCGGGTTACTGGCGCCGTACTCTTCTGTCTCGGCGTCGGCCCGTTCAATGGCCTTCCGCAAGTCATCCGGTGTCTCATTCATTCCGCCTCCCACTCATATTCCAGCCCGCAACTCGGGCAGGTCGTTGGGTTGTCCTTTGTTGGGTAGTCCACCCCGGTCTGGCAGTCCTCGCAGGGAAACTTCGGGGTGGGGGGGGCAGGCTTCGGCTTGTGCTTAATGGCATAGAACACCAGCGACCCCGGCGAAGTCACGTCCAGCATCCTATCCTCGGCGTATCTATTCGCCCGCTTCAGAAGCTCCAATGCCTGTCCCCGGTTCTCCTCGTACCACTGTCTTGCCCCGTTTACCCGCTGCTTCTTTGACTGGACACTGTGAACTTCACCCCTCAATTCGTCCCACAGGTCCAAGATAGGGCGCAGATGTTCTGGCTGGGTCGGCCAGTTAGTCTTTGTCACGGCAATCGGCATTTGTGCCGACTTTCGTTCACCGAAATGATCATCGAGGGCCGTCATACGGGCGTCCTTCAATCAGGGCATGAAGATACCTGAGGGATCGCTGAAGATAGACCTCCATTGCCGTTACTGCTACGCCCCAAATGGCCTCATCCATCGCCTGTGCCTGGGTTACCGACTTCAAGATCATGAGATGCCCTCGGTCGGCCTCCAGCGCCTCCCGCCGGGCGATGTCGGCCTCCCAGGCGCGCAACGCCTTGTCCACGCGCCGACAATAAGAACCTTCTCCAATGTCCGCAAGGTGCCCCGCCACCCATCGCAGGTCTTCCATCTCCGGCGTCATCTCACTCATGCTGGGTCTCCCGCAGGGCGGCCTCGGCTGCCTCAAGGTGACTATCCATATCTGCGTAGACACAGTTGCCCTCAATGTGCTCAACTAACAGACGCAGCGCCCTCTCCAGCGCCTCAATGCATTTCTGCTGCCGTATGATGACCCCGTTCAGCTCGGCATTGATCGTGCAGACATCGCTGACGTCCTCCTCCCAGGCGGCGGCAAACGCTAACAAATCATCGTATCCGATAAGGATATGGCTCGGGCGCACATACAGACCCTTGCTCTCATGCGGGGGCAAAAGACCCCGTAGCTTCTCCGGCGTCATCTCACTCATGCCGGGCCTCCTCTAGCCATGCCGCGACGCGGACAATGGCGGGGGCCTTGGCGATGTCCGATCCGGGATACACGGCATACCTCAGCGCCTCTGCCAACGCGAAGATGGTGGCAATGAGACAGGCCCGGTTGTAATCCGCAAAACTCGCATACGGATTCTCTGGCCTGAGACCCTCAATCTGCTCCGGGCGCATTGTCCCTGGCTGGGCCTGTTCCCGTGGCGTCTCCGGCGTCATCTCATTCATGCTGGGCCTCCCGCAGGGCGGCCTCTGCACGCCGCCGCATCTTCTTGACGTACTTCTTGTCGTCGGCGTCTAGGGATCGCCAGCACTTATCCCGAGCGCCTATGCCCTTGCTGTCTGGCAGGGCCGTCAGAATATCTGTCAGGACCCCACGTAGCACCTTGATGCGGGCTCTGAGTTCCTCTACCTGCGCCAGCGCTCCGTCCAGCATGACTCCGGCCGAAGCTAACATCTCTCGGTCGGCCTCCCACAAAGACGCGATGACCCCTGCTGCATGGGCCGTGAGTGTGCTCCGTCTTGTACTCCAATGCCGCAGACTCCATAGCCAATCAGCCGGCGTTAGCTCACTCATGCTGGGCCTCCCGCAGGGCGGCCAACCGCTGCATGACAGAATACAGTTCGTCGCTCGCCGCAGGGTTATCATCACCCCAAAACATTAGGGCATCATCCACCAACGTCTCCACCGCCTTGATGCGCTTCTGCTGTCGTATGATGGTTGTATTCAACTCGGCATTGATGGTGCAGAGTTCGCTAACGTCCTCCTCCCAGGCCTCGGCACACCGCCACAAGAATCCGTCAGGGCCGCTGCTGAACATCCTCAACGAGGCCGGCGCTATCACTTCAGGCTGCGCCTCCTCTGTGCGACCGATGATATCCAGAAGGTCCTGGGTCGGATATGCCCATGCTGGCAACTTATACGAGTGCATCGTGCCAATAGAATGCAGGGCGGCTTCTGCTGCAAGACGAAGCTCAACCAGGCGCTGCTCTCTCACTTCAGGCGGATCTGCGTTTCTCATTTTGGCTCCACTCAATCGTTGCGTTTTCGACAACTGACCACGGCGCCAGTCTATCCTCCATGATGTGATCCGCTAGGAAGGCCAGGCAAATTGCCGTCATGCTGGCATCAGGATCACAGAAGCCGCTCAATGGTCTACGACAGCGGCCGGCGATGATGGGGCGGGGAGGCTTCATTTCGCCAGCTTCGCATAGCGCCGGAGGGCCCGGAATGTCCCATCGGCTGCCAACAGGGCCGTTTCCGCCGTCAGCCCAGTAATCTCCGCCGCTGCCCGAACTAGGGCACATTCCCACCGATCCAATTGGTTCTCGGTGTCGCCTATCTCTGCCTGAACAGGTAGTGCACTCAGTAGGATATTTAGCCTTCGCACTCGGTCGTCATGTTCCATCCCCGCCTCCTATTTCGCCAACTCCGCATAGCGGCGGAGAAGGTTAGTACAGGTGAACAGAGCAAGCGGAGTCGCATCTGGCTCCTTGCCCTCAAGATAGCCCGCCACGCCATCGGCCACGCCAGCCGTCAGCCCCGTTATTTCTGCGGCAGCCCGGACGATGGCGCGTTCGGCAGCGTTCTGAGATTCATCGTTCTCTACGTTCTGCCATGCCTTCAGCACCGTCAGCAATAGCCATGGGCGCCGGTCGTCATGTTCCATCTTTGCCTCCTGTTTGGCGGGGCCGGTGTCAAACCGGCTTGATCTAGAGACCATTGCGTTGCGCCCCGCGGTCTCGCTCTTGATGCGCACTCAGTGTGTGTCTGATCCCACACCGCCCGCCATAAACCGTCCGTTTTTACGACGGTTTCTTATTGGTCTTCTTCACCTAGGGGCAGCCACGTTGTCAGTCTCAATCGGCGCTGGTCTCCCGTATCACTCGCCTTGACTGACAACTCCTCCGCCCATTGCGGGAAGTGTCTCCGAAGTGTTCGCCAGAACGTCCCACCTGTTTGGTACGCCGGTTTAGCCAGGTGGCCCGGCTAGTTGCGGACTTATTTGCACGCCGCTCCGGTCATCGGGCCGGGACGATTCGGTTGTTTAGCACAATCGCTAACTAGCTGAGTTGGCGGGGCCGGGCGCTACTCCGGCTCTGCGCTAAACGGGGACAGGAGCCCGCTACCTGCCTCGTACTTCTGCCGACTCCCTTTTTCTATCGGCATTTCTGTCCCCTGGCGCGCACCCAGCGTCATGTTTTGGGCCTGTACGCTCGGTTATCGCCCATTTTGCGTGTCTGCTTTCCACGCCGCCCGCCAACATCGTCCTTCGTAGGATCTCACCTCCTCTACCCAGTTGCTCAAATACCCGACAGGCCCTAGGCCCCGGTTCGCACCCGCCATCATCCTACACTAACCCCCGCCGTCTGTCAATTTACAACCAACCAAACGAACAGAATGGCTCCGGCAATAATGACTCCCATTGCACCAACCCCCATGGCCCAAACGAATACTATCGCCACGTTCGCCATCGCGTCACCAAACTTTTTCGTCGCCGCCTCCTAATTTGCCTGCTCTCAGCGCCCCGTCTGGGTCGTCGGTGCGGAGCTTTGGCGGGGCTACTCACCGTTTCACCCAGGCCGCTCCGAAGGCGCATCGCAGGCATGTCCCAGTCACCGGCTATACCGTCGGCCAATGGACAGATATGGATGCAGTGGCCCGAGATGGATCTGAAGCGTGTACCCATCCAGTATATCTATCTCGCCCCCAATGCCCCACCATCTCCAATCCACCACCCAAGAGAAAAAGACAGCCATGCTTCATCCCTTCGCCGGAGGCCGGCCCGTCACCGGCCCCCGGCTACCCAAGGAGGAGAAATGGTACACCTTCCTGACAATCTGGTGCGCCCGTTGCCGGCTGACCCCATACAAATCAGCTACCTGCTGTAGGGTCCAGCCACGCTCCCGTAGTTCACGCATGGCTGCTTGCCGCTGTAGCGCCAGAGAGAGGAAGGTGTCCACGCCAGCATTCTACACCAGCTTTCCCGCCATGTCAAGCGGATTATCCCGGCTTTACACAACGGCCATTTGTGACCGGAATACCAGTTCTTGGGCTTGACAGGGAACGAAACCGGGTGTATGCTGGTGGCATGAACGAACCCGAAACCCGACTTGAGCTGGAGAGGGCCGCCAGGCTGGCCCGAGAGTTATCCGAGGCTGTTCGTGCCCGGCTGGAAGAGATGAAGAAGCCGCACCCGCAGCAGGCGGAGATTGATGCGGCCTCAGTCGAACTACTCAGGCAATCGAGTAGGTTTACTCAGGAGGAATGATGCATAACATCGGGAAGCATCGTGCTCGGCATCTTGAGTTGCACGATGCGCTGGCCGAATTGATCGCAGACTGGCTCGCCCAGAGAGAAGTTTGGGAGGCGGGGCTTGAGGAGTTCTCTCTCTGGAAATTCATGGAGTGGTCGTTGAGACAGTGCGCCAATCCCACTGGGCAATATAACAAGGAGGAATGATGCCCTAACCCGCAACCGTCCCGCAACCGACAATAAACCGCATAAGGAGCCGCAATGAAAACCGCAGACCTGTTTCCCAGTAAGTACCTCAAGGCCGCCGACCTGGATGGGGATGTGGAGGTCACCATCCGAACCGTCGAGCAGGAAGAGTTCAAGGATGACGACGGCGTGATAAAGCCGAAGGGGGTGTGCTACTTTGAGGAAGGTGAACTTGGCCTCCTCTGCAACAAGACGAACTGGAAAGCCCTGGTGGGGATGTTCGGCGATGAGTCTGACAACTGGGCGGGCAAGACCATCACCCTGACCGTCATGGATGTTCAGTTCAAAGACGAAATGGTGCCCGCCATTCGTGTGAAGGTCCCCCGCAGCCCCACCGGCAAGACGCCGTTCAAGGCCAAGAAGGGCACTGAGAAGTCCTGGCCCGGCGAGCATGTTGTAGCCCTGATCGAGGCCGGAATAGCCAAGACGCCGGCCGACGCCGTGGGGCTGCTCAACCGCTCTGGGTTACCAGAAGATGTGTCAGTCGAGAATGCGCTGAAGTCCATCGGCCTGATCGTGAAGGGCAAGAAAGCCGCCGAGGACATCTACGGCAAGGAGTAACCCACGGGCTTCCCCGTTCGCGACAATAGCGAGCCGGTTCACGATGCATGCCGGGCTTGGCGGCGGGGAGGCTCGGCCGCCAATCCAACCGGCGGGGGTGGCGCCTGAGAACCTGCCCCCGCCGGGGCGGCCAGGGAGGTATGATGAGCACCCCTCGAATTGACGGCGCAGAAGAACGCAAGACCTTCGACCACTGCGCCTGCGGCAAACGGAAAGAGGTTGCCGACTACGTTTGTGCCGAATGCTTCCGTGCTCCTCACCGTGTCCGCCCCACTCGGGAAAGCAAGAGCCAGAATGCAAAGCGGGTGACCGTCATCTCGTGCCCCGGAAATGAATTCGACCGGGGCGCCCGGTTTCTGGCCCGAGAGTTCAACTTGATTGCCAACCATGACCACGGTAGCACTACGCTGGACATGGGCCACTGGACGCCGGGCATGATAATCGAGGATTGGCTCGAGCGGCGGTGGGAGGTATCAGAGGGGCTGCCGCAGTATCTGAAAATGGTTCTGCCGGGAGGCCGAGATGGCGAATAACCGTCTATACATTGTAGACATGGATACCGGCGATAAGTTCATGCTTGCCAAATCAATGGGCGATGGCTGGTATATCCGGAGCGATAATCCCGATGGACCAAACTTTGCCGAGCGATTTGAGGCATGGGCCGATAAGCGGGACCCCTGTTCCTATGGCAACGTGCGGCAGTGCAGTACACGATTTCGACTCATCTGCGAGAATGATCCAGCATGGGAGGCTGAATGCACAAGCGCATCGTCGTAATCTCTGACCTACATAGTGGTCACATCCTTGGCCTGACGCCGCCGGCCTGGGACGCCGATAGACCTGATCGGCCGGCGGAGTATCTCAAGAAGGCATTCAAACAGCGGAGGCACATCTGGGACTTCTATAGCGCGACGCTGAAGGATCTGCGGCCGATCCACGCCCTGATCGTGAACGGTGATGCCATCGACGGCTCAGGTGAAAGGCAGGCCGGCCGAGAGATGCTCGTTGTGGACAAGAATGACCAATGCGAAGTTGCGGCGGAATGTATCAAAGAGGCAAGGGCAAAGAACGTTCTCCTGACCTATGGCACCGGGGCACACACGGGGAAGGATGTGGACTTCGAGAAGAACATCGCCAAGTTCGTCGAGGCGGCGAAGGTGGAGAGCGTCGGGCATCTACTGGTGAACGATGTGCTGATCCACTACCGCCACTACATTCCCGGAAGTCAGGTGCCGCATACTCGAAGCACGGCGATCAGCCGCGACCATCTGTGGAATGTCCTCTGGGCCGCCAGGGGCGAGTATCCGCAGGCGGACATCATCGTGAGATCCCACAACCACTACTTCAATTACTGCGGAGACGGGACCTGGCTGGGAGTGACAACGCCTGGCCTCCAGGGCTACGGCTCGATCTACGGCGCCCGTCAGTTCAGCGGCCTCGTGGATATCGGGATGGTCTGGTTTGACATCCCGGATAAGGGAAAGGACTTCACATGGGGAAGACGGTTACTGCGCCTACCAATGGCGAAGCCGGTCGAGCTGTAATCCAGACGCAGCCCGCCCCCGATGACGGCTCCTGGGATGGCGATATCCTGGCCGAGTTGGCACAGGCCAAGGCCGACGCCGAGAGGGAGCGGATGCGCCGCTATGTTAGCCTTCGGGATACGGCTAAGGCCTTGGATAGAAACTACTCCAACATCCTGAAAGTAGCGAAGAAACTATCCATCCCCAGAACGAAGCTCAGGGGCAGGACTGGGCAGCTTGAGGTATTCTTTGAGAAGACCGAGGCGCTACGGCTGGCGCGGCTCCTCGGCGGAGAGCAGGGCTGATAGGAGGCCATCATGAACACAGAGAAATTTACAGCGGTTGAGGTTCATCGGGTCCGCAATGGCTGGCTCGTTCATCCGACGCGGGGGTGGCTCGATCAGGCCCAGAGCCCCCTCTGGGATGGGCGCATCTGGGTATTCAACTCAGCCGTGGACCTCCATCAGTGGCTTGGGGATACTCTAGGAGAGCTGACAGCCTCCATTCCGGCGGCCGACTCTTAGACAGAAGCCGCAGTCCCTCTAAGACACTGGAGACGTACTCTTCCCCGAAAATCGAAACCCGCGCTTTCAGAATGGCTGCGGTGTTCTGTTTCGTGTCGTGATCCCGGCCAGAGTTGTGGTTGTGGCAGATCGACGCAATCAGGATCTCGGAGTTCTTCTCACAATACGCAAGTGCCCCGCGGACATTCCGCAGGGCACTCTTGTTGATGACGTGAGCGCCCTCTAATGGCCCGCCGCAGCCCCCCAGGTGGCGCAGCTCACACAGAGCGTTCGTAGGTGATTTGGGCAAGGAACCAGCTACCCGGTTTCGCCCAGCAGCCGGCGGGGTAGTTCTTGGTCAAATAGCCCGCAGAGGGGGCCAATGGAGACCAGAACAAGCACAGAGCGTAGTACGGGGGTGTAGCCGTCGCCTGGTACACGAGTCGGCAGTTGCCCCCCGTGATCGTTCCCTTGCCTTCCTCGTAAACTGTCAGGTTGCCGACACTTCTTCGGGTGGGCTGGAGCTCCTCTGGCAGGTAGAAGTACCAGGCACTCTCAGACGGCCAGGTAACAGCACTGCCCATCTTGCCATAGACCTCCAGCGTCACCGAGTTGCCGGAGACCAGGGCGTA
>C687J29039_10000359_pt1 | contig 18235 bp, 9 predicted proteins | sample RifCSP16_2_FD_29039 | JGI IMG/M metagenome (IMG submission 29039)
GCGCGTAACCGCCATGGCCGGCGCGGCCATACCGGATCGGCTCGTCGGCGGCGAGAACATCCCCATACAAGTCGAGGACAACGTGCACATCCTGCTCGACTTCGGCGAGGCGGTATTCGCCGTTGCCAGCACAGGTTTCACGATCCAGCGCTACCGTGGACCCGGGCTCGAGCTCTATGGATCGAAAGGGACGATCCAACTGATGGGGGATGATTGGGACCCCAACGGCTACGAGCTGTGGCTCAACGATGTCGGCGCGTGGCTTGTCTTCGACGAGGCCGATCCGTCCTGGCTTTGGACGGACGGGTTGCGGCATCTCGTCGGCTGCATCCCCTCAGGCGACCGGCCGCTGATCNCCCCTGAGCATGCCTACCATGTCCTGGAAGTCATGCTGAAGGCCAAGGAGTCCGCCGCCGACGGTCAGGCGAAATCGGTCGAGAGCACCTTCCCTCCCCTCGCCATTTCCGGGGAGGTCGAGGCCATGCCCGTGCACCTTGTTCACGATCGCAGCCACCCGATGGGAAGGGAGTCAGGGCCGTCAGAGGTCAAGGGCTGAGGTAGCCAGAGGCCGGCGGGGAGCCGGCCCACCTCATGGTCAGCTATCGCGCGGGCACACCCCAAATTAGGACGCGGCCGTCATCGGCGACAGCCACCAGATAACGCCCCTGCGCGTCGAAGGCGACGCCCCGCACCGGGCCATCGAGGTCCACCAGCTGCGCGATCCCCTCGCCCTTGAACGGATCCCACAGCAAGACCCTTCCGTCCGCACCGGATGAGACCAGCAAATCCGCCTCCGGCGCATAGGCCAGGCCGAGAACCCAGTCGTCATGGCCTTCGAGGACGTGGAGCAGCTCTTGGGTCCTAGCGTCGAAGATCCGAGATGTGCCGTCCCAGGAGGCGGAGGCCAGCTGGCTGCCACGCGGAGCGAAGGCGACCTGCGACACAGTTGAGCTATGGCCGCCCAAGGTGCCGAGTAGCCCCCCGTTCTCGGTCGACCATAACTTGACCGTTCCATCCCCCGAGGCGGAGGCCAGCATCGTCCCTTCGGGGGAAAACGCCACGTCCCACACCCAACCCTGGTGACCGCGCAGGTCCAGGCGCAGCTCAGGAGGGCTCAGATCGGGCAGATCTTGAACCTTGACGGTTCCGTCCTCACCGCCTGTGGCCAGCATCGACAGATCCGGTGACAGCGCCACGCTGAGCACCTCTCCGGTGTGGATCCGGTAATCCTTCCACCAACCATCCGGGCCGAAGAGTTCCCACTGTCGCAGCGATCCATCGCGCGAGACGGTGAAGAGATCCCCACCGTCGTCCACTGCTGCCAAGTCGTACACCCAATCGGAGTGCACCCGCCAGATCTCCGGCTGCTCATGAAGCGCCGAACCTAAATACCATTGGAGCACCTGGCCATGGGCGTTTCCGACGAAAAGCGTATTGCGGTAGAGCAGCAAGCTCGTCGGATCTTTGGCTGGCAACGTCGCAAGGAGTCGCAGTTGCGAGGCATTCGCCAGCGTGATCGAGGAGAACTCATCCGGCAGATCTTGAATCACGGTGGCGTCTTCCGGCGCGGCGCCTGCGGCGCTGCGGGGGGTGACCTCTTCCCAGGTCACGCCGCCATCCCTGGTGCGGCGCAGCGTGCCCTCTAAGTCAATCCCCCACCCATTCCGCTGGTCCACGAAGTCAAGATCCCCCTGCCAGCTGAGCTGGCTGACCGGCCGCCAGGTCCGGCCGCCATCCCCGGTCTTGTACAGGGGCCAGCTCGCCTGAGGGGTACCGCCGTTCCAATCGATGCTGCCAACGGCCCAGCCGACGCCGGCGCTTATGAAGTCGGGAGAACCGGCGGGCTTGCGGGCGGTCTGCCATGTTTGACCGCCATCAGCCGTGAAGTCGAGCCAGCTCCCGATCATCAGGTTTCCCTGGTCGTCCTGAATCGTGCACGCGCGGCGATCCACGACCCCGGATAGGGCCGACGATACGCGCAAAACTTCGAACCCGCATTCCGAATGATCCCGTGTCGGATCGTCTGGAGCGGGTTGGTCTTCAGGGAAGGTTCTCCGCCAGGTGAGGCCGCCGTCCTGAGTGATCGCGAGACCCCAGGTTGGGGTATAGCCTCCAGGAGCATCCGTCGTGACCCACCCCACCTGTCGATTCAGGAACTCGATCCCGCTGGCATGGCCAAATTTGTCGAGCAGTGTNTCCCAGGTGGATCCCCCATCTGTTGTCCGAAAGATCTCACCCGCATGCGANCCGGCACCGAGAAATGCGTCGACGACCGCCCACCCGTAGGACGGATCGACANGATCGAAGCGGATCCAATCGATNCCGGAGGTCCTCCGTCCCAACAATCCCTCCTCCCAATGCCTGCCTCCATCGGTCGTGCGCCAAACGCTGCCGATCCTCGGAAATGCGTCGTTCACCAGGCTCACCCAAGCGTGGTCAGCGTCCAGGAAGCTTGCCGCGACCTTGAAGGGCGATGGCCCTTCCACCTCATCATCGTATCGTAAGGTCACCGGTGGGCTGACGTCGAGCCAGGTACTGCCGCCGTCGCCGGTCTTGAGCACGTGGGCCAGCCCATCTTCAGAGTCGAAGACGGCCCAACCGTTCTGAGGGTCCACCATGTGCACACTGCTCAAATGCAGTAGTTGGTCTGCGGGCAGATAGGGGAAAGGGACCTGCTCGTTCGTCGTGACCTCCTCCGTGGCTGTCGGGACTGTCGTGCTTGGCATGGGTGAGGAGACTGGCGACAGCGTCAGGGTGGCGGCGGCGAGCGGCGTTGGCGATGGCACTGTAGGCGAGGCTGCAGGAGGACCGCCGCAGGCGGCGGCGATGAGGGTGAGCAAGAGGCAGAACCGTGAAATTGCTCTTAGCCGGGGCATCCCCGCGGGTGCCTCAATGAATCGGAATCGAATTGTACCTCCGTTGACAGCGTGCGGCCTCGGGCAACGGCCAGTCGCGAAGCATTGCAGGGCAGCGAGGGCTGCTTCAGCCTCTCCACCCCCATCTTGCATCGTGTACCGTCGACACGAGGGCTCTCCCCGTCAATCTTGATCCGTGCGCGACTTCCGCCCCTACCGGCCTGTATCGTAGGATAGATACACACCCCATTCAGGCACAGGAGGGTTGGGTAATGAACAGCAGATACTCAGCTTCGACCGTGTTGCTCATCGTGGCCGGTCTGTTCCTGACCGCGTGCACGATCGGTGTCGACCGCAACCCGGACGGGTCGCTCAAGCTGGACGTCAGCCTGCCGGAAACCGCGATTCAAAGTGAGATCAACGCTGGCCTGGATGATCCACTCATTCAGGATCTCCAAGCCGATCTGCGCGAAGGCTACATCTTCGTTACGGCCGATCGGAAGCGCGTCCAGAGCAACGAGATCGATCTGCTGACCTTCCGGTTGGATCTGGGCGCAAAGGACGGGGCTTTGACGGCNGTGATCTCAGACGTGCAGGTCAACGGGAAGTCGGCGAACCCGGCTTACGTCAGCGTCTGGAACCAACGCTTGGCGAATCGCCTGGACAAGGCCGGTCGCCGCAACCCCGACGCGTCACTCCAAACGGTCACGATCAGCGGCGATGCAGTGGGGTTCGTCTGGCGGATCGAGACGGATCGGAGTAGGGGGGAGTAGAGGGGCAATGCACGTCCGCCGAGGCGGAGAGCAGGGGGGCTTAGAGTGGGGCGAGGATCACCGCTGAGGTGGGAATCGGATGACCCGGGTGTTGAGCCCAGCGAGGGGACGCATGTGTTCCGCCTTCCCCGCGCATCGAGGTCACAACCTGGTGAATTGGATTGGCACGGCTGAAAGGATGAAGTCGACCGGTCGGCCCGACCGCTGATTCAACCCGCCTGACCCCGATCCTCTATCACCCTCTCGGCCACAAGGCGCCCCGAGACGATTGCTGTGGGCAGGCCGGTGCCGGGGTGGGTGCTGGCGCCGGCGAAATACAGGTTGCGATAGCGCGCGTGACGGTTGTGCGGCCGGAAGTAGCCCATCTGGAGCAGCGAATGCGCCAGGCCATGAGTTGCTCCGCGGACGAGGTTGAAGTGATCGCGCCAATCCTCCGGTGTGAAACACATCTCGAACTTGAGATGCTGATCGATGTCGGTGACACCCAGCGCGCCCAGCCTCAGTAGGACCGCATTGCGCGCCCGGCGTTTCAGGTCATTCCAGTCTTGCCTCGAGTCCGGCCTCAGATGGCCGACCGGAACGATCGCTACCAGTGTGTCCCCATCGGCGGGCGCAGATGACGGATCGAGTCGTGCCGGCGCGTGGATGTATACGCTCGGTGTTTCCGCCATCGTCCGCTCGTCCCGGATGGCGTCGAAGTTGTGGCGGTAGTGGTCGGAGAGGAAGAGGGTGTGCGGCTGGATCTGCGCGTAGGGGCGATCCGTCCCCCATAGGAAGTTGATCGTCGAACACGAGAACTTGCGCCGGTTGAGCCAGGCGGCCGAGCCGTCATCAGGGAGCAGCTCACGGTAGACGTAGGGGAGGTCGGCGTTGGCCACTACGACATCCGCCTCGAGCATCCGCCCGACAGACAGCTCCACACCCTCGGCGCGCGTCCGGCGCGTCAGGATACGCGCTACCGGTGAGTTGAACAGGAACTCGACACCCGCCCCGGTCGCCAGCCGCATCAGGGCCTCGACCACGGCGTACATCCCGCCGCGCGGGTACCACACGCCGTGCGCCAGCTCGGTGAATTGGAGCATCGAGAAAGTCGCCGGCGCCTCAAAAGGACTCAGACCCATGTACAAGTCTTGAAATGTGAAGGCGGCCTTCAGGCGCGGCTCGTCGAAGAACGCACGCATGTGGGCGTAGTGCGGCGTGAGCGCCCGCAGGCGCAGGAAGGCCAGGATGTTCGCCGGCGTGAAGAACTCCCCCAGCGAGTGGAAGTTCCGCCGCACGATGCGTTCCATCGCCAGTTCGTAGTGGCCGGCTCCCTCATCGAAGTAGCGCCGAAAGGCGGCGGAGCTCCCTTTCTCGAAGCCCTCCAGCTGTTGGCGCATCCGCTCGAAGTCTGAAGTCAGGACGAGCTCGCGTCCGTCGTCGAAGAGCACATGATAAGTGGGATCGACGCGGGACAGGTCGAGCAGGTCGTGCATCGACTCGCCGAGCGCGGCGAACTCCTGCTCGTAGAGCTTCGGCATGACAAACAGAGTCGGGCCAACGTCGAAGCGGTGGCCGTCGCGCACGATCCGCGCACAGCGTCCGCCGGGCTGGTCGTTCTTCTCGACCACCGTCACCTGAAACCCGTTTCGCGCCAGATGGATGGAAGCCGTCAAGCCTCCCGCCCCGGCGCCGATCACGATCGCCCTCGTCTTGCTCATGCCAATCCTCATGCAGTCTCGGCGAGGCTCTAGCGCGCGCCGGTCAATCGAGACGCCCTGCGAGGAAGCGATCGAGGCAAGCCGCGCCCGTCATTCCTCACCACTCGCCGACGTTCACGGTAATCGGCCCGCAGCCGGAAGCCATCGCGTTCGATCTGGTCCAGCACGCGCTCAAACCGGGCGCAGTAAGCCAGGCCGGCCACCAACGCGCGTAGATGTCGGAGTTGGAGGATGTAGCGTTTACCCTCGCGGAAGCACTTGCGAGCGAGAGAAACACGTCCGGCCACCCACTCCCGATAGGCCGGCGCCTCAACGTCGGCGGGGGAGATGCGGGCGGCCTCCAAGACATTGCGTGGGATGTTGTAATAGCCCGCTTGCACGTCCTCGACCGTATCGCGCAGCATGTGACAGACATGGGCCCCGGTCACCGCCAGGTAGCGGGCCGGCGAGGCAGGGTAGCTGTAATCGTGCCCGATGAAGTAGGATAGCCCGTCCATCACCGCAGTGGCGAGGGTGCGTGTGTATTCATCGAGCTCGGCGCGCGTGATCAACCGCCCGCGGCGGCGGGCATCGAATTCCATCACCGCCATCATGTTCCGTAGGTACGATCCCAGCCCGCCGTGCTCCCGACGTTCGCGCCGGATTAAGCCGACCAGGAGCTCCTCCTCGGGCCTCAACCCGTTCGGCGTTTCTCCGGCGTAGAGCCGGTCCATCAACGACTTCTGGCGCGAGCCGAATTCCAGACGCTGGTGGCGCGGGGTGGCTGAGACATCGACAACATCATCCAGCCAGCGGAAGTACGCGTAGGCGCGCATCCCTTCCCTCACGAGATCGCGGTCCACCAGCCAGCGGATGGTGTAGTAACTCTGCCGGCTCCCGGCCTTGGTGATCGCCGCCGCCAATACGTCCAGATCCGTTCCATCCATCTGGGTCCTTCTCAGTGATAAGGAGTTCACCGACTTCCCTCGCTTGGTTCAGCCAATCCTATCGGTTTCGGATACGGGAGGGGCAGGTCGATGCTCACCTTGCCGGCGTGAGTTTCGCGCCCTTTCCTCCGGTTCTGGGCGCATCGGACCTGGCCTCCCCGCAATCGACGACAGCATACTCTCGGACATAACAGTATGTCTGACCGACAGGCAACTCATCGCTGACAACGCGCAACAGTTCTGATCGCGCTACTCCGCCGGGGAGGCAATCCGTCGAATTTTGGTGCTAGTTGCCCAAATCGAAATGGGTGTCCACACCATGTTGTGGGGGATCGGCTGCTGGGTCGGGCACCCGAGGCGCCCGCGATTTCCAACAATACGCAGCGAACAGCTTGGCGCGCGCAGACGCATAGGCTAGGATTCATTCGCCCGTTCGGAGAATAGCGATGGCGCAAGCCACAATTGTGATCCTCGGCGGTTATGGCAACACTGGCAGGGCGCTGGCGCGGCTGCTCATGGAGCACACGGACGTTGATCTCGTTCTATGCGGTCGGAGTAAGGAGAAGGCGCAACGCGAAGCCGCCGAATGGAACGAGCGATATCCAGGCGGGCGCGTGCGCGGATTGGCGGCTGACGCCGGCGATCGAACAAGCCTGTTGCAGGTATTCTCGGGAGCCGAGCTCGTGGTGGCAGCTTCCAGCACGTCGGCCCTCGTGGACAATGTAGTTGAGGCTGCCCTCGAGGCCGGTCTGGACTACCTCGATCCTCAGTATTCGAGCGCGAAGCTGAAGGCGTTGCAGGCGATGGCGCCCCGCATGGAGGCTTCCGGCCGCTGCTTCGTCACCGATGCCGGATTCCACCCCGGCCTTCCCGCCGTTCTGGTGCGCTTCGCCGCAAGCCGGTTCGAGACACTGCGCTGCGCGCGCGTAGGAAGTGTGATCCAGATCGATTGGAGCCGCCTCGAAATCGGGGCCTCGACGATCGACGAGATGGTCAGCGAGTTCCGCGACTTCCAATCCATGACCTTCAAGAACGGTCGTTGGCAGACCCTGGGTTGGCTGGAGAGTATTCGCCCGTTGTGGATGACCTTCGGCCACGCCTTCGGCCGGCGTTACACGATGCCGATGTTCCTCGAGGAGATGCGCCCCCTTCCGGACATGATCCCGGGCCTGGAAGATACCGGCTTCTACGTCGGCGGTTTCAATGGGGTCGTTGACTGGATCGTGATCCCGCTGGGAATGCTACTTTCCTGGATCTCGCCCGGAGCAGGCTCGCGTGTGTTCGGGCGAATGCTCGTGTGGGGTCTGCGCCGCTTCGGCCGGCCTCCTTACGGGACCCTCTTGCAGTTGGAAGCGAGCGGGATTCACCAGGGAGCTCCGGCAGAATTGCGCGTGACCATCTATCATGAAGATGGCTACTTGTTGACCGCGGCTCCGATGGCCGCTTGTCTGTTGCAGGTGCTCGATGGGACGGCTCGACGCTCGGGGCTGCACTACCAGGCGCTGATCGTCGAACCCGAGCGAATGCTCACGGACCTGCAACGAATGGGGATCGAGGTCGAGATCCACGGTCCGTTTCCCGTGCTCCCTGAAGGATGAGTGCGTGAAGACGCCACCCCTCCGCAGCATCCTGATCCCCTCGACTTCGCTCGCCGCTCTGCAGCTCGCTCCGCTCGGGGTGCTTGAGGCGCAAAGGGGCAAGTGAAGCCGAACACGGCGGGGTTGGCCGAGGGGAGCCCCGCAAAATCCCCCTCAAGGGGGTTGCATCCTGTCCTTTCATATGATAACCTATAAACCGTCCCACGGTGGTTAGGGGTGGGCCAGGGAAACCGGGTGTTGGGGAACGTACCGATGGACGAAGGAGTGCTTTCGCGGATACGCACCAGTTTGACGAGCAAGCGGAACGCCCTCAAGNAGTGGGCTCAAACGGCCTCGCCGAGGAGGAACGTTTGGAGTACGTCTCCTTCTTTTGGTCCGGCTGCTTCTTCGACTACCTGGCGTACGACGACGCTCTCCCTCGCCTGGCCGGATCGAACCTCTTCCAGAGACTGAACCAGGGCCACTTCGCCAAGATCCTGGCGGGCGAGCTATCTCCAACCGGTGTAGCCTTTCAATCCCTCTTGCGAACCCGGCCATAGCGCTCCGCCAGACTGAGACCATCGTGGCGTAAAGCCGGATTTCCCGGTCACCATCGCTTTCCTGTATCCCTCGATCGTCGTCCACGCCGCCCCCGGGCCTTGGAAACCGGCGCCAGGAATCTGAGGATACAGCATCACCCAGCGGAAGGGATTTGCGTGTAGAATGGGACAAGTTGCCCCCTGTGTCCGCCAGCCGGGGAACTCCGGGCATGCGCCGCGTCTGCGGGGAGATGGCGGTGTATCCGGGGCAACCCCAACCCACCTCTGCATGAAGCGCCCCAGCGTCCTCTTCGTCGCCTTCGTTTCTGCCGCCATCTTGGGCGCGATTCTCTCGCCTGGCCTGCCTGCCTCAGCTCAACCCAACCTGACCATCTCTCCGCTCACCTGGAACGTCATCGGCCTCGACAGCAACAACGTCAATGTCGGTCCCGACAACTTCCCGGTCGGGGCGCGGGTCTGTAATACCGGGCCGGACCCGGCGAACAATGTCACCGTGCAGCTGGTCTGGGATAGTGCAAATTCCTACGTCAGGCTGCGCCCCGGTTCGCTGGGCGCCACGGGGGATCCGAACACCACGACGCCGGTCAGCATCGGTACCCTGGCGGGCGGCAACACCTGCAAAGATGTGTACTTCGAAGTAACCGTTACACGCAATCCGCTTGCATACGATACAACCCGGCGCTACCACATCGAGGTGGATTCGGATGAGACGGGACCGATCAGTACGCCCACCCCGCGTGAGCTCTACGTCGAGCACTTGATTTCGCAAAACCGGAATGCGACCACCAATGTTCGACTGGACGGTGTCTCGATCCCTGCCGGCGGAACGATGGTGCTCGTCGTCGGCAACACCTACACGATCGAACTCATCGGCCAGACAGCTACCAATGGCTACGAGCAGATCGAGACTTTCATCAACTTCCCCAATACGATCTTCCGAACCAATTCGGTGGCCACGACGTACACTGCCAACGGCGGGACGGATCCTCTGGCTGCCTCGAAGCTCTACGCCGACGGCTGCGGCTGGGTGAACGACCCGAATTCGCCGAACTATCGGGCGTGTTCGAGCACAGGCAAATACGGCGGGGGAATCTCGGTCAGCTACAATGTAACGATTATCAGCGGGGGCGGGACGACCCAGACGCTCAACACCTTGATCTACGACTTCTCCGGATCCAGCTATCACTACAACGCCGACTTCTCGACCTCCGCCCGCCTCGCCGCCATCATCGATCCGACCGAGCTTGGGCTCACCAAGAACTTCGTCCCCGATCCAACAAACGTCAACGGGGTCTCGGCCCTGACTTTCACCATCACCAACCCGAACGCGGCGGCGATCAGCGGCCTGAATTTCACCGACACATTTCCGACGACCCCCGGGGCAATGGTCGTTGCCAGCCCCAGCGGGGCGACGACGACGGGCTGCGGCACCCCAACATTCGCTCCCCTTGCAGGCGCCGCGTCGATCTCCTTTTCGAATGGGTCCGTGGCGGCGAACAGTACCTGTACGATCAAGGTCAACGTCACCGTGCCGGCGACGGGGACCTACACGAATACATCGAACCACTTGTTCGTCGCCACGGCGGACACCGGGAGCTTCGCTACGGACACGCTGACCGTCAATGACAGTCCGCCTCCGGCCGCCTGCACACCAGGGTTTCTGATGGCACGGTGGACGTTTCCGACCGGGTTCACAGTCTCCTCTCCTGCACCCTCGACGAACAACGTCGGCTCGGCCTCGGCCTCCCCCGGCGCGGGCGTCGTTCCATACGCCAGCAGCTTCGATCACACCGGCGGGAGCAGTCTTTCCTGGGGGTCTGATGGCGCAATCGCCAGCGGCGCCACGTTGGACACGGCCAACAACGACTACTTCGAATTCGCCGTGAATACAACTGGCTTCTCCCGAGTGATCCTCGACTTCTGGGCCCAGCGTCGGTCGAACAATGGCCCCGAGGGGATGGCGGTCTACTACGGGACCTCACCTACGCCTCCAGGGACGTCGGTCTACAACAACCCAAACGTACTCGCGGCGCAGAACAGTTGGATCCACATCGGCGACGGCTCGACCGCGATCGCCTTCAACAGCGGTCTAAATCCCTCCGGCCTGACCTACTTCCGGATCTACGGCTTCAACGCCGTCAATCAGGTCTCCGGTGCAGACCTGCTGCTGGATGACGTCAGTTTCACCGGCTGCAGCAAGCCCACCCTCAGCAAGGTGTTCGCGCCCAATCCGGTTGCAGTCGGCGCGACTTCAACCCTGACATTCACCGTGACGAACCTCAACAACCTGATCAACCTTACCGGGATCGCTTTCGACGACACTTTGACGGCAGGCCTGACCGTCGCCACCGGATCCTCCTCCCAGTGTGGCGGTACGCTTACGACGACCGCGCCGAGCACAATCTCATTCAGCGGCGGAACACTCCTCGCCGGAGCCTCCTGCAACGTCCCCGTCACGGTCACGGCGACGACCGCCGGACCGCACGACAATGTAAGTGGCTTCGTCTCATCCACTCAGACCGGCGCCAATACCAGTCCGAGCGGGATCGCCTCGGCTTCCCTGACGGCCGTTCTGCCGCCGGTCATAGCCAAAGGCTTCGCGCCCGACCCGATCCTGGCCGGCGGGGCTTCGACCCTGACATTCACCCTGACCAATCCCAACCCGAACAACACGCTGAGCGGGGTGGTTTTCAGCGACACGTTCCCGACCCCGCCAGCGGCGCCGGGGGCAATGGTGGTGGCCAGTCCGACCGGGGCCTCGACCAGCGGATGCGGCGCGCCGACTTACGCGCCAGTGGCGGGGGCCGGTTCGGTTTCGTTCAGCGCTGGAACGATCGCTGCCGGCGGGACCTGCACAGTGACGGTGAACGTGACAGTTCCAACAGTCGGGACGTATACCAACACCAGCGGCAATGTCTCACACGTGATCAACGCCGCCACGGTCAACGGAAACACCGCCTCGGATTCGCTGACAGCCAATCCACCGAACCCGGCCATCGGCCTGCTTAAGGAGGTCGGTGCCACTGTCTCCGGCCCGTGGTTGTCGTTTCTCCCGGTGGCGGAGGGTGGGGAGGTCTATTACCGCTTCACGATCGAGAACCTCGGCGACGTAGAACTAAGTCCGGTAGGCATTGCGGATCCGGATGTCAACACTTCACAATGCACATGGCCGGATCCTCTTCCGGCGCCATCTCCGCTCAACGAGAACCACATCGCCACCTGTGTGGTCGTCCTTCCGCCGCTCTCGCCCATCGTAGCCGTCAACGGGATCCATACCAACACTGCTATGGCGACAGGGACCTCCGGCGGCACAAACTACACCGATACCTCATTTGCGAGATATGCCACCACCGGCCTGACCCTGGCCAAGAGCGTCGGCGAGACGTTTTATCAGGCGGTCGGCGATGTCCTTAGCTACAGCTATGTTGTGACCAACAGCGGATCGGCGCCGCTGGCCGGCCCGGTGACGGTCAGCGACGACAAGTCAACCAATGAGGTCTGCCCCGACGTTAGCACCGTCGGGGACCTGGATGCCTTCCTCGACCCGGGCGACCCTGTCGAGTCCATCACCTGTACGGCGACATATACGGTTACCCTAGCGGATGTTGCCGCCGGTTCGGTGACCAATACCGCCACCGCCAGCGCCGGGGGTGTGACCTCAAACATCGCCAGCGAGACGGTGCCGTACACCGGGCCCACGCTCAGCCCGACCGCCACCGGCACGGCGACATCCACCCCGACGAACACGGCAACGGCGACCGCCACCAGCACGGCCACCGAGACAGCCACACCAACCTCTACACCCACCGACACGCCGACGGCCATCCCCACCGACACGCCAACTGCCACGCCCACCGATACGCAAACGGCCACCCCGACCGATACGCCAACCGCCACGCCCACCGCCACGCCGACGGCCACACCGACTGACACACCAACGGCGACGGCCATACCCACCAACTCGCCGACGGCCACACCGACAAATACACCGACGGCGACGACAACCGGTACGCCTACAGCGACACCCACCGACACGCCGACGATCACTGCCACGGCCACACCGACGGCTACCGCTACATTCGTGATCATCGATCCTGCCGTGACGAAGTCCGGGGATCCGTCGATCGCCGCCGTGGGGGACACGGTGGTTTTCACCCTCCTTGTCACCAACAACGGGAACACCGCCGCCGCGAATGTCGTCGTGACGGACATCATCCCGGCCTTTCTCGATATCGGGCCGATCAATGTGAGCCCAAGTGGCCCAACCGCAACGATCGTCGGCAACACCGTCACGATCCCGTTCGGTACGCTTTCTCCGGGCGAAACCTACACAGTGACGATCACGACGGTCGTCAACAATCTGGGTGCGCCACCCGGAGGCACCAACGAAGCGGAGCTGACGACGACCTCGGATGACTACGACACGGATAACAACACGGACTCGGTGAGCCTGACGATCGTCGCAGTGACAGGAGTGAAGGCCCCAGCGACCGGATTCGCGCCGAACCAGCGGACAGCCCTTCCGGCTCAATCGGAATCCGAGGCATACGAAGAGTACGCTGGAATATGGCTCGAGATCCCCTCACTCGGCGTAGACGTAGAAATTGTCGGGGTGCCGCTCCAGGCTGATGGGTGGGACGTCACCTGGCTTGTGGATCAGGCCGGCTACCTTGCTGGGACCGCCTTCCCCACGTGGACCGGCAACAGCGTGATCACCGCTCACGNTACGCTCCCGAGCGGCAACGCCGGGCCCTTCGCGCGCTTGCAGGGGTTGCGTTATGGCGATCGAATCATCGTGCACGGCTGGGGGATGCGCTATACCTACGAAGTACGCGAGGCCGACGTCGTCCGCCCCACCGACCCGTCTATCTTCCGCCACGAAGAGCAATCATGGGTCACGTTGGTCACATGTCAGGGGTATGACGTGCGGATGGAAGCCTATCGCTGGCGCCGGCTGGTTCGGGCCGTTCTGACGCAGGTCGAGCCGGGGCATGGGCCCGCCACGAAGCGAGATCTTCGACCCCGGTGAGCCTTGCCGGGAGGGTGGCGCATTGCCGGCGGTGATCCCCTCACTTGAAAGGCAATGTCGAGCACTTTGTTTCCAGGTTCACGCAGGCTCCAGGTGCTAGAGACCGACATGGCGAGCGGACGCTTTTTGGGCTCGACGGGAGTCGGCGTGAGCCGGACGAACNTGGCTCAACGCGGCTAGCCTCCGGCCAGTCTTCGGTAACCGGCGTTCAACACTTGAATCCCCCGCTGGGAGTTGCACCTTCGTCCGTTATGAGCTAACCTGTGTATGGTTTCAAGGGGGTTATAGCAGGAATGACCTTGTTGAAGTTGATCTAGGTCGTCTCTTCCGAGGTCGCTAGAAGGACTGGTGGCTGGGCCGGGGGTGCCGGCCCATGGAGGATGGGCATGGATGAAGGATTGCTGACACGGATCGGCACCAGCTTGAGGAGCAAGCGTCAGGCAATCCAGGATTGGGCCCGGAACACCGAGCCCGAGAAAGTGCAGGACGTCCTGGGTCCCGCCAGCCTGGAGGCGCTTGACCGTCATCTGGCTGTGATCGACACCGCGTTGAAGGAGGCTGAGGGGAACGAGCTCGGGATGTGCGTGGTCTGTCATGAACCGGTCGAATCGCGGCTCATCCAGATGGACTACACCGCGTGCGTCTGCATCGAGCATTACTCAGACGAGGAACGGCGCAGCCTGGAGAATGAGCTTGAGCTCGCCGGCGCGGTGCAGCGATCACTCTTGCCGCAGCGNCCACCGGAATTTCCGCACCTGGAGATCGCTGCCTTCAGCCGGCCGGCGCAGATCGTCGGCGGGGACTACTTCGACTTCTTCCCCTTCGCCGGAGCGCGCCAGGGCATTGCCATCTCCGATGTAGCCGGCCACGGGATGTCGTCGAGCCTGATCATGGCCAGCCTGCAGAGTATGTTGCGCACGCTCACACAAGAATACACCTCGCCGTCCGAGCTCATCGCCCGGATCAACCGGCTGTGCATCCACAACATCCAGTTCACCACCTTCGTCACGCTGTTTCTGGGCGCCTTTGACCCCGATACGCGGCAGTTCACCTACGTCAACGCCGGTCACAACCCGCCTCTGCTCCTGCAGAGCAGGGCGGGCACCCGGGGAGAGGTCAAATGGCTGAGCCCCACCGGCGCCGCTGTGGGCCTCACCGAAGACTTCACCTACACCGATGAAGCGGTTCCGCTCACGGCCGGCGACGTCCTCCTCCTTTACACTGACGGCGTCACCGAAAGCGCGAACTCTCTCGGTGAGTTCTTCGGCGCCAGCCGTCTGGCATCGCTCGTGCGGGACAACGCCGGCCTCTCGGCGCACGATCTGGTCCACGCCATCCGCGACGGTCTCGACGGCTTCGCCGAAGGCGCCACGCAGGCCGACGATGTGACGATCGTTGTGATGCGGGTCGTCGACTGACAGTCAGTTGTTGCGGCCTGGCCTCTAGAGAGACCGACCGCTACGAGGCAAGCGCGCAAGGAGTTATCCCCGAGGGGGCTGAGGCGAGTACCTCTCTCTCCGCGCGGCTCGAGGACGGCAGGGAGCATCCCTCGATCCCTCGCCCCGTTCCCGAGTCCGTCATGACTTCATGCTGATCCCCCACTTTCTCAGATCTCACCCCTTGGCCNACAAGCCTCGACCTTGATTTCCTGTCGCACGTGTCTTGTCTGCCCATCCTCGATNCTGTGCGATACGAACGTACTCGAATGAGCCAGACAACGACATTGGGTTGATCACCAAGTGCCTTTGGATTGTGACATGGGGTAGAGCTCGCGCGTGCCAAGGATGGGGACCCCTCCTTGCGCTATCGGCGACAAATGCGATAATCCTGCTCCGAAACCAACGGACGGGCTATTCTCGTCCGAACACACCCCCGTGTCCCTGGCGTACCTGCCGGCCACCTTGGCCCAACCGGAGATGCCGTTGCCTCCCTGTCCGCGCTGCGGCCATGAGAACCCTTCTGGTACGAAGTTCTGCCGCCGTTGCGGTACTTCCCTCCTCGCACAGCCGGCGCCGGCACCAGCCCCGCCCGCCGGCGCTCCTCAGCCTCGATCATCTTCCGCGCCTCCCGGCTCCCTCCAGGCCTCCCTCGCCCGCCTGGGTCTCCGACCCACCTGCGGTCAGCTCGCCGGCTTCGGCGCAGCCGTCGTCTTCGGCCTGGCCCTCGCCCGTCTCCTCCCCCTCGCCTTTCCTATCATTTATCCAGTTCTTTCCCTGGTCTTTGTCGATCTTCTCAACACCACGCCTGACGCTTTCAACACCATGGCCATGACCTGCCTCACCTGCACAGGCAGCTTTGGCCTGGCCTTCGGCGTCTCGTTCATACTCGGCCGCCGGGGACGGCAACACCCATGACGACCGGCGCCGTGTATCCTTCGTCAGGGCAGGTCGGTGCGATCGCCAGCCGCAGCCGCACGGTTCTTACCCTCATCGCCTTCGCATGTGCGTCACTCTCGGGAGTCGCTCTTCTCCTCCACGCCGCGGGCCTCCTCCCGCTGTACTTTCTCGTCGATGTCCTCGGCCCACCTTCCCTTGTTCTTCTGGTCGCCATCGGCGTCTACGCGCGCCGGATCGACGAGCCCGTCCTTACCAACCGCCTCGCCGCAGGCGCCGCGGCCGGCTTTTTCGCCACCGCCGCCTACGACCTTGCCCGCCTGCTTCTTCGTGTGAGCGGCCTTATCGGCTTCGACCCCTTTCTCACCCAACCCATATTTGGCTCTCTCATCACCGGCGCCCCACTGACCTCTCCGGCCGCTCTCACTGCCGGCTGGGCCTACCATCTATGGAACGGCGTCGGCTTCGCCGTGATGTATACACTCATAGCGGGGCCCGCAAGCCTCATCTACGCGATCGGCTGGGCCCTCTTCCTTGAAATCGCATGGCTGACGGCGCTTCCTTCCGCTCTCAACTTCACGCTACGTCCCGACCTCGTCGCCGTCAGCTTGATCGGCCATGTGGTCTATGGATTGACCCTGGGAGTCCTGGCCCGCCGATGGATTCGCCAATGACCCGATCACCTTTAGTCAAGCCAAGCGATCCGCGCCTTTGCTCCTGTCGAAGCATCCACGTTCTCCGTCCAGAAGACACGGCAATCGCGCGATCTCGGAGGCAACTCGCTCTTATCCTGCTTGTTGCTTCCTGCATTGCGTCCTTTGGTCTTCTCGTCAGTCCTGCCCTCGCCAGTGACTGCAACGAGCCGAACGATTGTGCTGCGGCGGCGACCACCGCCCGCAATCCGCTCATTCCGATCGCTGCGGCCGGCCTGGGAGCTGCCCTCGGGGCTGCCGTTCGCCCGCGTCCGCCCGTACGGGAACCGCCGCCGGTAGTCGACACGCCCCGACCCGAACCCGAGTCACCGCCTTCTCCGCCGTGCCAGGCCGAGATGGATTCGCTTCTGGCCGCCCGCGCCATCGGCCGCGCTCTCCTGCCTGCCCTTCAGCAGTTGCGCGACTATGCCGCCTATCTTGACAACCTCTTCGAGTTCACCCGTCTGCGCGGCTACCTCGGTGCGGTGACAGATCTCGCCTTCCTGCGCCAGTCGCTCATGGGCTCGTCCCCGTCAGGAGGTGTCGCCTCGAGCCTGATCTACTCCGTCTTGAAGGGGATCTTTAAAGAAGAGCTGAAGCAAGCCGCGATGACCATCATGGCCGACGGCCAAACCTTCGATGTCGGGGCCATGCTCACCAAGGGTGCCACCGAGGCGCAGAAAAAGGCCTTCCTGGCCGCACTCAAGGAGGCCCTCACCCGCAAGACGCTGAGCTTTGGTCAGCAGGCCTTGTATATCGACGGCGTCAGTAACGCCATCCCCAAGGGCCTCGATCCCCAAGGACCGGTTGCCCAGGCGGTCGAGCGCGCCCTCCGTACGAAGTGGGCCGAACGACTTGCGTCGAATGCGACCAAGTTCGTCGACGTCTCGATGAGTGTCTACAACATGGGGAGCGGGATCGCCGCCTCGCGAGCGATGCTGGCCGAGATCCGCGGCCTGATGAGCCAGGTCCGCCAACAGATTTTCGACCTGCAGAACTACCTCGACGACGAGGCCATGCCCGCGTTGGACCTGGCCCTCTCCGCGCTGAGCGGGTGCCTGAAGTTTCACATCGACCGTTACGGCCCCGGCTGGCGCGAGCGCTGGATGGTGCAGTATGGATCCGAATCGCTCCAGGCGCTCCAAGCAACGGGGATCGAGCGCCACCTTTCAAGCCAGGGCAACCCGTGAATCCGTCGCGCTCGCCGGACTCCTATCGTCGATACACGCCAGGCCAGGTCGCTGAAGCCGCAGACGCGATTCGCCCGCGCCTGGCTTCCGGCCTGCTTACCTCTCCTGAAACCGAGAGGTTGCTCATCCTGCGCGATCTGAGCGGCGCAGTTTGGGCCCACGGTCTTCGATCGAAGCGTTGGTATCTGCACCAGTCGGGTTCCTGGGTGTCGGGCCAGCCGCTACCCCAGATCCTTGAAGGTGTGGCAGCTCTGGCAGGACAACTCCCACGAGAGAGTTCGGTCCCTCCGGAGCATGCGACCGTTTCCTCGGCTGAGGACAGTGTTACCCCCGCGCCTGAGGCGGCCGTCGAGCTCGTCAAACGTCTCCGCCAGGCCTACCAAGCCGGGATGCTCTCGACCGCCGAGGCTGAGATGGTGCTCGACGAGCTCGTCCTGCTTGATCCCGCCGGCGACCTGTGGGCGCCCGGGTTTGAGAGCGATCGGTGGTATCGCCTTGCCGGGACTCGCTGGGAGGCGGCTCCCGGTGCGCCGCGGGCAGGCGCCGGCCTGGAAGGGCGGGCGCCGCCGCCCGAGGCGGCGGCGCAGGCGCTCGGGCGCC
>C687J29039_10000385_pt1 | contig 17692 bp, 10 predicted proteins | sample RifCSP16_2_FD_29039 | JGI IMG/M metagenome (IMG submission 29039)
ATCCGAGGTGAGCCCGATCTTCATGACGCGACTCGTCGCCGAAAGCGGCTGGATCATGACGGGTGGGCTCGCCCACGTCGGCAGGCTCGGCGTAACGGCCGCGACGCGCTCCGCGACCAACTGGCGTGCCTCCAGCACGTCGCTACCGGGCTTGAAGTAGAGCACGACCGACGACAGGTCGGGCACCGACTTCGAGCGGATCACGTCGAGGCCCGGCACTCCGTTCAGCGCCTCCTCCAGCGGGACGGTGATGAGGGACTCCACCTCGGCCGAGTTGAGGCCCCAGGAGATCGTCTGGATCTCGACCTTCGGTGGCGCGAACTCCGGGAAGACGTCCACCGGCATGTCCTGGAGCTGGCCCGCACCGAGGAACATCATCGAGCCCGCGACCGCGAGGACGATGAACCGGTACTTCAGGCTCGTCCCGACGATCCAACGCATCATGGTGGGAGCCGTCCTTCCTCGGTCAGTGCCCGACGCCCGATTCGACGCCGAACAGCTCGGCCGCTCCGACCGTCACCACCGCGGTGCCCGCCGCCGGACCTTCCGACAGGTACGCGGTGTCCCCATCGATCGCCCGGACGGTGATGGGCTCACGGACGAAGGTCAGCGGCTCGGGACTGGTGTAGGTCCAGGTCTCGCCGTTCAGGCCGTAGAACACCGCGGCGTGCGGGATGATCGTGGATCCGTCCGTAGCCGCCTCGACCGAGGCCGTCTCCAGGCCGATCCGCTCGGCTGCCTTGGCCGTCAGGATCACCTGGCTCACGTCCGACCCGTCGATGGCCACGAGCGTCGAGGGTTCCTGATACGTCGAGTCCTCCGACGCCTCAACTTCCTTGCACGCCGGGACGAGCAGGCCGATCGCGATCAACCCCAGGATCATCCGCCGAGAGCGCATCTACCTGCCTCCTCCGATGAGTTCCTTCTCTTCGCGCTCCTCGTGCCCGTCACGGTCTGCGATCTCGTACCGCGTCAGGTCGATCAGGCGCTCCATGGACACCTCGGTCTTCTCTGCCTCTCGGATCTCCCCGAATCGCAGGAACAGGCTCGGAACGACGAACAGTGTGAGCAGCGTCGACGCTGCGAGACCCCCGATCATGACCAGGGCCATCGGGTGGACGATCTCCAAGCCGGCGATGCTTCCCGCGATCACGACGGGGAGGAAGGCCGCCACCGTGGCGAACGCCGTCGTGAGGATCGGCGTCAGTCTCTCGTTCGCGCCGCGCAGGACGAGCTCCGGACCGAAGGTTGCCCCCTCCCTACGCTCGAGGTGCTGGAGATGCCGGATCATGACGAGGATCTGGCGGGCGGCGATCCCCAGCACAGCGAAGGCGCCCGCGATAGCCCCGAGCGAAAGGACGCCTCCGGCGAACAAGGCGCCCACCTCGGCACCCACGAGCGCGAGCGGCAGCATCACGAAAGCGAGGGCCGCCACCCGCCAGCTCCCGACCCCGGCCTGGAGGACGAGGAAGATCACTAGCACGGCTCCCAACGCAAGACCGATCACCCGACGGTCGGTGGCCTGGCGCTCGACCGAGTCCTGGAGAACCTCCGCGTGATACTCGAGCGGGAACTGCACCGAGGCGAGTCGGTCGTCGACCTCGGTGAGCACGTCGCCGACCTCTCGTCCCGACACGCCGGCGACGACGTCGATGTACCGCGAGACGGCCTCGTGTCGGACCGCGGTCGGGGACGGTGCGATACGCACCTCGGCCACATCGCCGAGCCGCACGTGCTCTCCGTCCGGGGTGTCGATCAAGATCTGGTTGATGTTCGTTAGGTTGCTTCGGGTTCCGGGCGCCCCCCAGACGACGACCTCGAACANCTTCTGCTCTTCGAACAGGCTGCCGACCACGATCCCCGAGATGAGCGTGGTTGACGCGCGCCGAACGTCCCCGGGCTTGATGTTCTCCTCCTGAGCGGCGTCGAGATCCACCTCGATCTCCATCGCGGGCTCTAGCGGTGGGAGCTCCAGGCGCGGATCGACGACCCCCTGAGTCTCGGAGAGGATCTGGCGCACCCGCTCGGCTTCCCGTTGCAAGATGTCGAGATCCTGGCCGAAGAGGCGGACCACGACGGGCGCGCCGAGAGCCGGAAGCACCTCGCCGATCCGCTCCTTCGGATAGGTCGTCACCTCGGTGTCGAGTCCGGGGTAGCCGGCGACCACGTCCTCGACCGCGGCAACGGTGGCACCGTATTCGGCACCGGGATCGATAGTGACCCACAGCTGCCCGGCGTCGGATCCCACCACCTGGTCCGAGAGGATGGCGCGGCCCACGTGGGCGCCGACCTCGGCGACACCCGGGATCGACCCCAGCTCGTCGCTCACGAGCGCGGAGACGCGCTGCATCTCGGGCAGGGACATTCCGGGCGCCCCGTTCAGGTGCACCAGCACGTTCGAGTCCTCGAAGGTCGGATCCTGCGGTCTGGTGAGGAAGGGCGCCACGACCAGCCCCGTCACGAGCACGAGCCCCGTCACGAGGTACGCGGGTCGCGCCGACCCGATGACGCGGGTGAGACCCTTCGCGTACCTCGGCTGGAGCCATCGGGCGATCGGGGACTGGCGCCGTCCTGGAGACGCCTTCGACATCAGGAGCGCCAGGCCCGGCGTGATCATCAAGGCGACCAGAATCGACGCAATGACGGCCACCGCATACGAGAACGCGATCGACGGGAAGAACGCACCGAACGTGCCTCCCGCGAAGAAGACCGGAACCAGCGAGACGAGGATGATGACCGCCGCGCAGGAGGCCGCGCCACGCATCTCGAGCGCTGCGCCGAGGACGACCCTGGCGGTCGTCGCCCCGTTGCCCTCCCGCTGTTCGCGGACCCGTCGCCCGAAGTTCTCCGCGTCCATGACCGCGTCATCCACGATGATGATGAGCCCCAGCACAAGCCCGGCCACGACCATCGCGTTGAGCGTCGCGTCGGTGAGCGACAGGACGAGCCCTGCCGTCGCGAGAGAGACGAGGATCGAGATCACGCCGATCGATGCCGTGCGCCAATCGAAGAGGAACGCCCCCAGGACGAGCAGGGCTAGGAAGGCGCCGATCAGGAGCGCGGTGATGAGGTTCCCGCCGGCGGTTTCGATGTAGGTCGCTGGCCGGTACAGGGTGGTGTCGATCTGCACGCCGGACAGCCCGGCCTGCAGGGTGTCGAGGACCCCTTCGACCCCACTCGTCACGTCCAGCGTGTTGGCCGACGGGAACTTCTCGACCACGAGCAGCAGGTTGGGACCGACGGAATCGCCGATCAGCGGCTGGTGGTCGACGACGACGTCGGCCACGTCCCCCAGGACGAGCTGTCGACCCTCGACATCCTCGATCGGCACCTGGGCCAGGTCCTCGGGCGTAGCGAAGACCGGCTCGTGCTGGATCCCGAACCGCTGGTTGGCGGTCTCGATGATCCCGCCGGTACCGGGCGTCGAGCACTCGACGAAGCTGAGCGGGCAGACGAATTGCGCGTTCGCCGTCGTTTCGATGATCTGCTGGAGCGTCACGCCGTTGGCGCGCAGGCGCTCCGGATCGACCAGGACCTGAAGCTGTCGGTCCTGGTTGCCCCAGACCGCCACGTTCGCCACGCCGGGCACGCCCAGCAGTCGCGGTCCGATCGTCCATCGAGCCAGGATCGACATGTCGATCGTGGACAGCTCGTCCGAGGTGAGGCTGATCATCATGACCCGGCTGGTCGAGGAGAGCGGCTGCAGCATCTGCGGAGGCTTCGATACGTTGGGCAGGGCGTGCGCTTGGGTCAGCCGCTCCTGCACCACCTGTCGTGCGTCCAGCAGGTCGGTCCCCGGTTCGAAGATCATCTGGATCGAGGACAGACCGGGCACCGACGCGGACCGGATCTCGTCGAGGAACGCCACGCCGTTCAGCAGGTCCTGCTCGAGCGGAGTGGTGATCAGCTGCTCGACCTCGACCGCCGACAGCCCGAGGGCCTCGGTCTGGAGCTCCACCGTCGGCGGCGCGAACTCTGGCAGGACGTCCTCGGGCATGTTCCGGACCTGGACGATGCCGAAGAGCAACAACCCCGCCGCAAGGGCGACGACCAGGCGCCGAGCCTTCAGGCTCGAACCGATGATCCAACGCATCATGAGCGATGACCTCCTCGCGTGGTCGAGGTCGTAGCGTCGACACACCCTGCGGGTGTCGCGCTCACCGGCCGGAGTCGGACGGCGGCCTGGGCATGCCGACGAGCCCGCGTCAGGCCAAGGGTTACTACCAATCCGGGTTCTCCCCTCTCGATATCGAGTACGACGCCGGGCTTCAGGGGAGATTCAGCCAGAGGGCATGTGCCGTCACGGGGCAAACGCAGTAGGTAGTGCGTAGAGGTCGCCGTAGACGGCGGTAGTCCGGGACGGGTCCGGGTGGGGCTAGAGCCCGAACCGCCGGAAATACGGCGCGCCGTCGATGACCGCCCTCATCGCTCGACCGCCGATCGAGGTGTCGAAGCCCACCCGGCCTGGGGCCCACGGTTCGGCGCCCAGACGGAACCCACCAGCGGGCAGAGGCACGAGTTCGTCGTCGGTCCGCCCGACCGGATCGGACATCCTCAGCCGCCCTCGGCGCACGACGACGTACGCGTTCAAGGGGAACGCACCGTAGGCCCGGTAGTGACCGACCAGGCCTTCCCAGGCAGCGTCCGGGACAGCCGGGGCCGGAGCGTCCAGGCCATCGCGCGCGAACCACTCGGNACCGTGGGCGACGGCGACGACGTCGCCGTCGCGGCGCTCGAACGCCAGGGGGAACCTAGCGAACGCCGGAAGGGGAGCCACGAACCCATCAGGTCCGGCGGTCTCGAGCGGCGTCCGCGTCCCTTCGGCCGCCAAGACCAAGCGATCGCCCTGGGCGGTGAACCGGATCTCGCCGTAGGTGCCGGCGTAGGACTCGGCATCCGGTACGGACTCGAGGCTCTTGGTGGGAGGCAGCGCGGGGGGCGCGAGACCGGAGGCCGCACTCCGCAACGAGGCGAGCGCGAACGCCAGCAGGTCGCGTCGGAGCCGCCAGCCGCCCTCACCGTTCGAGAGCACCACGGCCCCGAACCCCGCTTCGGGATCGAGGGTGAGGAAGGCGACATAGCCATGGATCGAGCCCGAATGCCCTACGTGTGTTACGCCGTCGACGTCGCGGGTCCACAAGCCGTAGCCGTACCCGAGGTCTTCCTCCGGGTCGGACGCGTGTCGCGACGTCATGAGGCCGTAGCCTTCCTCGGACATCACGTCGCCGCCCCGGGCGAGCAGCATCCGCAGGTAGGCACACATGTCGGTCGCGTTCGAGCAGATCGTGCCGTCCGCGGTTCCGCTCTCGTACCACGGCGCCTCCACGAGCCCGTAGCTCGAGTGCCACGGGCGATCGTCGAAAGGGGACACGTGGCCAGGCGCTACCCGCGGCCGGACGTCGAAGGTCATCGTGGGCTCGGTGGCGTGCATGCCGAGCGGACCGAGGATCCGCTCGCTCGCCGACTCCCACCATGGTCGCCCCGTGACCACCTCGAGGATCAGACCGAGCGCCTTGTACCCGCTGTTGGAGTAGGCGAACTGCTCCCCTGGCGCGAACCCCGGCTCCTGTTCGGAGAGCGCGAGCAGCTCACCCACAGCCTCCCCGGTCGCGTCCTGCCCNCTCGCGAGNCCCGACGTGTGCGACAGGAGGTGGTGCACGGTGATCGGTCCGAACCGCGACGGCGGTCGGAACCACGGCAGGAACCTCTGCACCGGTTCTTGCAGGTCGATGCGCCCCGCCTCGCGTTCGCGCATCACCAGGGCAGCCGTGAACGACTTGCTCACCGATGCGATCGGGAACAGGTGGTCGGGCGTCAGAGGCATCCCGCGCGAGGCCTCGCCGAGCGTGAGCGTCCCGATCGTCCGGTCGCGGTCGGTGAGACCGATCGAGATGCCCGGGCCCGTGAACAGGGAGCGGTGCCGCTCGATCCAGGCCTCGACGTGCGCGAGGACCGCGGACGCGTCCACAGGGCCTAGCCGAAGAACAGCTTCAGCTCGCGATCGGCCGAGTCCGACGAGTCCGAGCCGTGCACGATGTTCTCGGTGATGATCAGGCCGAGATCCCCGCGGATCGTTCCGGGCGGCGCGGTCGCCGGGTCCGTGGGGCCGATCATCGTGCGCCAGACGTCGATCGCCTCCTCGCCCTGCAGACGGGCGACGACGACCGGCCCCGACGTGATGAAGTCCACGAGCTCGCCGAAGAACGGCTTCTCGCGGTGCTCGCCGTAGTGCTCTTCGGCGAGGGGGCGATCGATCGTCATCATCCGCATCTCGACGATCCGCAGGCCCTTGGCCTCGACCCGGCGCAGCACCTCGCCGACCAGGCCCCGGCGCACGCCGTCCGGCTTCACGATGAGCAGCGTCGATCCCACGGTCATCTCAGGAGACCTCCCGGAACAGCGCCCGGCGGGCGTCCGCGACAGTGTACAGAGAGCCCGTCACGAGGATGAGGTCGTCGGGTCCCGCCGACGAGCGCGCTGCAGCGAGGGCAGCCTCGATGCTCGCGAAGGTCTCCGTCGCAAGGCCCTCGGCCGCCAACGCTGCCGAGACCTCCTCGGCGGGGCGGGCGCGAACGCTGCCGGTCGTCGCCGCGTAGCCGACCGCGGCTAGCGGGGCGACGCGTTCGACGATCCCCGCGAGATCCTTGTTCGCGAACACCGCCATGACCAGGTGCAGCCGGTCCCACGCGAACGCCTCGGGCAGGGCATCGGCGAGCGCTGTGGCCGCGGCCGGGTTATGCGCGCCGTCCAGCACGATCAGAGGGTGACGCCCCACGATCTCGAGCCGGCCCGGCGACGTGGCCGAGCCCAGGGCGCGGCGGACCACCTCCTCGTCGAGGGCCCGCTCCAGCAGCGCCTCGAGCGCCGCGACCGCGGCGGCGGCGCTGTGCGCCGCGTGGGCTCCGAACATGGGGAGCGGGAGGTCCTCGTACTCGCCGTGCAGGCCCCTGATCGACAGTCCCTGCCCGCCGACCCCGGGCGCGCGCGAGGCGAGGGCCCAGTCCCGCCCCTCCAGCAGCATCGTCGCCAGTTGCTCCTCGCACCGCCGGGCGATCACTTCCAGCGCCTCGGGCTCCTGCTCCCGCACGACGGCGACCTTGCCCTGCTTCACGATCCCCGCCTTCTCCCCGGCCACCTCGGCGAGGGTCGAGCCGAGCTCGGGGTGATCGAGCCCCACGGGGCACAGGACCGCGACGTCGCCGTTCACCAGGTTCGTCGCATCCCATGTGCCCCCCATGCCGACCTCGATCACGGCGAGCTGCACGGGCTTGTCCGCGAACCACAGCTGCCCGAGCGCGGTGAGCGCCTCGAAGTAGGTGACCGGCCCCGCCGAGTCGTCCACGGCCTTCAGGTACGGACGCAGGTGCTCGTACTCCTGCCCGAACTCGATCTCGCCGATCGGTCCGCCGCACACCATGAACCGCTCGGTTACCGACTCGAGGTGCGGGGAGGTGAACAGACCCGTCGTGAGGCCGTGCTCGCAGGCGAGGGCCGAGGCAAGTCGCGCCGTGGTCGTCTTGCCGTTTGTCCCGGTGATGTGGATCGTGGGATAGGTGCGCTGTGGTTCATCGAGGAGCGCCGAGAGAGCGCGCATGCGCTCGAGGTCGGGCTTCGGGAGGTGCTCGGGCTGCCGGGCCTCGAGCTCGTAGACGGCCTCGTCGAACCGCACGACCTCAGGCCCGTGGGAGGACGACCTCTACCGACGGATCGTCGCCCTCGACCGTGACGAGCTCGCGGACGTTGCCGGCCTCGCGGAGGTCGCGCTCGGCGCCGGCCAGGACCGTCAGGCGCTCCGGGCTGTCGGCGACGACGACGCGCTCGACCTGTGTCTTCAGGGAGACCTTCGCGAGCGCCTTCGTGCGCCGGACCTCGCCTAGCACCCAGGCGGCCACCTCGTACGCGAGCGGATCGGCGTCGGCGGCGGCTGCCTCGAGCGCGTCGGTCCCGGGCCACGGCGTGCGGTGGATCGAACCCCGTCGCCACCACGACCAGACCTCTTCGGTCACGTACGGCAGGAAGGGCGCGAACAGCCGCAGCAGGGTGTCGAGCGCAAGCCGCAGTGCTGAGATCGCCGAACCCGCTGGCTCGGGACCGTTCGAGCCGTACGCGCGGCTCTTAACGAGCTCGAGGTAGTCGTCCGTGAACCCCCAGAAGAAGCGCTCCGCGAGTTCGAGCGCGCGGGCGTTGTCGTAGTCCTCGAGCGCCCGAGTCGCCTCCTCCACGACCTCCGCGAGCCGCCGGAGCATCGACCGGTCGAGCGGGTCGGCGATGGCACCTTCGGGGGCCTCGAAGGACAGCACGAACCGCGACGCGTTGAGGATCTTGATCGCCAGGCGCCGACCGATCTTGATCTGCTCGTCCTTGAACGCGGTGTCGACACCCAGCCGCGCGCTCGCCGACCAGTACCTGACCGCGTCGGCGCCGTACCGCTCCAGCACGTCGATCGGGGTGACGACGTTGCCCTTGGACTTGGACATCTTCTTCCGGTCGGGGTCGAGCACCCACCCGCTGATCGCGGCGTTCCACCACGGCAGCGTCCCGTGCTCGAGGTGCGCCTTGAGCACGGTGTAGAACAGCCAGGTCCGGATGATGTCGTGCGCCTGCGGACGCAGATCCATCGGGAACAGCCGGGTGAATAGGTCCTCGTCCTCCTCCCACCGAGCCGCGATCTGCGGCGAGAGCGAGGAGGTCCCCCACGTGTCCATGACGTCGGGGTCGCCGACGAACCCGCCGGGAGCCCCGCGCTGGTCCTCGGTGAAGCCATCGGGGACGTCGGACGAGGGATCGATCGGCAGGGCGGACTCGGGCGGCGCCAGCGGATGCTCGTGGTCGATCGATCCGTCCGCGCGCACCGGGTACCACACAGGGAAGGGCACACCGAAGAACCTCTGGCGCGAGACGCACCAGTCGCCGTTCAGCCCCTCGACCCAGGAGGTGTATCTGGCGCCCATGTAGGCGGGGTGCCAGCGGAGCTCTCGGCCGCGCTCGAGCAGCTCTTCCTTCAGGTCCATCGTCTTGACGAACCACTGGCGGCTGGCGACGACCTCGAGGGGCCGCTCCCCCTTCTCGTAGAACTTCACGACGTGGCGCACGGGCTCGGGTTCGCCGACCAGGTGCCCTGAGGCATCGAGGAGCTCGGCGATCTTCCGCCGGGCCTTCTTGGCCGGCAGGCCCGCGATCTCGTTCTGAGCGCGGGTCGCGCCCTCGGGGTCGCTCGAGTCCCACCCTGTCTCGCCCCACCGCGAGGGCGCGATCGTACCGTCGCGCTGCACGACAACGTGGGCGGGCAGTCGGAGCTCGCGCCACCAGGTGACGTCCGTGATGTCGCCGAACGTGCAGATCATCGCTAGGCCGGTGCCCTTCTCCGGATCGGCGAGCTCGTGAGCCACGACCGGGACCTCGGCGCCGAAGAGCGGCGTGAGCACGATCTTCCCGACGAGCGACGAGTACCTCTCGTCCGACGGGTTCGCGACGAGCGCCACGCAGGCCGGGATCAGCTCGGGTCGGGAGGTCTCGATCTCGACGGTGCCCTTCCCGTCGGCGCGATCGAACCGGACGTGGTGGTACGTGCCTTCGATCTCGCGGTCCTCGATCTCCGCCTGGGCCACGGCCGTGCGGAAGTCCACGTCCCACATGGTCGGGGCCTCGACCGTGTAGGCGAGCCCGCGATCCAGGAGCCGAAGGAACGCGCGCTGCGAAGCACGTCGCGAATGCTCGTCGATCGTGGTGTAGGTCTGAGTCCAGTCCACCGAGAGCCCCAGCCGGCGGAACAGCTCCTCGAACGCCTTCTCGTCCTGGGCCGTCAGGCGCTCGCACAGCTGGATGAAGTTGGGGCGCGAGACCGGCACCGCGCCGTCGTCGGGTCGGTCGAGGCGGTCGAGGTCGAAGGTCGGGTCGAACGGGAGCGAGGGGTCGCACCGCACCCCGAAGTAGTTCTGGACCCGCCGCTCGGTCGCCAGGCCGTTGTCGTCCCACCCGATCGGATAGAAGACCTCCTTGCCCCGCATCCGCCGGAACCGAGCGACGACGTCGGTGTGCGTGTATGAGAAGACGTGGCCGACGTGGAGACTGCCGCTGACCGTCGGCGGCGGAGTATCGATCGCGTAGATCTCCTCGCGGGTCTTCGTGCGGTCGAACCGATACGTGCCCGCGGCCTCCCACCACTCATCCCACTTGGCCTCCAGGCCGTCGAGGCTCGGTTTCTCGGGCACGCTCATGCGGCGCAGTCTACGGGATGCCCTCCACCACCCCGACCGCCGTAGACTCCGCGCCGATGACTGCCTGTTCGAGTTGCGGCACTCAGAACGCTGCCGGTGCCCGCTTCTGCCTCTCCTGTGGGTCCACGCTTGTCCCGGCGTGTCCGGTCTGCGGCGCCGAACGGCCTCTGGAGGCGCGGTTCTGCCCGGCCTGCGGCACGCCGGTCGTCGAAGCCGAACCCGTGCCCCCGGGTCAGGAGCGCCGCCTCGTAACGATCTTGTTCGCGGACGTCACCGGCTCGACCGGCCTCGGCGAACGCCTCGATCCCGAGCGGCTCCAGGAGGTCCTCGCCGCCTACTTCGGCGCGATGCGCGAGGAGATACAGGCCGAAGGCGGCACGGTCGAGAAGTTCATCGGCGACGCCGTGATGGCGGCATTCGGCGTCCCGATCGCGCACGAGGACGACCCGATCCGTGCGCTCCGAGCAGCACTGCGAATGCGGCGGCGGCTCGCCGACGTGAACACCGACCTGCTGGCCCGGTTCGGCGTCGAGCTGCAGATCCGAACCGGCGTGAACACCGGCGAGGTGCTCGCCGCCACGTCGCCGCAACCCGGCGAACCTATGGCGACCGGGGACGCAGTGAACGTCGCCGCGCGACTCGAGCAACTCGCCGAGCCGGGTCAGATCGTGGTCGCGGAGCGCACGGCCCGAGCGGCGCGCGGGTTCCGCTACCGCGAGCTCGGCGAGCAGGAGCTCCGCGGCAAGGGCGAGCTGGTCCCCGCCGTGGTGCTCGAAGACGAGGCGCCCGAGCGGGCCGAGCGCGGCGTGCCGGGCGTGCGGGCCCCGATGGTCGGTCGTGACCAGGAGCTCGCACTGCTCCGGACCGTCTACGCACGGGCCGTCGCCGAGGGCCGGCCGAACCTCGTCACGATCTACGGCGACCCAGGCGTCGGCAAGAGTCGCCTGACCACCGAGTTCCTGTCGTGGGTCCAGGCGCAGGAGCCCGAGCCCCGAATCGTTCGGGGCCGGTGTCTGCCCTACGGAGACGGCATCACGTATTGGCCGCTAGCCGAGATCTTGAAGTCGCACGCCGGGGTGCTCGACACGGACTCGTCCGACGAGGTGCTCGACAAGATCGAGATCTCCTGCGACGCGGTCCTGGAAACGGACCCCTCCATCGACGCCACGCGGACCTGCCGGGCGATCGCGTACACGGTCGGGCTCGAGTTCCCCTCGGCACCGATGCGCGACCTGGAGCCTCGTCAGGTACGGGCCGAGATGCACCTCGCGTGGCGGTCGTTCTTCTCGGCGCTCGCGCTCCGGGGGCCGGTCGTCGTCGTGATCGAGGACATCCACTGGGCCGACCCGGCGCTCCTCGACCTGCTCGAGGAGATGGCCGACAAGGTGCTCGGCCCCGTCGTGTTCGTGTGTCCGGCGCGGCACGACCTCACCGACCGGCGACCGGGATGGGGTGGAGGTCGCAGGAACCACTCGGCGATCGCGCTCGAACCCCTGTTGCTCGAAGAGGCCGACCACCTCGTCCGGCTCCTGCTCACCGTCGCCGAACTCCCGCCGTCGGTCCATGACCAGATCCTCGAGCGAGCCGAGGGCAACCCGTTCTTCCTGGAGGAGATCGTCCGCCACCTGATCGACGGCGGCGCCATCGTGCGCGAAGGCGACCGGTGGCTGGCGACGGAGACGATCGGCGAGGTCCACATCCCCGACACGGTCCAGGCCGTGCTCGCGGCCCGGATCGACCTCCTCACGCCGGAGGAGAAGCGCGCGCTGCAGCGCGCGGCCGTCGTCGGGCGCGTCTTCTGGGCGGGGCCCGTACGGCGACTTCTGAACGGCGACGGCGAGCGGATACGCGAGACCCTGGACCGGCTCGAGGAGCGCGAGCTCGTCCTGTCGCGCCTGGGCACCTCGGTGGCCGGGGAGCCGGAGTTCATCTTCAAGCACATCCTCACCCGCGACGTCGCGTACGAGAGCCTGCCTCGCCGCGAGCGTGGCCCGGCCCACGAGGCGGTGGCCCGCTGGATCGAGGAGACGGCCGGGACCCGCGGCCGCGAGTTCAGCGAGCTCCTCGCCTACCACTACGTCGAGGCGTTCTCGGCGCAAGAGGGTGGAGGCGACCAGCAGGAGGAGCTACGGCGCCGGGCGTTCGCCGCGCTGCTAGAGGTGGCGGGCGAGGCCCGGAGCCGGTTCGCCAACACGAAGGCGATGAAGACGGCGGAGCGCGCGGGCGACCTGGCCGTCGACCCGATCGAGCGCATCGCCGTGCTCGAGGAGACGGGTTTGATCGCATTGAACGACTACCAGGGGGACCTGTCCTGGCACGCGCTGAGGGAGGCGGTCGACCTGCGGCTCGAGCACATACCGGATGACCGGCGTCCGATCGCATGGGCGTGCGCCAGGGCGGCCGAGACCCCCCTGCGGTGGCCCGGATCGATGAAGAGCCAGCCTGGGGTCGAGGAGGTGCGGGGATACCTGGACATCGGGTTCGCGCATCTGGACGCCGGGTCGTCCGAGGAGGAGATCCGCCTCCTGACGCTCAAGGCGTTCATGCCGTTCGGCTTCGGATGGGACACCCGGCTGGGCGACGAGGAGCGCGAGCGGGCGCTCGAGGCAGGGATCCGGGCGGCGGATCTCGCCAAGANGATCGGGCGGCTGGACCTNGAGTCGGCNGCGCTCGACGGNGCNGGCTCCGCGATCCTCAACGTCGGGCTCTACGGCGNGGTNCGGCCGATGCTCGCCCGGCGCCTCGAGATCGCAGAGGTGTTCCAGGACCCGTGGGAAGCGGGCGATATCTACGGGATGGCTGCCTGGGAGCACTTCATGCTCGGGGAGTACGAGGACTCGGTCCGGCTCGGCTTCATCGGGCAGGAGCGCGCCGAGGGCGCCGAAGGCCTGAACATCCACTGCCTCAACTGGGCGGGCGCGAGCCTGTTCCACCTGGGCGAGTGGGACCGGGTCCTCGAGGCGTTCCGCGAGGCCGTAGCAGCCATGGGCGGGCGAGCCGACGACCCCCCCTATTTCATGATGAACCTGTTCGGCGCAGCCGCGTTCGTGCACGAAGCGCGGGGACTCGAGGGCGCGGACCGCCTCCTCACCATCTTGCGGGACTCACGCGGATTCGTCCACGGAGGGAGGGTGCTCGCGAGCAACTGGCTCGCGTGGGCGGTCGCACGGCGCGGCGAGCACGAGCGCGCGTGGGAGCTCATCGACGAGTCGGCGGTCGAGTCGATGACGATGCGACCGTTCCAGGACCAGGTGGCAGCGGAGCTCTTCGCGCTGACGGCACGATGGGACGAGGTTCCCGCGTTCCTGGGCGACGCCAGGGCGTACGCCAAGGCCGCCGAGCTACTGGCGCTGCCGGTCCATCTCGACCGGCTCGAGGGACAGCACGCGCTCGCTGCCGGCGACGCGGAGCGCGCGCTCGAGCTGCTGGAGGGGGCCAGGCGCGGGTTCGCCACACTCCAGGCCGAATGGGAGCGCGCCCGCACGGAGCTCGACCTCGCCGACCTACTGATCGCCGTCGACAGGACCGAGGAGGCACGCTCGATGCTCGACGCCGCGACACACGATCTGCAGCGGGCGGGTGCCGTGCTGGAGCTCGAGCGGCTCGGGTCGCTCAGGACTCGTCTTAGCTGAGGCTTAGCCGCGGCTGAACTGCAGGACCGGCGTGCCCTCCGCATCGCTCATGGACATCAAGCGGCCCTCGACTGCGTACCTCGCCACCCCGGCGAGGAGCTGGAGGTACCGATCCTCGACGTCCTGCTCGTTGGGTGGGCAGATCTTCTTCGTACGCGATCGGGCCGAAGGAGATCTGGTCCCCGGTAGCCTCGTAGGTCGCGTTGTAGTCGTTACAGCCGGAGATGCCGCTCATCGTCGAGCCGTCGAACTGCGCGATCACGCCGACGTCCACGATCTGTGTGTTCCCGTCCGCGTCGAGCATCTGGGTGAGAACCCATGGATCGCCCTCGAGATCCGCAGGGTTCTGGGCGCCTGGCTCCGAACCTCCGTCGTCACCCCCGCAGGCGGTCAACAGCGCACCGAACACGAGCAAGGGGACGACGGCCGCGATCCAGCGAGGGCCCCTCAGGCCGAGCGCTCCTGCCGCTCGCGCTTCTTCGCCTCCTTGAGCGGTACGAGGGTGGGGTTCACCTTGCTTCGGACGACCTCGCCGTCGATAACGCACTTCGTCACGTCGCTACGCGAGGGCAGCTCGTACATCGTGTTCAGCAGGACCTCTTCCATGATCGCGCGGAGGCCCCGCGCACCGGTGGCCCGCAGGATCGCCTGGTCGGCGATCGCGTCGAGCGAGTCGTCGGAGAACTCGAGCTCGACGCCGTCGAACTCGAAGAACTTGCGGTACTGCTTCACCAGCGCGTTCTTCGGTTGGGTGAGGATGTCGATGAGCGCCTGCTTATCCAGGTTGTGGACGTTGGTGATCACCGGAAGTCGGCCGACGAACTCGGGGATCAGCCCGTACTTGAGCAGGTCCTCGGGGAGCACCTGGCCGAGGATCGCACCCAGATCCTTCTCCTCGACCCGCCGCACGTCGGCGCCGAACCCGATCCCGCGCGAGCCGATCCGGCTCTCGACGATCTTCTCGAGCCCCGCGAACGCGCCGCCGCAGATGAACAGGATGTTCGTCGTGTCGATCTGGATGAACTCCTGGTGCGGGTGCTTGCGGCCGCCCTGCGGCGGGACGCTGGCGGTGGTGCCCTCCAGGATCTTCAGGAGCGCCTGCTGCACGCCCTCGCCGGACACGTCGCGCGTGATCGACGGGTTCTCGGACTTGCGTGCGATCTTGTCGACCTCGTCGATGTAGATGATCCCGGTCTCGGCCTTCTTCACGTCGTAGTCGGCCGCCTGGATCAGCTTCAGCAGGATGTTCTCGACGTCCTCGCCTACGTAGCCTGCCTCGGTCAGCGCCGTGGCGTCCGCGATCGCGAACGGAACGTTCAGCATCTTCGCGAGGGTCTGCGCGAGGAGCGTCTTGCCGCACCCGGTCGGCCCCAGGACCATGATGTTCGACTTCTGGAGCTCAACCTCCGTGTCCTTGGTCCCGACCTGGATCCGCTTGTAGTGGTTGTAGACGGCTACCGAAAGGACCTTCTTGGCGTTGTCCTGGCCGATCACGTATTCCTCGAGGAACGAGTAGATCTCCTGCGGCTTGGGGAGCTCTTCGAGCTTGAGCTCGGAGGTCTCGGACAGCTCCTCCTCGATGATCTCGTTGCAGAGATCGATGCACTCGTCGCAGATGTACACGCCGGGGCCCGCGATGAGCTTCTTGACCTGCTTCTGCGACTTCCCGCAGAAGGAGCACTTCAAAAGGTCGGAGTCGCCGATCCTCGCCATGCCCCTGGCCCCCTGTTCGAGCGTCCGATCCTACTCGGGCGGCAATCCTACGACGCGCCCGCGGCCGCCGCAGCGAGTTCGGGTGTCAACTTCCGGCTGGTGATCACCTCGTCCACCACCCCGTACTCGACGGCCTCCTCGGCCGTGAGGATGTAGTCACGGTCGGTGTCCTTGGCGACCTTCTCGAGCGGCTGGCCGGTGTGCTCGGCGATCAGCTCCTCGAGCAGCTTGCGGTATCGCGTGATCTCCTTGGCCTGGATCTCGATGTCCACGGCCTGACCCTGCGCCCCACCGTGCGGCTGGTGCAGGAGCACGCGCGAATGCGGGAGCGCGTAGCGCTTGCCCTTCTCCCCGGCGAGCAGGAGCACCGCCGCCGCGGAGGCCGCCTGCCCCATCACGATCGTGGAGACGGCGGGCTTGATGTACTCCATCGTGTCGTAGATCGCGAACAGCGAGGTGATGTCCCCGCCGGGCGAGTTGATGTACAGGTTGATGTCCTTGTCGGGATCCTCGGACTCCAGGTGCAACAGCTGCGCCATGATCAGGTTGCCGACCGCATCGTCGATCGGCGTGCCGAGGAACACGATGCGCTCCTTCAGCAGGCGCGAGTAGATGTCGAACGAACGCTCGCCGCGGCTGGTCTGCTCGACGACNACGGGAACGAGGTAGTCCTTCATGGCGTCTCCTCTGCGGTCTCCTCGACGGTCTCGATCGGAGCGTCTGCGGGCTCTCCTGAGGGCTCACGACGTTCCTCGGAACCGCCGTCCGAGTGGATGTCTGCGTGCTCGACGAGGAGGTCGAGCGNCTTGGAGCGGATGATATCACCGGCCAGTGATACGACCTGACCGGAACGGTCCAGACTCTTCGCGAGCTCCTTCGGGTCGCGCCCGAGCGCCTGCGCGAGCCCGGCGATCTCGCGGCCGAGCTCCTCCGGCGTCACCTGTATGTCCTCCTGGCGGGCCGCCGCCTCCAGGACGAGGTCGGCCTTGATCGCACGGATCGCGTGGTCACGCGCATCGGCCCGGAACCTGAGCTCGTCGAAGCCCTGCGCCTCGAGCAGCTGCGGCAGCGTCATGCCGGCCTGCTCGGCGCGCTCCTGCGCGTGCAGGACGCGATGCTGCACCTCCTCATCCACGAGCGTGTCCGGCAGGTCCACCTCGACCGAGTCGATCATCGCCTGCAGGACCCGGTCGCGAACCTCGGCGTCGGCCCCGCGCTCCCTGTTCCGCATCAGCTGCTCGCGCAGGCTCTGCTTCAGGTCGTCGAGCGTGTCGAACTCGGAGGCGACCTTGGCGAACTCGTCGTCGGCCGCGGGCAGCTTCTTTCCCTTGACCTCCTTGACCAGGACCTGGAAGGCGACCTCCTGCCCGGCCCGCTCCCCCGCGCCCGGCCCCAGCGCGTCGTTGAACTTCAGGATCTCGCCGGACCGCTTGCCCTCGAGCTCCTTGTCGAGGACGTCGCCGAACTCACCGGTGCCGACCCCGTACAGGTAGTCCTGGCGCGTGCCCTCGGCGATCTCCTCGCCGTGCACCGTGGCGCGGATGTCCATCACGACGAAGTCTCCCTCGCGCGCGGGGTGGGCAACGGTCTCCAGCTCGGCGAACCGGTCGCGGAGCGAGTCCAGGAAGCGGTCGACCTCCTCGTCGGTCACCTCGGCCGCCGGGCGCTCGACGCGGATCCCCTTGTACTGGTTCTCCTCCAGCTTCAGGCGAGGCCTGACCTCGACGACCGCCGTGAACACCAACGGCTTCCCCTCCTCGACCTCGCCGAGGTCGATGTCCGGGTCGGTGATCGGCGCCAGGTCGTGTTCGCGGAGCGCCTCACGGTAGTACGAGGGAACCGAGTCCTCGAGGAACTCGCCCAGGACGGCGTCGCGGCCGAGCTGTGCGTCTATCACCTGGCGCGGAACCTTGCCCTTGCGGAAGCCGGGGATCTTCACCTGCTGGGCGACCCTGCGGTACGCGCGGTCGAGGTCCTTGCCGAACTCCTCGGGCGGCACCTCGATGGTGAGCTTGACGGTGTGCTTGTCCGTGGACTCGAGGGTGGTCTGCATGGAGCACCGAATCTAGCAGGAGCGGCCGAGCGCCCGTGAGCCTCGAGCCGGTAAGGTCCCTGCGTGTACGAGGAGGA
>C687J29039_10000407_pt1 | contig 17383 bp, 16 predicted proteins | sample RifCSP16_2_FD_29039 | JGI IMG/M metagenome (IMG submission 29039)
GACCGCGTCGAGCCACTGGCGAGACCGACCGCGCCCGGGTGGAGGATGCGTCATGAGCAACTTCGGTCTGTTCGTGGGGTTCGGCGACCCGGTCGAGGGTCGCGAGACCCAGGCCGCACGCGTGTTCGGCGAAGCCATGGAGTACTACGCTCGCCTCCAACAGCAGGGCGACATCGAGAGCTTCGAGGGCGTGCTGTTGGAGGCCCACGGCGGGGACCTGAACGGCTTCATGTTGCTGCGTGGCGACCCGGTCAAGCTGGGAATGGTGCGGGCCTCGGAAGATTGGGTCCGCCTCGTCGCTCGGGCGGAGTTCGTCGCGCGTGGCGTCGGGGTCGTGTCGGCGATCCTCGACGAGGAGGCGCAGCGCTTGGTTTCCGCCAACGAGGCCATGACGGCCGACCTGCGCTGAGCGGCGGCGACGGGGGCCGCTCGGTAGCAAGCGGCGCACGAGCCCGGTCAGCGACCCCGAAGGGGCACGACACCGGGCCCCCCGCCCGATCGACCGCGCTAGACTCGGCGGGGCCGAAGTGGCGGAAGTGGCAGACGCGGCGGACTTAAACTCCGCTGCCCGCAAGGGCGTCAGGGTTCGAATCCCTGCTTCGGCACTGCAGGTCGCCTGGCCTGGCGTCGGGACTCCCGCTCGGCGTCCGGGGCNGTAGCGCCGCTATCCCCGGCGGCTGGATCCGATGACGTGGTGGGCGCGGCAGCGGGCCTCGTACTTCTCGTCGTCCAGGCCTCCCACCACGATGAGCGGGTCGTCNCGCCCGGCCGGCCGGCCGCCGACGAGGCGCTGCGTGCGCGTCGCCTCCGCGCCGCAGACGGTGCAGATGGCGGTCAGCTTGGTGACCTCGTCGGCCAGGGCCAGCAGCTGGGGCAGCGGCCCGAAGGGACGTCCGAGGAANTCCTGGTCGAGGCCGGAGAGGATGACCATGCGACCCTCCGCTGCGAGCAGCTCGGCGATCTCCACGATGCCCTGGTCGAAGAACTGCGCCTCGTCGATGGCCACCACGGACGAGCGCTCTCGCGAGACGAGGGCGGGGATGTCGGCCGAGCTGGCCACGGCCCGCGCTCGGAAGGCGACGCCTGAGCGCGACTCGACGACCTCCGGCGACGTGCGGTCGTCGATCGTGGGACGCACCAGGATCACTCGCCGGCCGGCGATCTCGGCGCGCCGCAGGAGGCGCAGCAGCTCGTCCGTCTTGCCGCTGAACATGCAGCCGGCGATGACATGGATCCAGCCGCTCGGCATCGGCGTCATGCGCCCAGCCGCGCCATCGCCGCGGCAACGGTCACCCGCGTTTGAGGATTCCGCCCAGCCGGCCGCGACCGTGCGCGGCGTCCCCGGCGGCGGACTCGACGGCCGGCTCGCCGCCGACGATGGTCGCCAGCCGGTGCAGACGCTCGGCAGGTCCACTGCGCGGCGCGCCGCGAACGACCGGGATGCCCTCGTTGACCGCCTTGAGGTAGACGACCGGGTCGTACGGGATCTCCAGCGAGATGCGCGCCGCAAGGGTGTTCTCGATGTCGCGCACCTTGAGCATCTCGCGGGCGAAGAGGTGGTTGACCACGAAGCTCGTCTTCGAGCCGGTCGCGACGGAATCGCTGAGGGTCTCGAGCAGCGAATGGAGCGCCTTCAGGGCGCCGATCTCGGGGTAGACCGTGAAGATGACCGCGTCGGCGAGCTCGAAGAGGGTCAGGCTGCGCTCGTCGAGCGTCGAGCCGCCGTCCACGACGACGATCTCGAAGGCGCGCCGCGCACTCTCGATCATGGCGGCCACCTGGGTCGCCCCCACCAGCTGGGCCTGGTCGGGTCGCTGGGGGGCGCAGAGGACCGCGAGACCCGCCTCGTGCCGCTGCATGTACGTGCGCATGAGTTCCGGCTCGCTGAACGCCTGCTCGTCACGCGCCAGGTCGCCGATCGTCTGGCTCGGGCGCAGATTCAGGTGTGTGGCGACCTGGCCCCACTGGAGNTCGAGGTCGATCAAGGCGACCCGGTCAGGCCGGCGCTCGGCCAGCGCGACGGCGGTGTTGACCGCCAGCGTCGTCGTGCCGACGCCGCCCTTCGGGCTGAAGAAGACGACCACGCGCCGTGACGTCGGGCCGGCGGCACCGGGCACGACCGCAGGTGCNAGGTCCCTCGAGCGGTGGAAGCGCAGGAGCAGAGCTTCGACCCTGGCCTCGAGCTCTCGCGCGTCGAAGGGCTTGACCATGACGTCGTCGGCGCCCGCCTCGAGGAAACGCACCCGCTCCTCGACGTCCTCGGTCTGGGCGACGCACAGCACGGGCACCGCGGCGAGCGCGGGCGTGCCGCGGATCTCCCCGCAGATCTCGACCGGCGTGCGTCCCCCACGCACGGCGTCGATGATCACCAGGACGTGGTCGCCGGCGCGCCGGAAGACCTCCTCGGGATCCTCCGTGAGGTTCACTTGATAGCCGACGCGGCCGAGCACGGAGCGGACGATCTCGGCTGTCGCGGGGTCCTGTTCGAGCAGCAGGATGGCGCTCGAGGGCACGTTCNACCTCGCCTGTGGCAGTCGGGATCGGGTGCGCGCCAGTCTAGCAGAGGGCCCGTGCTACACTGCGCGCCAGTTCCTTTCAGCCCCGCCGGCCTCGGAGCACGTCGTGTTCCGCCACCGAGCCGGGCATACCCATGGGAAGGAGGGCCACGGCCCCGATGCGCCGCTATGAACTCATGCTCGTCCTGAAGCCGGACCTCGCAGATGACCGCATCCAGGCCACCGTCGACCGGGCNACGCGGTCGATCAGCGGATCCGGCGGCCAGATCGTCAAGGTCAGCCCCTGGGGACGCCGGCGCCTCGCCTACGCCATCGGCCAGTTCCGCGAGGGTTCCTATCACATCGTCGTGTTCGACGCGCCTCCGGAGGCCATCGTCGAGCTCGAGCGCGGGCTCCACATCACCGAGGAGGTCATGCGCCATCTCGTCGTCCACGTCGAGCGTCCCACCTCGTCGCGCCGTGCCGCGGCGACGACGACGGACCTCGAGGATGCCGAGGTCGCGCCACCCCCCGAGGACGAGGAGCTCGAGGAGGCCGTCGAGANGATCGACGAGTCCGAGACCGAAGCCGCACCCGCCGCCATCGACTAGGGTCGCCAGCGGCGACCAGGAGACACGGCCATGTCGCTCAACAAGTGCATGATCATCGGCAATCTCGGGCGCGACCCGGAGATGCGCTACACGCCGTCGGGTACGGCGGTCACCCAGTTCAGCGTGGCCGTCAACCGCAACACGCGCGATGAAGCCGGCGAGTGGAAGAAGGAGACGGAGTGGTTCCGTGTCGTCCTCTTCCGGGAGCAGGCCGAGCGCGCCGCGGAGTGGCTGCGCAAGGGCGCCAAGGTCTACGTCGAAGGGCGCATCCAGACGCGGCAGTACGAGAAGGACGGCCAAACGCACTATATGACCGAACTGGTCGCCGAGCGTTTCGCCAACCTCGATCCGCGCCAGCGTGACGAGGAAGGCGGGGACGAGGCTCGCGCGGCGCGTCCCGTGGCCGCCGCACCCGCCGCCTCCGNCGCTGCCGCGCGCCCAGCCGCCCCAGCCCCCGGCGGCGACGAATTCGACGACCCCATCCCCTTCTGATCCGAGACGAGGACGACCCGTATGCCGCCCGTTACCCGAGCCAAGAAGCGCGACGAGTACTACCGCGACCGGCGCCGCCGGAAGGTGTGCTCGTTCTGCGCCGACAAGACGGACCAGATCGATTACAAGGAGGTCAACCGCCTCCGCCGCTACCTGTCCGAGCGCGCGAAGATCGAGCCGCGCCGCAAGACGGGCACCTGCGCCCAGCACCAGCGCCAACTGTCGGTGGCGCTCAAGCGCGCCCGCATCGTCGCTCTGCTGCCGTACGCGCCGCAGCACCTGCGCCCCTGACGGGACGGCGGTCGGCGACGACCACGGGTTGACGGNCGCGCCGTGGCGGTGACCCTGCTGCTCGCCGCCGGCGGCCTGGGCGCGGGCGTCTTCGGGGCGCTGCTCGGCCTCGGGGGCGGCATCCTCATCGTGCCCCTCCTGACCCTCGCCTTCGGGCTGCCCTTCCGCGAGGCCGTGGCGATCAGCCTGCTGGCGGTCATCACGACCTCGTCGGCCAGCGCCGCCGTCTATCTCGAGCGCGGCGTCGCCAACCTTCGCCTGGGCATGACGCTCGAGCTGCTCACCGCCACCGGGGCGCTGGCCGGGGGCCTCCTCGCCTTCATCCTCGACGAGCGGCTCCTGGCCGGCATCTTCGCGGCCATGCTGGTGTACGTCGCGGTCTCGATGGCNCGGCGGCGGGAGGCCGGCATCGACGAGCGACCCCCGGACCTCGTGGTGGATCCGACGGCGGATGCGTCGCCGCCGGCGAACGGATTCGCGGCCACGCTCGGCGGACCCGGCTACGCCATCCGTCGGCTGCCCCTGGGCCTCGCGCTGAGCGCGTTCGCCGGGCTCCAGTCGGCGCTGCTCGGCGTCGGCGGGGGCATCGTCAAGGTGCCCGCCATGCACCTGGCCATGGGCGTACCGCTGCGCGTCGCGACCGCCACGAGCAACCTGACCATCGGCGTCACGGCGTCGGCCAGCGCGGTGCTCTACCTGCTGCGCGACGCGCTGGATCCGTACGTCGCAGGTCCGGTCGTGGTCGGGGTCTTCGTCGGCGCCACGGCCGCCGCGCGCATCGCCCACCGCGTGCCGCTGCGCGTGCTGCGCCTGCTGTTCNTGGTCGTCCTCGTCTACGTCGCCGTCCAGATGGCCGGCCGCGCGNTCGGCGTGGTGCTGGGCTGATGGGCCGCGNGGTGGGGGTGGTGCGCGATCCCGTGGCCGGCGCCGTGGCCCGTCTCCTGATGNCCGGCGCGATCGCNTCGGTCGTGCTCGTGGCGGCGGGCGTCGTGCTGATGCTCGCAGCTGGACTGCGGCCCACGGCGGACTCAGGGCCGGGCCCGGATCCGGCCTCGATCGTGGCCGACGTCGTCGGGCTCCGCCCGGCGGGCCTGCTCTGGGCCGGCCTGCTGCTCACGGTCGCCCTGCCCACGGCCCGCGTCGCGCTTGCCCTGGCGGGTTTCCTCCGCCTGGGCGACCGCCGGGCGTCGGCCGTCGCGGCGGGAGTCCTGGGCGTTCTGGCGCTCGCCTTCGCCGTCGCACTGGCCACGAGCTAGGCGCCATGGAGACCGCCNTCNTCCTCGTCGTCGCTTTCGCGGTCATCCTCCTCGGCGCGGAACTGTTCACCAACGGCATCGAGTGGGTGGGTCACAAGCTCGACCTGGCCGAGGGCGCGGTGGGCAGCGTGCTGGCGGCCGTCGGCACGGCCCTCCCCGAGACGATGATCCCGCTGGTGGCCATCCTCCTCGGCAGCGCCGTCGCGGCCGATGAGGTGGCTCTGGGCGCGATCCTCGGCGCGCCGTTCATGCTGGCCACCCTGGCCATGTTCGTGACCGGCCTGGCCGTGATCGCCTACCGCGACAGGCGCGCCACCGGCACCACCCTTGCCATCGACGCAGGGATCGTGGGCAAGGACGTGCGCTTCTTCGGCGTCGCCTACGCCATCGCCATCGGCGCCGCGTTCGCGCCCCTGGAGCTGTGGTTCGTCCGGCCGGCCGTGGCCGTGCTGCTCGTCGCCCTCTACGCGCTCTACGTCCGCGCCCATTTCGCCGCCGAAACCGCGGCCGGCGAGGCCGATGANCTGGCCCCGCTGCGCTTCCACCGTCTCGACCGGGGTGGCCGCCGCGCCGACCCCGTCGTTCCCCGGCTGCGCATCGTGGGCCTCCAGGTCCTGGCTGCCCTCGCCTGCATCGTCGGCGGCGCGGTCGTCTTCGTGGACNCGGTCACGAGCCTCTCGCTGGGCCTCGGCATCGGGGCCGCCGTGCTCGCCCTGGTCATCGCCCCGGTNGCCACGGAGCTGCCCGAGAAGTTCAACAGCGTGCTCTGGGTGCGCCAGGGCAAGGACACCCTGGCGATGGGCAACATCACCGGGGCGATGGTCTTCCAGGCCTGTCTGCCCACCGTCGTGGCGCTCCTCTTCGCGCCCGAGCAGTGGGTGATCGGGCCCGGCTCGTATCTCGTCTTCTTGTCGGCCGGCATCGCCTTCGCCGCGACCGCGGCCGTGTTCCTGCCCATGACCCGCCGGGCGCGCCTGACCGCGCGCGGCCTGCTCGTCGGCGGCATCTTCTACGCCGCCTACCTCATCGCCGTCCTGGTCGCCGTGGGGGCTGTTGGCTGACGCTATACTCGCGGCCATGTTGACCGAGAAGCCCGCACCCTCCGATGCCAGCGGTGCCCTGCCCCAGCAGCGCCAGGTCCAGTGCTTCTTCCAGGGTGGCTTCGTGCCGCTGCGCGAGGCGAAGATCGGGGTCATGACCCACGCCTTCATGTACGGCACGGCCTGCTTCGAGGGCGTGCGGGCCTACTGGAACGCCGACCAGGGCCAGCTCTTCCTGCTCAAAGGGCTGGAGCACTACCGGCGGCTGCGCAACTCGGCTCGCGTCCTGTTCATGGACCTGCCGCGACCGCCGGAAGAGCTGGTGGACCTCACCGTCGAGCTGTTGCGGCGCAACGATCTCCGTGAGGACACGTACATCCGACCCTCGGTCTACAAGTCCAGCGAGGCCATCGGGGTGCGCCTGCACGACCTGGCGCACGATTTCATGATCGTNTGCCTGCCCTTCGGCGACTACATCGACACGACGGCCGGCATCAGCACGATGACCACCTCGTGGCGGCGCAACGCGGACACGGCCATCCCGGCCCGCTCGAAGATCACCGGCGGCTACGTCAACAGCGCCTTCGCCAAGACCGATGCCAACCTCAACGGCCACGACGAGGCCATCGTGCTGACCGCCGACGGCCACGCCTCCGAGGGCAGCGCGGAGAACCTGTTCATGGTGCGCGACGGCGCCCTCGTCACGCCGCCCGCCACCGACGACATCCTCGAGGGCATCACGCGAGCGGCGATCATGCAACTGGCGCGCCGTGAGCTGGGGCTGGAGACGGTCGTGCGCTCCATCGACCGCAGCGAGCTGTACGTCGCCGAGGAGGTCTTCCTGTGCGGCACGGGCGCCCAGGTGTCGCCGGTCACGAAGATCGACCACCGGCCCGTCGGGGACGGACGCATCGGCCCGGTCGCGGGGCGCATCAAGGACGTCTACTTCGACGCCGTGCGCGGCCGGCTGCCGGCCTACGCCGANTGGCTGACGCCCGTCTACTAGGGNCCACGGCCCGGGGGCTGCGGCGCCGGTTCAGTCGGGAACGGCGAGGATGGGGGTGGCGGCACCGGTGATGACGACGATGTCCGCCTTGACCGCCGGATCGACTTTCAGCGCCACGGTCACGCCCAGGGTCTGCTCCAGGACCCCGATGGTCTCAGGCAGGCGTGCCTCGGCGCCGTTGTAGACCGTCACGAGCGTCTGCGCGTAGGTCAGCCGATCGGCCCGCCCGCCGTTCGCGGTGGGCACGGTCGCCCCGATGCCCAGGTAGCCCAGGTAGTCGGCCGTGGCCGCCGCCTGGCCCGCCTTGCCGGATCCGTTGAGGACCCACACGACGGCTCCTTCCTCGCCGATCTTCGTCCGGCTCGCCTCGAGGGCACGATCGGTCTTGAAGGCGTTGCGCACGGCTCGGCGGATGACGTCCACCTTCGGTGTCAGCGAGTAGCAGGAGAGGCACTCGACCTGGTAGTAGGGGGGCGTGAAGACCAGCGACCGGATGCGCGAGGCGTCCACCGACCNGGCGAGGGTGATGAGCTGCGGGAACAGCTCCGGCGGGANGTCCGTGTGGACGGCCTGCTTCAGCGCCGCCACGAGCGCCTCCAGGCGGCCCGGCTGGAGCAGGCTCGCCGGATCCACCTGCTGGCGCAGCGAGACGATCACGCGCTGCTGGCGCTGCGCCCGATCGAAGTCGGAGCTCTTGTGGCGCGCCCGTGCGTAGGCCAGGGCCTGCTCGCCGTCCATGCGGCTGAAGCCGGGCGGGATGTACAGGTTGTAAGCCCGGGACTCCTCGATCGGGTAGTGGTCGTCCGAGACCGGCATCTGGACGTCGATGGTCAGGCCGCCGAGCGTGTCGACGACCTTCTTGAAGCCGTCGAAGTCCACCTCGACGTAGAACTGCACGTCGAGCTGGTAGAGCTCCCCGAGGGCACCCTTGAGGGCGAGGTAGCCGCGCTGCCGATCGTTGCCCGGGAAGAGGCTCGGCAAGCCCTTCGCCCGCGTCCAGAGGCCGTTGATCTTGTCCGGGTAGACGCCGCCGCGGTAGTAGCTGGCGGCGCGCCACGCGCGCGGCAGCGGCACACCGGTCGTGTCGCGCGGCAGGCTCAGCATGGCCACCTGCTTGGTGACCGGGTCGATGCTGGCCACGATCAGCGTGTCCGTGTTGAAGGTGGCCTCTTCCGGCCGTCGGTCGGCGCCGATGAAGAGGATGTTCAGGCGCTCGGTGCCGGTCCAGGGGGTGCCGGTCACGGCCGCCGTGGGCTCGGTGCCGGGGGATGCGTCGGTGGATCCCGTGGGCGCGCTGGCGCCGCCGCTCGGTGCGTCGGTCGGCTCGTTCCCACCGCCGTCGCTGATGCCGGTGACGAGGTCGTAGGCGATGAGGTCGTAGCGGGCGGCCGCCACGTGGCCCAGCGAGGTGACCAGCAGGACCGCCACGAGCCCGGCGATGGCGAGCGGGTGGCTGTGCACGCGAGGGCGTCCGAGGCGCGTCGTGCCGGCCTCCGCGAATGACCGCGCCGCGTCCGCGACCCGGAAGGCGTCGACGACGGCGATCACGCGGTAGAGGAGGAGGATGATGTCCAGGCCGAGGACGACGAGGAGGGTCGTCGGGCTCGACAGCGCCGCGATCAGCGAGAGCCGGCTGGCCGGATTGGCCAGCAAGCCGGCCAGCAGTGCCAGCACGAGCACCAGCGGCGCGGCGAAAGCGAGCCCGCGCGCGTAGAGGCCGACGTAGGCCTGGCCGAGGCCCGGGAAGAGGAAGGAGAGGAAGGCGGCCGCGAAGGGCGAGCGGTGCCGGCCCTCGTCGCGGGGGCGCGTCTGCATCGGGCGGCATGATACCCGCACGCGACGCGCGGTGCCGCCGGGGGCACCGCGAACGCCCTCGCCATTCGGGCGCGGTGCTTCGGCTATCCTTGCCCTCCATGCCCTCGGAGAGCCCGTACCGTCCCGTTCCCAGCCTGCCCGACTTCCCCGCCCAGGAACACGACATCCTGGGGCTGTGGCGGGAGCGGCAGACGTTCGCGCGACTGCGCACGCAGAACGCCGACGGGCCGACCTGGTCCTTCCTCGACGGCCCCATCACGGCCAACAATCCGATGGGCGTCCACCACGCCTGGGGCCGCGCCTACAAGGACCTCTACCAGCGCTTCCGGGCCATGCTCGGGCACGATCAGCGCTGGCAGAACGGCTTCGACTGCCANGGCCTGTGGGTCGAGGTCAACGTCGAGCGTGACCTCGGCTTCACGAGCAAGCGCGACATCGAGGCCTACGGCATCGCCGAGTTCGTCAGCCTCTGCAAGCAGCGGGTCCTGACCTACGCGGCACGCCAGACGGAGCAGTCGATCCGCCTCGGCTTCTGGATGGACTGGAACGACCCGGACGAGCTGCGGCGCCTGCGCGACCTGCTGGCCGCCGACCCCGGTCGGGTCATCACCGTGGAGGGTCCGCAGGGACNCGTCACCGACACCGTCGAGATGATCGTCGGCCGCCTGGGCATGCCCGAGCTGGGCGGCTCGTACTTCACCTTCAGCAACGAGAACAACGACCTCATCTGGGGCTTCCTGGCCGCCTGCCACGAGCGGGGCTGGCTCTACAAGGGCCACGACACGATGCCCTGGTGCGCGCGCTGCGGCACCGGGCTGAGCCAGACGGAGATGAACGAGGGCTACCAGGATCGCGAGGACCCCGGGCTGACCATNCGGCTGCCGCTCGTGGACCGCCCCGGGGAGGCCCTCCTCGTCTGGACCACGACGCCCTGGACACTCACCTCCAACGTCGCCGCCGCCGTGGGCGAGGAGCTCACCTACGTCCGCGTCCGCCAGGGCCGGGACGTCTTCTGGNTGGGCAAGGGGACCCTCAGGCAGGCCCTCGAGAGTCGCTTCGAGGTGCTCGAGGAGCGGCCCGGCCGAGAGCTTGTGGGCTGGCGCTACGCGGGGCCGTTCGACGAGATGCCCGCCGTGCGCCGCGCCTTCGCCGCGTGGCGCGGCGCGGACGGCGAGACGCCCTACGTTCATCGCATCGTGGCCTGGGACGAGGTCGGCGAGGACGAGGGGACGGGCATCGTCCACGTCGCGCCGGGCTGCGGCGCGGAGGACTTCCAGCTCGGCAGGCGGCTGGGGCTGCCGGTCGTCGCGCCGCTCGACGAGTCGGGCATCTTCGTGGAGGGCTTCGACGGCCTCAGCGGGCGCGACGTGCGCGACGTCAACGAGCCGATCGTGGAGCGCCTGCGGCACCACGGCCGCTTCTACCGCCTGGAGACCATCACGCACCGCTACCCGCACTGCTGGCGCTGCGGCACGCCACTCGTCTTCCGCCTCGTGGACGAGTGGTTCATCAGCATGGGCGAGGTCTACGACCAGCCGCGCGAGACGCTCACCGCCGAGCAGGTGGACCGAAGCCTGCGCTACCAGATCATGGAGGTCGTGGATCAGATCCGCTGGATCCCCGGCTTCGGCTACGAGCGCGAGCTCGACTGGCTCCTCAACATGCACGACTGGATGATCAGCAAGAAGCGCTACTGGGGGCTGGCGCTGCCCATCTACGACTGCGGCTCGTGCGGCACGATCTCGGTCATCGGAGGGCGCGAGGAGCTCGGCCGCCGGGCCGTGGAGGGCTGGGGGGCGTTCCAGGGGCACACGCCCCACCGGCCGCACGTCGATGCCGTGCGCATCGCCTGCTCCGGTTGCGGCGCGCCCGTCGAGCGCATCAAGGACGTCGGCAATCCCTGGCTCGACGCGGGCATCGTGCCCTTCAGCACGCTCCACCAGCGCGAAGACCCCGCGTACTGGGCGCGCTGGTTCCCGGCCGACTTCATCACCGAGAGCTTCCCCGGCCAGTTCCGCAACTGGTTCTACTCGATGCTGGCGATGAGCACGGTGCTGCGCCGTGAGGCGCCCTTCCGGACGATCTTCGGGTACGCCCTCGTCTACGGCGAAGACGGCCGGCCGATGCACAAGAGCTGGGGCAACGCCATCGAGTTCGACGAGGCGGCAGACCGGATGGGCGTGGACGTCATGCGCTGGATGTTCGCCCGCGCGCGGCCGGAGGAGAACATCCTCTTCGGCTGGCACGCGGCCGATGAATCGCGGCGCGAGCTGCTGGTGCTGTGGAACGTCTACAGCTTCTTCGTCTCCTACGCCCGACTGGCCGGTTGGTCGCCGCGCACGCCGGCCCCCCCGGTCGACCAGCGGCGGCTCACCGACCGCTGGATCCTCTCCCGGGTGGCCCACGCGGCGGCCGGCGTGGAGGAGCGCCTGCGCGACTACGACGCGGCCGGCGCGACGCGTCTGCTGGGCGCGCTGGTCGACGACCTCTCGACGTGGTACCTGCGCCTGGGCCGCAAGCGGTTCTCGCGCTCGGACGACGTGCGAGATCAGTCCGCGGCCTTCGCCACCCTGCACGCGGCCCTGCTGGCCACGGCCCGGCTGCTGGCGCCCATNCTGCCCTTCCTGACCGAGGCGATGTACGACAACCTCGCGGCAGGGGTCGAGGGCGCGCCGGACAGCGTGCACCTCACGCGCTGGCCCACGGCCGAGCTGGCCGCATATCGGGACGGCCGGCTCGAGGAGTNCATGGCCCTGGCCCGCCGCGCCGTGGACCTGGCCCGCACGCTGCGCGGCGGTGCGGGCCTGCGCGTGCGGCAGCCCATCGCGCGCGCCTGGCTGGCGCTGCCGGGCGGCCGCGACGCCCTCCCCGGGGAGCTGCTCCGGCTCATCGCCGACGAGGTGAACGTCAAGGAGTTGATCCTGCTCGACGACGAGTCCGCGCTCGTCGAGCGCCGCGTGAAGCCGCTGCTGCCTCGCATCGGGCAGCGCCTCGGTCGGGCCATCCCGGCGGTCATGGCGGCGGCGCGAGCAGGTGAGGTCGAGTACCTGTCCGGCGGCCGGGTGCGGCTGGCCGGNGTGGAGCTCTCGCCCGACGAGGTCGAGATCCAGGCCACGCCGCGACCCGGCACAGCGGTGGCGCACGACGAGGGGCTCGTGGTGGTCATCGACACGGAACTCTCCGATGCGCTGCGCGCCGAGGGCGACGCGCGTGAGCTGCAGCGCGCCGTCCAGGGGCTGCGCAAGTCCGCCGAGCTGGCGCTGGACGATCGGATCCGCCTCTGGCTCGACATGTCGGACGGCACAGGGGCCGTGCTCGAACCCCATCTCGAGTCGTTGGCCGCGGAAACCCTGGCGGTGGAGGTGCTGCGCGGACCGGCGCCGGCCGCGGCCGCGTCGGCGGACGTCGAGCTGGCCGGCGGCCGGGTCCGCGTGGCGCTCGTGCCGGCGTCGTGAGCGTCGCAGGTCGGCGCTTCGGGCTCTTCGCCGGGCTGGCCGTGGGGGTGGCCGTGGTCGATCAGTTCACCAAGCTCTGGGTGGATGCCGCGTTCCAGCTGGCCTGGACGAGAGCTCCGGCGCCCGGCCTGGCCGACCCGACGCCCGTGCTGGGCGACGTCGTGCGCATCGCCAAGTCCTACAACGACGGCGGTCTGTTCGGCCTCTTCGACGCGAGCGCGCCCGTCCTCGCCGCGGCCAGCCTGGTCGTGATCGGCCTGCTCGTCTACGCCCAGGCACGCAGCGGGGCATCGGCGCCCCTGGTCACGACCGTCGCCCTCGGGCTCCTGCTCGGCGGGGCCGTGGGCAACCTGGCCGACCGGATCCGGCTGGGCTTCGTGGTCGATTTCGTGGACATGGGCATGGGGGACGTGCGCTGGTTCGCCTTCAATGTCGCCGACGCCGCCCTCAGCGTGGCCATCCTGGCGCTCCTCCTGACGGCTTTCTGGCCGCGTCGCGCGCCAGCCGGCGGAGGCGACCGCTAGATGAGCGGGCGGGTCAGCGTCGCGGTGCCGGAGGGTGCCGGCGGGACCCGCGCCGACCGCTTCGTGGCCGATGCGGCCGGCCTCTCTCGTGCCTACGTCCAACGGCTCATCTCGGAAGGCCGCCTGACCTGTGCGGGCCGGCTCCTGCGCGCGAACACGATCCTGCACCCGGGCGACGCGCTCGAGCTCGACGTGCCCGAGGTCGTGCCGCTCGAGTTGCAGGCCGAGGCGATCCCGCTCTCGGTCGTGTACGAGGACGAGGACCTGCTCGTGGTGGACAAGCCCGCCGGGCTCGTCACGCACCCGGCGCCGGGCCACCCGGGCGGGACACTGGTCAATGCGCTCCTGGCGCGGGAGGGTAGCTTCGGCGGCATCGCCGGAGTGGCGCGACCGGGCATCGTGCATCGCCTCGATCGCGACACGAGCGGGCTGATCATGGTCGCNAAGCACGATGCGGCCCAGGCCTACCTGATGGCCCAGCTCAAGGCACGTCGGGTGAAGAAGACGTACCTCGCGCTGGTCGGCGGCTCGGTCGCCGCTGTGGTCGGGCGGATCGAAGCGCCCATCGGTCGGGANCCGAAGCACCGCACGAAGATGGCCGTCGTGGCCGACGGCCGGCCGGCCACGACCGGCTACCGCGTCCGCGAGCGTTTCGCCGCCTGGACGCTCCTCGAACTCGACCTCGTCACCGGCCGGACCCACCAGATCCGCGTCCACCTGGCCTCGATCGGTCATCCCGTGGCGGGCGACCCCGTCTATGCCACGGGCCTCGTGCGGCGCGGTCCGGAAGGGCTGGGGCGGCTGTTCCTCCATGCCTGGCGGCTGGAGCTGGCGGCGCGGTCGGGCGAGCGCCTCATCCGCGTCAGCGCGCCGCTGCCGCCGGAGCTGGAGGGCGTCCTCGACGGGCTGCGCACGAGCGACCCGGGGAGGGTGGCATGAGCAGCGAGCGCGGGCCGCGGGCGCGCCGCATCGCGCTGGGGGCGCCGGGGGCGATGCTCGTCATCATCAGCGGGCCCTCCGGCGTCGGGAAGGACACGATCATCGCGGCGCTGCGCCGCCGGTCGCGTGATCCCGACTACCACTACGTGGTGACCTGCACGACCCGCGGTCCCCGACCCGGGGAGGTGGACGGCGTGAGCTACCACTTCCTCGAAACCGGCGCGTTCACGGCGCTGCGCGACGGTGGCGAGCTCCTCGAGTGGGCGGAGGTGCACGGCAACTGGTACGGCACGCCGCGGCGCCAGGTCGTGGACGCGCTGCGGGCGGGCCGCGACGTCATCCTGAAGATCGACGTGCAGGGTGCCCAGGCGGTGAAGTCGCGCGTGCCCGACGCCCTGCTCGTCTTCCTGGTGCCGCCATCGATGGAGGCGCTCTTCTCACGTCTCCGCTCGCGAGCGACCGAGACCGCGGACGAGCTCGAGGTGCGGCAGCGGAACGCGGCCATCGAGCTGGCCCGCCAGGAGGACTACGACCATGTCGTGGTCAACGAGACCGGCCAGGTGGACCGGACGGCGCGGCGCATCGACGAGATCGTGGCGGCCGAGCGGGCCCGACACCCCAGGCGCCGGATCCGGCTCTAGCGACGATGGCCGCCGGACGCCTCGTCGAGCTCGCGGTCGACGTGGCGGGTGCCGCCGGAGGCCGGACCTACACCTACCACGTGCCGGAGCGCCTGGCCGACCTCGTCGTGGGCGAGGCGGTGATGGTGGAGTTCGGTCGACGGCAGGTGCTGGCCATCGTCGTCGGAGAGGTGGAGGCGTCACCGGCGAACGTGGCCACGAAACCGGTCCTCGAGCGCGTGCGCAGCGACGGACCCCTCCTGCCGCCGCTGCAGCTGGCCCTCGCGCGCCACGTCGCGGGACACTACCTCGCTCCCGCCGCGCTCGTCGTCCGCGCCATGCTGCCGCCGGGCATGCTGGAACGGCTGGAGCTGGTGAGCGGGTGGATCGGCGCGACGCCGCCCCCCGCGNACGACACCGTGCTGTCTCGGATCGCCGCGTCCGGTCCGGTCGGCATCGCCGTGCGGGGCCTCGTGGGGGAGGGGAACCGGGCGGCGCTGCTGCGGCGCCTGCACGCCGAGGCGGCCGCCGGACGCATTTCGCTGGAGTGGCAGCTGCGGCCGCCCGACGTGCGCCGGCGTTACGAGCGACGTGCCCGCCTCACCGACCGCGGCCGGGAGGTGGCCGAATTCCTCGCCGCCGGGGAGCGCCCACCCGGACGACCGCTCGGCCACCGGCAGACGGCCCTCCTGACCGAGCTCGCGACGCTCGCGTCGGGGGCCTCGGCAGCCACCGCCGCCCTCGCCACACGGCATGGTGCCGGCGGCCTGGCCGGGCTGGTGCGCCGCGGCGATGTGGAGCTGCACACCGTCGTCGTGGAGCGGCGTCCGCTGGCGGGGCGCGAGCGCGAGGTGCGGGCCATCCCCGAGACGGCGGATCTCGCGCCCGACCAGGTGGCTGCGGCCGAGGCGATCGTGGCGGCCGTGCGCGGAAGGAGCCCAGAGGCGTTCCTGCTCGAGGGCGTGACCGCCTCGGGCAAGACGGCCGTGTACGTGACGGCCATCGCGGCCGCGCTCGGGGCGGGACGCGGTGCGCTCGTGCTCGTGCCCGAGATCGCCCTCGCGGCGCCCCTGCTCGATCGGTTGCGCACGGAGCTGCATACGGACGTGGCCATCCTGCACAGCGGCCTCGGCGACGGCGAGCGCGCCGACGAATGGCAGCGCATCCGGGCCGGTGGAGCAACGGTCGTGNTGGGCACGCGGCTGGCGGTCCTCGCGCCCCTCGCCGACCCGGGTGTCGTGGTCGTCGACGAGGAGCACGACCCCGGCTACAAGTCCGACCGGACGCCGCGCTACCAGGCCCGCGATCTCGCCCTTGTGCTGGGCCGCCTGGCCGCCGCGCCCGTCGTCCTGGGCAGCGCCACGCCCGATGTCGCCAGCGTCGGCCGGGCCGAGGCCGGGGAGTTCCGCCGCCTCGCGCTGCCGGAGCGCGTCGCCGGCCGTGCCGCGGCGGTCGAGGTCGTCGACCTGCGGGCGGAGCTCGCGGCCGGCAATCGATCGCTGCTCTCCCGTCCCTTGGCCGACGCGCTGGGCAGCCTCGACACGGCCGTCGGGGAGCGCGCCATCCTCGTCCTCAACCGTCGGGGCAGCGCCAGCGTCGTCCTCTGCCGCGATTGCGGATACGTCCAGGTCTGCCCCGAGTGCCGTCGGCCCCTCGTCTTCCACGCCGTGGGCATGGCCCTGCGCTGCCATCACTGCGGCGCGACCGCGCCGCCTGCATCGCGCTGCCCGGCCTGCGCCTCCCCCCGCATCCGCTATCTCGGCGGCGGCACCGAGCGCCTCGAGCGCGAGGTCGCCGAGCGCTTCCCCCTTCTGCGGGTGGGCCGGCTCGACCGCGACGTGGTCGAGCGCAAGGGCGCCGCCGAGCTGGTCGTGGACGCCTTCACCGACGGCGCGATCGACGTGCTGGTGGGCACGAGCCTCGTCACCAAGGGCCTCGACGTGCCGGGCGTGACGCTGGTCGGCGTCGTCTCCGCCGACATCGCCCTGAGCCTGCCCGACGAGCGCGCCGCAGAGCGGACGTACCAGCTCCTGCGGCAGGCGATCGGGCGGGCGGGCCGCGGCGACCGCGCCGGACGCGCCATCGTGCAGACGTACCTGCCGGAGCACCCGGTCATCCGCGCCGTGGCCTCGGGCGATGCGTCGGTCTTCTACCGGGAGGAGCTGGCTGCCCGACGTGCCTTCGGCTCTCCGCCCTTCGGTGCGCTGGTGAAGCTCACCGTCGCGCTGGAGGATCGAGCGGCCACCGAGGCCGAGGGCCGGCGCCTGGCGAGCGCACTCCGCGAGCGCGCCGCGGCCGCCGGGAGCGACACCGTGGTCCTCGGGCCCGCACCGGCCTACATCGCCCGCCGGGCAGGGCGCTGGCGGTTCCACCTGGTCCTGCGCGGCCGCGATCCGTTGGCCACGCTGGGCGGCGACCCGGGCCCGCCATGGAGCGTGGACGTCGACCCCGAGAGCCTGCTCTGAGCGCGGTTCGCCCTATACTCCCGGCCATGAGCGTCCGCCCCATCGTCACCCTCGGCGACCCGCGCCTGCGCCTCAAGGGCCAGCCCGTGGACAGCTTCGGCAAGTACCTCCACGAGCTGCTCGACGACCTGACCGAGACGATGCGCAACGCGCCGGGCGTGGGGCTGGCCGCGCCGCAACTGGGCGAGGCGCTGCAGGCGTGCGTCGTCGAGATCGAGGATCGGCTTCACGAGCTGGTCAACCCGCGGATCGTCCGCGCCGACGGCGACGATCGCGACCTGGAGGGCTGCCTCTCGATCCCGGGCTACGTGGCCTACGTGACGCGCCGCGAGAAGGTCTGGGTGGTCGCGCAGAACCGCTTCGGGCGGAAGATC
>C687J29039_10000425_pt1 | contig 17122 bp, 19 predicted proteins | sample RifCSP16_2_FD_29039 | JGI IMG/M metagenome (IMG submission 29039)
GGGTTCGCCTGCGGCGCCACCTCCACCAGATCGAGGTCGAGCTCCTGAGCCTGACGGAGCGCGTCCTGCGTCGAGACGATCCCGATCTGCGCTCCATCCGGACCCACAAGGCGCACCTGCGCCGAGCGGATCCGCTCGTTAATGCGCGGATCAGCCGAGACCCCGCATCACCTCCATCCGAGACGAAGGCACCGGGCGGTCCCCGGTGCCTGGTGGAACAAGGTGAACCAACCCGCAGAGTATAGGTGCGGGTGAGGGCGGTGTCGACGCGTGCGACGCGTCGCCCGATCGCTCAGACGGGGCGGACGTTGGCTGCCTGCTTGCCCTTCGGGCCATCGACGACGTCGAACTCGACCGCCTGGCCCTCGGTGAGGGACTTGTACCCCTCGCCCTCGATCGCCGAGAAGTGAACGAAGACGTCGTCCCCGCCCTCCCGGGAGATGAAGCCGAAGCCCTTCTCGTTGCTGAACCANTTCACGGTGCCCTGCTCTGCCAACGCAGCCTCCTGTGCCTGAACACGCGGAGCCTAGCACGAGCCTTCTGGGGCGCTCAACGCTCAGCACGTGCCTACCAGTCGGGTTCGAGGGGGCGGCCGTAGTCGTCGTGCAGACGCAGGGTGTCATCCTCGGTCGTATAGCCGTAGGCGATCTCGAGCACCCGGCCGCGGATCGGCGCGGCGTTCGTGATGCGATGGGTCGTCTCGGCGCCCACCATGAACTCCTCCCCCGGAGAGGCCTCCACCGTGCGGTTGCCGATCTGGACGGTCAGGCCGGGGTCGAGCACGACCCACATCTCGTCCCGCATCTGGTGGTAGTGGACGCTGGTCTCCTGACCCGGCTCGACCGTGATCACCCGGACGGAGCTGGGCTGGTTCAGGGCGTAGGTGACGACCTTGCCCCAGGGTTTGTCGACGATCACATCACCCCTCCTTCGGGAGCTGATCCAGCAGCGAGGCCATCTCCAGGGCCGCCGCGGCCGAGTCCCATCCTTTGTTGCCGTGATCGCCGCCGGCCCGCGCCAGAGCCTGCTCCAGCGTCTCGGTCGTGAGGACGCCGAAGATGACCGGCACGCCGGTCGCCACGGCCGCCTCGCGGATCCCCGCCGCGGCCTGGCCGGCCACGTGGTCGAAATGGGAGGTCTCGCCACGGATCACCGCGCCGAGGCAGATCACCGCGTCGTAGGTCCCCGAGGCCGCGAGCCGCCGCGCCACGGCCGGCAGCTCGAACGCGCCCGGCACCCAGGCCACGTCGACGTCTTCGTCGTCCACACCATGTACGCGCAAACCTTCGAGCGCGCCCTCGAGCAGCTTGCGCGTCACGATCTCGTTGAAGCGCGCCACGACGACCGCCACCCGGCGACCGCGGGCGTTCGTCTCGCCCCGGAACTCGGTCACGGCGCCTCCTTCACCTCGGAGATCTCCGTCTCCAGGTTGCCGAGCAGGTGGCCGAGCTTCTCGCGCTTGGTCCGAAGGTATTCGATGTTCTCCGGGTTCGGGCGGGTCTCGAGCGGCACGCGCTCGAGGATCGACAGGCCGTAGCCCTCGAGCCCGGCCCGCTTGGCCGGGTTGTTCGTGAGGAGCCGCATCGATCGCACGCCGAGGTCCACGAGGATCTGCGCCCCGATCCCGTAGTCGCGCGGGTCCGCGGGGAAGCCGAGCTCGACGTTGGCCTCCACGGTGTCGCGCCCCTGCTCCTGGAGCTGGTAGGCCCGGAGCTTGTGCGTCAGGCCGATCGCCCGGCCCTCGTGACCACGGATGTACAGGACGACGCCGCGTCCCTCCTTGCCGATCTGCACGACCGCGGCGTGCAGCTGGTCGCCGCAATCGCATCGCATCGAACCGAACACGTCGCCGGTCAGGCACTCCGAGTGCACCCGCACGAGGGTCCGCTCGCCGTCGCCGATCTCGCCCAGGACCAGCGCGACGTGCGTGGTGCCCTCGACGAGGCTCTCGTAGCTGATCGTCGTGAACTCGCCGTACTCGGTGGGGATCTGCGCCTCGGCGGTGCGCTTGACCAGGTGCTCGCGATGGCGCCGGTACTCGATCAGGTCCGCTATCGAGATCAGCTTCAGGCCGTGCTCCTGGGCCACGCGGACGAGTTCGGGCATCCGCGCCATCGATCCGTCGGGGTGCAGGACCTCGCACAGCACGCCGGCCGGATACATGCCTGCCAGACGCGCCAGGTCCACGGTCGCCTCCGTGTGCCCCGCGCGCCTGAGAACGCCTCCCTCCTGGGCCATCAGCGGGAAGACGTGGCCGGGCATCCGGATGTCCTCAGGCCGCAGGGTCTCATCGGCGATCGACCGGACGGTCGCCGCGCGGTCGAACGCGCTCGTCCCGGTCGTCGTCCGCCCCTGGATGTCGATCGACACGGCGAACGCCGTCCCGTGGCTCTCGTTGTTCTTCGAGACCATCAGGGGGATCCGAAGCTCGTCGAGGCGCTGCCCGGTCACGGGCATACAGACGATCCCGCGGCCGTGGGTGACCATGAAGTTCAGGGTCTCCGGAGTGGCCTTCTCCGCGGCCATGATGAAGTCGCCCTCGTTCTCCCTGTCGGCGTCGTCGACGACGATCACGATCCTGCCCGCCCGGATCTCCTCGACCGCCTGATCGATCGTGGCGAACACCGACCGGTCCAGCTCCGTCTCCGTCCCGCTCATGACCGTCCCTTCTCCAGCAGCGCATCGACGTACTTCGCGATCACGTCGACCTCCAGGTTCACCAGGTCGCCCTCACGGGCCGACCCGAGCGTCGTCACGTCCAAGGTGTGTGGGATGACGGCGACGGAGAACGCGTCTCCGTCCAGCCCTGCGATGGTCAGGCTGATCCCGTCCACGCACACCGAGCCCTTCTCAACCAGGTACCTGCGGACCGCACCGGGGGCACGCACCGACAGCCACGCCCCCTCTCGATCCGGCTGGATCGCCNCCACCTCGCCGACCCCGTCGACGTGGCCCTGCACGAGGTGCCCGCCCAGGCGGCTCGACAGGGTGAGCGATCGCTCAAGNTTCACCGGATCGCCTACGGACAGGCGCGAGAAGCTGGTGCGGCGCAGGGTCTCCCCGGACAGGTCGAACGCGAGATGCCCCTCGGAGCGTTCCACGACCGTGAGGCAGGCGCCGTTGACGGCGATCGACGCGCCGATCTCCGCGTCTCCGGTAACGCCTCGACACGCCACCGACAGCCGCGCGGGGCTGACCTCGCGGACGGTGCCAAGCTCTTCAACGATCCCTGTGAACATCCGCCTCCACCCTTATGTCCTCGCCGACGCGCTCGGCCGACACGATGCGCAGCTGCAAGGCGGACGCGATCGGCGCGAACCCGCGGCCACCCAGAACGGTGGGCGCGTCGGTGCCGCCAACGATCCGGGGCGCGAGGTAGACGACGACACGATCGACGAGGTGGTCTTCCACCGCCGACCAGGCGAGCGTGGGGCCGCCCTCCAGAAGGACCGACTGCACGTCCCGCTTGCCGAGGTGCGCCATCAGCGCCGCGAGCGGCACCCGCTCGCCCTCGGACCCGAACACCTCGACCTCGGCGCCGGCTGCCTCCCAGGCCTCCCTACCCGCGGGCGGCGCGAGCTCGGTGGTCGCGACGAGCGTCGGCGCGGCGTCGTCGAACAGGTCGCCGGTGGCCGGGACGCGCCCTCGCGCATCCACCAGGACGCGCATCGGAGGGCGGCCTCGGTAGCCCGGGTCGCGGACCGTCAGGGCCGGGTCGTCGGCGAGCGCAGTACCGGCGCCGATGACGATCGCATCGGACGCGCCCCGCAGGCGGTGGACGTCGGCACGAGCGGCCTCGCCGGTGATCCACTTGGAGGACCCGTCGCGCGCGGCCACCTTGCCGTCCAGGGTTGCCGCGGCCTTCCAGGTGACGAACGGCAGGCCCGTGCGGACGTGCTTGGCGAAGGCCGCGTTCAGGCGTTCGGCCGCCTCGGCGTGCACACCGCGACGGACATGGACACCGGCCGCGGTGAGCGCCGCGAACCCGCGACCGTCCACGACGGGATTGGGATCCGACGTCGCCGAGACCACCATCGCGATCCCCGCCGCGACGATCGCCCGGGTGCAAGGTGGAGTGCGACCGAAGTGGTCGCAGGGCTCGAGGCTGGTGTAGAGGGTGGCGCCGCGGGCACGCGGGCCGGCCTGGTCGAGCGCGACGATCTCCGCGTGTGGGAGCCCGGCGCCCTGGTGCCAGCCTTCGCCGACCACCACGCCGCCGGCGACCACCACGGCGCCAACCATCGGGTTCGGGGAGACCAGTCCCCGCCCCAGCTCCGCGAGCTCGATCGCTCGCTCGATGTACGCCTCGTCGGACACAGCGCTCCGATCTCGAGGCGTGGGTGCTGGGAAGCGGCAGGTGCCGGCGGGCGTACGTCGCCGCCGACCTCCGCCCGTCTCCTCCCATCCCGACTCTCACGGTCGGTCCCGGAATCTCGCCGGGTCCACCCCCGACTGGCTGCCGGAGGGTCGCGGACTGTTACCGCCGGTGGGGAGTTGCACCCCGCCCCGGAAACAGGCTCTTCCCCGCGAGTATAGGCCGCGTCGGGGTCCGCAGGCGACGAGGCCCCGGCTGAACCCGGCTAGGGCTCGTTCGGGTCGGGCGTCGTCCCGTCGGGGCGACGGCGGTCCACGGCGTAGGAGGAGCGCGGCTCGCGCTTGGCGAACTGCTTCATCTCGGTGGCCATCGCCACCGCCTCGCCGTAGTGCTCGAACCGGCGGACCTGCGTGGTGGCGATGCCTACGGAGACCCCGGCAAGGGGCAGGCGCTGCAGGACGCCCTTGCGGTCCTCGACCTCCACGTACCCCCGCTCGAGGTCCTCCGGCTCATAGAACTCATGGATCCGCGCGTCGAAGGTTTCGACGATCCGCTTGGCGGCGTCCTCGGCGGCTTCGGGCGGCACCACGGCGACGAAATCGTCGCCGCCGACGTGGCCGACGAACCCATCGGGACCCGCGAACTCGACGACCGCGTCCTGGATTATCCGCGCCGTGGCCTGGATCAGGCGGTCGCCGCGCACGAAACCCTTCTGGTCGTTGTACGCCTTGAAGTTGTCCAGGTCCGAGTACAAGACGGCGAACGGCTGGTCCTCGCGCACCATGCGCTCGATCTCCTCCTGGATCCGGATGTTGCCGGGTAGCCCTGTGAGCGGCGAGAGGTTGCGCATCTCCTTCGCGCGGCGCAGCGTCCCCTTGACGCGCGCGAGAAGTTCGATCGGGTCGAACGGCTTGATGATGTAATCGTCGGCCCCTGCGGTGAGACCGAGCACCTTGTCGGTGGAGAGCGCCTTCGCGGTGAGCATGATGATCGAGGTGTTTGCGGTCTGCGGATTCCGGCGGAGCCGTTGCGCGACCTCGAACCCGTCGATCCGCGGCATCATCACGTCCAGGAGCACGAGGTCGGGGCGGAGCGTGCCGGCCTTGTCGAGCGCCTCTTCGCCATCGGAGGCGACCGAGACGTCGTAGCCGGCGCTGCGCAGGTTGACCTCGACGAACCGCGCGATGTCCGGGTCGTCATCGACGACGAGGATCCTCTCGGGCATCTAGGTCGCCTCCACCACGCGCTTGAGGTCCCGGGCGGCGGCCGCGGGGTCCACCGCGCCGAAGATCGCCGAGGCGGCCACCAGCACCGTGGCCCCGGCGTCGACACACGCGGGCGCCGTCGAAGCGTTCACCCCACCGTCGACATGCAGGTCCACCGCGAGTCCGCGGCGGTCGATCTCGGCGCGGAGGGCGCGAACCTTGGGCAGCGCCTCCGGCTGGAAGGGCTGGCCGGCCCACCCTGGGTGCACCGCGAGGACGATCACGTCGTCGACCTCGCCCAGATGTGACATCGCCGCTTCGATCGGAGTCTCCGGAACGAGGGCGATGCCGACGCGCATCCCCGTCCCCCGGGCCTTGCGGATCACGGGGGTCGGGTCGGGGACGGCTTCGACCTGGAAGGTCACGACGTCGGTCCCCGCCTCGGCGAGTTCGTCGAACAGGGCCTCGGGGGTGTCGACCTGGAGGTGAGCGTGCAGCGTGAGGGCCGTGTGCGGCCGGAGGCTCGCAACGACCGGCGGCCCGATCGTGAGCGGCGGGACGAAATGGGCGTCCATCATGTCGATATGGATGAGGTCGGCATGCCCCTCGACCAGCTTTACCTGGGCGGCCAGGTGCGCCAGGTCTGCGGCAAGGATCGAGGCGGCGAGCTTGCCCACGGCGGCTAATCCTAGTCCGTCGGGATGGGCACCTCGGGGAGGACGGCCGCGCCCCCGCTCTTGAACCCCGCGACGAACATCGCGTCGCATCCGTGCCTGTGGGGCCACAGCCGGAGCCGCTCGGCGGGACCGTCGGGCCCTCCCAACGCGAACGGAAGCAGCTCGGGACGGCGGCGCAGCAGCGCGTCACAGGCCGCGTCGGTCTCGGCCCGAGGGAACGTACAGACGCTGTAGATCAGGCGACCTCCCGGCCTCAGCAATCCGGCCCCGGCCGTAGCTATCCCAACCTGGAGACGGGCAAGACCCGAGAGCTCCTCCCTCCCGACGCGCCACAGGAGCTCGGGCCGGCGTCGTGCCGAGCCCATACCCGAGCACGGCGCATCGACGAGCACGGCGTCGAACCCCTCCCGCAGCGCCGGCCGGCGTCCGTCCTGGACGAGCAGGGACGCCTGCAGGCCTAGCCTGCCCAGGGTCTCCCGAACGAGGCCCAGGCGCGAGGCCGAGACGTCGGCGGCCACGACCTTCCCGTCATGCCCGGCGAGGCACGCGAGGTGAGCCGCCTTCCCGCCGGGACCTGCGCAGACGTCGAGGATCCGATCGCCCGGCTTGGGGTCCAGGGCAGCGACCACGAACGAGGACGCCTGGTCCTGGACGACGAACCGTCCCTCGGCGAAGCCCGGCAGCCTCGCCGGATCGCCCGACTCGACCAGGAGCGATCCATCGTGGATCCGCCCTCTAGACGACGAGACACCGGCGGCCGTCAGGTCCTTCAGCACCTCCGCGAGCGAGCTCCGGCACGGATTCACGCGCAGCGTGGTCGAGGCGCGCTCGGCCATGGCGGCCGCCGCCTCCTCCGCCTCCTCGCCAAGGAGACGCTCGAGCTCCCGGATCGCCCATGCGGACAGGCCGGTGCGAAGAGCGATCGCCTCGGCGGTGACACCCGCTGGCTCTCGCGGTTCGGCGGACGACAGGCGTCGTAGGACCGCGTTCACGAACCCCCGCTGCCGCTGCTCGACGAGCGAGACGGTCTCGGCCACCGCTGCGTGCGGTGGCACACGCAGGTACCGGAGCTGGTACGCGCCGAGCCGAAGCGCCGCGCGTGCCGGCTTCGGCGCGGTCTCGAGCGGGCGATCCAGGAGCGGTGCGAGGGCATGGTCGATCGGGACCAGCCGTCGCAACGTCCCGTAGACGAGCTCGGATGCGAACGCGGCGTCGCGCTCGGAGAGCCCGGCACGATCGAGCGTCCTGCGGAGCGCGAGGTTCGAGTACGCACCCTCGTCGGTCACCCGCATCACAACGGCCAGGGCCACCGAACGCGCGGATGGGGGCGCGGGGGCCAGACCGCGTCGGACGGCTTGCGCTCCGGGTCGGCGACGCGGTCCTCCCGGAGCGGGGCTCAACCGAGCCGCTCGCCGACCTCGGGACGGAAGCCGTGTACCAGATCGGCCCCGGACATCCGCTTGCGCCCGGCGGGCGCCACCTCCAGCGGCCGGAACCCCCCATCGGCGGTCGCCACCACGAACCCAACGTCGTCGACCCGCACGATGGTGCCGGGCTCTCCTGCCGCGAAGGTCGCTTCGGCCCGGAACACCTTCAGCCCCTGATCGCGGAAGGTCGTGGTGGCAGCCGGGTACGGCGACAGCGCTCGGCAGAGGTTCACCAGGACCCGCGCGGGGTTGGACCACGACAGCACCCGGTCCTCGGGCGTGAACCGCGTCGCGAAGGTGGCGAGCGAGTGGTCCTGCGGTCGCGGCGCGACGGGTCCCGCGCCGAGCATGTCGATCGATTCGACCAGGGTCTGCGCTCCGAGGACAGCGAGCCGCGCCCCGAGGGAGCCTGCGTCGTCTGCGGGCCCGATCGGCTCGGGCCGCTGGAGGATCACCGGGCCTGTGTCGAGCCCCCGATCCATCACGATCGTGGTCACGCCCGTCCGCTCGAGCCCGAGCAGCAGCGCCGTCTGAACCGGACTCGCTCCGCGGAGCTCGGGAAGTAGCGAGAAATGCAGGTTCACCGGCGCAGTCGAGGGAACGTGCAACACGTTCGGTGGCAGGAGTTCGCCGTAGGCGACGACCGCGAGGACCTCCGGCGCCGTGGTCGCGAGCGCCTTGAACCCGGGGCCGGTCTTCACGGTGTCGACCTCGGCTAGCGGGAGGCCGAGGGCGCGGGCCGCGTCGGCCACCGGCGTCGGCGTGAGCTCGTTGCCACGCCCTGCCGGCTTCGGTCCGGCCGTAACGACCCCGACGACCTCGTGGGTCGAAGCGGCCAGGGCCTCCAATGCGGCCACGGACCACCGGTCGTTGCCGAGGAAGGCCACGCGCACCGAGCGACTCACGAAACCGAGGATACGTCCCCACCCCGAGCCGCGCAGTCAGCCTATCGGCCGAGTTCGAGCTCGCGGAGCTGGCGCATCACGTCGCGGCGGCCTTCGTCATCGAGCCGGTCGATGTAGAGCCCGCCGCTCAGGTGGTCCGTCTCGTGTTGGAAGATCCGGGCGAGCAGGTCTTCGGCGCGTATGTCGATCGGCCTCCCGTCGCGATCGCTGCCGCGCAGGCGCGCCTTCAGCGCCCGGGTCGTCGGGTGGTACGGGCCGGGGATCGACAGGCATCCCTCGTCCATGGTGTCCTCGCCCTCGAGCTCTGAGAGCTCGGGGTTGGCTACGAATCCCGTGTGTCCGTCGCGGTCGTCGTAGACGAAGCACGCGAGTGACATGCCCACCTGGTTGGCGGCAAGGCCCACACCGGGGGCCGCGTACATCGTCTCGGTCATGTCGGCGGCGAGGCGGCGTAGCCTGTCGTCGAATGACTCTACGGGCTTCGTCGGTTCGCGCAGGACGGGGTCGCCCAGCGTTCGGATCGGCAACACGGTCACGGTCGGTCCCCTGCTACAGATGCGGCTCGGCCTCGACCCGGGTGACGACACCACGCTCCGCGAGCCGGCGCATCGCGTCGCCGAACGCCGGAAGCGTCGCAGGGTCGAGCGCGACCAAGCATACCGTCGCGTTCCCGGCGGCCGACACCAGCAAGGAGCGATGCGGCAGCGCCTCGAGCTCGCCGTCGAGCGAGGCGGTTCCGGCGACGCGGAAGACAGGCGAGCCGACGGGGAACCCCGCCTCGGTCAGGCGGATCGCCTCGGCGCGATGGAACCTGGACGGCTTGCCGGTGACCAGTGCCTGAACGGCCGGGTCGTTCGGGTGCACGGTCTGCACGATCACGCGCCCGTCGGCGCGAGACCAAGACGCCGCCTCGAACCACGCGACGAGCGTCCGCTCACGCGCGGACAACCCCGGCCGCCGCAAGGACGAGTCCGCATTCATGATCCCCACGAGGTCGAGTCTCAGCGGTCCGATGTCCTTGACCGCGTCCACCCCGCCGACGATGACCTCTGCCTCTCCGGGAGGTCGTGGCTCGGTCCCGGGGGCCACGTGCGCTACGGGCACGCGCGCGATGGCGCGCGCCCATTCCTCCACCCGCTCAGCGCCTCCCCTGACGATCCCGAAGTCCGACGCTCCGCAGTTCGCGCACCGTCCGGCCGCCCCACACACCGTGCAGACCACGGCGCCCGACCGCTGTCGCAGGGTCCCGAGGCAGGCCGCGCAGGCCGCCGGCTCCCCGCACCGTCGGCACACGCGAGCGACGCCGTACCCGCGCATCGGCTCGAACAGGAAAGCCCGCACCGCCTCCGCGAGCGCCCGCACCAACCTGGGCGAGCGCCCCTCGGGTCCCGGCTTCACCACCTCCACAGGCGCCCACGACCGCCTAGCGGGCTCTACCTCCACGTGCTCGAATGCCGTCGTCTCGATCGACGGGCAGAAGGACGACAGGACGCAGACGGCACCCTCGATCCTCGCCCGGGCCCGCGCCACTTCCCGCACGTGGTAGTAGGGCGCCCTCTCCTCTCGGTGAAGCGCGTGGCTCTCCCGGTGCACGTAGACGAGCCCGAGATCGTCGAGCGGCGCGAACACCGCGGGCCGCGTCCCCACGACCACGCGGTATCGCCCCGCTGCGATGTCGAGCCACATCCGATACCGCGCTCGTTCATCCCCCCCGACGAATAGGCCCACGTCATCGCCGAAGGCGCGGACGAGCGCTGCGGCCGTCGCCGGCAACGGCCTGGCCTCCGGCACGACCACGACGGCCGACCTGCCCGAGGATCGCGCCGCGGCGACGCACTCGATGGCGACCGCCGCCTCATCCTCGGGCGCCGGTCGAAGGACGAACGTGCCCGCGGCGAGCGTAGTGATCGTGTCCAGCACCGAGGGGCCNTTCCGGTACGACGGCAGGCGGGTGGGGCCGAGGCGAGGCGGGGGCTGCGTCGGCGAGCCGCCGGCCACGAGGGTGTCCTCCTCCCCCGCGACCCGAGGCGGCACGGCCCGCTCGATCACCGCGGCCAGCGGCGACACGTACCGTTGGCGCATCCAGCGGAAGAGCTCGAGCCGATGACCGTCGAAGAACGCCACCGGCGAGACCGCCTTATCGACCCGCAGCATCCGCACGGGAACGTCGTCGGTCGGCCCGAGCACCCAGCCACGGACGAGCCGCCCGTGGAACGGCACCTGAACGAGAGAGCCGACGCCAGCGCCGACCTCCTCGGGCAGGTCGTAAGTGAACGGCCGGTCCAGCGAGAGGACCGGGCGGTCGACGCAGATGGCGACGGGCCCGGCGAGCGTGCTAGCCGAACGCGCGGCGGAGCTCATCCGCGCGATCGGTCGCCTCCCAGGGGAACTCCTTGCGACCGAAGTGGCCGTAGGCGGCGGTGTCCTTGTAGATGGGACGGCGCAGGTCGAGGTCCCGGATGATCGCGGCCGGCCGGAAATCGAACGCCTCCCAAACGGCGTCGACGATGCGTGTGGGGTCGACGTGCTCCGCCCCGAACGTGTCGACGGCCAGGGAGACGGGGTGCGCCGTGCCGATCGCGTAAGCGACCTGGATCTGCAGACGGTCTGCGACGCCGGCCGCCACCAGGTTCTTCGCAACGTAGCGCGCCATGTACGCCGCCGAACGGTCGACCTTCGTCGGGTCCTTGCCCGAGAAGCAGCCGCCGCCGTGCGGCGCCATCCCCCCGTAGCTGTCGACGATGATCTTGCGTCCGGTGACACCGGTGTCGGCCTTGGGCCCGCCGATCTCGAAGCGCCCGGTGGGATTGATGAGGATCCGCACGCCCGCCGCGTCGAGCTCGAACTCCCGCAGCACCGGGTCGATGACCTCGGACGTCACGTCGGGCGCCAGCAGCGTCTCGACGTCGACCTCCTCCCGGTGCTGCGCGCTGATCAACACGGTGTCGACGCGCGTAGGCATGCCGCCCTCGTACTGGATCGAGACCTGGCTCTTGCCGTCGGGGCGCAGGTACGGGACGACGCCCGCCTTGCGGACATCGGCCAGGCGCTTGGTGAGCCGGTGCGCCATCGCTATCGGGAGCGGCATCAGCTCCTCGGTCTCGCGGCACGCGAAGCCGAACATCATCCCCTGGTCCCCGGCGCCGAGCGAGTCGAGCTCGTCGGCCGAGTGGCCTTCGCGGTGTTCGAGCGCGTCGTCCACACCCCGGGCGATGTCGACCGACTGCTCCTGGATCGAGGTCACCACGCCGCAGGTGGCGCCGTCGATGCCGAAGTTGGCGTCCGTGTAGCCGATGTCGGTCACCGTCTGCCGGACCACCGCGGGGATGTCGACGTATTCGGACGTCGTGATCTCGCCTGCCACGATCACCAGCCCGGTGGTGACGAGCGCCTCGCAGGCGACCCGACCCATCGGATCCACCGCCAAGATCGCGTCCAAGATCGCGTCTGATAGTTGGTCGGCGAGCTTGTCGGGGTGCCCCTCGGTGACCGACTCCGAGGAGAACAGGTAGGCGTGGGTCATGTCCGCGGGAGCATAGCAGCCGCCCCCGACGCGCCCTGGCGGAGCCTCATCTGGCGAGGAGCTTGACCAGGCGTTCGCAGATCGCGGTGGCGAGCTCGCGCTTATCCCACTGGCGCAGGGGCTCGTCGGTTCCGTCGGCCGCCAGGATCGCAGCTCTGCTCGTGTCCGAGCCGAACCCCGTGCCCTCGCGACCGACCTCGTTCGCGATCAGCAGATCCACGCCCTTGCGACTGAGCTTCTCGCGTCCCGCCGCCTGCACGTCCTGGGTCTCGGCGGCGAACCCGACGAGCACCAGGCCGCCCTTGGCGATGCCCAGCTCGGCCAGGATGTCCGGCGTCGGGACGAGCTCGACCCTGGGTGTGCCCTCCTCCTTCTTGAGCTTCGCGCTGGAGGCGTCAGCCGGCCGGAAGTCGGCGACGGCAGCTGCCATAACCACGGCGTCAGCATCCGCCGCGGCGGCCAACACCGCGTCTCGCATCTCCTGCGCGGTCGTGACCCGGACGAGGGCGGGACCCTCGGGAGGCTCCACGGTGCCGGGTCCCACCACCAGCGTGACATCCGCGCCGCGCGAGAACGCCTCGGCGGCAACCGCGAACCCCATCTTCCCCGTGGAGCGGTTGCCGACGAACCGCACTGGGTCGATCGGCTCCCAGGTCGGACCCGCCGTGACGACGATGCGTCTACCCGACAGCTCGCCCGCCGCGACCAGGACGCCGGCGATCTCGGCCAGGATGTCCTCGGGTTCGCTCATCCGGCCCACACCATCGTCCCCGGCCGCGAGCGAGCCGCTCACCGGCCCCACCACGCGGACCCCGCGTTCGGAGAGCGTGGTGACGTTCGTCTGCGTCGCGGCGTGCTCCCACATCCCCGAGTGCATCGCCGGCGCCACGACGATCGGGCATGATGCCTCGAGCAGCGTCGATGTGAGGAGATCGTCCGCGATGCCCTGCGCGAGCTTCGCTATGACGTTCGCGGTGGCCGGCGCGACGACGGCCAGGTCGGTTTCGTGCGCCAGTCGGACGTGCAGGACGACGCCTGGCTCCTCCCACAGGTCCGTGTAGACGCGATGCTCGGACAGGGCGGCGAAGGTGGCGGGGCCGATGAACCGTTCGGCCGAGCGAGTCATCACGACGCGGACTGATGCTCCATGCAGACGGAGGAGCCTCGTGAGGATGACCGCCTTGTACGCGGCGATGCCGCCGGTGACCCCGAGCAGGATCCGGCGGCCCCGCAGGACGCTCGCCGTCATGTCCCTGCCTCCCGGCGCCGCAGGCGCCCCGGTCCGGGCTACTTGATCCCGAGGCCCTCGGGGCGCTCGGCGGTGATCTTGCCCTCGGCGATCTCCTCGAGCGCGATCGAGAGGGGCTTGTTGCGCAGTCCGGTCTCGACGAGCGGCGGCACGAACTCGGCGCGGCCCTCGCCGAGCTGGTTGTAGTAGGAGTTGATCTCCCGCGCGCGCTTGGCCGCGAGGGTCACCAGCGTGTACTTGGAGTCGACCTGCGCCAGGAGGTCGTCGATCTTCGGCTCGATCATGGTTGCGGGGATCCTTCCTGTGTTCCTTCAGCCTTCTGGTTCCCGGCCGCAGCGTCGCTGACCTGGCGGAACGCACCGATGATAGCAGCGACCTCGGCCGACGCCGCCTCTACGTCTTCGTTCACCACCGNGTGATCGAACCACCCCCGTTGCTCGAGCTCCCACCCCGCCTTTGCCAGTCGCCGGGCCAGGCGCTCCTCGTCCTCGGTGCCTCGGGTCCGCAGGCGCCGCTCGAGCTCGGCCAGCGACGGCGGCTCGAGCAGGATCAGCACGGCCCGCGGCATCCGGTCCTTGACCTGGCGCGCCCCCTGGACGTCGATCTCCAGGAGGGCGTCGCGCCCGGTCTCCAGGACCCGCCGGATCGGACCGGCGGGCGTGCCGTACCGGTTCCCGAATACGTCCGCCCACTCCAGCAGCTCGTCGTCGGCGATCATCCTGTCGAACTCGTCACCGGTCACGAAGAAGTAGTCGACCCCTTCCCGCTCGACGGGACGGGGTCGACGGGTGGTACAGGAGACCGACAGGAACAGGCCGGGGATGCTACCCAGCACCCGCCGGACGACCGTTCCCTTGCCGACCCCGGAGGGACCGGCGATGACGAACAGCCTGCCTGGGCGCTCGGTCAGCGTTCGCTACTTCTTCGCGAACTCGCCGAGCAGGGACTCGCGCTGCTTGGCACCGAGGCCGCGAACGCGCCGGCTCGCGGAGATGTCGAGCCGCTCCATGATCTTGCGCGCCCGGACCTTCCCAACACCCGGCAGCGACTCGAGGACCGTGGAAACCTTCATCTTGCCGACCGTGTCATCGCCCTGGCGAGACAGCATGTCCTTCAGCGTGATCTTGCCGGACTTCAGCTGACCCTTGAGCTCGGCGCGCTTCTTTCGAGCCTCGGCGGCCTTCTCGAGAGCCTGCTTGCGCTGTTCCTCGGTCAGGACGGGCAGGGGCATGGTGACGCTCCTTCTGCTAGGGGTCGGGACCGCCGGGAGTATAGTCATCGGCCCCGACGGGCAGCAACGCGACGCATGCGTGCCACCTGCGGTTTCGTACCTGCGTCGGGCCGATCACCGAACGGTCGACACGATCGCGGTGGCGACCCCCGCGGGGTCCGGTGACGCGGTGATGGGCCGGCCGATCACGAGGTAGTCGGCACCGCGCTCGATCGCCTCCTCCGGCGTGAGGATGCGCAGCTGATCGTGACCGTTCGAGCCGGCCGGACGGATCCCAGGGACGACCAGACATGCCTGCTCACCGAGGACCTCGCGGACGACCGCCACGTCCTCGCCGGAGACCACCACACCCGCCGCGCCCGCGGCGGTCGCCTCGTACGCGAGCGAGGCCGGTGAGGCCAGGCCTTCGCCCGCCACGCTGGAGAGCACGGTGACGGCGACGATCGCCGGCATCGGATGACCCGACCGCTCGGCCCCCTCGGCCGCACCCCGCACCGCCGAGGCCACCATCGCCTCCCCTCCGAGCGCGTGCACCGTCACCATCTCGACGCCCATCCGGGCGCAGTTGCGCGCCGCACCCTCGACGGTGTTCGGGATGTCATGGAGCTTCACGTCCAGGAACACGGGCGAGTAGGTCCGCAGCCGCAGCACCGCGGCCGGCCCGTGAGCGGCGAACAGCTCGAGGCCGATCTTCAGCAGGCCGACGCGCCCCTCCAGCGACCGGGCAAGCCCCTCGGCCGTGTCCAGGTCGGAGACGTCGAGCGCGACGATCAGCGGGTTCTCGGGCCGGGGGATCACTCGGACTCGCCTCGGACGCGGAGTCGCCCACGGAGGTCGCCGGGTGAGGCGATCCCCTTCTCGCGGAGGTACTCCAGGACGCCCCGGGCGACCTCGACGGGGGCCGCCGGGTTGACCAGCAGGGCGGTCCCCACCTGGACGGCCCAGGCGCCGGCCAGGAGGAACTCGACCGCGTCGGTCCCGGTGGCGATGCCGCCGACGCCCATCACCGGCACGTTCGGCATCGCCCGGGCGACCTGGTAGACGGCGGCAAGGGCCAGCGGCTTCAGCGCCGGGCCTGACATACCTGCGATCGGGATCGCGGTCTTGGGGCGCAGCCGAACCGAGTCGACCGCGAGACCCGGCATCGCGTCGACGAGGGTCAGGCCGAAGGCCCCGGCGCGCACGCATGCTCGAGCCGTCCCGACCAGGTCGGGCACGAGCGGCGGGAGCTTCGCGAAGACCGGGAGGCTCGACAAGCGCGCGACGGCGCCGACGATCTCCAGGACGCGGTCCAGGCGCGCGTAGGTGGGCTGGCCGCCGCGCTCGTGGTCGGGGCCCGACAGGTAGATCTCTAGAGCCACGATCCCCGGCTGGCGGTGCAGCACGCTCGCGACGCGGATGAACTCCTCTAGACCGGAACCTGCGACCGAGCCTATAACGGGAACGCCCGCCTTCTGCAGGCGCGGCAGGTCCTGCTCGACGAAGGCCTCCACCCCAGGGTTCTGCAGGCCGACGGCCGACAGCAGTCCCGACGGCGTCTCGGCCGCGCGGGGCGTGGGTGCCCCCTTGGTTGGCGCGAGCGTGAGGCTCCGGCTCACCACGCCGCCGAGCTTGTGCAGATCGACGAGCCCCGGCACGTCGTGGCCGGTCGCCATGCAGCCCGACGCGGCCAGAACAGGATGCGCGAAGCGAAGGCCGTTCAGGTCGACCGCCAGCGAGTGCTTCATCGCGAACTCACCCCGGCCACGACCGGATCACCGGGAACCCCTCAGGCGGCGTCGGCGTCATCTTCGGCTCGTCGCCCATCCACCGGTCCCACAGGATGCGAGCGGGGTTGAACACCGGGCCTTCGGTACACGCGCGCAGGTTGTCGTAGCCGGTGCCGTCCTTGCGGATCACCGGCACGGTACAGGTGAAGCAGAGGCCGATACCGCACGCCATGTGCTCCTCGACGGCCATCTGCGCGGGGATCTGCCGCTCCATGCAGAACTCGGCGATGGCGCGGAGCGTGGATCGACGCGCGGCCGCGTAGATCACCTGCGCGCCGGTGGTCTCCACCGCCTGCGGGAGAGCGTCCAGGACACTCCCCCGGTCCCCGAGGCTCCCGTCCGCCGTCATGATCGCGATCGTCTGCGACAGGCGCTTGCCCTCGATGGGCTTGAACACGTGCTCGAGGTCTTCTGCGCCCACGACCATGTCGACCCGCTTGCCCCGCGCACGCAGCTCCTGCGCCAGGAAGTAGATCGGGGCCGCGCCGTGCCCCTCCGAGACGAGCAGGCACGCGTTCAGCTTCGTCGGGTAGGCGAAGGCCTTGCCGAGCGGCCCGATCACGTCCAGGAACTGATGAGCCTTCGCCTCCGCCAGCCACCCGGTCGCCGGGCCCCTCGGGTCGAACACGAACTCGAGCGTCCCCGCCCAGCCGCCGCGCCGGGACGACTGGTGGATCGAGAAGTGGCGACGGAGCAGGAACGCGCGACCCTCGGGCATCGCGACCGAGACGAACTGACCCGGGCGGACGCGTTCGGCCACCTCAGGCGCGACGAGCGTGATCGAGTGGTAGGCGCCCAGCCGGCGGGCGTTCAAGACCTCG
>C687J29039_10000431_pt1 | contig 17022 bp, 11 predicted proteins | sample RifCSP16_2_FD_29039 | JGI IMG/M metagenome (IMG submission 29039)
TATGCCCCCCGGGCATCCGGGGCCGTGATCCCGTGCGCAACTGCCTCGCGATGAAGCCTCATCGAGCAGCAGCTGAGCGTGGGTCCCGCCGCTCGCATGACCGGCGGGCATGCGGCGCGGCCGCCGGGTCAGACCTCGTCCAGATGCCTCTGAGGCACCCGGGCTCGATCGGAGCGGAGCGACGGCCAGGAACCAACCGCCGCAACCGGATCCGCCCGAGGGCTCCGGAACCGAACGAGGACAGGGGCTGTCGGACGAGGACAGGGGCTTTACGGCCGCGACGNAGAGGGGCATCCTCCGCGCCAATGGACAACTCCACGCCGATGGACGAGCCGCGCCCCACCCTCTCCTCCGACGAGCACCGCGACGCCCTCGCCGCGCGCCTCTTCGGCTCCCTCGTCGCGACGATGGACCTCGCGGCCATCTATCTCGGCGACCGGCTTGGCCTCTATCGAGCCCTGGCCGATGGAGGGCCGATGACGTCGGGCGACCTTGCCGCGCGCTCGGGCCTTGTCGAGCGCTACGTCCGCGAGTGGCTCGAGCACGGTGCCGTGAGCGACCTCCTCACGGTGGACGACGCGACTGCGGCCGCTGACGTCCGCCGATACGCCTTGCCGGCCGGTCACGACGCCGTGCTCGTCGATGAGCTGGACCTTGCCTACCTCGCGCCCATCATCCGCCAGACGATCGTCGCGCTGCGGGGGCTGCCAGAGCTCGCGGCGGTCTTCCAGCGGGGCGGCGGCGTGCCTTGGTCATGGTACGGCGCCGACATCCGCGACGGCCAGGGCGCCGCGAACCGGCCCTCTTACCACCACCTCCTCGGCTCGACCTGGCTGCCCTCGGTCCCGGACGTCCACGCTCGGCTCTCCGCCGAGCCACCGGCGCGCGTCGCGGATCTCGCCTGCGGCGAGGGCTGGTCCACGATCGCGCTTGCGCGCGCCTATCCCAAGGCACACGTGGACGGCATCGATCTCGACGAGCCGGCGATCGCCCAGGCTCGCCGCAACCTGGCCGCGACCGAGGTCGGCGACCGCGTGACGTTCCACGCCCGTGACGCCGCGGACCCCGCGCTCCAGGGTGCGTTCGACCTCGTGACCATCTTCGAGGCCGTCCACGACATGGCCCAACCGATCGCGGTGCTCCGCGCGGCACGTGGGCTCCTGGCGCCGGGCGGGTCGATGATCGTCATGGACGAGAGGGTGGCCGAGACGTTCGGCGCTCCGGGGGACGAGGTCGAGCGCTTGATGTACGGCTTCAGCCTGCTCGTCTGCCTCACCAACGGGATGGCCGATCCGCCGTCAGCCGAGACCGGTGCCGTGATGCGCCCGGCGACCCTGCGCGGCTACGCCCAGGCGGCCGGATTCGACAACTTCGAGATCCTGCCCATCGAGCACGATACCTGGCGGTTCTACCGCCTCGACCCCTGACGTGAGCGTGTCTGCTACCATCACGCGTCGCGCCGGCTCGCACGCCGCGTCGACGCGTCAGCCCCACCGCCCGCACCATCGAGGTCACCCCGAGTTGGCTCACTCATCTCGAACCTGGCGAGGCGCACGCACGCCGCAGGCCATGAAGCGCGTCCGGCAGGACCAGCGCAAGCACGCCGTCAACCAGCCGCGCAAGACGAAGGCCAAGACCCTCGTCGCAAAGGCCGTCGCCGTCGCGGCGAGCGGTGAGGCGACCGAGGCTCAGGCGGCGGTCGTGGCCGCCGTGTCGGCGCTCGACCGGGCCGCCAAGGCCGGGGTGATCCATGCCAATGCCGCGAACCGCCGCAAGAGCCGGCTCATGCGCAAGGTGGACGCCTCACTGGCTGGCCAGGCGGTCGTGACCGCCGCGAAGGTCGTGCGCACGACCGGCAAGGCCGCCGCGGTCAAGGAGGCCAAGGCGCGCATCGCCGCTTCGAAGGCGACCAAGGCCAAGGGCGAGCAGACCGCCGCCGGCAAGGCCCGCGCCGCGCTGCACAAGTCGACTCGCGCCGAGGGTGCCGCGAAGGCCGAGGCCGCCCCGGCCGTCAAACCCGCCGAAAGGGCACCGGCGAAGGCGACCGCAGCGAAGGCGACCGCGGCGAAGGCCACCAAGGCCGCCACGCCCAGGGTGAAGGCCGCGGCCGAGAAGCCGATCNCGAAGAAGGCGCCCGCGAAGGCGACGACGGCGAAGGCCGCCGCCCCCAAGGCGGCCGCCGCGAAGAAGGCCCCCGCCAAGAAGAGCTGACGCCCCGCACGGTCGCGCTCAGGCGACCGACGCCGGGTCCCTCGCCGCTCCCTCCCCGACGCGCGGGCCGGCCGCGCCGTACAGCAGTCCACCGGCGATCGCCCCACCGATGACCACGGCCACGATCGTCAGCGCCCCGTTGAGCTGCTCCTGGAGCACGAGCCGTTCGAACGCGGCCGCGTCGACCACGCCGGCGCGTTCCAGCTCCGGGCCCTTTCCGGCCCCCAGGTAACGCAGGTACGAGCACTCCGGGCCGGTGCGACACACGAGTGGGCCGCCCTGCGGACCGTCGCGGTAACCGGAATCGGCGTAGACGAAGATCAGGCGAACGCCGCCGTAGAGGATGGCCAGCGAGAGGGCGGTGACGAGGCCCGCCCAGGCCGCATTGGCCAGGACGCGGCCCCACGGCCGGCGCCGTGCCGAGCGGGCGTTGGCGTAGTAGCCGATGAGCAGGCCGGCCACCGGCGCGATGAGGAAGACGAGCGACTGGACGGCGACGATCAACTCCAGGCCGATGGCCATGACCACGGCCATGCCCAGGCCGACCCAGCCGGCGAAGATCGCTCCGCGATCGAAGACGCGCGTCACCCTTGGGACCGCGCCAGGGCGGCCGCGCCCGGGTAGCGNGCGGCGACGCCGAGCTCCTCCTCGATGCGCAGCAGCCGGTTGTACTTCGCCACCCGCTCGGAGCGCGACGGCGCCCCGGTCTTGATCTGACCGGTGCCCGCAGCGACTGCCAGGTCGGCGATGGTCGTGTCCTCCGTCTCACCCGAGCGGTGGCTGACGACCGCGCCCCAGCCCGCCTCGCGGGCCATCTCGATCGCCGCCAGCGTCTCGGAGAGCGTGCCGATCTGGTTGAGCTTGATGAGGATGGCGTTGGCGGNGCCCTCCTCGATGCCCCGCGCCAGGCGCTCCGGGTTGGTCACGAAGAGATCGTCCCCGACGAGCTGGCAGCGCCCGCCGAGGCGCTCGGTCAGCATCCGCCAACCGAGCCAGTCGTCCTCGGCGAGGCCGTCTTCGAGCGAGACGATCGGGTAGCGGGCGACCCAGTCGACCCAGAAGTCGACCAGCTCGGCTGTGCGCAGGCTACGCCCCTCCTTCGCCAGGCGGTAGGTCAGCTCGCCCTCGGCGGTGACCGCGGCGTCGTGGTCGAGCAGCTCCGTGACGGCGGGATCGAGGGCGATAGCGACGTCCTCGCCGGGACGGTAGCCGGCGCGCTCCACGGCGCGCAGGACGATCTCCACGGCCGCCTCGTTCGACGGCAGGGACGGCGCGAAGCCGCCCTCGTCGCCCTGGCCGACGGCCTGGCCGCCCTCGTGCAGGACGGCCCGCAGGGCGTGGAAGATCTCCGACCCCGCACGCAGCGCCTCGGAGAAGGTCGGCGTCCCGACGGGCATGACCATGAACTCCTGGAAGTCGGTCGAGTCGGCCGCGTGCCTGCCGCCATTCAATATGTTGAACATCGGCACGGGCAGCGTGTGGGCCCGCGCCCCGCCGAGGTAGCGGTAGAGCGGCAGGCCGTGCGCCTCGGCCGCCGCGTGGGCGCAGGCGAGCGAGACGCCCAGGATCGCGTTCGCGCCCAGGTTGCCCTTGTTCGGTGTGCCGTCGAGGTCGATGAGCGTTTCGTCGATGGCCGCCTGATCGGCCGCGTCGGCACCGAGCAGCGCCGGCCCGATCGTCTCCAGCACGTTCGTGACCGCCTTCAGGACGCCCTTGCCCCCGTAGCGGTCCCTGTCCCCGTCGCGCAGCTCGACCGCCTCGTGGGCGCCGGTGGAGGCGCCGGAGGGCACGGCCGCCCGACCGGCCGCCCCGCCCGAGAGGACGACGTCGACCTCGATGGTCGGGTTGCCGCGCGAATCGAGGATCTCGCGGGCGTCGATGAACTCGATGGCGGTGGTCATGCCGGGCGGTCCATGAGGGCGGCGATGCCCGGCAGCTCGATGCCCTCGAGGAACTCGAGCGAGGCGCCACCGCCGGTNGAGATGTGCGTCATCTTCGAGCCGAGCNTCAACTGCTCGATGGCGGCCACCGAGTCGCCGCCGCCGACGACCACCGTGACGCCCTCGTCGGCGCGNCTGGCCAGGAAGCGGGCCATCACGCGGGTGCCGTCGCCGAAGGTCGGGACCTCGAAGACGCCCAGGGGTCCNTTCCAGAGNACNGTNCGGGCATCCTGGAGCGCCTCGGTGAAGGCGGCCATGCTGGCCGGGCCGGCGTCCACCACCGACCACGAGTTGGGGATCTTCGAGGCCGGCACGAGCTTGTGCTCGGCGCCGCGCGTCACCTCCTTGGCCACCACCACGTCGGTCGGCAGCAGGAAGCGCACACCCTTCTCCTCGGCCAGGGCCAGGATGCGGGCGGCGTCCTCGACCCGGTCGCGTTCGAGCAGGCTCTTGCCGACGGTGTAGCCCATAGCCACGAAGAACGTGTTGGCCATGCCGCCGCCGACCACGAAGGTGTCGACGCGGCTCATGAGGTTCTCGAGCACGCGCAGCTTGTCCGAGACCTTGGCTCCGCCGATGACCGCGGCGAACGGCTTGGCCGGCGACTCCAGGAGCTGCGAGAGCGCGGCGATCTCGCGCTCCATGAGCAGGCCGGCGTAGGCCGGCAGGAGCTTGGCGATGCCGACCGTCGAGGCGTGCGCCCGATGGGCCGTGCCGAAGGCGTCGTTGACATAGACGTCGGCGTAGCTCGCCAGGGCCTTCGCGAAGGCCGGGTCGTTGGCCTCCTCGGCGGCGTGGAAGCGCAGGTTCTCGAGCAGGATCGCCTGGCCCGGCTTGAGCCGGGCGAGCGCATCCAGGGTGCCCGCTCCGAGGGCGTCGCCGGTGACGCGGACGGGGCGCCGCAGCAGCTCGGAGAGGCGCAGGCCCACCGGGCGCAGCCGGTACGTGTCGTTGACCTTGCCGCCCGGCCGGCCGAGGTGGCTGGCCAGGATCACGATGGCGCCCCGATCGAGCAGGTAGGCGATGGTCGGGATCGAGGCGCGGATGCGCGAGTCATCGACGACCTTGCCGTCGGCGAGCGGGACGTTGAAGTCGACCCGCACGAAGACCCGCTTGCCGGCGGGATCGAAGTCGCGGACGGTGAGCTTGTCCATGGCCTTGGGCTCCCCGGCGGGTTAGAGGCGNGCGGCCACGAAGCCGACCAGGTCGGCCACGCGGCAGCTGTAGCCCCACTCGTTGTCGTACCAGGCGATGACCTTCACGAAGTCGCCGCCGAGGGACATCGTCGAGGCGGAGTCGATGATCGAGGAGCGACTGTCGCCGCGGAAGTCGCTCGAGACNAGCGGCTCGTCACTGACGCCGAGGATGCCCGCCATGGGCCCGTCCGCGGCGGCGCGGAAGGCCGCGTTGAGCTCCTCGACGGTGGCCGGACGCTCCAGCTCCGCGGTGAAGTCAACCACGCTCACGGTGGGCGTCGGGACGCGCAGGCTGAAGCCGTCGAACTTGCCCTTGAGGTCGGGGATGACGAGCGCCAGCGCCTTGGCCGCACCGGTCGTGGTGGGGATGATGTTCTGGCCGGCCGAGCGCGCCCGGCGCGGGTCCTTGTGGGCCACGTCGAGGATGCGCTGGTCGTTCGTATAGGAGTGGATCGTGTTCATCAGGCCGCGCCTGATGGTCCAGCCGTCGTGCACGACCTTCGCCGCCGGCGCCAGGCAGTTGGTGGTGCAGCTGGCGTTGCTGATGACGTGGTGGCGCTCCGGATCGTAGGCGTCCTCGTTGACGCCGAGGACGATGGTCACGTCCTCCTTCTTCGCCGGTGCGCTGATGATGACCTTCTTCGCGCCGGCGTCGCGGTGCGCCTGGGCCTTCTCCGCGTCGGTGAAGAGGCCGGTGGACTCGATCACGATGTCCACCCCCAGATCGCGCCAGGGCAGCTGCGCCGGGTCCTTGACCTGCAGCACCCTGATCTGGCGGCCATCCACGACGATCGCGTCGTCGGTGTGGGTGACGGTCCCGGGATAGGCGCCGTAGGTCGAGTCGTGCTTGAAGAGCAGGGCGTTCATCTTCGTGTCCACGAGATCGTTGACCGCGACGACCTCGACCGCGGGGGTCCGCTCGAGGAGCGCCTTGAGCGACTGCCGACCGATGCGACCGAAGCCGTTGATGCCGACACGGGTGGTCATGAAAGCTTCCCTCCTGCTGCGCCGACGGGGGCGCCGATGGTCGACGGATGGATGAGCCCGCCTTCGGCGAGCCNNAGNGCCACGAGGGGCTGCGACCCGAAGAGGCCGACGTCGTCGCCCAGGCCGGCCGCCACGATGCGCACGCGCCGGGCGGGGACGCGGAAGCCGAAGCGCTCGACCTCCCGACGGGCGGGGGCGAGCCAGCGCTCGCCCTGGTTGCGCGCCACGCTGCCCCCGACGACGATGAGCTCGGGGTCGAAGACGTCCACGAGGCCGACACAGACGGCGGCGAAGGCGCGGCGGGCGCGCTCCATGATGGCCGCGGCGTGGGGATCGCCGCGCTCCTCGGCCTCGGCCACGTGGCGCGCCTCGAGGCGCGTCGGGGCGAGGGTCCGGACCAGGGACGCGAGTCCCGGGGCCTCACCAGAGGCCGCGGCCGCGGCGGCCAGGCGCGCGATGGCGGAACCGGAGGCGATGCCCTCGAGGTGGCCCGTCGCGCCGCAGGCGCAGGGCGGGCCGTCGAGGTCGACGGGCAGGTGGCCCAGCTCCCCGGCCGTGCCGTCGGGGCCCGTGAGGAGCCGGCCGCCGCTGACGACGGCGCCGCCGATGCCCGTGGAGACGGTCAGGTAGACGACGTCGCGGGCTTCGCGCGCGGCCCCGAAGGCCATCTCGGCCAGCACGGCCACCTGGGTGTCGCGATCGAGCACGACGGGCAGGCCGAGGGCGTCCGCGACGGCCGGGGCGAGGGCCACGTCGTGGATGTCNGGGCCCATGTTGGGCGGATCGACGATCGTGCCGGTCCGGGGATCCACGGGACCCGGGGCGGCCATGCCCACCGCGACGATCGCGCCGCGGTCTGCCGGAGCGACCGCCTCGAGAGTCGCCCGCAGATGGTCGATGCAGGCATCGACGACCGCGTCCGGCCCCAGCTCGCCCGGCGTACGCCCCTCCGTGCGGGCGTGGAGGCGCCCATCCGGGGACACCAGGGCGGCGCGGATCCGACTGGCACCGAGGTCGAGGGCGAGGACGGGTCCCGGGGCAACGGGTAACGCGGGGCGCGGTCGCATCTCGACCCGCGGCATCGCCGCTCTGCCCGTCATCTCCCCCCGATTGTACCGAACGCGGCGAGCCCGGGATGCCGAGAGCCCCGGCCGTCGCCGGGGCTCTCGGAGATGATCGCGGTCGGGATCAGCCGCCGATGCGGAAGACCTTCGTGCCGCACTTCGGGCAGACGCCCGCCGTGGCCGGCTTGCCGTTCTTCATCGTGATCGACTTGGCGTCCTTGATCTCGACCTTCTCCTTGTCCTTGACGCAATAGCCCATGGTCATGGTGTCCGATCCTCCTCCCGGATCCCCGGGTACTGGTGACGGCGCCGGGCGAAAGGCCCGCCGTCCGTCGGTGGGTTCGCTCCGTCAGGACGCCAGCGGCGCCCAGAGGGATGGCCGCCAGTGCGCCGCCCCCGCGGCATGGACAGCCTCTTCCATCTCGGCCAGCAGGCACAGCGCCTCCAGCCCCGTATCGATGCAGGCGGCATCCGCCCGNTCCTTCTGCTCGCCGGTCACGAAGCGGCCCGTCGGCCGCTGCGCGTAGGCGGTGCAGACGACGCCGGCCCGACAGCCCGCAAGCCCGGCCAGCACGAGCACGGCCGAGGCCTCCATCTCGAAGTTCACGACCTTCTGGCGCCGCATCTCGGCGGCCAGGTCCGGGAACCGGATGGGCAGCTGTGCGATCGGCCGGCCCTGCGCGCCGAAGAACCCCGGCGCGGTCGCGGTGATGCCGAGATGCGCCGTGTGGCCCAGCCGGTGGGCGGCCTCCACGAGCGCGGCCACGGCCACGTAGTCGGCCACCGCGGGGTAGCCCTCGTGCACGTAGTAGCTCGTCGTCGCCTCGAGGCGCACGGCGCCCGTGGTGACGACCAGCTCGCCCAGCTCGATACCGTCCTGCAGCACGCCGCAGGAGCCGATGCGGATGAACGTCGGCCGCGTCGTGATGGCCAGGATCTCGGCCATGGCGATCTCGACATTGTCCGTGCCGATGCCGGTCGAGACGACCGAGATGCGCCGGCCGCGGTAGGTGCCGGTGACCGAGGCGAACTCGCGGTGCCGCTGCCGCNGCTCGACGCTCTCGAAGCGCGTGGCGATGCGCTCGGTGCGGTCGGGATCACCGGGGAGGAGGATGTACTCGGCCAGTTCGCCTGGTCCGAGTGCGATGTGATATTGCCGTTCGCTATCCGGTAGCGCGACGCGGTAGTCCGCGATCGGCAAGGCTGTCCCTCGGTGCTCGCTTGCCCCGTGCTGTGCGGAGCTGCGGCGAGGATAGTCTCGGCTTCACGTCAGCGTCAAGCCGTTGAGCGTGGTTCGTGCGTCGACGGCGTGAGCTCGGCGAGACGTTCCGCGACCCGCCCCGAGAACAGGCGTTCGATTCGTCGACGCCTGGCGGTCGTCACGGCGCCCGCCGTGGCGGCGATCCCACCGGCCACGGCCATCGCCGCAAGGCCGGCCATGAGCGGGCCGTCGCCCGATCCGGGGCCTCCGCCCGCACCCGGGGCAGGGGTCGCCAGGGCACTCGAGGCCGAAGGGGTCAGCGTCGACGAGACANCGGGGACCGCGGCGAGCGATGCCGCGCGCCAGACATCGGCAGGGCTGGCGACGACGACCTGCCAGCCGTCGCCCAGCGGGACGACGCGCCCCACGGCGTTCACCGCCTCACCGCGTCTGAGGTCCGCCGCGAGCGTGTCCGCTGCCTCAGGCAGCCGGACGACCGCGCNGACTGACCCGTCGTCGAGCGTGAGCATGAGGCCGTCCACGGCCACCACGAGCCCGCCGACCCGCACGACTCGGCCGGCGTTCCCGGCCAGGTCCCCGAGCTCGACATCGATGGGCAGCGTGCCAGCATCGGCCCCCGTCGCCGGGGAGCCACCTCTGCCACCGCTCACCGCCGCCCCGCTCCCGGTGCCGGGAGAGGCCTTGCCGCCAACCGCCGGGCCGACGGCAAGGTCACGCGTTCCCCGCGGCACGAGCGCGAAGCGTCGGTCGGAGGCAGTCGGATATGGGCGGCGGACGATGCCGATCACGGTCGAAGTGCGACCCTCGGCGAGGGTCGTCGCGGGGATCCCGGCCCGGGACAGCCCCACGATCGGCAGGCGTTCGCCGCCCGGCAGCTCGAGCTCGGCGCGCCAGCTCTCGCCGTAACGGTGGAGCTCGACGATCCGCCCCGATGCCACGACCAACCGCCACTCCAGCCCCTCGGCGAGCGGGGCGCGCGTCACGCGGTACGGGACCGGGTCGCCGACACGTCCGAGGAGCTCGACCGGCGCATCGGCCGCCAGCTGGGGCGCGCCGTAGTACGCGCCCACGACGCCCGTGACACGCACCTGGTCGCCCACAGCCGGCGCCGGATCGCCTTCCACGAGGCGAGCGAGGACGCCGCCACCGGCGTCGGCGATCACGACGCGACGACCGTCGGCATCGAGCAAGCCGGCCGGCACGATGACGGTGCCCGCGATCGTCACGGGCGNACCCGGGCTCGCCAGTGCGTCCCGGATGGACATGATCGCCGCGGTCCCCGGCGCGCCCGTTGGCTCCGGCGTCGGGGATGCGGTCACCGCGGCCGTTGCGGATGGACCGGCGCGCCGCACGTCGGCGGCGTCGCGGATCCACACGCGGTACCCGTCAAGGCGGTCGCGCCCGGTCGCACGCTGGCCCGCGACGCCCGTCGCCTCGAGGCTGACGCCGCGCCGGATGTCATCCGGCAGACGACCGGCCCCGGCGAGGGCGAAGGCCCTGCCGCGACCGCTCGCGTCCTCGAGCACGATGGTCGTGGTGCCGGCGCCGCTGACGTCGACGTCGATGACGGAACCGCTCACTCGGACCAGGAGCCCTTCGGTCGATTCGCCGAGCCCGGCGAGGGGCACGAGCAGTGGGGCGGGCAGCGCCGCCGGGCCGAGACGATCCAGCGGGTCGGTGTCGTCGAGGCGGATCTCGAGCGCACCGTAGCGCGCACCGATGCGGCCCTCCACGACGATCGTCTCGCCCCGCGTCAGGGCAAGCCCCCGCCGACCCCCATCGAGGCGGACGAAGATGCCGCCGCCGGCGTCCTGGATCGCCAGCGTCCGGTCGTCCACGACGCGACCCGGTTCCACGGTCACGACGCCCCGCACGCGGACGTGCGTGTCCGTCGGCAGGCTCCTCGCGGCGGCGATGGAGATCTCGGCCGAGGCTGTGGGCGTCGGTGTCGCGGTCGGGCTCGGGGTCGGGGTCGGGGTGATCGTCGGCTCGGGCGTGCCGGTCGGAGCCGGCGAGGGGGTGGCGGTCGGTTCGACCGTCGGGGTCGGGGTCGGATCGGGCCGCCGGACGAGGTCCGACGGGTCGCGCAGGACCAGTCGATACCCGTCCGAGCCCGTGCCCGAGGCGTCGCGCTGGCCCAGGACGCCGATCAGGGTCACGGTGGCGCCACGCGGCAGGTCCGCGGGAACGATCCCACTGGCCACGCCCGCGATCACACGAAGAGCGCCGCTTCCGTCGTCGACGTCCACCGCGAAACCGTCGGTGAGCGTGTCGGGACCGCCGACGATGACCCCGGCGACCCCCACCAGGCGGCTCTCGAGGGGCTCACCGGCGCCGCCCGTGGACATGTCGAGCGGCAACACGGGTGACCCGGCACCGGCATCGGCGATCGCCGCCGCGTCGGCCAGGCGGAGCGTGCGCTGGCCGTAGCGATCATCCGTCGTGCCGGTGACGACGACGGCCTGGCCCACCGGCAGCGCCGGCCAGTCGGCGGTCGAGAGGTACAGCGCGATGCCTGCCGTCGCGTCCTGCACGAACGCGCCGCGACCTGCTTCGAGGGCACCGAGCGGCGTGGTCAGGGTGCCCGACACGGTCACGACCGTGCCATCCGGAGCAAGGCGCGCGTCGGCGATGGACACGACCGGGTCCGGCGCCGGGGTCGGGTCTGGCGTGGGCGCGGTGGTCGGCTCCGGCGTCGGCTCTGGCGTCGGCGCGAAGGTCGGCTCTGGCGTGGGCCGGATGGTNGGCTCGGGGCTCGGTGACGAGGTGGGATTCGCGGTGGGGTCGGGAGTCGGGCTCGGGGTCGGCTCCGCTGTCGGCTCCGGCCCCACGGTCGGGGTCATCGTCGGCTCGGGCGTGGGGCTCGGCACGGGTACCGGGCCGGCGGCCAGCCCCTGAGGGCTCGGGGCCGCTTCCAGGTGCGTGTCGGTGCGGTTGTCGTTCGTGTCGCTCGCGTTCCCGAGCAGACCACCGGGCAGCCGCTCGACACTCGAACCGGCCGGCGGTGGGAGGGCCGCCGTGCCCTCCACGAATGCGTTCGTCGCATCGCCCCAGCCGAGCGCGTCGATCGGCGCACCGCCCACGGCCCGCAGGACGATCGTCCCTCCCGTCGCGCTCAGGCCGCCGCTGTAGGTCGCGTCCGCGCCGGAGGCGAACGTGCCCGAGACGTTGGCNAGCAGCGCGTGGCGGCCCGGCTCGACGGGCGTGGATGCCGCCCAGGTCGCCTTGCGCGTGATGGTCCCACCNGTCGAGGTGACGTAGACCACCTCGAGACCGGCCAGATCGGCCGTCGTCGGGCCNGCGTTGTAGAGCTCGACGAACTCGTCCGACGCGCTCCCGCCACCGGTCATCACCTCGCCGACCAAGAGGCCCGTGGAGGGCGGCCAGGCGACGGCCGCGGCTGCCGTGACCCCGGCTGGTGCCTCGACTCCCGGCGAGGCGGCCGCACCTCCGACCACGAGGACGAGGGCGATGAGCGCCGGCACGAGGGCCGGAAGGGCGACGCGGACGCGGCGCGACATGGTTGACCTCCGGGCGGGTGACCGGCGGCATGGCGTCCCGTCGTTCTACTCCGAGGCGCTCACCGGCGGCTCCACCGCGGCTTCACACAGCCTTCGNCGGACGCCGTCCGGCGGCCGCTGGGGTACCATGCCCCCGCTCCGTCACCGCCCGACAACGACAAGGAGATCCCTCCTTTGCCCCGCTCCAAGAGCACCGCTCGCGCCGAGGCGCGCCGCCACCACCGCGCCGCCCAGTCGATCCAGCCGAATGTGCTGAGCGGGGACGTCGTGACGCCGACCGCGTCGTCGAGCGCCGCGATGTCCGCTGCCGCGTCCGCCGAGCCGGCCCGCCGTGGCATCCTCGGCTTCCGCATGCCGGACGTCCGTGCCGACCTGCGGGCCCTCCCGGCCGAGTTGCGGGCGAATCGCTGGCTGTGGCTCGCCTTCGCGCTGATGCTGTCCGCGCCGCTGGCGTACGCCGTCGCGACCTACATGAGCGCGGACGCCGCCGGCGCCCTGCGCTTCTACTACGGGCTGATGGTCACGCCGCCGGCGATCCCGGTGCTCGTGGGCGGGTTCGTGGCCCATCGCGGGACGTACCTCGTCGGGCTGCTGCTGGGCGTCGTCAACGCCGCGATCGTCGTGAGCATCGGCACCTCCTCGCTCCAGCCGGGCACGGTCGAGACGGGGGACCTCCTGTCGGTGTCGGTCACGTACTTCGTGTACGCGTCGGCGATGGGCGCGCTCTTCGGCGGCCTCGCCGGCTGGTACCGCAAGTTCCTCGGCGAGAACAGCCGCCGACAGCGGGCCGCCCGCGATGCCCGGGCCCAGGAGCAGCGCCGCAAGGCGAAGCAGGAGGCCCGCCCGGGCCGGACCGGCCGCTGACTCCGCGGCTGACCTTCGCGGGACCCGGCGCTCGGATGGCATCAGGCCAGCCGCCGCATCGCGGCGTGGCCGAGCTGTCGCACACCCTCCGGCCGTGACGGCCCGCCCACGCCGCGCGCCAGCTCGGGCAGCGGCAGGATCCGCCGCGCCACGAGGTTGACCACGTTCGTCTCGCGCTGGAGCGTGCCCTCGATGTAGAGCAGCGCGTGGCGCCGCACGACNCCGCGCAGCCGCGCCCAGGCNTCCGGCCAGAGCGTGACGTTGACCATGCCCGTCTCGTCCTCCACGGCCAGGAACACGGTGCCCTTCGCGGTCATGGGGTGCTGGCGCGTGACGACAAGCCCGCCGATGGCCACCCTGCCCGGCGGATGCTCGGCGAGCCGGGCCGCGCTGACCGCGCCCAGGCGGTCGAGCGCCGGGCGGAAGAGCTCGATGACCTGGCGCCGGGCGTCGAGCGAGAGGATCGCGTAGCTGTCGCCGAGGCGCTCCAGTTCCGAGGGCGGCGGGAGATCCGGCGCCGCGGTGGCCGGCAGGCGGAGGTCGAGGGGTCGGGAGGCGGCGGGCCCGGCGATCGGGCGCCCCTTCGNCGCCCCGGCGACCTCGCGCAGCTGCCAGAGCAGCTCGCGCCGCGGGCGGCCGAGCGAGTCGAGCGCGCCGGCCCGGATGAGCCGCTCCAGCAGCTCCTCGGAGAGCCCGGTGCGGGCGACGACGTCGGCCAGCGAGCGGTACCGGCCACGCTCGCGTTCCGCCTCCAGCCGCTCCCCGAGCTCCTCGCCGATGCCNTTGACGAGGTGCAGTCCGAGGCGGANGCCATAGCCCACAGCGTTCTCCGCCGCCAGCCGGCGCCGCGCCTCCCCCTCCAGCACGACGCAGGCCGGGCTCCGGACGGGCTCCGGCCGGCGCGCGATCCCGGCACCGGCGGGGAGTGGCTCGCCGGACATGCCGGCCCACTCGGTCGTGGTGCGGTAGCGGCTGCGGTCGAGGTCCACGGGCAGGACCGCCACGCCATGGCGCTTCGCGTCGTTGATCAGCACCTCCACCGGGTAGAAGCCCATCGGCTGGGCGTTGATGAGCCCGACCGTGAACTGCGCCGGGTAGGCCAGCTTCAGGAAGGCCGACTCGTAGGCCGTGCGCGCGAAGGCCGCCGCATGGCTCTTGTTGAAGCCGAAGCTGGCGAAGCCGGCCACCTGGCGGTAGAGCTCCTCCGCCTCGGCCTCGGTCAGGCCGCTCGTGGCGACGCAGCCCTCGACGAAGCCGCGATGGAGCTTCTCCATCTCCCGGCTGGAGCGCCAGGTGCCCATCGCCCGGCGGAAGCCGTCCGAGGCGGCGGCGCTGAAGCCGGCCACCTCGATGGCGATCTTCATGACCTGCTCCTGGTAGAGGATCACCCCCAGCGTCTCGGCCAGGACCGGCTCGAGGCTGGGATGGAGGTAGGCCACCGGCTCGAGCCCCTGGCGGCGGCGCAGGTAGGGGTGGACGGCGTTGCCCTGGATGGGGCCGGGACGGATGATCGCCACCTCCACCACGAGGTCGTCGAGCGTCTCCGGCCGCGAGCGCGGCAGCGTCTGCATCTGCGCCCGCGACTCGATCTGGAAGACGCCCACCGTGTCGGCCGCCCCGATCATGGCGAAGACCTCGGGCAGGTCCTCGGGCAGGCGGTCGAGGTCGACGTGGACGCCGCAATCGGCCTGGATGTCCCGGAGGGCGTCGTCGATGGCCGACAGCATGCGCAGCCCGAGCAGGTCGAGCTTGATGAGCTTCATCGACTCGATGTCGCGCTTGTCGTACTGGACGACGACCCGGCCGGGCATCGAGGCCCGCTCCAGCGGCGCGATGTCCACCAGCGGCGCCCGCGTCACGAGCATGCCCCCGACGTGGATGCCGAGGTGGCGCGGGAAGCCGTCGATGCGGGCGCACAGCTCCAGCCAGCGCTCCCAGGGCGAGAGGCCGANGGTGCTGCCACCTCGTGGCTGTGGCGGCGATGGCGGCTCCGGCGGATCCCAGTGGCTCGGCCGCCCTAGCCGGTCGGTGCGCCGCTCCGGGGGCCGCAGCACGCCCGTCTCGGGATCGATGGCCCGTCCACCGATCGTGCCCGGCGGGGCGTCGGCCGCGTGGCCAGGGCCGGCGACGCGGCCAGGGCCGGCGACGAGCTTGTCGGCCTCGATGTCAGTACTACTGTCACCAGACAGCATCTCGGCGTCCAACGACCCGCCGATCGACTCGTCTCGCCCGCCAGGATGCTCCCCGGCAGCCGATCCACGCTCGCCGACCCCCTGCCCCGGCTCGATTGAGCCTCCACCGAGGGCCCGTTCCGGCCGCGCGCGCCCGACTTGTGTGCCTCGTGACAGTACAACTGACATCCCGGCGGGCAGCGACGGTGAACCGGGCTCGGACATCCCGACGGACAGCGGAGCCACCGGCCCGCCGCCCCGCAGCCAGCGCACGCTGGCGGGGGTGTCGCCGGGGCCGCCCTCGTCGTCGGAGGGACCGGGGCGCAGCGACATCCGCGGCGCCAGGCGGTCGGGCAGGGCGCGCGGCAGGACCGCGGCCACCGGCGCCGGCGCCGGGGCGCGGAAGAACTCGGCGAAGCCGCCGTCCGCCTCCAGGTCCCGCCGCACCANGCCCGAGTCGTACGTTTCGAGCGCCTTGGCCACGCGGTCCACGAGCGGGCGCGGGAAGCCCAGCGCGTANCCCACCTCGCGCACGGCCGACCGCGCCCGGTAGGTGACNACGTTGCAGACCATGCCCGTGTGGGCCTCGCCATAGCGCTGGTAGACGTACTGGATCACCTCCTCGCGGCGCGACGAGGCGAAGTCGATGTCCACGTCCGGGTAGGCCGTCCGNCCCTCGTTGATGAAGCGCTCGAAGAGGAGGCGGTGGCGGATGGGGTCGACGCGGGTGATGCCGAGCACGTAGGCGAGGATCGAGTCGCCCGCGCTGCCGCGCCCCTGGGCAGGGATGCCCCGCTCGCGGGCGAAGCGCATGAGGTCCCAGCAGATGAGGAAGAACTCGGCCAGGCCGGTGCGCTCGATGACGTCGAGCTCGTGGGCGAGCTGCTTGACGACGGCGGGCGTCATGGGCTGATAGCGCTTCCGCGCTCCCTCGTGGCAGAGCCGCTCGAGGACGCTGAAGGGCGTCTCCCCCCTGGGCACGGGGAAGCCGGGGAAGCGGTAGCGCTCGAAGCCGAGGTCGATGCCGCAGCGGGCGCCGAGCTCTCCGGCCGTCCGCAGCCCCTCCGACCAGGCCCGACACACGACCGGCGCGGCACCCGGCTCCCCCGGCGGCAGCGCGGCCAGCTGCGCCGCGGACTTCAGGTGGAACTCCCCGTTGGGACGGCGCAGATGGCCGCTCTCCTCGAGCGTCAGGCCGTGGCGGATGGCGACCAGGACGTCCTGCAGCTCGCGGTCCTCCGGGCGCGCGTAGTGGGCGTCGTTGGTGACCACGACCGGCAGCCCCAGCTCGGCGGCCAGGGCGGCCGTCTGCCCGGCGAGGAAGTCGTCGTCGGGCAGGAGATGGTGCTGGAGCTCGAGGAAGAAGCCGCCGCCGATCCCCTCCACTGTCGCATAGAGCGCCGCGTACCGGCGGGCCACCGCTGCAGCTCCCGTCCGATCGCCGGCCAGCAGCCGCCGGGCGATCTCGCCGTGGCGGCAGCCGGAGAGCGCCACGAGCCCCTCTGCGTGGCGCTCCAGGAGCGCCTGCGTGAAGCGTGGCACGCCCTTCGTGCCCGCCAGGTGCGCCGCGCTGATCATCCGGCACAGGCTGCGGTAGCCGGTCAGGTCGCGGGCCAGCAGGATGAGGTGCGGCCCCCGCTCGCGGTCGCGCACCCGCCGCAACTCTTCCCGTCTCGGGTCCCGATGCCCCGGCGGCCGCAGCCGCTCGACGGCCGGGCGCACCGGCCGCCCCTCGACGGGCAGGGCCGGCCCGGGCGCGGCCACCGTGCGCCGTGCCCTCCGTCGCGGCACGACGACGCCCGAGGGATCCGCCGCCGCGGCGTCGAGCAGCTCGACCTCCAGTCCG
>C687J29039_10000516_pt1 | contig 15862 bp, 15 predicted proteins | sample RifCSP16_2_FD_29039 | JGI IMG/M metagenome (IMG submission 29039)
GTGCCTCCACCCTTGGCGTTCTCTGCGCCAAAGGCAATCCACTCTGCATCCGGGGTGGAGTTCTTGGCCCAGCTCATGTCGCCGTTCATGTCCACAAAGTAACCATCGACCGAAACTGAATTGAAAACGACCAATCTCTGCATGTCCCTACTCCTTTACCGTCCCGGTAACGGGCGCTCGTCTTCCATCAATTCAACCGCTAGAATGCCGCGCGGCCGCGCTCAAGTGTCCGTGGTGTCGGGCGGCCCGGGCAGATTGNCNTAGTGACTCTTGATCGCCGGCGACATGTCTGCCGGCTCCTGGGATTGCAGGTAACGCAGCGAGCCCGGCGTCGTGAGCAGCTCGCCGGTCTCCAGCAGGGTCTTCAAGCCGGACAGGACCATCGGCCAGCCGCCGAAGAGCTCGGCGTTGGCCCCCTCCCGCAGCTGGTCGTGGGTCACGGTGAGGCGGCATGAATCTCCGACCGGCTCGATCTCCCATATGACCCTCGAGGTACCCTCACTCTTCACGTCGTCGCTCCAAACGGCTCGGTAGCTCTGGACGAGCCGGCGCGGCGGATCGACCTCCAGGTTCTCGCCCTCGGCGATCGCCATGGCCGGGCTGATCGTCTCGTCGCCGGCTCTGGCCTGGTAGGGGGATCCGGCCTTCCAGTCCGAGTGCACGCCGACCCCGAAGTTGTATTTCCGCCGCATCTCGGGGTCGGTGATCGCCTGCCACAGGCGCTCCGGGGTCGTCTTGATGTAGATCTCGAATACCTTCTCCATGGTTTCCTCCAGTTCCTTCTTGAGCCCGGTGAGGGTCGCCGCCCAGGGCTCGGTGTACTTGTCGATCCATCGGTCGTGGATCAGCCGAATCGGCACCGGGTTCAGGAAGTGCAGCTTCTCGCGACCGCGCCGTTGGGTGGTCACCAGTCCCGCCTCCTCGAGCACTCGCAGGTGCTTCATGACGCCGAAGCGGGTCATGCTCGAACGCCGCACGAGGTCGCTGAGCGTCTGCCCGTCTTTCTTGAAGAGCTGGTCGAGCAGGCCCCGGCGGGTGGGATCGGCAAGCGCCTTGAACACCGCATCCATGCCCGACATTATAGGTGACCATTTGGTCACCTGTCAAGTGACGTTCTCTGGGCGGGGCACAAGGCGCCCGATCGCCCTCGACCAACCTGTGATTGCCCAGCGGGCACCCGCCGTCAGGGCGAATACGGGCCGAGGGATCGTTGTATGATCAAGTTGCCCGCCGACGAACGCGCCCGGTTATCGCTCGTTCATCGTCATCGAACCCGGAGGGATCGACCATGCACGGGTGGAGGAAGCTTGTCGTGGGGGTGGCTGCCATTCTGTTCGTTGGGTTCTGCCTGATCCCGCTCATCATCAATCTTAGGCAGGGAGACGAGGAACGGTCGAGCCCTCGTCCCACATCTACTCCGCGAGCCTCTGGTGGGATGGGGACCGATGTCGAAGGAGAGACCTGGCGGATCGTTGTTAACCATGCCTATGGCGTCCAACGACCCGCCCCTTCTGCCAGCGCGGCGAGCCGGGGCACGGACTCCCCGGAGGCGACATCGTTCCTGATCTATCTCGATGTCGGATTGGCCAATCGAACGGACACCGGCGCGACGGTTAAATGGGATCAATTCGTCTTGCGCGACGCCGACGGCGGGACGTACCTCCCTGAATCTCGATACCTGGGGAAGTTTCCGTTCGCCGGCGTCATCTATCAGGGAACCCCGCGTGAGGGCCGGCTGACGTATGTAGTGCTAGTGGATCCGGGGGCACTCGATCAACTCACGTTGATCCTCCGGGAGCCGCGGGGCCTCGACCGCACGGAGGTCGCCCTTGATGACTTCTACCTGGCCGAGAAGGTCTCGTTGACCGAGGCCGTGACGGGCGGGATGATCGAGGTGGCCGTCACAGGCCAGAGCCTGGAGACGATTGGGCTGGAGATCCGCCCGCAGCTCGAGCTCAGCCTCGAAGTGGACATCGAAGTCGGAACCTTGTTCAAGCCCCAGGTCGAAGGTCTCCAGGACATGGTGGTTCGCACCGGACAGACCGTCGTGGTCGAGCCGAACCTGTCCCTCGAGCTGGAGCTAGAAGTCGCCTGCGCCGACATGCACCTCACCGGCCCGGCCGGGGGCGAAGGGTACACGATCGGTGAAGAGCCGCCTCCCGATGATCTCCTCCGGCTGCTGCAAGCGCCGGAGTTTCAAAAGGCGGAGTTCCGGTTGCAGCAGTTTTCCATTTGGACGATTACGGACAACCCGGGACGCGCCGATTACGTCGGCCTAGGCGGGACGGGGATCGGAACCCCTCCGTCGGAGCTCGAATTCGATCAGATCCGAAACCTCTTCGAATCGGCCGGGATCGACCTGACTGGCTACTCCGCGCTGGGGTGAGCTCCGATCTGGAGCTCTTCGTCTATGTCATTCCGAGCCGGCAAAGCCGGCGGGGAATCCCCATTGCGGCGCTAACGCCGCGCCTCACCCGGACTCTGGGGGGCTCAATCGCGCGCGACTGGTGAAATGGGACGCGCATCGGGGACTCCTCGCACGCCTCATCCGGGCTCAGGGTTGCCCGCGCCCCAGATTCTCACTCTTGACAATAAGGCGTAAACGCCGTATATTAGCTTCGTAAATATACGCCGTGTATACACGAGAAGTCCATGCCCCGCCATACGCCCACCCCACATCAGGCCTCTATGCAAGCGGCGATCAAGGAGACCGCCTGGCGGCAGATCGCCGAGTTCGGTGCTCCTGCCCTGTCGCTCCGCACTATCGCCCGGGAAATGGGCATCACCGCCCCGGCGATCTACAACTACTTCCCACGCCGGGACGACCTCGTCACGGCCCTGATCATCGACGCCTTTACCTCCCTCGGAGATTCTCAGCTGGCCGCCCGCGACGCTGTCCCGGAAGATGACCTCCTCGGGCGTCTGTTGGCGACCGGCCTGGCTTACCGCCAATGGGCGGTCACCTATCCCCAGCGTTATCACCTTATCTTCGGCACCCCGCTCCCCGGCTATGAAACCCCTGAAGAGCAGGTTCACCCCTCAGGTGCGCGCTCCCTGAGCGCCCTGATAAGCGTGATCGAAGGGTTACGGCTGTCAGGGCAGCTCCGGGTCGCCGACCTCCCGCCAGTGAAGGCCGAATACAGGTCGAGCTTCGAGGAGTGGCCAACNGACGGCAGTCAAGCGAGCCCCGTGTCGCTTTCGGTGGCTGTTCTGATCTGGGCCCGTGTGCACGGCCTGGTGTCGCTCGAGATCAGCGGCAAGATCCCGCCCTTCGGGCCCGATGGGGACGCGCTCTACCGATTCGAGATGGAATTGATCCAGCAGCAATTCATCGAGGACCAACCATGAAGACCCTCATTTTCGACGGTTCACCTGCCGGCGACCTGCAGGCCACAAGAATCAGGACAGCCCTGTTGGCTCGCCTCCCGGATGCCGAAACGGTCATCCTGCGTGAGCAGAGAATCGGCAACTGCGCCGGCGATTTCCTCTGCTGGGTGCGCAGCCCAGGTGTGTGCAACACAGATGATGATAACCCTCTACTCGCAGCCCGGGTTATGCAGAGCGACCTGCTCGTCTACCTGACCCCGGTGCGGTTTGGCGGTTACAGCTCCTGCCTCAAGCGCATCGTCGACCACCAGATCCAGAACGTCTTGCCGTTCTTCACCACGATCCATGGCGAGATCCACCACAAACCGCGCTACCACCGATACCCCGATCTCCTGGCCCTGGGATGGATGCCGGACCCGGACGCCCAGAGCNAGGCGATCTTCCGACACCTCGTCTGGCGCAACGCCATCAACATGCACGCGCGAAGTTCCGGTTGCGGCGTGTTGGTCGGCACCCCAGATGAGGCAGACCTGGCGGCGCAGATCGGCCTCGGGCTCGAAGCGCTGGAACGCTTTTCGNACTTGCNNGCGCCNTCCCTGCCGCGCATGGCCGAGGCCCCCGCGGCTGGCATCCCACCTCGCCGCGCGCTACTCCTGGTGGGCAGCCCGCGCACAAAGGCGAGCACCTCGGCTTCGCTCGGCGGCTTCTTGTTCGAGCATCTGGCTCTCAGGGGCGTCCAAACCGAGACCCTGCAAGTCTATCCAGCCTTCAGCTCCCCGGAAAGGACAGCCCGGTCCCTCGAAAAGTCGGATGCCGCCGACCTGGTGGTGTTGGCCTTTCCGCTCTACGTGGACAGCCTTCCTGCCCCGCTCATCGCCGCCCTCGAAAAGATCGCCGAGTATCGCGCCGGGAGATCTTCAGAACAGCGCTTCGCCGCCATTGCTAATTGCGGCTTCCCGGAAGCCTCGCACAATGCGCCAGCCCTGGCGATCTGTTCCGAGTTCGCCCGGCAGAGCGGTTTCACCTGGGCCGGGGGCCTGGCGTTGGGTGGCGGTCAAGGCATCGTTCACGGCATGCCGCTCGATGCGTTGGATGGGCGTGCCCTCCCGATCAAGAAATCCCTTAAAATGGCGGCTGCGNCCCTCGCCAACGGAGAATCTATCCCAGGTGCGGCGGGCGACCTTCTCGCCCGACCGGCCGTCCCCAGCTGGCTCTACCTCCTTTTCGGTGCTTACGGCTGGAGGCAGCAGGCCAAACGATACGGCGTGCAGCGCCAGATCAAGAACCGACCCTACGAACCAGTGCGCGCAGGAAGGTAGAGACAGGGATGCCAGAACTGCATGTCGTCTTCGGCGCCGGCCCGCTCGGCAAATGGACTGCCCGGGCGCTGGTCAACATGGGCAAGTCGGTCCGCATGGTCAATCGTTCCGGCAAGGCCAGCGGCCTGCCCGCCTCGGTGGAAGTCGTCGCTAGCGACGCCTATGACCTTCACAGGAATATCGAGCTCACTCGAGGCGCCGAGGTCATCTACCAGTGTGCCCGGCCTCGCTACTCCGAGTGGGTCGAGAAGTTCCCTCCTTTGCAGACGGCCATCCTGGAAGCCGCCGCCGCCAACAGCGCCAAGCTGATCGTGGGAGACAATCTGTATATGTACGGGCGGCCAAGCGGCATTCTGCGCGAGGACTCCCCCCTTGCCCCCAATTCCACAAAGGGCAGGCTCCGCGCCGAAATGGCGCAGGCTGTGCTTGAGGCCCACGCCTCCGGCAAGGTGCGCGCCGCCATCGGACGCGCTTCCGACTTCTTCGGACCCGACGATCGCGGCCTGACCCGCTACGCCATCCTGCCCGCCACCCAGGGCAGGCCGGTCAACCTGTTGGGCCAAACCGATCTGCCTCACACCTACACCTACGTGGCCGATTTCGGCAGGCTGCTGGCTGAGCTGGGTACGCGCGAAGAGGCTCTGGGTCAGGTGTGGTTTGCCCCGAGCAACGCGCCCGTCACTCAAGCCGAGTTTGTCGACTTGCTGGAAGCGGAACTTGGGCGGTCCGTCAGAAAGAGGGTCGCCGGGGCGATGATTCTGCGCATGGCAGGCCTGTTTAACCGCGATTTGGCCGCATCGGTCGAGATGCTTTTCTTGTGGACGAATCCCTATGTAGTGGATACAGGCAAGGCCGAGAGGGCCTTCGCCTGGAAGGCGACCCCGCTTCGTGAGTCGCTTCGCCAGACCCTGGCGTGGTGCCGTGCGGTTGTCGACGGCCAACTTTGAGGAGAGGGCAAATCCGATGACAAGGATCTTCAAAGGGCGCCACACCGCAAAGACCCGCGAGCCATTCGTCGTCTTCCTGATCGGCGTCCGCATCAACAAGTGGTGACGTGTCGACAAGTGGTTCGCTGTCGCCGGCGTCATGGCAGGCTGGATGGCTGAGATCGTGCAGCTCCAAGCTCCGCGACCCAAGCAGGCCGCGAACCAGGTTGCTCCGCTGGTCGCCATTACCAAGGCCGAGCGCGTGCAATTGAAGGACTTCAACAAGGAACCGGCACGGCTGCCCTGACGGCGGGCAACCTCATGCACTTCATCCGGAGGCGCCCGGGGCCGCAATCTTCTCCTGCAACGGGACGGAGCGATGGCGCACGCAGCCCTCGTCTCCATGGTTTCAAGGTCGCCCAGGACGCTCGGCTTCCTCATGATTCTGGCGCCAGCAGAACGACGGTGCTCTATCCTGCCGCCAAGGTCGACCCCAGAACGTAATCCCGGAATCGTGACCCTTTCCACTTGGAGGGTTCCTCGACCGTTTCTACACTGAGTGAGGATTCTTTGGCGGGCTGCGGCTATTGAGCCGCGTCCACCCCCGGTTTCAGCAGGCGATAGAGGGGCGATCCATGGTCACGGACAAGAGCAATGGGAACGGCTACCCACCCATGATCGAGTTGAAGGACGTGAGCAAGTCCTACTGGACCGCGGCCGGCGATTTCCTGGCGCTGAAGCAGATCGACCTGGAGATCTATGCCGGAGAGTTTGTCAGCGTGATCGGCAAGTCGGGCAGCGGCAAGTCTACCTTGCTCAACATGATCACCGGCATCGACCGCCCGACGGTGGGCGAGGTCTGGGTCAACGGCACCGCCCTGCACGAGCTTGACGAGAACGAGCTGGCGGTCTGGCGCGGCGGCAACATGGGCATCATCTTCCAGTTCTTCCAGCTCCTGCCCGCGCTCAGCCTGCTGCAGAACGTGATCCTTCCGATGGACCTGGCCGGCAAATACACTCGCCGTGAGCGCCGCGAGCGGGCCGAGCATCTGCTGGACCTGGTCGGACTGGTCGAACACGGGAACAAGCTGCCCAGCATGGTTTCCGGGGGACAGCAACAACGGGCCGCCATGGCCCGGGCCATCGCCAACGATCCCACCATCGTCATCGCCGACGAGCCGACCGGCAATCTCGACTCCAGGACGGCCGAAACGGTCTTCGGCCTCTTCAATGATCTGTCCCAGCAGGGCAAGACCATCATCATCGTCACCCATGACAGCAGCCTGGCCCGGCGTGCGACTCGAACGGCGCTCATCACCGACGGGGAGATCGTCAACGAGTACGTCGCCAAGGCGTTGCCCGCGCTTAATCCCGATCAACTGCTGGCCGCAACCCACAAGGTCCAGCCGCGTCAATTCGAGCCGGGCGCCATGATCCTGGTGGAAGGAAAGAACAGCGACGCGTTCTATGTTGTCTCCAAAGGGACGGTGGAAGTCGTGCTCCCGCGGCCCAATCAGTCCTATGTCGCCGTCCTGGAACTCGGCCCGGGGAAGTACTTTGGTGAGATGGAGTTCTTCCACGAGCGCCGAAACAGGGCCTCCATTCGGGCCTCCCGGGGCGGTCCGGTTGAAGTGTTGACCATGGACTACGAGACTCTGGCTGCGCTCCTGGGCGAGTCGGAAACGACGCGCGAGGCGCTGCNGCAGGCCGCCGCTCGGCATGAGCAGGAGAATGTCGAATGGCGCGATGTAAACGAGTGAGCAGCTGAATGGGCGTGCTCTGGTACAAGGTCTGGTCTGACCTCTGGAACAGCAAGACCCGCACTCTCCTGGCGGTCCTGAGCATCGCCGCCGGCGTGTTCGCCATCGGCGTGATGTTCGGCATGAGCGATCTGTTGATCACCAACCTCGATGAATCCCATCAGGAGGTGATGCCCCCGCACCTGAACGTGATCCTGGGCGAGCCGGTCGATCTCGACACCCTGCTCGAACTGCGACATGTGCCCGGCGTCGAGGATGTCGATCCCTACAACTCGCTCAGCATCCTGTACCGGCTGAAGCCGCAAAGCGAATGGCGTCAGGGTTTGGTGTTCATGCGGGACGACTTCGACGCCCAGAAATACGAACTGGTCCAGCTTCGCGCCGGGGACTGGCCGGAGAGGAATGAGCTCGGCGTGGAGCGGATGGCGGCCCAGTTTCTCGGCGTCGGGATCGGCGACGAGATCACGATCAAGACGGGTGACCGGGAGAGGACTCTCCCGATCACGGGGCTGATCCGCCATCCCTTCGTCCCGCCGCCGCAGTTCATGGATCTGGCGGTGTACTTCATGGATGAGCGCGGCCTGGAGCGCCTGGGCATCCCGCCAGGGAAATTCAGCGCCTTCTACGTGCGCGTCACCCCCTACAGTACGGACTATGTGAAAGAAGTTGCCACAGGGATCAAGAGCAGGCTGGCGGCGCAGAATATNCGCGTGGCGGCCTTTGTGTATCAGGATCCCGATAGGCATTGGGGCCGCACCTTCTTTGATGGGATCACGCTGATCCTGAGGCTGCTGGCGCTGATCTCGGTGATGGTCGGCGCCGTGCTCGTCTACAACACCCTCGCCAACCTGATCACCCAGCAGCGCAATCAGATCGGGATCCTCAAGGCGGTCGGTGGCAGGATCCGCACCATTACTCACATGTACCTGGCCAGCGCCCTGGTCTACGGCATCCTGGCACTGGCCCTGGCGTTGCCCCTGGGATCCCTCGTCGCCTTCGCCATGACCAAGGGATTCCTGAACCTGTTCAACATCGACTACAGCCAGTTCGAGGTCTCGAGCCAGGCGATCGTCCTTCAGGTGCTGTCCGCGTTGGCGGCCCCACTCCTGGCAGCTCTGCCCCCGGTGCTGCAGGGCGCCCGGCTCACCGTTCGCCAGGCGATCGCCAGCTACGGGCTGGGCGGCAACTTCGGTTCGAATCGGCTGGATCGACTGGTTGAAGGCATCGGTCAGCGCTGGCTGCCGTCGCACTATGCGACCGCCTTGGGCAATCTGTTCCGGCACAAGGGGCGACTGTTCCTGACCCAGCTGGTCCTGATCGCGGCCGGCAGCGCGTTCCTGATAGTGATGAGCCTGATGTCTTCGATCTCGTTTACCTTGGACAACATCTTTGCCCGTCAGCGCTACGACACGATGCTGCAATTTTCCCAGAACCAGCAGCGGGCGCGACTGGATACTCTCTCCCGTTCCGTGGACGGCGTGGAGCAGATCGAGCTCCGCCTGGTGCAGCCGGCCAGCATGTACCTCTCCGGGCAATTGATCAAAGAGGGCGGCATCGGAAGCAACATCATGGGGATCCCGGCCGATAGCACCTTCTTCAGGCCTCTGATGGTCAAGGGGCGCTGGATCGAGACGGGCGATGGCCGGGCGGTCGTAATCACCCGGCAGACCGCGGAGAGGGAAGGTATCCAGATCGGCGACCGGGTGACGCTCGATCTGGGCGAGCTCGGCGAGGGGGAATGGCAGGTGGTCGGAGTCTACGAGCCAGTGTTTGCCAGCGGCTTCGTCTCCGAGACGATCTATGCCCCGTCGGATTCGTTGTTCAAGGCGATCAGGAGATCCAACCTGGGATCGGTCCTCTACGTGCGCACCGCCTCGCATACGGCCGAGTACCAGGCCGCCGTGACGGACCAACTCAAGCACCTGTTCGAAAGCCACAATCTGAAGGTCGATGCGAGCCAGACCGAATCGGAGTTGCGTTCGCAGTACGCCTTCCAATTCAGCACCGTCACCTCGATGCTGATGGGCCTGTCGGTTGTCGTGGCCGTCGTCGGGGGGATCGCGCTGATGGGGGCGCTGTCGATCGCCGTGGTCGAGCGCACCAAGGAGATCGGGGTGCTGCGCGCCATCGGGGCGCGCTCGCGCACCATCTTGGGCATCTTCGTGATGGAGGGGCTCCTTCAGGGGGTCTTGAGCTGGGTTGTCTCCGTGCCGATCTCCGTGCTGGCCAGCCGACTGGTGGCGGGGTCATTGGGGGAAGCCATGTTTGGGGCGACGCTCGACTACCGCTACGGCTGGCCCGCCGTCGGGGTCTGGCTGGCCGTGATCCTGGTCATCTCGGCCTTGGCNTCGATCCTGCCGGCGCGAGGCGCAACCCGCATCAGCGTCCGGGACAGCCTGGCGTACGCCTAAGACCTCGCCTGCCCAAGCGTCCTTAGTGCATTTGAAGCATGCCTCCGCTCGGCGCGATCATGCGAAAGTGACGTGGCCGGGCCATCTGCCTGCCCTGGGAGCGAAGCGGAAGGGGTCCCGGTACTCTCCCGGGNCAGGCAGGCTCGGCCGGATCACAAAACNCCTTCTAGTCTTCAGCGGACAGCGGCGGTCCCAACAGGCTCATCCCGTACTTCTCAAACAGCGGCGCCAACCGCTTGGGGTCTGGCGGTCCGCTTCGGCTGATCGGCCCGAACTCCTCGTAAAACTTGTGCCCTCCACCCGGTGTGTAAACCACAATGATCTCACCCGGCTCATCCGTGAGATTCAGGAAGGCGTGCGGCACCTTGGACGGCAGATACGCAAAGCCGCCCGGATCGCAGTGGAAGATCGAGTCGCCGATGCGGATCTTGTATCGGCCCTTCAACACGTGGATCGTCTCCTCCTGCCGATGGTGCACGTGCAGCGGGGGTCCGCCGCGCGGCGCCACCTCGACGACGAAATAGTCGAACGCACCGCCGGTGTCGTCGCCCGTGACCTTGAAAACCAGATCGCGACCCGGCCCCGATTGAAGCCGCAATCCCTCACCTTCCGCCAAGACTACGTACTCTTTGATCATCGCTCATCTCCTTTGGTTCTTACGTTCGGTTCGACCTGATGCTCTTTCGTTCAAGCGGCGATAGCCAGTACCCCCAACGTGCTGAATGACGTCGCCAGTAACCACAGTGTAGGCCCCACGCTTCCAAGCCTTGCCGGCGCATGACCAGGCGCCAGGATGAAGATAATGAACCCGATGTCCGTTACGCTGGCCGCCGCCAGGTTGAGCCAATACCCGAGGGAGCTGTTGTGCCAGTTGTAGACGACCGCCACCACCGAGACAAAGAGGGCGAAATACGCCAGGTTCCATGCGCTCTGGAATAGCCGGCCCTGGACCATTCCCGCCGGCATGCCGGAGCCAAGTTTGTAGACCTGATAGAGCCGCCAGAAGGTGGAACAGCCCCCAGCCCACATAGAGTACTGCGCCGATCTGGTGCATGATGTCTTTGTCCCACCCTTCTTGGCCCAAATATGCTATAATGCTTATTATAAGCACACGAACTACTTTGTCAAGAGGCAAATAATAAGATGGCGAACAACAACATCATCCACCTTCCCTCGGATTTCAACACGCGATATCCAGGCGCCAGCGCCGGCGCCACCGAAACCGTGATGAATCTCGCCCGCACCGGCGACTTGCTGGTCAGGCGCATCGCCGACCTCGTTCAACCCTTCGATCTGACTCCGTCCTCGGGCTTGGTCTTGGGCATCCTGGCTGACTCCGAGTCGGAGCTGCCGCCAAACGAGATTGCGGAGCGGCTCATTCTCAGTCGGGCGTCGGTGACGAGTCTGCTCGACTCACTGGAACGGCGGGGATATGTTCGGAGACGGCCTCACCCAACCGACCGGCGGATGCTTCTCATCGAGCTCACCGANGTCGGCCGGCAGATCGCCCACGAGTTTCGGCTGGTTGTTCATCGGCATCAGAAGGAGTGGATGTCGACCCTGTCCGAGGAAGAGCAGCACCAACTGATCCACACCCTTCATCGCCTCCAGGCCGCGCTGGCTGAATCGCCGATCTAGGTCGCGCTGGCTAGAGGTCCCATGCTCGACTTGGCTACCGGATTTGTTGTGAGAGGGGCTGCCCACCAACGTGATGGAGCCTCATCCGCATCTTGCCCGCCCCCGGAGGGAACCGTAGGGGGTCCTTGGTACTCTCAAGGGCGCTCCTGGGAGCCCTCTCGCTCCGGTCCAGGGGCCCTGGGAGAGCACCACCTGTGCCTGCGGCACCCTGGCCCGACCGCCAGGGCGGGCTGGCGCAGGCAGGACACCCAGGCAGGCAGCTTGAGTCCGTTGGGCGGCGGAAGCAACTTGCGGTAAGCAACCGGTAACTCTGACTGGAAATTGCGGTTAGCTGGGCCTGCCACAATGTGGGACGAAACCACGTTGACAGTGCCTAGGAGACGTCCCATGAACGACTTGTCGAAAGGAACCCGCACGGCGCTCTGGACCGTGCTCGTGGCGGCGCAGGTGGCCTGCGTCCCGGCCCCCACGCCACGGCTCACTCCCTCCCCAAGCACTGCGCCGATCCACACCAGGCCTCCGGTCAACANTCCCACCCCTACGCCCACGCCGGCCGTTACGGCCACCCCGTCACCCCTGGTGCCGACGGCGGCCCTCTTCCCGAGCGCCACCCCGACCTCCACTCCCTTTGTTCCGGTGACCTTTAGATCCATCCAAATGATGGACCTGGAAACCGGTTGGGCTGTGGCGGATGTCGGGTCGGAGGACGAGACGCATGTCTTGCGCACCGCCGATGGCGGGGTGACCTGGCACGAAGTGAGCCCGGTCGACAATGACTTCATTGGATCATTCTTCCTGGATGCCCGGACGGCCTGGACCTGGGCCTGGGATGGCGGCCCGGCCTGGCGCACCCAGGACGGCGGNCAGAGTTGGGCGCCCGTCGGGGATTTCGGCGGGCAGCCTGACCTGGGGTTCGTCGACAGCCAGCACGGGTGGAAACTGGATGCCGAGTCCTGGGGGCTGAGCTTCGTCCAGTTCGACATCGTCTCCTTCTCCACCACGCAGGACGGCGGGATGACCTGGCAGGAGATCAATCCCCCGCCGGATAGGGGGGTTGCGTTCATGGCTTATCCGAGCGCGCAGATGGCCTGGGCTCTCCGNGCCGGCTTTGCCAAGACCATCGAGGGCGTGCCCAACCTGGGAATCCCATTCCACATTCAGACGACATTCGATGGCGGCGTCTCGTGGATCACCCGAGAGATGCCGCTTCCACCGGAGGCCTTTCGTGTGGAAAGACCCTACGAGGGGGCCTACCTGGGCGGCTCCGGCAATTGCGATTTCATATCGCCCGTGTACTCGTCAACCGCCATCTGGAAACTGGCGCTCACCTGCGAACGCCACAGCTGGATGTACACTTCCGCCAATCAAGGCAAGACTTGGATCATCAGCGATATGCCGGCGGGGCTGGGTGCAGATATCCAATTCATCAGCGCCTCAATCGGGTGGTTGCTTATCGGGGATCCATACGAAAGCCCCGAAGGCCACCTGTACCAGACGACCGATGGCGGGCAGAGCTGGANGCTGCTCAAGCGCACCGGGTGGACGGACGCCCGTTTGAGCTTCGTGGACGCACAGACGGGGTGGGCGGTGGCCTGCACCGATGGCTACTGCTATCAGCGCGAGGCCGAGCAGGCACTGATCAAGACCACCGACGGCGGCCAGACCTGGCAGATCCTTGAGTCGCAGGTCAGTCCGTGACTGCCGATCTGGCCATGTGTTCACAAAGCCGCCTCATCGTGATAATCACAATGACTTCGGAGGGACTCGGGTGAGACCGCATCCCATCGGCTTGCCACTGGCCTTGCTGGTTCTGACCGCGCTCTCAGCCTGCAATCTTTCATCGGCGCCCGTCGGAAATCCCCTCGCCACGAGCCCACCCTCGACCGCACCGGCTCACCTGCCGACGACGGTCGTTCCAACTGCCACGATCGCGACGCCGGAGACGCCCGCTCCCACGCCCGAGCCGGCCAGCCCCACACCGGTTGACCTGTCCTCGTTCCCCAGCGTGATTTGGATGGGCCGCCTCTCGCTCACCCAAGGCTGGGTCTACTCAGACGGGCGCCTGCTGTGGACAGACGACGCGGGCTCAAGCTGGTCCGACATCACCCCGGCGGGGCTCTCGAACTGCCCCGAGCCCGACATCTGTTCCATCGTCTCCCCGCCTGTGTTCCTCGACAGCTCTCACGTGCGGATTGCCGTAATCCGGGGACAGGAGTGCGCGCCCCCAACCACGCTGTCTTTCATGCACACCGAAAACGGCGGCAGGAGCTGGGGCCTGTGGCATATCGCTGATTTCGCCGACTCTCTGATCTGTCCAGGGAACGCGTGTATCAGCGGGGCCGATCTCGAGTTCCCCGATCCGCAGAACGGCTGGCTGGCGGCATACGCCCCGCTGGGCATGAGCTCCGATGTCACCTACCTGTACCGCACCATGGACGGCGGTCAGACGTGGACCGCGCTCAAGATGCCCTTGAGCGGCCAGGTCACCTTCATCGACGGCTCGACCGGCTGGGCAGTTGGCGGGGAGAGCCGCTGGACTTCCGATCAATTGCTGCGCACCCAGAACGGGGGCAGCAGTTGGCAGCCCGTGAGTCTCGACTTCCCGGAGTCGTACATAGAGACAGGCTACTACCTCCAGGAGCCCGCGTTCCTGTCGCATGAGATCGGAGTACTCCCGGTGAGATTCTACCGAGATGAAGACAACAACCAGCTCATGGGTTTCTACACCACACACAACGCCGGAGGCGCCTGGTCGCTCACCGCCACGCTTCAAGAACAAGATCTGAACACCTTCGGCCGTGGCAGCCCGATCCCCTGGTCCGCCATCGACGAATCGACCTGGTTCGTCGCCCTCAGTGACGCCACGCAGTACCTCACCCGCGACCGCGGCCAGACATGGGAGGTCTTCCCGTCCGCCGGGTTGGGCGGCGCCAAGCTGCTCGAGGTTCAGTTCGCCTCCGTCGTGGAGGGGTGGGGACTGGGCCAGATCTGCGACGAGGATTCCGGCTGCGCGCAGCCGATGTTCGCCACCCACGACGGCGGTCACACGTGGATCCCGGTCGCCCCGGCGCCATGAGCGCCAGAGGCAAAGCCCTGGAGTGTCCGGCACGTACGGCCTCGTGAAGAGCATGCCCGTTGCGCGTTGGATCCCAACACCCCCGGCTTTGCTGACGCTGGTCGCGTGCGCTCCGGTTCCCACGGCTGCGCTGACTCACGCCCCGACGATTGCGCCGACAAACACCGCGCTCCCGACGGAGGCACCGGCCCCCCAAGCGACGGCTGGCTCGGCCATCATCCAAGTATCAACTCCAGCACCCGCAGTGCCGTCCTCGGTCCCTACGCCGATCATGACCTGCGGCCCGCTGGCCCTCAGCCACATCCAGATGTTCGACACCACCACCGGTTGGGCCATGGCGGACGTCGGGTTGGTGGGCGAGACGCCTGTCTTCGATGGAGCTCGCCTTGAGAAGGCCGTCCGCGTCCTGACGATCGCGAGCGGCGCGCCCAGCCTCGCCGGTCTCATCGGAGTCCCCCTCGAAGACATGCAGCTCAGGCTGATCGGTGTCCTTGGCTATGCCGGACTGGCACCGATCGTGTTTCTGATTGTGGCAACTGTCTTCTCCCGATCCCAACCGTGCCCGTAGGGCTCTGGGTGGAGCCTCGGTTCTCTCTCGGGGGGATGAGCACTCGCCCTCGACGAACNCAAAGGCAAGGCGGAGTCGCCGTGCCGGCGACGATTATTACCAGGCCCATCAGCATCACCTCAATTCGAGTTGTCTGACTAACGGATAGTTGACAAACTAGCGTTCGTTAGGTTATCATGAGATTGGTTCGACGCGCGATGCAGCCGACTTGGTCTCATCTGATAACGGGACAGGAAACAACNTCGTGCAAAAGCGCGGAACGCAAGCTGAGAACTCGGGACCGCTCAGCCTGGAAGGGTTGAGAAGCGACCCGACCAGTCTGCTGTATTTGAACGCGGACGACCCGCTGATTCTCAAGCTGGAGATGCTGCGACTGCTAGAGGTTGGCTTCGAGCCAGTGGAGATCAGGCGCGCCTTCAACCTGGAATCGGAGGCGCACCTGCACGAAATGCTGGCCCAGGTCAGAGCTGAAGGGACCTCGACGCTGGTATCGCAGTGGGCGGGCAGCGCAGAAAAGAGGCCAACCGGATTCTGGGGCCTGGACACGATGGGCCAAATCTGCGCTGCCGCGATCGGGGTGTTTTATCAGCGCGGCTATCATGGAGCTACGCTGCGCGACATCGCCGAGGTGGTCGGCATCCGCGCGGCCAGCATTTACAACTACTTTCCCACGAAAGAAGCCCTGTTGCACCACGTGATGATGGAAACCCTGTCCAAGCTGCGCCAACAGATCGATACGACCCTCGCGGCTACCCCAGACGACCCGACTGAGCGCATTGCTGCTTTTGTCATGGAGCATATCCGCTTCCACATCGAACACGCGCAAGAGGCGGCGGT
>C687J29039_10000524_pt1 | contig 15773 bp, 13 predicted proteins | sample RifCSP16_2_FD_29039 | JGI IMG/M metagenome (IMG submission 29039)
CGCCCGTCCGGTCTGGAACGTAGCCGCCTATAATCGGCGAGTAGCTATGTCGTTCCTGTATGCCTATTGACCATCGGGGGTATTGACAAAGCATGTCCGTTGCTCAGAACACCCTCACCTCCACCATCTCCCCTTCCTGCACCCCGTTCGCATCCAGCGGCACGACCATCAACCCGTCGGCCTTCACCAGCGTGAAAATCAGGTTGCTCTTGCCTAAGACTGGCTCGGCCCATAACTCACCGCCGCGCTCCACGAGCTTCACCTGGACGTAGTCCTCGCGTCCCGGCGTCGAGGCGATGTTGCGCGCCAGCCGTGCGCGGACCGAGCGATGGATCGTGGGTTGGGCCAGCACCTGCATGTGCCACAGCGTCGGCGTGATGAACAAGTCGGCGACAACCAGCGCGCTGACCGGGTTGCCGGGCAGGCCGAACACCGGCTTGCCATCGCACACGGCCAGGATCGTCGGCTTGCCCGGTTTGATCGACACGCCGTGAACCAACACACCGGGTTTGCCGAGCCGGTCGATCACCTGAGAAGTCATGTCGCGCGTGCTCACCGACGATCCGGCCGACAGCACCAGCGCGTTGCTGCCGTCGAGCGCGGCGCGGGCGGCATGATATAGCGCGTCGAAGTCGTCGGGGACAATGCCGCACGGTATCGGTATGCCCCCTGCGCGCTGCACCAGCCCGGCGATGCTGTGCGTATTCACGTCGCGCACCTGGCCGGGCGCAGGCTCTATGTCGGCGCGGACAACCTCATCGCCGGTGGCTAGAATCGCGACGCGCGGTCGCCTGGCCACGCGCACCTGCGTGATACCGGCCGCGGCCAGGCCGCCCAGGTCCTGCGGGCGCAGGCGGTGGCCGGCCGACAGCAGAGCCTCGCCGGCTTTGACGTCTTCGCCGATTTGAATGACGTTCTCGCCGACGGCGATCGCCCGCAGCACTTCGATCTCGTTCTCGCGCGCCTTTTGCGTGCGCTCGATCATCACGACGCCGTCCGCGCCTTTGGGCAGCATGCCGCCGGTGTGAATGATGGCGGCCTGGCCTTTGCCGATCTCGAACGCCGGCGCTTTGCCCATAGGGGACTCACCGATGACAGTCAGGTAGGCGGGGAGCGATTCACTCGCGCCGAACGTGTCTGCCGCGCGCACGGCGTACCCGTCCATCGCGCTGCGCGGGAAGGCGGGCAGCGCTTCGGGCGCGACGGGCGATTCGGCGATGACGCGGTCGAGCGCTTCGTGGAGCGGAACCACGTCGGCGCCGACGCTAGACGGCAATTGGTCGAATAGCTTCTGAATGGCGGCTGACGGCGTGAGGACAGTGAACAGCTCGGGCATGGATCATCGCTGCGCGAACAGGCGCTTGAAAGCAGTCGCGTCGAGCGGCGCGATGCGCGCCGTGGCGATGTTTTCGTCGACGTGTTCTGGGCGGCTCATGCCGACGAGGGCGCTGGACACGCCGGGCGCCGAGCGCGCGAACTGGATCGCGCGCTGCGCGTCGGCCGACAGTCCCTCGAATTGCGCCTGAAGCGCGCCGGGTATTCGGCCCAGCAGGCGCGAGTGGAGCAGCGCCGCGCTGCAGATCACGGTGACGCCGAGGCGCTTGGCGGCCTCCAGCACGCTCATTTGCTCCCCACCCGCGCGCTGGTTGCGCAGCGTCAACGCCTCGAGCAGCGCCAGGTTGCACGGCAGTTGGATGAAGCGGCAGTGATGATTGATGCCGCGCACCTCGCGCGCGACGGCCAGCACGTCGTCGAGCGAGAGATACCCGCTGGCCTGGGGCGACACGCGATAGCCGTTCCACGTGGCCGTGCCGTAGAACTGGATCCAGCCCTGATCGACGCGCTCCTCTAGAAACTCGAACGCCGCGCGCAGCCGGGTCCGAAATTTGGCGCGCGGAATCTTTTCGAGCTGCGTTTCGGGATTGTGAAGGTAGTAGACGTCGACGCACTCGACGCCGAGGTTATGTCTCGACTGCTCGATCTGGTGCCACAGGAATTCGGGCGACATACAATGCCCGTCGACGAATTCTTCGGGCCGTGCGATAGCTGTGTCGATGTACTTCTCGCGGATGAAGCGCTGCGGGTCGTCCGGAGGGCTGCCGTCGTATGGGACGTATCCGCCCTTTGTGCAGATGACGACCTCGTCGCGCCGCGCCCGGCCCGACTCGAATAGCAGGCTGAGCGCTCGGCCGACGCTTTGCTCGCTGCGCTGGCAGCGATAGTTGATCGCACTATCGATCAGGTTGATGCCGCGCTCGACCGCGCGCTGCACGGCTGCCATGTAAGCGGCGTCGGTGTTATTGTCCGTGCTGCCGAGGTACGTGCCGATGCCGATGGACGACAGCCACCAGCCCTGCTGGCGCCGGAAATGGTCCGGCAGGTCAGGGAACCGGTCGCGGAAGCGCTGCGTGCCCTCCGTTGTGGCGCCGGCTTTAGGGCGGAAGTGTGTGTGCATATCGGTCAAAGGAATCTAGCCGATGACGAGTCCGGCGAACGTCGCTGCCGCCGTCGCGGCGAAGAGTCCTACGCCGCCTGCGGCCAGAACGCCATGTGCGCGCCAGCCGCGATAGCTATGCCGCAAGACGCCGGCGAACTGCCATGCGGCCAACGGCGCGACAAGCAGCGTCCAAAGCGGGATACGTGGATGGATCCAGCCTATCGCCGCCGCGATCCAGGTCGCGGCAAATGCCGCGATCAACAACACGCTGTGCAAGAGCGCGGCGCGCGCTCGACCGGTTCGCACCGCGAGCGTGCGCTTGCCCGCGCGGGCGTCGGCGTCGAGATCGGGAAGCTCGACGACGACGAGCATCGCCATCTGCATCAGCACAAGCGGCAGAGTGATGGCGACGAGGCGCACGTCGACCGGGCCGCGCTGCATGACGAGCCCGCTCAGCGGCGCCAGGAACGCAACGATCAGCGCGGTCGTCAGCTCGCCGAATCCGCTGGCGACGAGGCGGACAGGCGGAGCGGAGTAGAACCAGCCGCCCAGCAGCGCCAGCGCGCCGATCACGCTCATGGCAGGCTCGATTGTTGCGGCCGCGACGATGGCGACGATGGCGATTATCGCGCACACGCGCGCGGCGCCGAGCGCCGCGTTCGGCGGCAGCAAGCCTCCGGGAAGCACACCGCTGCCGCCTGTGAACCAGGTGCGGTTTGCGCCGATGAGCCGGTCGGCTTCGAAGTCAAAGTACTCGTTGGCGTAATGCGTCGTCAACTGCACGCTGGTGACGATCGCCTGGCCGAGCAGGTAGCGGCGCCAATCGATCGGGACGCCGGCGCTTATCGCGATCGCCGCACCCAGCGCGTACAACAGCGCCCCGCCGAGCAGGAACACGGGGCGCGTCAATAAGGCGAAAGACCACAGACGGACGAACATACGTGGCTCGTGTGCGGACTATTTTCCCAGCGCGCGCCTGATCTCATCGGCGTGCTGAGCCTCGTGCTCGCCGATGCGGAAGCACAACTGCGCGACGGTGATGAAGTCGCCGCGCGCGTGCTGGCCGGACTTGTCGAGGTCGGCCTCGCTCAGTCCGTCGATCCAGGCAGTTAACCGCTGGCGCGATTGGCTCAAGTCGCTCAATAGATCGGCGGGGGCCCGGTCTTTGCGCTTTTCGACCTGCCGCTGATTCCAGAAGTCGAGGCTGAAGCTTTCCGGGAGCCTGGCCTCGCCGGCGAGCATGCGCTGCCCGGTGGCTGTCTGGCCCGGCTCGGCGGACGCCAGGTGCGCCACGACCTGCTTGACCGTCCACGCGCCTTCGCTCGACGCGACGGGGTGCTCCCACTGCGCCTCGGATAACCCGGCGACGGCGTCAACGAGCCGGGCGCGCGTCGCTTCGAGATGCCGGCGTATCGCCTCTTTGCGCTCACTCATTCGGCTCTCCCCCATGGCGCGGCGCACGTCGCGCAGGTGCATCATGTTGTGGCGATAGATCAGCTTGAACATCTCCTCAATCGCCATCTGGCCGAAGAAGGGGTGGCGACCCGTGCGCGCGAAGTCTTCGTCGGCGATGCGGCCGACCATGTCGATCGTCTCCTGGCGGACGGCACGCAGGTCGTCGAGCAACTGTTCGTAGGTGCGGACGCGCAGGCTGCCGACTTCGCCGTTGTTGAAGGCGTTAATGTCGAAGCCTTCCGGCGCGCCCTCGCCGCCGCCGAGGATATCGCGCCCATAATACAGAAAAGCCCTTTCCGCCGACCCCAGGTGCGCGACCAGGTCCTGAAGTGTCCAGGTCATTCCGTCGGAATAGAGGGTCATCGATCGCTGAGCGGGCGACAGACTCTCGAATGTCTTGATCAGCTTGTCGCCCTCGTCGCGCAGCCGCTTTCGAATCAGGTCGCGCTCGCCCTGCGTCGTCACCCAGTTCCTCCGGCATGGTGATCGATGTTGATGTAAGCGTCGATGAACTCCATCATTTTCTCGCGATCGAAGTCGTCGAGGTACAGATAGCGCGTCCAGGCGGTGAGTGCGATCGGCTTGCCACCGCTGGCCTGTCGAATGCCCGCATAAGGAGCCAGGATGAGGTGTGTGTATTTGGGATCCGCCCGCAACTGGGTGACAAAGTCCGTCAATTGGGCTTCCAGTTCGGGACAACCCTCGTCAGGACAGTCATACTGAATGAGCACACCGCCATCCTCCAGGTTGTGGATCTGAAGCTCATCGGGAATCGGCTCGGTCGAGATGCCCCACGGCGCCAGCGTGCCCAGGTGCGGGCCGGAAGTCGGCGGCACGGTATTGTATGGCACGTGCGTCTGGTCGAGTGTGTCTACGTGCTCGTTGCCCTGAGTCAGCACGGCCGTTCCCGGCTGGCCGGTCGGACTGAGCGCCCGAAACGCGAAGTAACCGGTCACGACGACGGCAAGGGCCACTCCGCCCCAGATGAACAGACGCTCCCGTCGGGCGCGTGCCGCCCGTCGAGATTTCTCCTCCTGGCGCCGCTGGCGGCGCATCTCCTTCTTGGTGACAGTCTTCTCAGCCAATGCCTGACTCCTCCTTCAAATGTAAGTGCTACTAAGTTTACCTTAACTCGCGTCCCCCGTCCAACACCAGGAGCTGACCGGTGATGAATTCACTGCGGGTGAGGTAGAGGACCGCCTGCGCGACGTCGTCCGGCGTGCCGGACCGGCCGAGCGGGGCGCTCCGCGATAATCGAGACCACCGTTCGTCGCTCCATCCCGGCGGCTTGAGCACCGCTCCCGGCGCGATCGCGTTGACGCGGATCGACGGCGCCAGCGCCAGCGCCAACACCCTGGTCAGCGCGACGAGTCCTGCCTTGCTGACACTGTGCGCGACATACGACGGCCAGGGCCGCAGCGCGGCCAGGTCGGCGATGTTGACGATGCAGCCGAGAGACGTCGCGGCGGGTTTTTTCTCTAGCATCAGGCGCGCGGCGGCTTGCGCCATGAAGAAGGGACCGCGCAGGTTGGTATCTAGCGTGCGATCCCAGTCTTCGGGCGTGATGTCGAAGATCGGCTTGCGCTCCATGATCGCCGCGCTGTTGACAAGGATGTCAAGGCGGCTGAAACGCTCCCGCACGGCGCCGAGCAGCGCGGCAATCTGCGCCGGCTCGCGCTGGTCAAGCTGCAGCGCCAGCCCCTGCACGCCGTGCGCTTCGATCTCGCGGCGCGTGCGAGCCGCCTCGTCGACGGCGTGGCGATAGGTGATGGCGGTGTGTGCGCCTGCGGCGGCCAGCGCCAGCGCGATCGACTTGCCAACGCGGTGCGCCCCGCCGGTCACGAGTGCGACCCGGTTGCGAATCTCCAATCTCCAATCTCCTCAGACCTGACGGGTTTCAAAAACCCGTCAGGTCTTTATTTACGAAACAGGCTGCGCAGCACGAACCACACGTTGGCCGGGCGCTCGCCCAGGCGGCGCATGAGGTAGGGATACCATTCGCTGCCGTAGGGCACGTAGACGCGCGCCGTGAAGCCCTGCTGGACGAGCTGCTGCAGCAGGTCGCGGCGGATGCCGTACAGCATCTGGAACTCGAACCGGTCGCGCGGGACACGATGCTCCGCGATATACGACTTCGCGGCTTCGATCATCTTCGGATCGTGCGTTGCAATAGCGATGTAAGCGCCCTGCGCGCGGGCCTCGTCGCTCAGAAGCATGCGCGCCAGCGCGACGTAGCTGGCGTCGACGTCGGCCTTGTGCGGGAACGCTTTGTCGGGCGGCTCTTGGTAAGCGCCCTTGCACAGCCGGACGTTGGCACCCTCCTGGCACAGGGCGGCGACGTCGTCCTTGCTGCGGTACAGATACGACTGGATGGCGACGCCGACGTTCTCGTATTCTCGGCGCAAGCGGCGATGCACATCGAGCGTTCGGCCGGTATAATCGCTTGACTCCATGTCGATGCGAATGAATGTGCCGATTTCCTTCGCCTTGCGCAGGATACACGCCACGTTCTCGCGGCAGAAGTCGGCGCCGATATCGAGTCCCAGTTGTGTCAGCTTGATCGAGGCGTGCGACTTTACGCCCTCTTTTCCGATCCGATCCAATATGGCCCGATAATCTTCAGTCGCGCGCCGCGCGTCGGCTTTGGTCTCGACGTTCTCACCCAGGTGATCGACCGTAGCCAGGATGCCGCCGGCGTTCAACGCGCGGATGACGGCGATGGCGTCGTCAATCGTTTCGCCGGCGACGAAGCGCCGCGCCGCGCGGCGCGTGAAGAAGAGCCGCATGATGATACCGTGGAGAAACTTGCTGTGGGACATCCAGAGGAAGAAGACGCGCATGCGGTATCCTCATTCGGCGACACAAGACGTGAAGGTGAACGCGTATATGGCGAAACCGGCGCGCTGTGGCATCAACCGCAGCACAGACTGCTCGAACCCGGGGTTCTTGACGAGGTTGTACATGCGCGGCGCATCGACGCGGACGACGCTGCGACCGCGATCGTCAAGGAACACGTCGTCGCCAGCTTCGAGCGCCGGCAGCGGCTGGCCGTGCTGCGTGACCCACACGTCGACGGTGGGCAAGGGCGTCGCGCTCGGATCGGCGATGCCCAACATCAGCTCGATCGGGTCGCCGCTTGGCGACATCACGGCGTTGACGGTAGCTGCCCGATACGGCAGGATCAGCGCGCTGCTCTCGCCGGCTGCGGCCAGATGATCGCGCGCCGCGCGCCACGGCCCGGTGACGTAGAAGAAACCGTCGGCGCGGTGCTCCGGCTCAACGTAAAAGATGACCACGCCGGGCTGGTAGCCTTCGGCATTGCCCAGCGATCCGCGATCGGAACCCGTGTAAAGTTCCGGCGTCGCGCGGTAACAGACAGCCCCCGGCTGATCTTCGGGCCGAAGCAGCGGCATCGGCTCAGGCAGCTCGACCGACGGATCGGCATCGCGCAGGAGCGCCTGGATCGCTAACTCCAGCTCCCGATAGCCTCCCTCGCCAAACTGGCTGTAGCGGATGTAACCGTTCCTGTCGATCAAGTAATGCGCGGGCCAGTAGCGATTCGCGTAGGCGGTCCAGGTCTGGTAGTCGTTGTCGAGCACGATGGGATACCCCAGGCCGAAACGGCGCGCGGCGGCCTCGACCTGACGCTTATCTTTCGCGAATTCAAATTCCGGCGAGTGCACGCCGACGATGGTCAGGCCGCAGCCGGCGTAGCGGCGGTGCCACTCGACAAGGTAGGGCAGCGTGCGGATGCAGTTGATGCAGGTGAAATCCCAGATGTCGGCGAGGACGACGCGGCCGCGCAGCGCATCCATGTGCAGGGGCGCGGAGTTGATCCAAGCGCCGGGGGCGAAGTCAGGCGCGCGGACGATCGGCTTGTGCAGTTCGACCATGCCGCTTACACGGATGTCACGGATGGCGTCCCCTCAACATCTGTGTTATCCGTGTCATCCGTGGATAGTCCTTGGGTTGTGGGAGGGCCGCGCTATGGTTGTCTTGTGAAGCCAGCCTGACTGAAGTGTCGATCGAACGAGAAGGCCACCTCGACAGCCAACTTCGCCATTACTACAAATGAGATGCAGTCGGTTAATGAGTACTTCTTGTCTTGATGCTGCTGAAGATACGTCCACCCGTCGAAGAACAAAGCCTCCTCGATGTGGATGAGCTGCAGCGATGGGCTGTGTAAGAGGTTGTGGCCGATTTGAACTGCCTTCGCGTGATAACCCCTACTGTTGAAGAAAGTGACTACTTCGTCAAACACGTGCGATGTCGTTACAAGAGGGGGCAGATGAGTGACGACCTGGCTCCAATGCTGCAAGGCGGCCGCATGATTCTTGTCATTGGCCAGCTCGAGCGCCAGTAGGTAGCTTGTGTCGACAAATACCGGTGCCATTAACCGTAAAGATAGTGGTCGTGATTGATCGAGGCGTCGTCCAACTCGATGGTGATGGGGTGCTTGCCGAATTCGAGGATCGGATCCGCCTCGCTCACCGGTACCAGCAAGATGACGTTCTGCTCCTTGCGAATTTCGACCTGATCGATCCCTTCTAGAAATTGCTTGGGAACGAGCACACCTTGCTCGGTGACTCTTGTAATGATCGCGGTGCTCATTGCTCCTCCTTTGAGCGCTTATTGCGGGATTGATTATAACCCCTGTATGGCACAGCAGCAATATCGCATCCCGACCGTGCGCAGCGATTCCTCTTGAGCAAATTCAGCGGTTGCGACCGTATTTCTCGTGGCTCGAAACCCAGTCCGACGACGAGATCGCGGAGGCCAGGGATATCTCGCCCGCCAGCGCCACAGCCGCCACGATCTCCGCGAGCCTGTTGACCTTGCCTTTGCCGTAAGCGCCCAGCATTTCGAGACACTCGCGCTGGGTCGGCAGGCCGGTGCCGCCGCCGTAAGTCGCCACGATCAAGGACGGGATAGTGAGTGAAATGTACAGGTTGCCCTCCGGCGTCAGCTCAGAGTAAATGATGCCCGCCGACGATTCGGCGACGTTGGCTACGTCCTGCCCCGTGGCGATGAACATGGCAGTGATGGCGTTCGCCGAATGCAGCCCATTGTTGTTGGCGCCGGATAGAAACGCCCCGACGTTCGCGACGCCGCCGGCATAAGACAGGCTCTCCGGCTCGACGCGCATGTGCTGGACGAGGACGTCGCGCTTGACGACGGCTTCGGCGGTGACGCGCTTGCCGCGCGTACGCATAATATTGATCTGCGAGGCTTTCTTGTCCGTGGCGAAGTTGGACTCGAGGTAGAAGTGCTCGATGCCGTCGAAATGGTCCACGATCCAACTGCACGCCGCGAACGTGGCGCGGCCCACCATGTTCTGCCCGGCGGCGTCGCCCGTCGTGAAGTTGAAGCGCAGGTAGACGAACTTGTTGGCGACGTACGGGTCGATGTAGGTGAGCTTCGCGACGTGCGACGTGGCCTCCGCTTCTTCGCGAATCTTGTCGATGTGCGCCTGCACCCACTCTACGAACTCGCGCCCGACGCGAGCGTCTTTCAAGACGAAGACCGGCGCGCGCTGCATCGCGTCGCCGACGACGGTCACCTTCACGCCCCCGCAGAGATTGAGGAGCTTGATGCCCCGGTTATACGAGGCGACGAGCGTGCCCTCGGAAGTCGCCAGCGGGATCAGGAACTGGCCCTGCGCGTGTTCGCCGTCGATCTGAATCGGCCCGGCAAACCCCAGCGGCACCTGCGCCACACCGGTGAAGTGCTCGCAGTTGCCTTTCGCGACGTGTGGATCGAATGAGTATTGGCTGACGTGCTGAAGCTTCACCCCCGTAAATTGCTCGGCGAAGGCCTGCCGGGCGCGCACGATCTCGTCGGAATAGTCGTCGACCGGATCGCGCGGAATACGCACGCGGCCTTCCTCGGGCGCTGCAATCGCATCCTCGACGCTGAATCTCAATTGGCCGAACGGTTTGGCCTCGAAGGCGATCTCGATCTCGTGCTTGCCGAGCGGCAGCGGCTCGACGCCGGCCTGAATGGTGACGACCGTCCGCAACGGAAACGCGAGCGGTCGATCTGCCGAGATGTGGTCAGGGGACAGCACACGCCCGTCGCCCAGGTCGAGCGAGAGGGACCGGGGCGGCACCGGCGTCCCGTCAATGGCGATGCTTCGCACGGCGACCAGCTCCGCGTCGCTGAGCCGATTCTTGATCGAAAACTGGACGCCCCGCTCGGTGTTCTTCAGGCTTCCCGTGGTGTAAAGTTTTTTCAAGAGCAGGCTCGGCACAATCATGGGTTCTTCATCTCCCTGGGTAAGGGTTTACGAGGAAATTATCCGAGAATGGTAGTAACGACTTCAGTCGTTGCACGTACGACTAGAGCGGATTCCACTTTGATTTACGCCGGAGTCGAGGCTTCAGCCGGAAACCGCCTAAAGGCTCGACTCCGAATTGGCGTACACGCAATCGGAATCCGCTCTAAAGTCGCTACAACGAATGACCGTCAGCCGGCGGCGCGCCTCACGGCGCTGTAACGATAACATTGTCGAACGCCACCCGCACACCGGCTTCGTTGAACGTGCCCGCGGTCAGGCCGATGTCGCCCTCGGCCAGCGCGTCGTCCGATGCTTCCGCGACGAACTTGTCGTTGACCCACAATGCCAGAGAGTCGCCGTCGCAGATGACGGTGAGGTGATTGTGTGCGGCGCCTTGGTTGATCGCGCTCGACTGCGTCCAGTCGATCAACTGCGTCGATTCTCCATCCACCTGGCGGATAAAGGCGTAGTAACCGTCGCCGCTGATCAGGATGCGATAGAAGTTGTCAAAGTCCTGGTATCGGCATATCACGCCGTAATCGTTGTTGTCCGGCCCGGCCACTTGCGTCGCATCCACGTCGACGACGACGTCGGTGAAGGATTGGCCGGGATTCGCCCATACGTAGAGGCTCTCGGCGCTGACGCCGATCACGTACTGCCCGTCGACGTAATCGGACAGGCTGTCCTTGTCGGACGCGCGATCCCAGCCCGAGTCGGGCGATGAGAAGTCGTCGGAGAAGAGAACCTCGGCGCCGCCTCCTGCAACCGGCACGCCGACGACTACGTTGTCGAAGCCGACACTCACGCCGGGATCGTCGAACGTCTCTACGACCAGGGCGACCGAACCGCCGGCGAGCGCATCGTCGACCATGTCGGCCAACAGCACGCCGTTGGCGATCAGGCGGAGGTGATCGCCGATGCATTCGACGCGCAGTTGGTTGGCGTCCGTTCCAGGCGCGATGGCTTCCGACGAGGTCCAGTCTACCAGCGAAGCATACTCTCCGCTGGCGACTCGGTAGATCGTATACGTGCCATCGCTGCCGATTTCCAGCGCGTAGTAATTCTCCGAATCCTGATAACGGCACAAGACGCCGAAGGCATTCAAATCGGGGCCGCTGACCTTGCGTACCTCCAGCTCGACGACGACGTCGGGCAGCTCGACGTCCTCCAGATCGGACCAGCCGGCGTAACTCTGAGATGCGACTTCGATCGTCAATTTTCCATCCGCAATCGTCCGCGAGACGTCCTTCGAGGAGCCGACGTACCAGCCGCCGCTTTCGTCGTCGAAGCTGTCGCTCAGGATCATTTGCACGTCTGCCGTGGGCGACACATCCACGCTCACCTCGTGCGAGCCGCCAGGCACGCGAGCCAGCAGGTCGTCGAAGCCAACGGACACGCCCCCCTCCCCGAACGCGCCGGCAAGCAGGCCGATGTCGCCGTCGCCGAACTCGCCGTCATACGCCTGATCGACCTGCACGCCGTTGATATAGAAGGTGAAGCGATCGCCCTCGGCGACCACGGCGATCCGGTTTTGGCCGCTGTCCTGATCGATCAGGTCGGAAGCCGACCACGGCAGAATCGTGACCCACTCGCCGTCGACGAGCTTGCTGAACTCGTAAAAGCCGTCCCTGCTGATCGAAAACACGTAGAAGTTATCGGCGTCCTGGTAGCGAACGATGAGGCCGATCTGATTGTCGAGCGGGCCGCCCAGGTACTGTGTATCGACTTCGACGTCGACGTCGTCGAACGATTGGCCCGGGTTCGTCCAGCCGACGTAGTTCTGTGTGAAGACGTCGATTACCATATGGCCGTCCTCGTAACGCGCGGCGGTGTCTTCGTCTTCGTCCTCCGACCAGCCGCTGTCGGGACTGCTGAAGTCGTCGGAGAACAGCACTTCGCCGGCGTTGGCAGGCGTTGGGATAGGCTCGCGCTCCGGCTCGACGGTGGGCAGCGACACGATGCCGGCCTGCGCCTGCCGGATGAGAGGCACGGCCATGTTGATCGGGCGCAGCGCGTTGATGAAGCCGCCGGTCGGCACGCACCCGTCCCGTTCGTCGATCGCGCCGTCACCGTTCGTGTCGGCCAGCACGCGGCAGTCGACGTACTGATCGTCGCCGCCGTAGCCGAGCTGCGTCGGAATGCCGATCAGGCGCCCGCTGGCATCTGCAGCCAGGCCGCCGCTGTTGCCGCCTGCGATCGTCGCATCCGTCTTGACAAAGGCGCGCCCTTTCACGCCCGGCGCGTTGGTAAAGCCTGCGACGCGGCCGTTCGTCAGCGTGATGTTTTCGCCGCCGATGCCGGGGTAGCCCAGGATGAACACTTCTGCGCCCATCGACAATTCGTCCGAATCGCCCAGCTCGACCGCCGGCAGGTTCAGCGTATCGGGATCGACGGGATTGCCGTCCAGATCAGAGATGATCTTCACGACGGCCAGATCGAGATCAGGATCTGCCACGACAGTCTGCGCCAGGAACGTCGGCTCCGGCGCCGCGTCTTCTTGGAAGGTCAGCCATATTTCGAGGCCGTCGACAGTGCCGTATACCTTGTCGGGGAGGACGACGTGCGCGTTGGTGAGAATGAGGCCGTCCGGTGTCACAATCGACCCGGAGCCTGACCAGGCATACTGGAATTCGTCGCCGGCTTTCTGTAAGACCCAGATTTGCACGGTCGACTGGATGGGGAGCTGCAGAGCGCCCGCTGCAGCGGACGCAGGCGTCGCAGTCGACTCCACCGCCTGCGGACTGGGCGGCGCCGGCGCTCCACTGCGCCCGCCCAGCAGCACCCCGATCCCCAGGGCGGCTATAGCGATGATCGCCGCCCCGGCGATTAATGGCAGAGGCAGCCTGCGACGCGGCGAGAGCGGAGCCGCTGCCTGCGGCGCTGCGACTTCTGCCTTAGGTGTCGGCGGAGTCGCAGATACACGGGGCTGTGGCTCGGAATCGCTCACGGGGTATTTCTCGCCGATCGCCGTGCTGAACGAGCGACTCAGTTCGCCCGCGCTCGAAGGGCGTTCCTCCGGATGCTTCGCCAGTGCCTTGCGAATGGCGCTCTCGGCGGCGACGGGCAGATCGGGGTTGGAGTCACGCGGCGAGGGCAGCGGCTCGTTGACGTGCTTGAGAATCACGGCGACGGGAGTATTGCCGGTGAACGGCGCTTGCCCGGTCGTCATGGCGTAGAGCATCACGCCGAGAGAGTAAATGTCGGATCGCGCGTCGATCTCCAGCCCCTGCGCCTGTTCCGGCGACATGTATTCCGGCGTGCCGAGGCTGACGCCGGTTCCCGTCAGCTTCACCGACCCCTCGGCGATGTGCACGAGGCCGAAATCCGACAGCAGCGCCCAATCGGGACGGTTCATCAGCACATTCGCCGGCTTGATGTCACGATGGATCACGCCCTGGCCGTGGGCGTAGTCGAGCGCGGACGCGACCTGACCGAGGATCAGCGCGGCGCGGTCGAGAGGCAGTCTGCCGCGTCGCTCGAGCATGTCTTTGAGCGTGCCGCCTTCGACGTATTTCATCACGATGAATGTGAAACCCTCGGCCTGGCCATAGTCGTAGACGGGCACAATGTTCGGATGATCGAGCTGGGCGATGGCGCGCGCTTCGCGCTCGAAGCGCTTGCTGAACTCGGGATTCTGGGCGAGGTGAGGCGGGAGAATTTTGATAGCGACGTAGCGCTGCAAGCCGGCCTGGTAGGCTTTGTAGACGCTCGCCATGCCGCCTTTGCCCAGAAGTTGAAGGATTTCGTACTGGCCGAGTGTGCGGCCGATCAGATCGTCCATGATGTGGCCTCATCGTTCCGTTCTTGGGACCTTCCGAAGTCCGACGCTACACAATAATGGTAGCCCCGATTGAAGCGGGGGACAAGTCGAAGTGTGTATCAAGTGCATATCGGTTTGGTTGCAGATCCGGCTCATTGTCGGCAAGATGAAGGGCACGTGCGACGCACTTCCCAAGTGCGTCGCACGTCGGATGGTTATCGCCTCCTCTTGTGCAGTATCATTCGCATGCCTCTGAAAAATCGCTCCAGAAGACCGGCCATCCATTCCGGCCCGGCATGAGGGACGAGCGGCCACGGTGGCTTGCCCAGCGCTTCGAGTACGAGGTTCGCCGCCTCGATGCCAGTGACGCAGGCGCGCTCGAGGAACAGCGCCGGTGTGGGGTGGCGCACCCAGTCCCCGCACGCGGCGATGCCGGGCCACGGCGTGCGCGTGCCGAGGTGGTCGTCGCCGGATCCGATCTTGAAGAGCGTGTGTGTCGCGGCGTTGCGCCGCAGGGCTTGATGAATGAGATAGCCTCGCAGCTCGGGCCAGGCGCGGAAAACGTCGGTAATCATTTGCGCCAGCAGCACGGCGTCCATCTGCTCGATCACTTCGGGCGGGCCGTACACGTGCGCCTCGACAGCGCTGCCGCCGGTGGCGGCGTGCCATATGGCGAAGTCGGTCTGGAAGCGGTGCAGCCAGAAGAAGTTATCGAGGACGAAGTCGCCGGTGAAGATGCCCGCTTCCGGCCCGAAGCGCGGGCTAGCGTCGAACCACAGGCGAACGATCGCGGTCGCCATGCCGGTCGGGAATGCCAGCGCGTCGGCGAGATCGGCCGTGTCCGGGCTGTCGCGTAGGATGCGCTGCGCGGCCGGCGCGTCTGTGGCCAGGATGACGTGCCGGCTTTCTGAATAGATCGTGCTCCGGTCGAAATCGTACCGAAGCTGCCACCCGCCGGCGGCGCGCTCGAGGCGGTTCACACGCGCGCCGAGGATCACTTCGCCGCCCAGGTGCTGCAAGCGCGCGAGCATTGGCTCGACCAGCGCCGTGCCGGCGTCGGCAGGCAGGTAGTCGAAGCGCCACGCGTCGCGCCGCAGGAGCGTGTAAAATCGCAGGAAGGCGATGAACCCGTCGAGCGGCACTTCGTCGGGGTGCGCGGACAGGCCGCTACGCGCCAGCCCGGCGAAAAAGGCGCGCAGCGACGGCGACCAGCCTCGGCAGAAGTCCTCGAGCGTCAGTCCTTGCAGCGACTTGCCTTCGCGGAGCGGGTCGATCGACATCGCGCCGAATAGCCGGCCGACGACGACGGGGATCGACAGCCAGTCCCGCAGGTCGAGCATCGACCAGAAGCGCGGCCGCAGAAACATCATCGCGTAGTGGAACGGCGCCGGAAACAGGCTGTTCCGTATGGCGCTGCCGGCCGCCGCGCGGCGCACGACGCTGCCCTGCGCCAGAATCCATTCCTGTTCGACGGCCGGATTGAAACGCGGCAGGATATTGTTCCGCCCGAGCAATGCGCGCAGGTTTCGATACTCCGACCAGAACCCGTGAATGCCATGCTCGCTACGAAACTGCCATGTTTCGCCTGCGTGCTCGAACTCGGTCACAGGGCCGCCTGCCACGCGCCCGCCGGCGGAGTGCGGATTGGCTTCGAGGACGAGCGGCGGGATCCCGCGCTCGGCCAGCGACAGCGCTGCGCTGAGGCCAGCCATGCCGGCGCCGACGACGATCACGGGCCGCGGATGAGGGGAGGACGAGGGTGCTGGCATCATGAGGCGCTATGCAGAGCCTAGTTTGCCAATAGTATATACGAAGATGGGAGGATACCGAAAGAGGGCTTGATC
>C687J29039_10000531_pt1 | contig 15673 bp, 19 predicted proteins | sample RifCSP16_2_FD_29039 | JGI IMG/M metagenome (IMG submission 29039)
CTTCAGCAAGCCAAAGGTTCCCGCGCCGGTCCCGCCTCAGCTTCAGGCGCCGACTCAGGAACAAACAGGCGAACCCGTGATGCCATCCGTTGAGGATCTCCAGATCAAGACGGGCGTTCGCGGATGGATCAATAGGGCTTTCAGGCGAGAGGAAGATCCATTTGAGGGCGATGTGAAGCATCTAGCGAAATTGGAGCGATCGATTGCAGATGTCAGAACGGAGCTTGAGGATGGGATCAAGCAGGCGCGCGAGAGGAACGATAATCAAGCGTTGCTGCTCCTGAAGGAGGCTGTAGAAACGATGAACAAGGAGGGGCCGCCCGTAGTCAACATCACGATGCCGGAGCAGAAAGCGCCTATCGTCAACGTGACGGTCCCACAGGTCCCAGCGCCCGAGGTTCGGTTTGACTTCCCAGGGCTACCTCAGATCGCGGCCTTGATCCAAGGATTGATCCAAGCATTCGTGAAGATGCAGGCGCCGATCATTAATGTGACTCCGAAGGCTCCCGATGTCCAGGTGCATTTGCCTGAGACGCCCGTGACCGTTGAACTTACGGGTGATCTCTTATTGCCCGAGACCGTGGAGGAAACCGAGAGCTACGTCCGACGAGGCGCAGATAATAAGATCGCTGGAATGATGACGCGCACAACGAAGCGCGCGGTCAAGAAATAACCCTTTGAGGAGGATGACGCGATGAAGACCGTAGCGATCCTTACCGACTTTGTAAGCCACGATCCTGCCTATTCCCTGTGTGGGGTTGTGGACAACCAGATCAAGATGCTGGCGAGGAATGGCTATCAGCCTCGGCTATTGGTCCGTACCGGGTTCAGTCGGAACGGGGCCTACCGGGATGCGGACATCCGGGAATACGATCCGGGCGAGATCGGGAACAACATCGTCAACGTGACGGCTAAGTCTGAGGGTGAAATCGATTCCTTGGTAGATCAGTTTCGGGCGAGGCTGGATGGCGTGGATGTCATCCTGACCCACGACCTGCTCTATCAGGCGAATATGTGGAAACAGCATGTCGCGGCCAGAAGATTCACTGCCAGTTCGGATGTCCGGTGGCTACACTGGGTCCATTCTTCAACAGATCTCGGGACAACGGCGAAGACCGGGCGGTTCCGGGAGGAGCTGACAGGGAAGTTTCCGAAGTCTCACCTTGTCGCCATGCACCGGGAAGAGATGAAACGCAAAGGCGGACAGTTCGGTTACGAGATTGATGAGATCGTGGAGATCCCCAACCCGATTGATGTAACCGAGTTGTTCCATCCTGTCGCCAGGCGCATGGTTGAGGTCGGCGATCTGTGGAAAGCCGATGTCATCGCGGTCTATCCGGCCAGGCTAGATCGCGGGAAGCAACCCGAGGTCTTGGTTGAGATCTTCCGGGAATTGGTCGGACGCGGCTGGGATGCGCGGCTTATCATCGTGGATTTTCACTCAACAGGTGGCGATAAAGCAGACTACCGGAAGGAATTGATCGCGTTCGCAGATAAGCCTCCAAAGGTTCCTNTCTTCTTCACGTCGATTGAATGCTCGGGGCTTGATAAGGATTATGGCTACCACGTTCCCCATGAGGCCGTGATGGACCTAATGGAATACTCGGATGTGTTCATCCATCCTTCGAGGTCTGAATCCGATCCCCTCACGGTGCCTGAAGCCGCCTGGAAGCGGTGTGGTCTCGTACTCAATTTCGATCTACCAGTCTTCCGCCAATGGGATGGCAGGGCATTACTCTATAAGTTCTCCTCGAACATCGACACACAGACTGGGATGCCCGGAGAGACGGAAACGAAGTACAGTGATCGGCGCGAATACATGGATGGAGTCGCTGGCGGGATAGCTTATCTGATGCAGAACAATTTCATCCTCGCCAACCATTCGAAGATCCGCAAGGAACGGAGCCTTGAGGCGGTATGGGCAAACCACCTGTGGCCAGCGATTGAGGGACAATAGCGTGTGGCGAAGCTCGCGGCCAGTATCATCCTTGCTACCTATTGTCCGAATGAGGCGCGGTATCGTCTGTGTCAAGATAGCTTCGCGGAGATCGGAGAAACGGGATTACCGCGCAACTGGTACGAGTTCATTGTTGTCGATAATGGAGGCATCCATCGTGACCTGATCGAGGCGCTCGGCGCGGATTTGATTATCACGAACAGCCACAATGTCGGTCAAGCGGCCGGTCTCAATCAGGGCGTGGCAGTAGCGAAGTCGCCGAACCTAGTTCTCCTAGATGACGATCTCGGGTATCAAAAGAGATGGCTTGCCGCCGCGGTCAAGATGGTGAACTACTATCCCGAGAATGTCATCTCGTTGAGGCACGATGCAGATCCGAAAGGGAAGTATGTTCTCGGGATCACGCGCAGGGGAGATAAGATCGCCAAGCGGGTTGGGGGCGTGTGGGTCATGCGTCGGCGGATCTATGATCTTGTGGGAGATTTCCCCCAGAGTTACTATGACTGGGGTGGTCTGTGGACGAGGAACATGAGACGACAGGGAGTGCGTTTCATCGTGAGCAAGACGCCCTACATCTTCCATCGGGGAGCTGAACATTCGCTGATAGGGAAGTCGCGCCGAAAATGGCTCAGACTACTGAGGCTATCGTGACCGACGAACTGAATGGAGCGACTGCTGTCGTGTGGCGCCGGTTGCCTTATCTTCTGTCGCCACAGATGGACATCTACGAGAGGCTCCCGAATGTCCTCGCGGGTGTTGTGGGTGTTGGGCAAGTGCTTGAAGTGGGCTTCGGTACGGGCATCGGGGTGCTCCAGTATGCCAACACGGTCGATTGGATTGATGCCATTGAGATCGATCCCGCGGCGGTTCGCTTCGCTCAGAAATGCTTCCCGCTTCCGAATGTTCGATGGCTCCAGGGTGACATCCTGGGCGCTGGTGGTGAGCTTACGCACTACGGTTTCGCGGTGATGATCGAGGTTCTCGAGCATATCCATGACACGGATAGGGCGCTGAACGCCTTAGCTTTGTTGGCTGATCGAGCATTGATCACAGTGCCCAATGCAATACGCTATCGCCAGAAAGACGAGCGGCTGAACGAGCACGAATGGACGCCAGCGACATTTCCCGGGATATTGAAGCGATACTTCGGCGATGTGAAACTTCTGAATTACCAACTGAATGAGACCGAGGATCTTGATAGCCGAGAGACACCGATCATTGCCCTATGTTCGTCAGCATCATAATCTCAGAGCGGGGTGAACCGCACAATCTGGTCTGGACGCTCCAGGCACTTGAGGAGGAGCTAGGTCCGCGCGGCACGGATCCAGGCTTCGTTCGGGAGTACATCATCGTCACGAACGGCGAAGAGGCCGAGCGCGAGGATGATCAGCATGTCTATCACTGGCTTGACCAGAAATGGCCGCATGGGGCTGGCTACTACCATCGTCATCATCTGGCCGAGGGGAGTATCTACAAGTCACGGAACTTCGGCGCACAGCAGGCGAGCGGGAAATATCTCTGGTTCCTGGATGCTCACACGATGCCGGTTCCTGGAGCGTATCGGGCCGCGTTGGCGTTCAAGCAGTCCTTCGAGGGCGTGATGCACCTCGGGTTGCGGTACTTCCTCGACAAGCCCGGAAGGACCGTGTACGGCTATCGGTGGAAGCGGGATATGTTCTGGGGGAGCTGGACGAGAATCCCGCCGAAGCCGCCTGACTACCGCATCTTGATGAATGGGGGCGCTAACATCCTGATCGACAAGAATGTCTGGGATGAGATCGACGGCTACCATCCCGCGCTAGGGATCTATGGAGGCGGCGAACCCTATACGGACATCAAGGCGCAGATGTATGGCTATCAGGTGAAGTCGCACCCTGAGATGCAATACTACCACCTCGCGGCGCGGAAGCGGGGATACCATTGGTTCCAAACAGATATGTGGCGCAACTTCATGATCACCGCCTATTCATTGGGTGGCCAGAAGTATCTTGATATGCTCTATGCTGGCTATTACGAAAAATGTAAGAACCACGCGGATTGGTTGAAGACATTGAACGAAACTAGAGACTCCGCAGTGGCCGCAGCGCAGGCTGATCGGGACCATATTCAGACGACAGCGAAGTACACCGTGGATGAAGTCCTTGAATCTTGGCATGAGTACGCTGAGATTCATGGGCATGAGACTGGCGAATGGCCGACGTGAGGATGGCTTAATGACGATTGCGATGATAGTAGCATTGTCGGGAACAGAAGTTCACTCCATAATCATTCCGCCGATCCCGAGGAAGAAATTCACGACCACAAGTATTACAGGTGAAGGCATGCCGTCCGCCGGTCCAATTCCCATTCTTCGGTCCTGATGTATGGAGACTTGCATGATCAGTTCTAGTGATCAGAACCAGATTTTCAATACGGTTGTCCATCTTTTCGCCGTTCATATGGTGAACAAGTTCTCCATCTTTGAGAGGTCGGCCTAGATGTTCACTCATCACAAATCTATGTTCAGCCACATAGCCAGGAAATCCTCGTTTGAGTGCATTGGGATGATCTGGCATAAGGATATAGATATATCCATTCTGGGATTGCACTCGACCGCCCTTCCACCGTGCATTCCTATTGCCCCGAGATTGGTGGCCTCGGACGAATGCTCCCTGTTGTCCATGGGCCATCCGCCAGAGCGTAGCCTTTCCTGGAAGCACTTCTTGACCGCATCCACATTCGCAAAGCATAGGGACCTCCGAATGTATTATAACCTCTTCAAGAACAATGGAATAGGAGCACAAAATGCCTGAACTATGGATGGATGTGGATGTCAATCTGGCTGAAGTGCCAGTCAATCTCTTCCCGTTGATAGATTCAACGGATTTCGTGAGCCGGGAAGTCAGTATCACCTATGACCAGGCCGGGATGGATCTTGTCTGGAACTTTGTCACTCCAGCTGGGGCATTCACACAGACGGCCGTGGTTCCTACGACTGGCGGCAACTATGACTGGACTAACCAAGGCGATGGAATGTACACCATCGAGATCATCGCCACGGGCGGCGCGTCCATCAACAATGATACCGAAGGCTTCGGGTGGTTCACTGGAGTATGCACGGGAGTTCTCCCTTGGCGGGGTCCGGTCATCGGATTCCGGCGCGCGGCTTTGAATGATCTCTTCATCGAAGGTGGAACTGCATCAACGAATCTGGAGGACTTCTTCGATGGTACTGGTTACGTAGGCGGGACAGCGAAATTGACTGTTGATGCCACAGCGATCAGTGGTGACACAACTGCCGCGGACAATGCCGAGGCCATGTTCGATGGCGCGGGTTATGCCGGCGGGACTATCAAACTGGGTGTGAATCTCATCCAGATCCTCGGGACTACATTGACTGAGACTGCCGGCCAGATCGCGGCGGCTTTCAAGAAGTTCTTTGATAAAGCCACGCCAACTGGAACAATCAACAGTATCCCGGATGCAGTTGCAGGTGCAGCTGGAGGATTATTCATCGCGGGTACGAACGCGGCAACAGCGGTGACGACGGCTCTTACTGCCAATATTACTGGAAATCTCTCTGGAAGTGTGGGAAGTGTAACTGGTTTGACGGCGGCAACTGTCCATAGTGACCTGGATGACATCCAGACTAGACTTCCAGCGGCACTTGTCAGCGGAAAGATGAACTCGGATGCAACCTCAATCTCGGGCGATGCCACCGCGGCCGACACACTCGAACTATTCGCCGAAGCATTGGATCAGGTGACAGGTCAGATCGACAATGGAACACTCGGAACGAGCCTAGATACCTACCAGTGCAAGGTTGAACTGATTGATGACGACGGAAGTGGCAATGATCGCTATTCGGTGGTCTTCTTCAAGAATGGTGAACCGATCACCAGCGGCATCACGGTTCCCAAGATCACGGTGATCAAGGACGCGGATGGAACTACTCTCATTGCTGAAGATGATCTGACAGAGGTCGGCGCGCTTGGCCACTATCGCTACACGGAAGGGACAGACCGTGTTGTATCAGGTGCGGCCTACAAAGCGAAGATCACTGCAACGATCGCAAGTGCGACCCGTTCGTGGTTCCAGCCAGTAGGCAGGGATAGTACCGTATGAGATACCGACGCCGATCTTCAGGTCTCTTGGCACCCGAAGAAGGGCTCTCCATGCCGAGGATCAATCTACGTGGGGTCGAGCGCGTCGACCCCGCGAGCATGGGGACCTTGGTGGGGGCGAAGCCGCCCTCTCCTGGCGAGAATTTCCTGCTACGCGCATCGCTCCAGTGCTACTACAAGTTTGAAAATGGGGCGGACCTCGGCGAAGACTACAAAGGCAACATCGCTCTCACTAATGTGAATGCCGTAACTCAAAGTGCAACGATTCCAAGCGGCACCTACGCGGCGCCGACTGCGACGAAATCGGCATCTTTTGCATCGGCTAGTAGCCAACGGCTAACTGCCACACATGCTGTTTCCTTGGAGATAGATGACCTAACGGAACTTACGGGATTGGCTTGGATACGGGCCACAACGCTTGGGCAAAGGTTGATTTGGGAAAAGGGTGAATACCTCGCCGATGGACACAATCTATTCACCAACAGCGATTCTCATCTTCGGGGTCGTTTTTCCAATGTAGGTATTGATCCCTATGGTGGCGCGTTAAGTACATCTACTTGGTACTTTGTCGCCATAACTTATTCTCAGACAGCTGATGCTATTCAGCTGTATCGAGGAACGGAATCCGTACAAATCGCCGCATACGGATCATCCGCTGCCGCCGTAGATAAGACGGCCTCGACGGCGGGTGGCTTTGCCATCGGGAGCACAGCGGCCGCTGGGGGGAGCTATTGGGACGGGCTAATTTGTGAACTCGCTATTTTTAGCGAGCTTCTCACTTTAGCAAAATTGCAGGAAGTCCAGCAGTACGGAATGGACGGAAGCGGATGACAACCTACTACCTACGAGCAGATGGGACTGCGGCCAATAAAGGTGCCGCAACCGGCCCCGGAAGTTCTCAGTCCGCCTGCATGAATGTAGCCGTCCACAATGCGGAAACGTTCTCGCCAGGCGACACAATTCTCATCTGCGATGAAGGTGGAATCTATCGGGAAACGATAATTGTGCCTAGCGGCGGATCTTCGGCGAATGCTATTCTATACGGGCCAGAGTCAGGCGATAGCCCTAGGATGTACGGATCAAAGTTGGCAGTAAGCTGGGTGGACCAAACAGGCAATCAGTGGCGATCAGACATTGGAGCTATATCTCCAGACCAGGTCTGGTTCTCGAAATCCGCTAGTGTTCATCACGGAAACAAGGAAACCATCCTTGGTAATGTGAATGCTGAATATGACTGGTACTATGATGGCTCTCAATATCTGTGGTGCTATTCAACCAGCGATCCAGACAGCGCGTACGACTGGGTTGAAGCCGGGCAGAGACTAATCTGTTTCAGGATTGATGATAAAGACTTCGTCAAGGTTCAAGGAAATCTGGAGTTTGCCTTCGCGAATAGTATAGGTATTTTTATCAACGGTACGACCGCCACCATTGTTGATGGGATCCTTGCCCATCATAATGGTTATTTTGATGCCGAGTTATCGCACTCGATTATTGGACAGAACACGACAAATTTCGTCGTTCAGAATTGCACAATAAACAATAGTGGTACGCATTCAATCTATGTTCAGACCTCCGGTGGCAATCCAACAACGGGAACTATTATTCAATATAATACCTGCTACGATAGCTACCATTCCGAAATAGATTTTCAGGCCATAGATGGACCCTTGACTAACACCATCATTCGATACAACCACTGCTATAAAAGCTCCGACTATGATGTCTCCGTCGGCGGGAATATGATCTATTGCAATTTGGCTGCTATGTCTGGTGTGGCAATTTACTACAATGTCATGCACGACTTAGTTGGAACTGGCATAAACATCGCCAATGGTGTAGTGAATGCGGAACTATACAACAACTTGATCTATGGAACGGCCCCTGGTGCCAGCGGCTCTAGTGGAATTCTTCAGGATACGGCTGACGCGGTAAATATCATCATAAAGAATAACATCGCGTCCGAATTGGGATCTTGTCTTCTGATCACAAATGTAGGTGTGATAGGAAGCTGTGATAATAATCTGTGGTTCAACAGTATCGGAAGCTATGTGGACATCGGAGCATCAAGTTATGGGGTCGGTGATTTCGCTGCCTACAAAGCCGCAACAGGCTTTGACACAAATGGCAAATGGGAGGATCCCAAGCTCATCGACGCGGTCAATGGAGACTTCCGTCTTCAGTCAGATTCGCCCTGCATAGATACTGGTGTCGATGTTGGGCTGACGGTTGACTTCGACGGCATCCCACTTGGACGCGGCACCAATCCCGACATCGGAGCATTTGAGACCCTGAAGGGTGGTCCTCGTAATATATGACTATAAGTACTCGACCCTGAATCATCGCTGGAATAGTTTTAGGAGAACAATCTATGAGCCTATCGGGAAAACTCTCGCATACAAATTGGTATGTAGATAACTGGGGAACTAACCCGAGTAATGCTCCGGGCACATCGGTGACGCCTGGCACATCGGACGCTTGGGGAAGTTGGACAACCCTACTATCGGCCCTGGTGAATGAGGCATGCTGCCTACAGGTTGATGTTCGTGATGGGAATATAGGCGGCCAGGCCAAGCCGCAGGTCATGGAGGTTGGGGCCGATCCTGCTGGCGGGACGAGTTTCACAGCCATTGTCGGGGCCTTCCCGATGGGGGCCTCGGGCGGCTTGAATGGTGTTGGCGGCCACCACTTCGTCTTACCGATTTGCATCCCCTCGGGCGCGTCCGTTGGCTGCCGCATCAAAGGAGCCAACGCGACGGCGGGCACGGTCGGCGTCATGGCGAAAGCCAACGGCAAGCCGAGCGGCCCGCACAATGTTCTTGTCGGCGCGTATGCAGAGGTCGTGGGGACGATCACGAACAGCTTGGGCGTATCCTTCACACCGGGTAACGCGGCGGATGGGTCATGGGTGGATCTGGGTGCGACAGTCAAGGACCTGTGGTGGTGGCAGATTGCCTATCAGATCAACAACGCGACGATCACCGCCGAGCAGACCTATATCGAGATCGCTCATGGCGACGCCTCCAATAAGCAGATCATTTGCCGCTTGATGCACATGGGCACAACATCGGAGGCAGTAGGCGGGCCACTGCGGGATCTCTCGCCTTGGGCGTTCTATTGCCCGGTGCCGGCGGGTGAGCATATCTACATCCGGGGCCGGTGTCTCAACGCGCCGGATACGGGTTACAACGGAGCGGCAATTGGAGTCGGCGGATGACGATCACATTCGTGGACGACAGTGCGACCATCAGCACGACGGAATACTTCTTGGCGTCCGATAGCACATCGCAGACGCCGCAAACGGACGATTGTATTCTCCAGTGCTGGATCGACTTCGCCAACATGGTCGCGGGGGATGAATACCGCGTTCGATTCTACGAGAAGGTCAACGGCGCGGGCGCGACCCAGAGGCTCATCGAGCAATGGAGCTTCGTAGGCTTGCAGGCAAGGCCGGGATGGTCGATGCCAACGGTCTTGGTCGGTCACGGCTGGGAAGTCTCCGTCATAAAGATCGCCGGCACGGATCGGAGCATCGGCTGGTCATTACGTAAGGTAACATAGTGAGCTGGCTTTGGCAGCCGCTTCTGACGGCCGCTGAAGAGCAGCCTGCCACTACCACCACGACGACGACTTCAACGTCGACCAGTACATCCACATCGACTTCTACCAGCACAACGTCGACTTCAACCTCTACTTCAACCTCTACTTCAAGTTCATCTACTTCAACCAGTACCAGCACGTCTACATCGACATCTTCATCAACGAGTACCTCAACTTCGACATCAACCTCAACAAGTTCTAGCTCAACCTCAACTAGCACGAGTACATCGACCTCGACGAGCAGCACAAGTACGTCTACTTCTACTTCCACCTCTACTTCCACATCTACGAGTACGAGCAGCTCCAGTTCGACTTCCACAAGTTCAACATCTACCTCAACGAGCAGCACAAGCACAAGTACTTCAAGTTCGACAACGAGTTCATCCACAACCACAACAATGTTGACGGCGGTAGATCCGCCACGACGGGTAAATCAAGTCTATACATTCTTTGATGAGCGGAAGTGGTGGCTAGGGCAAGAAGCCCCGGCGACGACTACCACCACAACGACGTCGACAACAACCTCGACTAGTACCACTACAAGCACTTCCACAAGCACAACCTCCACCAGTACTTCGACATCAACGTCGACGAGTTCGACTTCTACCAGCACTACGACTTCAACCTCCAGCAGTTCTACTTCCACAAGTACTAGTACCTCGACATCAACAAGTAGCTCGACCAGTACGTCAACATCTAGCAGTACCTCGACGAGCACAACTTCCACCAGTACCTCAACGTCAACATCCACGAGTTCAACGACTACTTCTACTTCGACAAGCACGTCGAGCAGCAGTACTTCAACGTCCACCTCAACTTCTACCTCGACGAGTAGCTCCACTTCAACGAGTACATCAAGCTCAACAAGCACGACGACTACGAGTACATCTACCTCCACTTCGACCTCAAGTACCTCAACCAGTACGAGCACTTCCACAAGTTCGAGTAGCACTTCGACATCAACTAGCACTTCCACTTCGACTTCCACGAGTAGCAGTACCTCAACTTCTACTAGTACATCCTCTAGTTCGACTAGCACATCAACCTCAACGAGTTCTAGTACCACGAGCACATCGACATCGACTAGTTCAACCAGTACATCAACTTCCACGTCAACCTCAACATCCACATCGTCCAGTACCTCAACATCGACCAGCACAAGTTCGTCGAGCACAACTACATCGACATCAACCAGTACGAGTTCCTCCAGCACTTCAACGTCCACAAGCACGACAAGTACCAGTAGTTCTACGACTACATCGAGTTCAACAACCTCTTCTTCGACCACGACAACAACGACTTTGCCCGTCCCTCCTCGCCGGGGTGGGCATGTCTATCTCCTCTTCGACGATCACCGCTTCTGGCCTCTGGCCTCGGCGGCCGGGACAACCACGACGACGACCAGCACTACTTCGACATCTACATCAACGACTACGTCGTCGTCGACCTCTACAACCACATCGACTTCATCCACTTCTACCAGTACGAGCACGACTACTAGCTCAACAAGTACTTCAACTTCTACGAGTACTTCAACCTCGACCTCCACGAGCACCAGTTCGTCTACTTCCTCAAGCACGTCTTCCAGTTCGACGACTACTTCTACGTCAACATCCACTAGCTCAACGACAACAACCACTTCGACGACGACTTCTACGAGTACGACCACTAGCAGCACGTCGACCTCAACATCTACGACCTCAACCTCTACGAGTACAACTTCGTCTAGTACATCGACTTCTACTTCCACCAGTACCTCAACATCTTCGAGCACCAGCACGTCTACGTCGACGAGTACAAGCACGAGTTCCACATCGACAACCACCTCTACAAGCACAACCACATCGAGTTCATCAACCTCTACAAGTACCTCAACAAGCACCTCTACTTCTACGTCAACCAGCAGTTCTACGAGCACCTCAACCTCTACTAGCTCCTCGTCCACATCTACGAGCACGAGTTCAACATCCACCTCGACAAGTTCAACGAGTACATCTACTTCGACAAGCACCAGTACGTCTACTAGCACGTCCAGCTCAACGTCAACGAGCACGTCAACGTCAACCACTTCAACTTCCACGTCCACCTCGACAACCTCAACTTCAACCACGACCACAGCAACGACCCTCAGTTCGACGACCTCTACAACGAGTTCGACTTCGACATCAACGACGACCAGCACATCTACTTCAACTTCGACGAGCACAAGCAGCACATCAACATCCACTTCTACGTCAACCAGTACGTCGAGTTCAACTTCAACTTCGACAAGTACCTCTACCAGTTCCACGTCAACATCAACCTCTTCAAGCACATCGAGTAGTTCAACCTCAACCTCGACATCGACGAGTACTTCAACGAGCAGTAGCACTTCAAGTTCGACCAGTAGCTCCACGTCGACCTCGACGACATCTAGCAGCACAAGCACTTCGACGAGTACGACATCGACATCGACCACAACGTCAACTTCCACAAGTTCGACGAGCACAAGTACCTCAACTTCGACAAGTTCCTCGACATCGACCAGCACGTCCAGTTCTACCTCTACCAGTACCTCGACTTCGACCAGCTCCACAAGTACATCGACAAGTACGTCTACAAGCACGACGACGACTGCAACTAGCACATCCTCGACGACGAGCACATCCAGTAGCACAACGACTTCCTCGTCTACCTCCACCTCGACGACTTCGAGTTCGACCACTACTTCTAGCTCCACATCGACGAGCACGACTAGCACGACTACCAGTACTTCAACGACTACCTCATCCACGTCGACGACGACCAGCACGACGACCAGCGGCACAACGGTCACGACCTTGACGGCGACGACGACCCTGCCGCCGACGATCATCATTACTGGGCGGCGAAGAAGGCGCAGGGCCTCAACCACAACCACCCTCTGGGATGAGGACGAGGAAGAACTTGTGCTACTATTGACGGTACACAAGCGATGAAGCGATCTCAGGTTATTGCGCTGGCGGCATTGGCTGTTGCGGAGAACATGGGCCTGAAGGTCGGCTACGCGTCCGAGATCAAATCCCAGGCTGACTACGAAACTAGGCTCAAGACTCTGATCCGATCACTATGGTTCAATAGGATCGACCTCTTCGGCTATGTAGATTCCCACATCTCAATGATCAATCGGTTCTTTGGTCAGGCTTGGCGAGAGGGATCGAAGGACTNTGGGGTAACTTTCCCGCGGGATTCATCGCCCGAGGAACTTCAAAGGTTCGACCAGGAAACGAGCGATGAGATCGAGCGGGTACTGCCATTCGCTGAGGAGATTGTGGCAGCACGGGCGGAGGAAGATACCAAGGTTGACCGCTTCATCATCCGCGCGTCCATGTGGGCGAATCAATGGGGCAGAATAAAGAACCTCGCAGCCCAGATGGCTTGTGCAGACCGCCCGATGCGATGGACTTGGAATCCCATCAAGGAGCATTGCGCGGATTGCCGAAATATGAATGGCCGCGTCTACAGGGCGAGCACCTGGGCGAGGTACGGAATCCTGCCACGGAGCCGTGATTTAGCTTGCAAAGGATATTGGTGTGGATGTACACTCTCACCGACTGATGAACCCGTTACTCCAGGTCGGCCCCCTTCCCTCATCGGCGGATAAGGAGAGCCATTACAGATGAAGAAAATCGCGATCAGTGTAGCCATTGTTATGCTCTTAGGATCTCTCCTGGCTTTGAACATCGCCAGTTCTGAGATAACTATTCCATGGTGGTGTCGGCTTTTCCCGAATCGGCCAGTATGTTCCACTCCTACCCCGATCCCTATAGTTACACGAACGCCCATCCCAATCCCAACAAATACCATGACCGTGACATTAATCCCTACTGCAACACATACCCTAACATTGATTCCAACGATTCAGCCTACTAGCACGCAGATAGCAACCTTGGCTAATCCATTCGGTTTGATGCTCCAAGCACCTGGGATGTCGATTGGCGAACGTATCACCATGGTCCAGGAACTTGGGGCGATCTATTTCCGACCTAATTCGGTTTTCCTTGATCGATGGGATGGATCATGCGAGGAATGCAGATCGGCTGAGGACGCTGGCCTCATAGTCGTCCTCACGATCCGAGCCAATGGGGGTCCACTGAATCCAACGGATCCGCCAACAGATCTTGAAACCTATCGCCAGATATTGGAAGAAGTCATTGGCCAGAATCCCCCCTTGATTCTTGCTGTAGAGAACGAAGAAAACTCGACAACATTCTATTCCGGGGATCCGATTCAATATGCCGAAGAGCTAGAAGTTGCCTGCCAAGTCTCTCACGTCTACGCGGTCCCTTGTACCAATGGTGGGATGGTAAGCAAACTGGTCGCGCTCCTCGTTTGGAATAGCTATATTGAAGAAGGAGACATTAGTGCGGCCGATTCGTTTCGGCAAAGAGTCTTCACACCTGAGGAACAAGCCCAGTTGGATAGTGCCAATGTCCAAGGCCAGATCGTGAAAGGCAAACAACTCCTTGATGTCTATCGCGACGGCCCGAATGATTTCGTCAATATCCATTGGTACATCCCAGATACTTTAGCTTTTTCAGAGGCAGTTGAATTCATGAGTCATAAAACCGGGAAACAGGTTATCACGAATGAGATCGGTCAACAGGATCTATTTCCCCAGACAGTAACTGGTCTGATGGGAGCTGTGGTCGACTTACAGATTCCATACGCGGTTTGGTTCAGCATTGATGGCCCGAAAGCCTATGCTTTAATGAACGATGATGGCAGTCTGCGTCCAGGAGGTATAGCATTTCAGGAATTCACCTTGGAACAATGGCCACGCTGATATGGCGATCCAAGTCAAGGCGATCTATCCTCCCAAGATGAGGCCTGATCTCTACAAACAGGCGATGATCGCAGAACTCGGCCGACAGTCCGATCAGGTTCTGAGATTGTATCTCGCGACGACACGTACCTGGAAGCACAAGCCCAAGTTCCGAGTAGACTTCAAATATGGGAACGAACCAGTCCGAGAGGGTGGCGGCGCGGCCTTCGCGGTGACGACCGACGATGAGATCTTCCACTACGTTGACCATGGAACGCGGGCGCATGTCATCAAAGCCCGCCGCGCCTCGGCACTCGCATTCCAGACGGGTTTCACGGCGAAGACCCGGAGGCGGATATTGGGTAGTCGATCGGGCCGGCGTTCGGGAGGGCTCGTGAGACCGAAACAAGTCATGCACCCAGGAACTCAAGCTCGGCAGTTCACTCAGGAGATCCAAAAGAGACGCCGGGTACCCTTCTTTCGGGCGATGAAGGAAGCCCATCTGAAGGGTCTGAGGATGGCGAAACGAGGATGATAGATACCGTAGTGGCACGCGAACAGTGGGAAGCCTATACACTGCCCTGGGCGGAACAATTCGAGAGGTATCTTATTGAGGCCCTTAGTCAACTGGGAACATTCACGTGGGAAACCAAGATCGGCGTTATGTGGGGAAACTTTGACATCGCCATTCGGAGGGATGGTCGTCGCTGGAGTTCAGTGGGAGACCATGGACTTTCCTTCCCCTTAGACTTGGATGAACTCAGGGAATATGCCAAGCAATCGGCCAGATGGATCGACCTACGCTATCGGGGGAGCTATGGCCTGTGATGCCCTACCTACCTGAGGATATTCGGCCCCAATGGCTGAACGTGATCCGCAGGCTCCAGAGCGTAGCCAAGAGCGGGCACGATGGGAATGCCATGATAACGGTATCCGTCTTGGTGGATCAGGATGGCTACCCGGTATCCTGGACTGAACCCCGAAGAGACCCGATGGAGCCCAAGCGGATGGCAGAGCAGGCCCTAGAGGCCCTCGGGGCAGTCGGGACAAAGGCAAAGCAGAAAACCTAGACTTGTTGTAGAATGTCGGCAGACACAAACCATTCGCGTTCGCACTGGGCGCGGCCTGAGAGCCGCGCCTTTGCTTTTCGAGGATGATCTACTTGACCGCAGGAAGGGCTTCAAATATGTTCCCAGCGTTTCCGAAGATGGATCAGACTGACCAAGGGCT
>C687J29039_10000566_pt1 | contig 15337 bp, 16 predicted proteins | sample RifCSP16_2_FD_29039 | JGI IMG/M metagenome (IMG submission 29039)
GTCGAAAGCATCATGAAGCTCCAGCGGGATTTTCTCGAGCGCGGGCCGAAATTCATGAAGCCCCTTACGCTCCGGGACGTCGCGGAGGACATCTCCATGCATGAGTCGACGGTGTCCCGGGTGACGAGCAGCAAGTACGTATGCACTCCCCACGGGATCTTCGAGCTGAAGTTTTTCTTCAATTCCGGCCTGAACCGGGACGGGGGGAGGGAGGATATCGCTTCCAAGTCGGTGAAGGAGAAGATCCTGGAAATCATACGAAGCGAGGGGGGGGACAATCCGTTGAGCGACCAGGATCTCGTCCGGCTCCTCCGCAACCAGGGGATCCGGATCGCCCGCCGCACCGTCACCAAATACCGCCAGGCGATGGGTGTGCTTCCCTCGTCCAAGAGAAAGAAGCTGTTTTAGGCAGGAGCGCAACGATTCGTCCAAAGGAGGAAGCAGCGTGACCAACATCTCCGTGACATTCCGTCACATCGACCCGAGCCAGCCGCTCAAGGACTATGTCACCGAAAAGCTGGGCAAGACCCAGAAGATCCTGGACAACCCGTTTGATGCACACGTGACGCTTTCCGTGGAGAAATACCGGCACATCGCGGAAGTCTTCCTGACCGCGCGGGGGATCACGATCAAGGCGTTCGAGTCCACCGACAACCTCTATTCCGCCATCGATCTTGTCTGCGACAAGGTGGAGCGCCAGACGAAAAAGTACCGGGAGAAGAAAAAGGAGAGGGGACCGGCCGTTACCCTGGGGCCCATCGTATCCGGTTCCTCCCTCACGATCAGCGAGGGCGAGGCGGGTCCGCGCATCGTCCGCCACGACAACTTCGTCCCCAAGCCGATGAGCGTGGAGGATGCGGCCCACTACCTCGACATCCTGAAGGTCGACGTGTTCATGTTCGTCAACCAAGAGACCAACCAGCCAAGCGTGGTTTTTCGGCAGCAGGACGGGAACATCGGGTTCACGGAGCCCCTGGCCCGATGAAAATCCAGGACATCGTATCTCCCGGGGCGATCGTGGACGACCTGCGGGCGGAGACGAAAGAGGGCGTCCTCCGGGAACTGTCCGAGGTGATTGCGAAGGTCGTGCCGAAGCTCTCGGCGGACTCCCTGACCTCCATCCTGATGGAGCGGGAAAGCCTGGGCAGCACGGGCATCGGCGACGGGGTGGCCATCCCGCACGGCAAGGTAAACGGGATCGAGAGCCTGGTCGCCGCGTTCGGACGGAGCCGCAACGGCGTCCAGTTCCACTCGTTGGACGGTAAGCCGGCACACCTGTTCTTCCTGATCATGGCCCCGGAGTATTCGGCCGGGATGCACCTGAAGGCGCTTGCGCGCATCTCCCGGCTTCTCAAGGACGAGAAGTTCCGGCGGTCGCTCCTCGATGCGGCGGACGCCGACGAACTTCGAAGGATTCTCCGCGAAGCGGACGCCGGCTCGTAAAGGGGCTCGCTCCGGCGAAGGAGGCGTGCGAGGTGCCGGTACCGGTTGACCGTTTCCTGGAGTCCTGTGCCGATCCTCTCAGGCTCCGTCTCCTCTCGGGGGCGGGCGGCCTTTCCCGGGAGATCACCGACAAGAGCGTGCAGAAGGCCGGACTCGGGATCACGGGGGAGGTCGACTCCACCCATCCGGGGAAGATCCAGATCCTGGGGGAGACGGAGATCACCTATTTCCGGAACCAGCCCCTTGCACGGCAGTCCCAGATCGCCGATCTGTTCTTCTCACGGCCGATGGCATGCGCCATCGCGGGAGGTGGACTCCCCCCCCCTCCCGGATGGTCGAAACGGCGGAGCGCCGGGGGGTTCCCCTGCTCGTCTCGGATCTGGCCACTGCGGATCTCATCCACGAGATCCTGCGGAACCTCGAACGGATGTTCGCCGAGGCCGCCACGATCCACGGGGTCCTGATGGAAATCCTGGGCGTGGGAGTAGCCCTCATGGGCAAGAGCGGCGTCGGGAAGAGCGAGTGTGCGCTGGACCTGATCCTCCGCGGGCACCGGTTCGTCTCGGACGACGTCATCCACCTGGAAAAGCGGGGGCCGGAGACCGTCCTGGGGACCGGGGACGACGTGACCCGGCACCACATGGAGATTCGCGGCCTGGGAATCATCAACATCCGGGATCTGTTCGGCCCCACGGCGATCGTGGACCGCAAGAAGGTGGAGATGGTCATCCGGATCGAGGATTGGAATGCCGGCAAGGATTACGACCGCCTGGGTCTGGAGAACCTCCGCACGGACCTCCTCGGTGTGGGACTGCCCACGGTCCTCATCCCCGTCTCCCCCGCACGCAACCTCGCGTCGATCGTGGAGGTGGCGGTCCGGAACTACCTGCTGAAGAGGCAGGGGGTATTCTCCGCCGCGGAACTCGTGGAACGACAGTCGAAACTGGCGGAGGAGGGGAAGCCGGAATGACGGGAAACCGGAGGCCCCGCCGAGCCCGCATCGTCGTCGTGACCGGCATGTCCGGATCGGGAAAGAGCACGGCGACGAAGGTGTTCGAGGACATCGGCTATTTCTGCGTCGACAACCTCCCGCCGGTGCTTCTTCCGAAAATCGTGGACCTGGTCTCCGAAGCGCGGGGCGACGTCGCGAGCATTGCGCTCGTGGCCGACATGCGGGGGCGGGAATTCCTGTACGATTTCGAGCGGGTCATCGAGGAGCTCCGGCGGGGGCAGCATGACGTCCACGTCCTGTTCCTCGACGCGGGGGATGACGTCCTCCTTCTCCGGTTCAGCGAGACGAGGAGGAGACACCCGCTTGCCGTGAGGTGCGGGGCGAAGGAGGCGATCCGCAGGGAGCGGGAGATGCTCTCCCCCCTGCGGGAGATGGCCGACACGGTTCTCAACACGTCCCAGTACACCGTCCACCAGCTGCGGGACACCATCGTCCGGAGATTCCGCACGAGCGAGGTATCGAATCTCCAGGTGGGCATCATCTCCTTCGGTTACAAGTACGGCATTCCCCTGGAAGCCGACATGGTGGTCGACGTCCGGTTCCTCCCCAATCCCAATTTCGTCTCCGAGCTGAAACACCTGACCGGCCTGGACCCCAAGGTACGCGAATACGTCATGAAGAACCGGTCGACGCGGGCGTTTTTCGGGAAACTGACCTCGTTCTTGCAATTCCTCCTTCCCCTTTATACAAAGGAGGGGAAGGCCTATTTCACGCTGGGCGTGGGATGCACGGGGGGGAGGCACCGATCGGTGGTCGTGGCCGAGGCGTTGAAGCGCTCTCTTCCCAAACCGGTGGCCCCCAACGTGGTCCATCGCGACATCAGAAGGTCATCCCCTCCCGGCAGGAGTCCCCATTGATCGGAATCGTACTGGTTTCCCACGGCCAGCTTGCCTCCGAGCTCCTGCGCGCCGCGGAGATCATCGTCGGGAAAATCGAGAACACGGTAACGGTGGACGTCCACCCGAAGATGGGAATGGAGGAGATCCACACGGCGGTGGAGGGTGCGATCCGGACGGTCGACGCGGGGAAGGGCGTTCTCCTCCTTGTCGACATGTTCGGAGGCACCCCCTCCAACATCGGCCTGTCGTTCCTCGCGACTCACCATGTGGAGGTGGTGACGGGCGTGAACCTGCCGATGATGGTGAAGCTTCCGATGGCCCGGCCGACGATGCCCCTTCCCGAGCTGGCAAAGCACCTCCGGGACTACGGCCAGCGGAACATCACGATACCGGGCGACATGCTGAAGAAGAAGGCGGAAAAATAAACGCCATGTCCCTTGTCCTGGTGCGGGTTGACTGCCGGCTGATCCACGGCCAGGTGGTGGAGACCTGGGTCCCCCACACGGGGGCCAACTGCCTCCTCGTGGCAAATGACGACCTCGTAGGGAACCCGTTTTTGAAATCGGTCATGGAGATGGCCGTGCCGCCGGATATCCACATTGTCTTCTGCCGGGTTGACGAGGTCGGCCGCGTCCTCTCCGAGATCGATTGCCGGAGGGAGAAGGCGATTCTCCTCTGTGCGACCGCCGCCGACGCCCTTGCCATATTTCGCTGCGGGGTCCGCTTCTCCACCCTGAATATCGGCAACCTGCATTACGCCACGGGGAAGGTGGAAATCGCCCCTTCCGTTTTTTTTTCCCGGGAAGACTTCGAGGCCGTTCATTGCTTCTCCCACCACGGCGTGGCCGTGACCATCCGTGCGACGCCGTTCGAAGCCGGCACCTCGTTCGGCCCCGAGGGGTGACGGCGTTGGCGTGGAGATTCCTGCTGGCCGCCGTTCTCGGGGGGATCTGCTATCTCGACCGGACCGCTGCGTTCCAGGTGATGCTGCACAGGCCCCTGGTGGTGGCCTCGGTCATGGGAGCGGTATTCGGGAACTTCGCCGCGGGGGCCCAGGTGGGGGCGGTGCTGGAACTCCTCTACATCGCGCGCCTCCCCGTCGGGGCGTCCATCCCCCCCGATGACACGGGCGCGGCGGTGTTTGGCGGGGCGGCCGCGGCTGCGGCTTCCTCCTCGATCGGGCTCGACTCGGGGAGTTTTACCTCGATCCTCCTGCTTTCGGTGCTGTGTGCGGAGTCCGGGAAGTTCGCGGACCGCTTCGTGCGACGGATCAACGGGAGGATCGCGCACCTGACCGTCGAGCAGATGGAGAGGGGGGACTCCCTGGCGGTGGAGCATGCCATGATGGCCGGCATCATGCTCTTCGCCGTCCTCGGGATGGCGCTCACGCTCCTTTTTTCCGGCCTCGGCATCTCCGTGGCAAGATATCTCCTTCCCCGGTTCGGCCCGGAGAGTCACGTCCAGTTCGCCGCCCTGCTGCCTGCGCTCCCCCTCCTCGGAGCGGCTTCGGTCTTCTCCTGCAGCAGGACGGACCGGACTGCGCCCGTCTTCTACCTGACGATGGGGTGCGTCTTCGCCGCGACATTTTTTTTCCGGTGGGTGGGGTGATGGGCGGCATCCCGTTGCGCGTGAGAAGAAAGGTGTGGTTCCGCCAGTTTCTTCTGCAGGGCTGCTGGAACTACGAGGGGATGCAGAACGTGGGGTTCGCCTACAGCATCCTGCCTGCGCTCCGGGACCGATACGAAGGCCGTCCGGAAGAGCTTTCCCGCGGGCTCAAGCGCCACCTGGAGTTCTTCAACACCCACCCGGCGATGGCAGCAGTGATCCTGGGGGCGGCGATCCGGCTGGAGGAGCGCGTTGCGGCGGGCAAGGCGGATCCGAGAGCCGTCGGGACGTTCAAGGTGGGACTGATGGGTTCCCTCGGGGCGATCGGGGACTCGTTCTTTTGGGGGGCCCTCAAGCCGATGGCCTCCGCGGCGGGGGCGATTCTGGCGCTCGTCCACCCCCTCCTGGGGATCGCGACCCTTCTCTTTCTTTACAATAGTTCCCACCTCGCACTTCGTTTCCGGGGGTTCGCCGCCGGGATGGAAGGGGAGGAGAGTGCGGTCCGCTTCCTGAAGGACGCAGGGTTCACCGGGAGGACGGAGGACAGGAAGATGATCGCCGCCATCCTGGGCGGGGCTTATGCGGGGGTGGTGGTAAGCCGCACGGCGCATATGTTCGGCGGCGCCTGGCTGGACCTGGGGGTTTTTCTGGCCGCCGCGCTGGCCGTCCACCTGTTCACGGTCTTGTTCCGGAAGGCGGTGTCGCCATCGGAAGTGCTTTTTCTGCTCCTCATCATCGGGACGCTGATCCTCTGGCAGTGACGGCGTCGGGAGACGGAACGGACGACATGGAGGGGGAACTCCAGAAGGTGGAGCGCCAGTTCGAGATCGTGAACAGGCTGGGACTTCACGCCCGCGCCGCCGCGAAGCTCGTCCGCCTCGCCAACCGTTTTTCCTCGGAGATCCGGGTGTCCCGGCAGGGGGTGGAGGTGAACGGCAAGAGCATCATGGGGGTTCTGATGCTCGCGGCCCACCGGGAGTCCTCCATCTCGGTGTGCGCCGAGGGGATGGACGCCCGCGAGGCCGTGGATGCGATCGGAATGTTGATCGCGGGGAAATTCGAGGAGGAGGAGTAGGTGCCTTGACCGACATTGCGCGCCAGAAGATGAAGGTGCTGAACGGGGTTGCGGCCTCCCCCGGTGTCGCCATCGGCAAGGCGTTTTTCCTCAACCGGGCGCTCCCGCGGTCCGTCCACTCGACGGTGCCCAAGGAGCAGATTGAGGAAGAAGCCGGCGCGTTCCTGCGCGCGGTGGCCCGCTCCAAGGAGCAGATCCACACGATCCGGGCCGGCGTCAAGGACCACTCTTCGGACCATTACCAGATCCTCACGGTCCACCTTGCTCTCCTCGAGGACTCGATGCTGGTCGACCAGACGGTGCGCCTCATCCGCGAGAACCAGTTCAAGGCGGACTGGGCGTTCAACAAGGTGCTGCAAAACCTCCTGGAGACGTTCCACCGGATCGAGGACCGGTATTTGCGGGAGCGGGGGCACGACCTCCGGCAGATCGGACACCGGGTGCTCGAGAACCTGGCCGGTCGCCCCATGGAGTCGGTGGCGTCCATCCGGGAACCGGTGGTCGTGATCGCGCACGATCTCTCCCCGGCCGACACGGCGCAGATCCTGAAAAGCCCCGTCCTGGGTTTTGCGACCGACGTGGGGAGCAAGACCTCGCACACCGCGATCACCGCCCGTTCCCTCGGCATTCCCGCCGTGGTCGGGCTGGAACGCGTGACGAGCGAATTCGTCGAAAACGAGGAGGTCATCGTCGACGGGGAGGAGGGAGTCCTGATTCTCCGGCCCACCCCCGAGACGGTGCGCGAATACACGGAGAAGAAGAAGGCCTACACCCTCCGCATCCGCGACCTCGCCAAGTTCGCCCGTCTCCCCGCCGTCACGCGGGACGGGAAGACGCTCAAGCTCTTGGCGAACATCGAGTTCCCCGAGGAGGCCGACGTGGCCTTGCGGAGCGGCGCGGACGGGGTGGGGTTGTACCGGACCGAATTCCTGTACCTGAATCGCAGGGATCTGCCCTCGGAGGAGGAACAATTCCGGACGTACCGCCTCGTCACCGAGAAGTTCGGGCGCCACCCCCTGACCGTTCGCACCCTCGACCTGGGAGGAGACAAGTTCGTGTCGCAGCTGGAGCTGGCAGAAGAAATGAACCCCGCGATGGGGCTGCGGGCGATCCGGTTCTGCCTGCGGGAGCGGGACATCTTCAAGCAGCAGATCCGGGCCATCCTGCGCGCTTCCTCGTACGGCAAGGTCCAGATGATGTTCCCCATGATCTCCGGGGTCGGGGAGCTGCGCGAGGCCCTCGCGGTCGTCGAGGAGGCCCGGTCGGAGCTGAAGAAGAGGCGCATCACGTTCGACCGCCAGATGCGGGTGGGGATCATGGTGGAGATCCCGTCGGCGGCGATCGTCGCCGACCAGCTGGCGAGGGAGGTGGACTTCTTCAGCATCGGGACGAACGACCTCATCCAGTACGCCCTCGCCATCGACAGGGTGAACGAACACGTCTCGTACCTCTACGAACCGTTGCACCCGGCGATCCTGCGACTGATCCGCCGGATTGTCGACGCGGGGCATGACGCGGGAATCCCGGTGGCCATGTGCGGGGAGATGGCGGGAGAGCCCCTCTATTCGTACGTCCTCCTTGGGCTGGGGATGGACGAGTTGAGCATGAACGCGACGTCCATCCCGCGCGTGAAGCGGATCCTTCGAAAGTCGGTGGCATACGAGGCGCGGGATTTCGTGGGGAGGGCTGCTCGCCCACGCCACCGCCGCGGACATCGCCGGGATTCTGGTGAAAAAGCTGGAAGACCTCTTTCCGGAAGAGCGATTCTGACGTATAATTCGCTGGTTTTCGCCTATTTCCGCCACAGGAGCGCCTGCGCATGAACGATTTCCTGTTCACCTCGGAATCCGTGACGGGGGGCCACCCCGACAAGGTCGCGGACCAGATTTCCGACGCGATCCTCGACGAGATTATCCGGAAGGACCCGCGGGGGAGGGTGGCCTGCGAGACGATGGTCACGACCGGCCTCGTCATAGTGGCGGGGGAGATCACCACGTCCGCGTTGATCGACATCCCCGCCCTGGTTCGGCAGACCATCGCCTTCATCGGGTACACGGATAACGCGAGGGGGTTCGACGCGAACAACTGCGCGGTCGTGATGGCGGTCGACAGGCAGTCGCCCGACATCGCACGGGGCGTCGACCGGGGGGTGGTCGAGAAACAGGGGGCCGGCGACCAGGGGATGATGTTCGGGTTCGCCTGCACCGAGACGAAGGAGTTGATGCCGATGCCGATCGCGTTCGCGCACCGGATATGCGGCCGGCTGACCGAGGCGCGGGAGAAGCGGGTGCTGCCGTGGCTTCGGCCCGACGGGAAGAGCCAGGTGACCGTCCGGTACGTCGACGGCGTGCCGCGCGAGGTGACCGCCGTCGTGTGCTCGGCGCAACACGCGGAGGATGTGAAGAGGAACACGCTCGCGGAGGGGATCATCGAGGAGGTCATCCGGAAGATCATCCCGGCTAACCTGCTGTCCCGCAAGGTGAAGTTCTACATCAACCCCACCGGGAGGTTTGTCGTCGGCGGACCCCACGGCGATACGGGGCTCACGGGACGAAAGATCATCGTCGACACGTACGGGGGGTACAGCCGTCATGGCGGCGGGGCGTTCTCCGGAAAGGACCCCTCCAAGGTCGACCGGAGCGCAGCGTACATGGCACGGTACGCGGCGAAGAATATTGTCGCCGCGGGGCTGGCGGGGAAGTGCGAGCTCCAGCTTGCTTACGCCATCGGCGTGGCGGAGCCGGTGTCCGTCATGGTGGACACGTTTTCCACGTCCACGGTGCCCCCGGAGCGGATCGAGCGGGCGGTGCGCCAAACGTTCGACCTCCGGCCGGCCAGGATCATCCAGGAACTCGACCTCCTCAGGCCGATCTACCGGAAGACCGCGGCCCTTGGCCATTTCGGGCGGGAGCTTCCGGAGTTCACTTGGGAGAGGACGGACAAGACGAAGGCTCTGCGCAAGGCCGCGGGCCTCTGATTTTTTCGGAAGGAAAGAAAGGGGAACACGATCATGGCCCGCGGAAAAGGATTCGATGTCAAGGACATACGCCTCGCGCGGGCGGGGCGCGACCGCATCGAGTGGGCGAAAAAGGAGATGCCGGTGCTCCGCTCCATCGGAGATCGGTTCGCGAAGGAAAAGCCCCTCAAGGGGACGCGCATTTCCGCCTGCCTTCACGTGACCACCGAGACGGCGGCGCTCATGCAGGTGCTCGCGGCGGGCGGTGCGAAGGTCGCGCTGTGCGCTTCCAATCCCCTCTCCACGCAGGACGCCGCCGCCGCCTCTCTCGTGAAGAACGACGGCATATCCGTCTATGCGATCAAGGGCGAGAACCGGAAGACCTATTACGCCCATATTCTCGAGGCATTATCGGTTGCGCCCCACGTGACGATGGACGACGGGGCCGACCTGGTCTCCGTGATCCATACGGAAAGGAAGGAATATCTGAAAAATGTCACGGGGGGGACCGAGGAGACGACGACCGGTGTCATCCGCCTGCGCGCCATGGCGGAAAAGGGGGTGCTGCGCTACCCCATCGTGGCGGTGAACGAGGCGAAAACCAAGCATTTATTTGACAATCGCTACGGGACGGGGCAATCCACGATCGACGGCATCCTCCGTGCGACCAACCGGCTCCTGGCGGGCTCCTGCTTTGTCGTGGTGGGGTACGGTTGGTGCGGGCGGGGGCTGGCGATGCGCGCCCGCGGAATGGGGGCCCGCGTCCTCATCACCGAGGTGGACCCGCTCCCGGCGCTCGAGGCGGTCATGGACGGCTTCGAGGTGGCCCCGATGGGCGAGGCGGCCAGGATTGGCGACATCTTCTGCACCCTCACGGGAAACGTCCGCGTGCTGCGGGAGGAACACTTCCGGAAAATGAAGGACGGAGTCATCGTGTGCAATTCCGGACATTTCAACGTGGAGATCGACATCCCCGCCCTGAAGAGGATGGCCCGGTCGGTCCGCACCGTCCGGCCCTTCGTAGAGGAATACCGGATGCGGGATGGGAGGGCGATCCACATTCTGGCGGAGGGGCGACTCATCAACCTGGCCGCCGCGGAAGGCCACCCTGCGACCGTCATGGACATGAGCTTCGCCAACCAGGCGCTCGGCGTGGAGTTCCTTGTCAAGAAGCGGGGAACCCTCGGGAGAAAGGTCTACCCGATACCCGAGGAGATCGACCGGGAGATCGCGAGGCTGAAGCTCGCGGCCATCGGCGCCAGGATCGACCGTCTTACCCTGGAGCAGAAAAAGTACCTCGCCTCGTGGGAGATGGGGACCTGAAGGTCCCCTGCCTCGGGGGAGAAAACGATCTGACCGGGGGGTGATTCTCCTCTTTCCTTCCGGCATCTAAGAGTATGGCCGGAAGATGAGGAGACTTCCCCTCCTTGAAGAGAGCGGGAGCATTTCTGCCCCCGTCGTTCTTCCGGCCATATGTTTTTCCGACGGGCACGAGACCGTCTAGCGTCTCGCGTACCGGAACAGAGAGATCCCCGCCGAGGCGATCAGAAGGTCCGGGAGCCAGGCCGCCAGGAGGGGGGGGAGCACCCCCTTCCTTCCCAGGGAGAGAGACGCCGAAAGCAGGATCCAGCACACGAACCCGATGAACAGCCCCGACCCGATGCTTTTCCACACACCCCCCGACCGGGGTGACCGGAGGGCGAACGGGATGGCGAGCAGGCTGATGACCACGTTCAGCAGCGGGTACGATAGCTTGGCGTGCAGATCTACCTCGTAGCGGCGCACGTCGTACCCGCGGGCGACCGAGTCGCGCACGTAGCCCGAAAGCTGCGCGTAGGTCATCTCTTCCGGCGGTGTTTCCCCCTCCAGGAACGCCAGAAGGGTTTCGGGGAAGGAGAATTCCTTCTCCGTGAAACGAGCAGTCTCGAGACTTCCCGAAAATCGCCGTTCCGTGCCCCCCCGCAGGAGCCATTTCCCGTCCTCCCGGAACGTGGCTGAGCGGGCGTCGATGCGCCGCACGAGGCGGAAGTCTCCATCCACCTCCAGGTACTGGAACCCCGATAGCTCACGTTTTTCAGGGTGGACCACCTGGGCGGAGAGGATTCCGTTTGAGCCGCGAATCCAGTACCGGTTCAGGGAGAACTCGGCGTCGACCTTCCCGGGCCGTACTGCAAACTGCGCGATTTCCCTGGCTTTGCGGTTTGCCCGGGGGGCGAGGATTTCCGAACCAACCAGGGAGAGGGCGGAGATGGCTGCGCACCCGGCGAGAATGGGCGCGCAGGCCCTCCCGATGCCGATCCCGCCGGAAAAGAGGGCGGTGAACTCGTTCGCTCTCGCCCGCAGGGAGACGGTGATCAGCACCGCCAAAAGAACCGCCACGGGGGAGGTCAGGATGAAGATGTTCGGTACGCTGTACAGGTAATACCGGAACACCTCCCCCGCGGAGGCCTTGTATTTCAGGAATTCATCGGCCCGTTCGAAGAAGTCGATCACCACGAAGAGGGCGAGGAACCCCGCAACGGCCGCCGCGGCCATCTTGGAGAACTCCCGGAGGAGGTATCGGGTGACGACCCTCATTTCTTTCCCGCAAGTCTTCCGAACAGGTCGGGGAGGAGAATCATGCGCGTTTCGGACCGCCAAAGGAGCCAGCATGCGGCTCCCAGTCCGACCGCGTTGGGAAGCCACAGGAGCACCGCCATGAAACGGGGCGAGGACTCTTTCACCGCTCCCGCCGTCGCGAGAAAGAAGTAGAAAAAGAGGATGATGGCGAGGGTGGATGCTAAGGCGGGCGATTTTCCGCGGACCCGCTGGGACAGGCCCAGTGGTATCGCGAGCAGGCCGAACGCGAGGCACGAAGCCGCAAACGAGAGTCGCCTGTGGAAGTGATACCGGTACCCCCCTGCGCTTCCCTTTTCTTGGATTCGGAGATTTTCCTCGCGAGCTGCGGAAGGGTGAGTCTCTTGGGGGAGTCTTGGTTCCCGGCTTCGTCCGTCGCCTTCGGAAGGCGGAACTCCATCTCCTGGAAGGAGGCCATCCGGTAGGCATTCGCCCTCCTGTCGTCGTTGTGGATCGTTCCGTTCGAGAGGACGAGCCCGACGGGTTTGTCGTCGCTTTCCGGCAGGAATTTTCCCTCCTTCGCGAACACGAGGAGGGGATCCTGCCCTTCCACGCGCTGGGAGAGCATGACCCCGTTCAGGGTAATGCCATCGGGAGACACCCGGTCGGGGAACAGCAGGACGTCCGGTGCCACTTCCCGGAAAACGTGTTCTTCGACCCCCGCGCCGGCGCGGATCGAGATGATGCGGGCGAGCGATTCCGTGAGAATCCTCTGCCCCCAGGGGATTCCGGCCCACCCGATGTAGAGGTTCCCCAGAAACGCCGCCAGGCTGAACACGAGAACGGGGAGGAGCAGGCCACGCATCCCCACCCCTGCGGCGCACAGGGCGGTTGTTTCCGAGTCGGCCCCGAGCCGCCCAAGGGCGAGCAGGACGGCGATCAGCAGGGCGGCCGGGAGGGTGATTTCCAGGAACGCGGGAAGCAAGGAGAGGAGCAGCTTCCCGACGAGCGGGGCAGGAACGCCCTTTGCAACCACGAGGTCGGTAAGACGCGAGAAACGATGGAGCAACGTCACGAGAGTGAACGAGAAAAGGGCGATGAGGAAGGGGCCCCAGATTTCGGCCAGGATGTACCGGTGGATGATCTTCATTGCTCGATTTCTCCCCCGCGGGCCCGTTGCCGGCCGGGACCTTCGCTCCAGATCGGCTGCCCGTGGACGCCGGGTATGGCCCGGGGAGCCATTCCGTGATAAATCGGGGATAACGGCGGAATCCGTGTATAGTATCATAACCATTGGGAGATTTATCGTCCAGCGGGGGAGGAGGTTCAGGGTGCGAGCGAGAACGGGGCCGCACGAATGATCGTGGTCCGCGGCTCCTCCCAATACACATTCGACACGGGGGTTTCCCTCACGGTGGGGAACTTCGACGGGGTGCACCTCGGGCACCGGGAACTACTGCGGAGGACGGTTTCCCGCGCGCGGGACGAGGGAACGGTCGCCGTTGCCCTTACGTTCTCGCCTCACACGGTCCGCTTCTTTTCCCCGGGCGGCCGCTTCTACGAAATCACGACCATGGAGGAGAAGGCCGATCTCATCGCCCGTATGGGCATCGACGTTCTGGTGATCGAGTCCTTCGATGGCAGCATCGGGCGCATGCTTCCCGACGAGTTCGCCCGGGAGATCCTTTCGCGCCGATTGCGGGCCCGGTGGGTGACGGTCGGTTACGACTTTACCTTCGGACGCAACAGGACCGGCTCCCCCGCGATGCTTGCCGAGGTAGGCCGGGAACTCGGGTTCGAGGTGGACGTCGTTCCTCCCCTGGTCCGGGGAGGCTTGATCGTCAGTTCGACCCGCATCCGGGATCTGCTGCTGGCCGGGCGGGTCCGCGAGGCCGAGGAGCTTTTGTGCCGTCCCTATCGGATGTCGGGGGCGGTGGTGACGGGCGCGGGGCGGGGAAAGACGCTCGGGTTCCCGACCGCGAACGTCCAGTTTACCCAGGAACTGGTTCCCCTTCCCGGAGTGTACGTCGTGGAAGCGGAAATCGGGGGAGTCCTCCACCGGGCGGTCGCAAACGTCGGGTTCAACCCGACCTTTGGCGAGAATTCCCTGGGTGTCGAGGTCCACGTGATGGACTTCCATCGGGACATCTACGGGGAGGAGGTCGCTGTGTATTTCCGCGACCGCATCCGGGACGAGAGAAAATTCAAGAGCGTCCAGGAGCTGGTGCGGCAGATCGAAAAGGATGTCCAGTATGCCCGGGAGGCCAAGCTTCCCGTGAGGAGGGAGGCGGCCTGCACGGAGCAGAACCCCGCTGCCGCCGGGGGTAGGACGGCATGAGGGCCGGGCACGCCGCGTGGCCCGTGGCCGGGCTTCTCCTCCTTGCGTCCTGCGCCGGGGATGGGGGCGGGTCGTCCTCGAATGCCCCGGACGTCGCCAGGGTGCAGCAGGGGTTTGTCACAGCCGTGGAGCGGGCGGTGCCCACGGTGGTGAACATCCGGACGGTCACCCGTTTTCCGCGGGGGGGCGCAGCGGGTGCTCCGGAGGGCGGTACGGGCCTGCAGGATTATCTCGCGCAACGGATGGAGGAGAACGGAGGGTTTCGGGAGAACTCCCTCGGGTCCGGCGTCGTCGTCGGGGAGGACGGGCTCATTGTAACGAACGAGCATGTCATCCGGGACGCCGACGAGATCGTCATCCGGCTCTCCGACCGCACCGAGTACCGGGCGAAGATCGTCGGGGCGGATCCGCGCACCGACATCGCCCTCCTGAGGATCAAGCCGTCTCGCAAGCTCCCCGTGGCCGTTCTCGGGGATTCCACGCGGATCCGGGTCGGGGAGTGGGCGATCGCCGTGGGGAACCCCTTCGGGCTCGAGAGCACCGTGACCATGGGGGTAATCAGCGCCACCGGGCGAACGGACTTGGGGGCCGACCCGGGCGGCGACCTGATCCAGACCGACGCATCCATCAACCCCGGAAACTCCGGTGGGCCCCTTCTCAACACCCGGGGAGAAGTCGTGGGGATCAACACCGCGATGGTGAGCGGGGGCCAGGGAATCGGGTTCGCGATCCCCATCAACACCGTCCTGGAGATCGAACGGGAACTGGCGAGGACCGGGACCATCCGGCGCGGGTGGCTCGGCGTCGGCATCCAGCTCCTGAGCCCCGAACTGGCCGAATCGTTCGGCGTCAAGGGGGAGAAGGGGGTGTTGGTCAATCGCGTCTTTCCCGGTAGTCCCGCGGGATCGGCGGGGCTTCGCGGGGGGGACATTGTGATCTCCTTCGGAGGGACGCGGGTGGGAGGGGTCAAGGAATTCCAGAAGGCAGTAGCGGGCATCTCTCCGGGCACCGATGTCGTCCTGGAGATTCTGCGCGGCGGAAAACGGATGACGGTAACCGTGAAGCTGGCCGAGCGGGAAGGTCCGGCGCCAACGCTTGCTCCCCGGAATCCTCCCTGGGACGCTTGGGGACTTTACGTGAAGGCCCTTCCGAAAGGGGCGGCGCGCGCGGCGGGTGTCGGGGGCGGGGTGGAGGTTCGAACCGTCGAGCCGTCGGGCCCGGCCGGCGCGGGAGGAATCCGCGAGGGGGACATCCTCCTTCGGATCAACCGGGAACGGGTGAACGGCCCGGATTCCTACCGGAGATTGCTGGCAAAGCTGCCCCGCGGGCAGATGGTGGCCGTTCTGGTCAATCGGGAAGGGGGACAGGTGTATTTGGCGTTTCGCCATCGATAGGGGGAGAGAACCGAAAACCGGTCAGGGAGGGAGAGATGGGGATCGTGAGGGATCCCGACGTGGCCCGGCGCATCGCCCGGGCGGTCGTGTCGGACATCGTCCTGTATAACGCCAAGAAA
>C687J29039_10000579_pt1 | contig 15077 bp, 16 predicted proteins | sample RifCSP16_2_FD_29039 | JGI IMG/M metagenome (IMG submission 29039)
GAAGTACACGAGCGCGGGCGACTACGCGAAGGCCGACCCGGCCACCCTGGAGCGGGAGATTCACTCCACGGGGTTCTACAGGGCCAAGGCCCGAGCGGTCATCGGCATGGCGAAGGAACTGGTGGCCAACCACGGCGGAACCGTGCCGCGAACGCTCCCGGAGCTGACGGCGCTGCCGGGGGTCGGCAGGAAGACGGCCAACGTGGTCCTGGGCAACGCCTACGGCCAGCCGGCGATCGCGGTGGACACCCACGTCTTCCGCGTGTCCCAGCGGCTGGGGCTCGCCAAGTCGGACGACCCGGAAAAGGTGCACGACCAGCTCTCTCAGGTGATCCCCAAGCCCAAGTGGACGTNTTTCACCCATCTCCTCACGACGCACGGCCGCCGGGTGTGNATGGCCCGGACNCCGGCCTGTCCCACCTGTCCGGTCCGGGNGCTCTGCCCCTGGCCCGGCAAGACCGCGAAGTAGGGCTTTTGCTTGACAGTTTAGGCAGTTTCCCTTAATGTATGTGGTTGCGACTTTTTCAAGGAAGGGGAGCATGGCCACAACGCAGCCGAAGGTCGATACGATCGCCCGGAAGTGGTACCTGGTGGACGCCGACGGGAAGGTGCTGGGACGCCTGGCAACCCGGGTCGCCACGATTCTCCGGGGCAAGCACAAGCCGACCTTCGCCCCCCACCTGGACGTGGGGGATCACGTGGTCGTGGTGAACGCCGAGAGGGTACACCTGACCGGGCGCAAGCTGACGGATAAGATTTACCGCTGGCACACGGGNTACATCGGCGGTCTGCGGGAGGTCAGCGCCCAGAGGATGCTCCAGACTCATCCCGAGCGGGTGATCGAGTGGGCGGTCCAGGGCATGCTTCCGAAGGGCCGTCTCGGCCGGGCGATGGCCAAGAAACTGAAGGTGTACCGNGGGCCGGAGCACCCCCACGCGTCCCAGAAACCCGAGCCGCTGAAGGAGCGACATGGCTGAAGCGACGAAATTCTACGGCACCGGCCGGCGGAAGACGTCCGTGGCCCGGGTCTGGCTCCGGCCGGGCGCTGGGGCCATCACGGTGAATCGCCGCGCGTTCGAAAACTACTTTCCCCGTGAAACCCTNCGCATGATCATCTGCCAGCCGCTCCAGATTGCCAACGTGCTGGGCCAGGTGGATGTTCTGGTGAACGTGGGAGGAGGCGGCCCCGCGGGTCAGGCCGGCGCCGTCCGGCACGGGATCGCGCGGGCACTCCTGGCGTTCGACGACAAGCTGCGGCTGCCGCTGAAGAAGGCCGGCCTCCTCACCCGCGATCCGCGGATGCGGGAGAGGAAGAAGTACGGCCAGCCCGGCGCCCGGCAGAAATTCCAGTATTCGAAGCGCTAGCCCCGCGTCTGGACGGCGGATGAAGGTCAAGGTCGCCGTGGCGGGCGCCAGCGGGTACATGGGCGCCGAGCTTCTGCGCCTGCTCCTCGTCCATCCCCATGTCGAGCTCGTCGCGGTCACCTCCGAGCGCCTGTCCGGCGAGCCCCTTGACAGTCTCTACCCCCACCTCCGGGGACTGACGTCGCTCACCTTTGATGCGCTCGACCCGGAGAGGCTGGCCCGGGCCGTCGAGTGCGTGTTCCTCGCGCTGCCCCACATGGAGTCCCAGAAGGTAGTCCCCGTGCTCCGCCGTCATGGCCGCAAGGTCATCGACCTGTCCGCCGACTACCGGCTCAAGGATGCGGGGGCCTACGCCACGTGGTACAAGACGCCTCACGCCGACGCCGACGGCCTGGCCGCGGCGGTGTACGGTCTGCCCGAGCTCCATCGGAAGGCGATCGCGTCGGCGTCCGTCGTGGCCAATCCCGGCTGCTATCCGGTCGGAGCGGTCCTGGCCATCGGGCCGCTGCTCAGGGCGGGATTCGCCCGGGGAGAAGGGATCGTCATCGACGGCAAGTCGGGGGTCACCGGGGCGGGCGCCCAGGGGCGGAAGGTGGACCCCATGTACCTGTACACGGAGGCCAACGAAAACCTGCAGGCCTACGGGGTGGCCGTCCACCGCCACACGCCGGAGATCGAGCAGGAACTCTCCGGGCTGGCCGGTCGGTCCCTGACGGTCGCCTTCACGCCACACCTGATCCCGCTGAACCGCGGGCTCTTCACCACCGCCTCGGTGCCCCTGGCCAAGGGTGCGACCACGGCGGATCTTCTCGCGTGCTACCGGGAGGTCTACGCGGGGGAGCCGTTCGTCCGGGTGCTGCCGGAGGGGAGGCTGCCGACCACCCGCGCCGTCGCGGCCTCGAACTTCTGCGACGTGGCGGTCGTGGCGGATCCTCGCACGCAGCGCGCGGTGTGCCTGTCGGCCATCGACAACCTCGGCAAGGGGGGCGCGGCCAACGGGGTGCAGAACCTCAACCTGATGTTCGGGTGGGACGAGCGGGCGGGGCTCGAAGCGCCTCCGGTGTACCCCTGATGCCTGCGCTCGAGTGGCTCCAGGGTGGCATCACGGCGGTCCCCGGGATTCTCGCGTCCGGTATCCACTGCGGGATCAAGGCCAGCGGGAAGAAGGACCTGGCCCTCATCTATTCCTCCAGCGCNGCGCGGGCCGCGGCGGTCTTCACGGCGAATCAGGTGAAGGGCGCGCCCGTCCAGGTCTCCATGGAGCACGTGAAGGAGGGGACGATCCAGGCCATCGTCGCCTCCAGCGGNTGCTCCAACGTCTGCACCGGCGAGCAGGGCCTCCGCGACGCCCGCGAGATGACCGCCAGCGTCGGCGAGCTGCTGAAGATCCCCGCGCGCCACGTCCTGGTGGCCTCCACCGGCGTCATCGGCCGGCCGCTCCCNATGGACAAGATCCGGGCCGGCCTGCCCAAGCTCGTCAAATCGCTTTCGCCGCAGGGGGGGCGGAGCGCGGCGGAAGGGATCCTGACCACCGACACGGGGCCGAAGGAGGCGGCGCTGCGCGTGGACGTCGGGGGCCGCCCGGTGACGCTCGGGGGGATCGCCAAGGGCGTCGGGATGATCGAGCCCCACATGGCGACGATGTTCTGCTTCATGGCCACCGACGCCGTGGTTGCTCGCGACGCGCTCGACGCGGCCCTTCGCCGCGCGGTGGCGGGCAGCTTCAACCGGATCACGGTNGATGGCGACATGTCCACGAGCGACACCGTGGCAATTCTCGCCAACGGGCTGGCCGAGAATCAGGTGCTCGAGAAAGGCGGCCGGGGGCTTCGGCAGTTCGCGCGCGGGCTGGAGGCGATCACCGAGCGGCTGGCGAAGATGCTGGTGAAGGATGGGGAGGGAGCCACAAAGCTCGTGACGATTCAGGTGCGGGGCGCGCGGAGCCGCCGTGACGCCCGGCTGGCGGCGCGCTCCGTTGCCAATTCGCTCCTGGTCAAGACGGCGATCAACGGGCAGGATCCCAACTGGGGGCGGATCATGATGGCGCTCGGGAAATCGGCCGCCGCCGTCCGGGCCGACCGGGTCGGCATCTCGTTCGACGACGAAGTCGTCGTGGCGGCAGGCCAGNTCNGCNAGGGCGCCCGGCTGGACCGGGTGCGCGAGATCATGGCGCGCCCCGAGTTCGCNATCCGGATCGACCTGGGGCTCGGNNGTGGAGAGGACCAGGTCTGGACCTGCGATCTGTCCGAGGAGTACGTGCGCATCAACGCGAAGTACACAACCTAATCCANGGAGGGGGCGGGACCCCCTCCGAACCTAGCACGCCACCCACATTCGGTGCCCCGGCGAGGGGTCGGGNGGCGGAGGCGAACCGAAGGAGGACGCTGTGACAGTGACGATGAAGGAGCTCCTGGAGGCCGGGGTTCACTTCGGCCACCAGACCAAGCGGTGGAACCCCAAGATGCAGAAATACATCTTCGGGGAGCGCAACGGCATTTACATCATCGATCTCCAGAAAACGCTGAAGAAGTTCCGCGAGGCCTNCGCCTTCATCCGGGAGCTGGCCGCTGGCGGGGGCACNGTGCTGTTCGTGGGCACCAAGAAGCAGGCCCAGGAGACCGTCTTCGACGAGGCCTCCCGCTGCGGCATGTTTTACGTGAACCAGCGCTGGCTGGGCGGGACCCTGACCAATTTCGCCACCATCAACCGTTCCATCGGGCGGCTCAAGCGGCTCGACGAGATGCAGGAGACCGGCGAGTACGAGCGGCTACCCAAGAAGGAGGTGCTCGGGCTCGAGCGCGAGCGGCAGAAGCTGGAGAAGGCCCTGGTGGGNATCAAGGGCATGGACCGGGTGCCGTCGGCNGTGTTCATCATCGATCCCAAGAAGGANCGCATCGCGGTGGCCGAAGCCCAGCGCCTGGCGATCCCCATCGTGGCCATCGTGGACACCAACTGCGATCCCACGGGCATCGACTACCCGATCCCGGGGAACGACGACGCGATCCGGGCGGTCCGGCTCATCAGCTCCCGGCTGGCGGACGCCATCCTCGAGGGCCGGGGCACGCTCGCCAAGGAAGAGCCCGAGGAAGGTGCCGCCGAGGCGCTGACAGAAGCCGAAGCGGCAGTTGACGCGGCGGCCGAAGCGACATCCTAAAGGGGGACTGGAACCGATGGCGTCCCAAGCAGAGCTGGTCAAGAAGCTCCGGGAGCTCACCGGGGCCGGCGTGATGGATTGCAAGGCCGCGGTCGAAGCCTCCCCGGGGGATCTCCAGAAGGCGGTCGAATTCCTGCGGAAGAAGGGGCTGGCCGACGCGGCGAAAAAGGCCCACCGGACGGTGCGGGAAGGCCTCGTGGGCGCCTACATCCACCCCGGCGGCAAGATCGGGGTGCTGGTGGAGATGGATTGCGAGACCGACTTCGTCGCCCGGACGGATGGATTCCAGCAGCTGCTGAAGGACCTCACCATGCAGGTGGCGGCCGCCAACCCGACCTACGTGTCGCGCGAGGACGTGCCGGGCGAGGTCCTCGAGAAGGAGCGCGAGATCTACCGGCAGCAGATGGCGGATCAGAAGAAGCCGCCCCAGGTGCTGGACAAGATCGTCGAGGGAAAGCTCGAGAAGTTCTTCGCCGAGCAGTGCCTCTTGGAGCAGCCCTTCATCAAGGACGCGGCGGGGAAGACGCGGGTGAAGGATCTGGTGGCCCAGGTTTCCGCCCAGACGGGAGAGCGCGTGGTCGTCCACCGGTTCTCCCGCTTCCAGGTCGGCGAGGGCGGCTGAGCCGGGCGGCTCGGTGGAGCCCGTGTACAAGCGCATCCTCCTCAAGGTTTCCGGCGAAGCCCTGGCTGGTGNGCAGGGCTACGGGATCGATCCCGAGGTGCTCGTCCGGTTGGCNGAAGAAGTCAAGGACGTGACCGCCCTGGGGACGCAGGTCGCGATCGTCATCGGGGGAGGGAACATCTTCAGGGGCATCGCGGCCAGCGTCGGGGGGATGGAGCGGGCCACGGCCGATTACATGGGGATGCTGGCCACCGTGATCAACGCCCTGGCCCTTCAGGACGCGNTCGAAAAAACGGGGATCCCAACTCGGGTCCTCTCGGCGATCGAGATGAGGGCGGTCGCCGAGCCCTACATCCGCCGCCGGGCGATGCGCCACCTGGAGAAGTCGCGCGTCGTGATCTTCGCGGCCGGGACGGGCAACCCTTTCTTCACCACCGACACNGCCGCCGCGCTCCGGGCCGTGGAAATCGGCGCCGAGGTGATCCTCAAGGCCACCAAGGTGGACGGCGTGTACTCGGCGGATCCGAAGAAGGACAAGGGGGCCCAGCGGCTGCCGCGGCTCAGCTACATCGAGGTCCTGAACCGCGGCCTCCAGATCATGGACGCCACGGCGATCTCGCTCTGCATGGACAACAAGCTTCCGATCGTGATCTTCGATTTCACTCGCCGCGGGAATATCAAGCGGATCGTCCTCGGCGAGGCAGTGGGTTCCGTGGTCACGGGCGACAATCCGCCGCTCAGGGGGTGACGGGCTATGCAGGCGGTCATCANGGAGGTTGAGACGAGAATGCAGGGAGCCCTGGACGCGCTGGGCCGGGAGTTCGCGGGCGTCCGGACGGGGCGCGCNAGCACCGGCCTGCTGGAAGGCATCCGGGTGGACTACTACGGCACGCCGACNCCGGTCCCCCAGGTAGCCTCCCTGTCGGTGCCGGACCCGAAGACNCTCCTCATCCAGCCGTGGGACGCGAGCCTCCTGCCCGCCATCGAGAAGGCGATCATGAAATCCGACCTGGGGCTCACCCCGGCCAACGACGGCAAAGTGATCCGCCTCGTCATGCCTCCCTTGAACGAGGAGCGTCGGAAGCAGCTGGCCAAGGCCGTGGGCAAGCTGGCCGAGGACGCGCGCGTCGCGATCCGCAACATCCGTCACGACGCCAACAAGAAGCTCAAGACGATGGAAAAGGAGAAGAAGATCTCCGAGGACGACGGGCGCCGGGGCCAGGACCAGACCCAGAAGATCACCGACAAGTTCATCCAGCGGGTGGACGAGCTCCTCAAGAAGAAGGAGCAGGAGATTCTGACCTTCTGATACGATACGGGAAGATGGCTGTGCGCCGACTGCCGAACGTGCCCGTNGCCGACNTCGCGTCCCTCGAGGACTCGGAGCTCTTGGCCCGCGTCAAAGCGCTCCCCCTGCCGCAGCACGTGGCCATCATCATGGACGGCAACGGCCGGTGGGCGACCCAGCGTGGCCTGAACCGGGTCGCGGGGCACCGCGAGGGCGTGAAGGCGGCGCGCGCCGTGGTCCGGGCCNCCCACGAGGNGGGNATTCGCTTCCTCACCCTCTACGCGTTCTCCTCGGAGAACTGGAGCCGGCCGTCGATCGAGGTGACCACCCTCATGACCCTGCTCGAGCGATCCATCGACCAGGAGCTGCCCGAGCTCCAGGCCAACAACGTCCGCCTCAGGGTGATCGGGAGACCCAACGGGGTTCCGTCGTCGGTGAGGCAGGGGATCGAGCGCGCGGTGGCCGCGACCGCCGGGAATACGGGGTTGACCTTGTTCATGGCGTTCAATTACGGCGGGCGCGACGAGCTCGTGGATGCGGCGCGGGCGCTGGCGCGCCAGGTGCAGGCGGGAGAGCTTCGCCCGGAGGACATCGACGAGGCGCGGGTGGGGCAGGCTCTCTACACCCGGGGCGTCCCCGACCCCGACCTCCTGATCCGAACCAGCGGGGAGATGCGGGTGTCCAACTTCCTCCTCTGGCAGATCGCCTACACCGAGCTGGTGGTTACCCCGACGCTCTGGCCCGATTTTGGCGCACGGGATCTTTATCTGGCGGTCGCCGAGTATCAGCGCCGGGACCGCCGGTTCGGCAAAGTGTGATGGCACGGGCGCAGGAAGCGCCGGTCCCCGGATCGGTGGACGCCGCGCCCCCGGCGCGCGGGGCCGCGCTCGTCAAGCGCGTCCTGAGCACGGTGGTCCTCCTGCCGGTCTTCGTGGGGATCGTGATGGGCCCGGTGTGGTTGTTCGGGGCCACGGTGGTGCTGGTCTCGGCCGTGGCCCAGTGGGAGTTCACGGGGATGTTCGAACGCGCCGGGGTCCGCACCTTCCGCTGGCTGGGGCTCGTCGGGGGCACGGCGGTCACCGCGAGCTTTGCCCTGCCCATCTCCGAGCGGGTGGCCTTCACGGCGGTGCTGCTGGCAGTCCTGCTGTCGGCGCTCTGGCGCCCGCGCGGCGCGCGCATCGCCTGGGAGCCCGTTGCCGTCACGCTGTTCGGGATCTGCTACGTGAACTGGCTCCTGGGGTACGGGTTCTGGCTTCGGGACCTGCCCGGCGGGAGCGACTGGGTCCTGCTCCTCGTGTGGGTGACGTGGCTCGGCGAGACGGCCGCCTACGTCGTGGGCTCCACGCTGGGACGCGCGAAGCTCGCGCCGGTCATCAGCCCGCGCAAGACGGTGGAAGGGGCCGCGGCCCAGCTCGTGGTTTCCCTGCTGGCGGCGGTGGTCGCGCAGGTGTGGTTCTTCACCGAGATCGGGCTCGGGCGCGCCGCGGTCGCGGGCCTCCTGCTGGGGGTGGTCGGGCAGCTCGGCGACCTGGTGGAGTCGGCGCTCAAGCGGAGCGTCGGGACCAAGGACACGGGGGCGCTGATCCCCGGGCACGGCGGAATCCTGGATCGCCTGGACAGCCTGCTGTTCAACACGCCGGCGCTCTTTTACTACACGCGCTTCATCGCGGCCTGACGCCCCCATGAAACGGATCACGCTGCTCGGCGCGACCGGCTCCGTAGGCAGGAGAGCCCTGGAGCTGGTCTCGGCCTTTCCCGACGCCCTCGGCGTCGAGGGGCTGGCGGCGCGCGGCTCCAACGTGCCGCTGCTGACCGAGCTCTGCCTCCGCTACAAGCCCAGGGCCGTGGCCCTGCTGGAGGCCGACGCCGTGGACGCTCTCGCTCGGGCCCTGCCGCATCCGCGTCCGGAGCTGCTGGCCGGGCCGAAGGGTCTCGTGACTCTGGCGGCGGAGACCGACGCGGACGTGGTGCTCTCCGCCCTCGTGGGGAGCGCGGGGCTGCTGCCGACGATGGCGGCCATCGAGGCGGGAAGAACCATCGCGCTGGCGAACAAGGAAACGCTCGTGATGGCCGGCAACCTGATGACCGCGGCCGCGCGGTCCCGCGGGGTGTCGCTCCTTCCAGTGGACTCCGAGCACAGCGCCATCTTCCAGTGCCTCCAGGGGCACAACCGCTCGGAGGTGCGGCGCATCATGCTCACGGCCTCCGGCGGCCCCTTCCGCCAGCTGTCGCGCGAGGGGCTCGCCCACGTGACCGTCGCCGACGCCCTGAACCACCCCACCTGGAAGATGGGCGCGAAGATCACCGTGGATTCGGCCACGCTGATGAACAAAGGGCTCGAGATCATCGAGGCGCGGTGGCTCTTCGACCTCCGACCCGAGCAGATCGAGGTCGTCGTGCACCCGCAGTCCATCGTCCACTCCATGGTGGAGTACATCGACGGCTCGGTCCTCGCCCAGCTCGGCGTGGCCGACATGGGCATCCCGATCCTCTACGCGCTCACGTACCCGGAGCGCCGGCCCTGCCCGGCGCCGGCGTTGAACCTGATGGAGGTGGGTCAGCTCACCTTCCACGAGCCCGACACGGAGAAGTTCCCGTGCCTCCGGTTGGCCCGTCAGGCGCTGGTCCGCGGAGGTTCTGCGGCGGTCGTGCTGAACGCGGCCAACGAGGTGGCCGTCGCGGCGTTTCTGGAGGGACGCCTCCGGTTCACCCAGATCGCCGAGGTGATCGCCGAGGCCCTCGATCGGGTTCCGGCGCGGGAGCTCGCGAGCATCGAGGAATGCGTGGCCGTGGACCGCGAGGGGCGGTGGGTGGCGGACGAGATCCTCCGCCTGCAAGCGGTCGCAGCGGTCGGCGCGCGCTGAGGAGGAGGTAGAGCGGTTGTGACGACCATCCTGTCGTTTGTCGTGGTGATCGGGATCCTGATCCTCGTCCACGAGCTGGGCCATTTCGTGGTGGCCCGCTGGATGGGCGTGGGGGTGGAGCGCTTCTCGATCGGCTTCGGCCCGGTCCTCCTGCGGTGGCGGGGGAAAGAGACGGAGTACTGCCTTTCCGCGGTCCCCATGGGGGGCTACGTGAAGATGATGGGGGAGGAGAGCCCCCTGGAAGGCGGCGGAACCGCCACGGTGGACCCGGCCAAGTCGTTCTCGCTGAAGCCGCTCGCGGCGCGGTTTCTGATCGTGTTCGCCGGCCCCGGGATGAACTTCGTCCTGGCCGCCGCGATCTTCGCGGTCGTGTTCATGATCGTGGGACGCCCTGTGCTGCCCTCCACCCTCGGGCGGATCAAGGCCGATGGCCCCGCCGCTCAGGCCGGCCTCCGCACCGGCGACCGGGTCACGGCCGTGGACGGCGTCCCCGTGACCAACTGGGAAGATCTGTTGGGCGCGATCCAGGCGTCGGGCGGTGAGACGCGCCAGATCGCGTTCTCCCGCGATGGCCGTGAGCAGCGGGTCGCCCTGACGCCTGCTCGGACCAAGGTGCGGGACGTCTTCGGGGACGAGCGGGAGGTGTGGGACATCGGGGCCGGGCCGTTCGTCCCCGCGCGGATTGGCGAGATTCAGCCGGGCTATCCGGCCGCCAAGGTCGGGCTTCGCGGGGGCGACGTCGTGGTGGCCGTGGACGGGAACGCCGTCCTCTCGTGGGACGAACTGGCGGAGACCATTCACAAGCGCGCCGGCAAGCCGATGGAGCTCACCATCGAGCGCGCGGGACGGTCGCTGACCGTGTCGGTTGTCCCCCAGGCCTTCAAGGAGCGCGGCCCGTCCGGCCAGGAGATCGACATCGGCCGCATCGGCATCGGCCCTGCGGCCGTGTCCTACCTCCGGTCGAATCCCATCCAGGCTGTCTGGTACGGCGTCGCCCGGACCTGGGACATGACGGTGCTGACGGCGCGGGGGCTCTGGAAGCTGGTCACGCGCCAGCTCCCGGCCTCCACCATCGGCGGGCCGATCCAGATCGCCGTGGTGGCCGGAGAGCAGGCCAAGCAGGGGCTCATGAGCCTGGCTTTCTTCACCGCAGTGATCAGCGTCAACCTGGCGCTCCTGAACCTGCTCCCGGTGCCGATCCTGGACGGTGGGCACCTGTTCTTCTTCGTCATCGAGGGGATCCTGGGCCGTCCGCTCTCGCTTCGGAAGCGGGAAGTGGCCCAGCAGGTCGGGCTCTTCCTGCTGCTGCTCCTGATGGTGTTCGCCGTCTACAATGATTTGACCCGCATCGACTTCCTGCGCTTCTTCAAATAGGAGCCAGCCGAATGACGCCACGGCGCAAGACGAGGCAGATCCAGCTGGGCTCCATCAAGATCGGCGGCGACGCGCCGATCACGGTGCAGTCCATGACCAAGACGGATACGCGGGACGTCGAGGCGACGCTGCTCCAGATCTGGTCCCTCGAGGCCGCCGGCTGCGACATCGTCCGCGTGGCCGTGCCCGTCAAGGAGGCGGCGGAAAAGCTCGGGGAGATCAGGAAGCAGATTCGGATCCCGCTGGTGGCAGACATCCACTTCAACTACAAGCTGGCCCTGATCGCCCTCGACCAGGGCGTGGACGGCCTGCGCCTCAACCCCGGCAACATTGGCGGCAAGCAGTTCGTGATGGAAGTGGTGCGGCTCGCCCAGGCGCGGAAGATCCCCATCAGGATCGGGGTGAACGCGGGGTCGCTGGAGAAGGACCTCCTCGCCAAGTACGGGGGCCCCACGCCGCAGGGCATGGTGGAGTCCGCGCTGCGGCACATTCGCATCCTCGAGGACTGCGGCTACCCGGAGATGAAGATCTCGCTCAAGGCCTCCGATCCCGCGATGATGATCGAGGCCTACCGCATGCTGGCCGATCAGGTGGAGTATTCCTTCCACCTGGGAGTCACCGAAGCCGGCACGCCGACCGCGGGNACGATCAAGTCCGCCGTCGGGCTCGGGACCCTGCTGGCCGAGGGGATCGGCGANACCATCCGAGTCTCCCTGGCGGCGGACCCCGTCGAAGAGGTGCGGGTGGGGATCGAGATCCTCAAGGCCCTGGGGCTCAGGAAGCAGGGGCTGACGTTCGTCGCGTGCCCCTCGTGCGGCAGGGCCGACGTGGACCTGGTGAAGCTGGCCAGGGACGCCGAGGAACGGTTGAAGGGCGTGACCGAGGAAGTCCACGTCGCTGTGATGGGGTGTGAAGTAAACGGTCCCGGCGAGGCGCGCGCCGCCGACATCGGCGTGGCGGGAGGGAAAGGGATCGGGCTCATCTTCCGCAAGGGCGAGGTCGTCCGGAAGGTGCCGGAGGCTCAGATCATCGAGGCGCTCTGGGAGGAAGTCGAGCGCTTCATCGCCGAGAAGCAGGCCGCGCGGGGCCCCGAGGTTCAGGACTAGCACCGTGGGTCAATATGAGATCCACGTGTTTGTGTGCACGGGCGGGGAGACCTGTCCCACCCAGGGAGACACCGAGAAGTACGTGAAGATCCTCCGCGCCGGCGTATCCCAGGCCGGAAAGCACCGGGAGATCCGGATCAACAAGTCGGGCTGCTTTTCCCAGTGCGGCAACGGGCCGATGATGGTCGTGTATCCCGAGAACGTCTGGTACTGCAGCGTCCAGGAATCGGATCTTCAGGAAATCCTCGAGTCCCACATCCTCGGCGGCAAGCCCGTGGCGCGGCTCGTGTACCGCCCGGGCGTCCCCGGGCCCAACCAGATCGTCGAGCGCGAGAAAGCGTAGCGCCGTGCGCTGGACCCGGTCGCTCATCCCGACCCTCCGGGAAGACCCTGCCGACGCCGAGGCCGTCAGCCACAAGCTCATGGTGCGCGCGGGCCTGGTGCGCCAGCTGGCGGCCGGCATCTACGTCTATCTGCCGCTGGGCCAGCGCGTGCTGGACAAGATCAACGCGATCATCCGGGAAGAGATGAACCGGATCGGCGGGCAGGAAGTCACGCTGCCGGTCCTCCANCCGGCGGAGATCTGGCAGCAGTCGGGCCGCTGGCAGGTTATCGGCGNCGAGATGTTCAGGCTCAAGGACCGCAACGCGCGGGACATGTGCCTGGGGATGACCCACGAGGAGGTCATCGCCTGGATCGCCGCCAAGGAGCTCCGCTCGTACCGGGACCTGCCGCAGATCTGGTACCAGATCCAGACCAAGGAGCGCGACGAGGCGCGGCCGCGATCCGGCGTCCTCCGGACGCGCGAGTTCCTGATGAAGGACTCCTACACGCTGGACCTGGACGAGGCCGGCCTGGCGAAGGCCTACGACGCCCACAAGGAGGCGTACTGCCGGATCTTCGACCGCTGCGGCCTCCGCTACCACGTCGTCGAGTCGGACCCCGGCATGATGGGCGGCTCGGGCTCCCACGAGTTCATGGCTCCGAGCGCCGCGGGGGAGGACGAGGTGGCGCTCTGCGAGCGGTGCGGCTACGCTGCCAACGTCGAGCTGGCGCGGGGCGTCCCGACCCGACCGAAATTCCCCGCCTGGCCCGTGGAGGAGGTGGCGACCCCCAACGCCCGCACGATCGCGGAGGTGGCGGCGCTGCTCAAGATCGAGCCCGCGCTGATGATCAAATCGCTCCTCTATGTGGCGAAGGACGGCCCGGTCCTGGCCCTGGTCAGGGGGGACCAGACCCTTCACGAGAAAAAGCTTGCGCGGATCCTGGGGGAGTTCCGCCCCGCCCATCCCGACGAGGTGAAAACCCACCTGGGGGCTCCCGTGGGCTCGGTGGGGCCGGTCAAGGTCCGAATACCCATCGTCGCGGATGAGTCGCTCCGCGAGGGGGTCTACGTGGCCGGCGGGAACAAGGAGGGGTTTCACCTGAAGGGTGTAAGGCCCGGGAAGGATTTCTCTCCGCGCTTCGCCGACCTTCACGTGGCTCAGACGGGAGAAGGCTGCGCGCAGTGCGGCGCGGCGCTCAAGGTAGAACGCGTCATCGAGGTGGGGAACATCTTCAAGCTCGGCACGAAGTATTCCGTGTCCCTGGGGGCCGTGGTGCTGGACGAGAGCGGCCAGGAGCGGCCGATCGTCATGGGGAGTTACGGGATCGGGCCGGCGCGGATCGCGGCGGCGGCGGTCGAGCAGCGGCACGACGCCGACGGGATCGTCTGGCCCTGGAGCATCGCCCCGTTTCACGTTCACCTCCTGTCGGTGAACGCGAAGGATCCCGTCCAGACCGGGGTGGCGGAGGAGCTCTACGAGGAGCTGGCCACGGCCGGCATCGAGGTCATCTACGACGACCGCGACGAGCGGCCCGGGGTGAAGTTCAAGGATGCCGACCTGATCGGCCTACCGATCCGGGTGACGGTGGGGAACGCCTTCGTCAAAGAGGGGCTGGTCGAAGTCCGGTCGCGCCGGGACCGCACCGACCGGCGGGTCCCGAAGCGTGAAGCCGTGGTAAGCGTCAAGGAGCTGGCGCAGGAACTGGGCGGGAGATAAACGTTTCCCGCATTCCCCTTGCTGGGGGGGGGCGGGTGTGCTAAACTCCTGAAAAAGTGGGCGCTGCCCACTTTTTTCTTGCCCCTGGGGGTGGCGGGAGTGGAGGCGACCGAGCGACTGGCGCGGATCGAGGCCGTCGTCTCGCCGGTGCTCCAGGCCCACGGGCTCTTCCTCGTGGATCTCCAGTGGCGCCGCGAGGGCCGGCGCTGGGTGCTCAGGTTCTTCGTTGACAAGGCGGCCGGGGTCGGCATCGCTGACTGCCAGCGGTTCAGCCACGAGGCGGGCGACGTCCTGGACGCCTCGGGCCTGATCCAGGAGAGCTACGACTTGGAGGTGTCTTCGCCGGGTCTCACGCGGGAGCTCAAGACCGACCGCGAGTGGCGCTGGGCTCAGGGGAAGCGGGTGCGGTGCTGGATGTCCGAGCCCGTGAACGGCCGGACGGAATTCACGGGGCGGCTGGCGGAGGTCACGGAGTCGGTGGTGAGGCTGGAGGGGATGGACGGCGAAGCCGAGCTCCCGCGCCGGGGCGTGACGAAGGCGCGGCTCGAGCCCAATTTATGAACCGGGAGCTGATCAACGTCATTTCGCAGATCGCGACGGAGAAGGGGATCGACAAAGAGATCCTCTTCGAGGCGCTGGAGTCCGCCCTGCTGTCGGCCTTCAAGAAGACCATGGGGGTGGGGACGGCGGAGAACATCACCCTGGAGCTGGACCGGGGGACCGGCACGCTCCGGGTGTTCGCCAAGAAGCGGGTGGTCGCCAAAGTTACCGACGCCAGGATCGAGATGACGCTGGCGGAGGCCCGCGCCGTCAAGCCCGATGCCGCGATCGACGACGAGATCGAGCACGAGCTGGAGCCCAAGGAGTTCGGCCGGATCGCGGCCCAGACTGCCAAGCAGGTGATCCTCCAGCGGGTCCGCGACGCCGAGCGGGAGGGGATCTACGCTGAGTTCGTGGGGAAAGAGGGTCAAATCGTCCGGGGCGTGGTCCACCGGATCGAGAAGCGGAACGTGATCGTGGAGATGGGGAAGGCCGAGGGCTTCCTTCCGGAGCGCGAGCAGATTCCGGGCGAGAGGATCAACCCCGGGGACCGGATCCGCGCGTTCGTCCTCGAGGTGAAGAAGACTGCCAAGGGTCCCCAGATCACCCTTTCCCGCACCCATCCGGGGTTCCTGGCCCGCTTGTTTGAGACCGAGATCCCCGAGATCGCCGAGGGGATCGTGCTGGTCAAGGCGGCGGCGCGCGAGGCGGGCGAGCGGGCG
>C687J29039_10000583_pt1 | contig 15005 bp, 16 predicted proteins | sample RifCSP16_2_FD_29039 | JGI IMG/M metagenome (IMG submission 29039)
GCTCATTCAACGGCTCCGTTCCAAACCGAAAGACTTTACCTGGAAGGAACTGGTGGCGATGCTGGAGGGATTCGGATATACGAGGGTCGGCAGCGGAAAAACCGGTGGATCGCGTGTCCGTTTCGTTCACGTGAATTACCCGACGATCAGTCTGCATCGCCCCCACCCGTCTCCTGTTCTTAAACGTTACCAGATAGAGCAGGTGGAGGAAGTTCTGAGGGGGGAGGGGCTGATATGAAAGACATGATGACCCATAAGGGATATTTCGGTTCCGTGTGCTACAACGATGAGGACCGGATTTTTTACGGAAAGGTCGAGTTCATCCGGGCTCTTGTAAGTTATGAAGGCACCGATGTGCGTTCACTACGGGCAGCGTTTGAGGAGGCGGTCGATGACTACCTGGAGATTTGCGGGAAGCGGGGGATTGAGCCCGAAAGACCGCTAAAAGGCAGCTTCAACGTTCGCATTGGTCCCGAGCTCCACCGCAAGCTGGCTCTGGCCGCTGCGCGCAAACGCATAAGCTTGAACAAGTACATCGTGGATCTGCTGAAAAAGTCGGCGTAGCGTCACTTCCTCCCCCAGAAGGTCTCGACCAGCCCCACCTTCCATCCGCCGTCTTCCCGGAAAAGTTTTAGAATCGCCGGTTTTTCCGCCTTCTTGTAAGTGATGAGGATCTCCGCGCGGTCGCTGCCGATCGGCCCCTTTTCCCACCGGCTTTGCTCAAGGATGAGGTCGGGATTGAACTGTAGCAGGAAGCCGTACCAGTACCCCCTTGCGATGGGGCCTCCTTCGTCGAAGTCTCGGCGCACCTCCTCTTTCGGGACCTCCATGCCGCCGGCCCTGGTGATCGATTTTCGCGTCTCGTCGACAATGGTATTCCTGGAGGCTGCCGAGAGCGTTTTCCAGATCCCTTGGTAGTCCTTGGTCTTCATCGCTTCGAAGCAGGATTCCGCGGAGGAAAGAATGTCGCCCAGCGTTCGGTCGGGGTCGTCGGCAAGCGCAACCGGGGGAGCGATTGCAAGAAGGCACAGGGCGAACCAAACGAGCTGTATGAGATAAAAGGAACGATAGGAAGATGATCGAACCAACGAAAATTTATTGAAGCGCGGCCGGCGGTTCAGTGCTTGGATGAGCTCCCCCCGCCGCCTCCCGCAGCGATGCCGATCGCGATGGCTCCGGCGCCGATCGCGGCTGCCCAGCCGATGGTGCCCGCATCCACGCCTTCGAACACGCTGCTGCCTGCCTTTTCTCCCTCTTTCGCCGCCGCGATGGCTTCCGGCGATGCCGGCTTGCCGGTTTCGGTGGCCTGACCCTTCCCTTTCGGCCAGAGTTCCCATTCCGCGGCGAAAGCGGTCATCGCGGCGCCCTGGGCGACGGTGAGGAAAGAGGCGATCGACAGGATGGAGATGATGATTTTCAAGGAGATTTTGCCTTTTCCGGCTTTCATGAAAATCTCCTTTGAAGTTAATTGGTTACCTTCTAGCCTTATACAGATTTTCCTTGTCTTTGTCAAGGCAAACCCCGACGTTCCGGCCGATGACGTCGAACAGCGTCCGGTAATGGTCCACATCCTGCGCGACGTCCCGTGTCCACGACGAGAGCGCATAGCGGTAGACGGTCTTCGAATCGTGGCCGGTGAATAGCCGGATGGGAATGTCCACCGAGATCCCCTTCTCATGGTACCCCCGGTTGTAAGGGTCGCTGAAGATCGAGGTGCCGGTGAAGCTGTACCAGGCCGAGAGGACCACGCCGTTGACGAACTTCGACAGGGTGACCTTCGCCCCCTTGTCCCCGGCCAGGAACCTTCCCGCCTTGACGTCGACGATGACATCATGCTCGGGCAGGTTGAGCCGCGTGTTTACGAAGGTGGTGTGGAAGCGTTCGTCCCCTTTCAGCTTGAACGGATCGCCCGGGTCCCGTTTCCGTACCGCGCTGCCGCTCACGCCCGCGAGGATGCGCCCGCGGAACATGGGCATCGCCACCTCGCCGTCGAGGCCCGCGTATTCGACCTCGAGCAGCCCCGCCGAAAATCTTCCGTACAGCGGGTCCTGCGTCTTCAGGATCTGCTCGAACATCAGCCTTCCGAGGGCGATTTCTTCCTTCTTGTAATCGGCAATGTCGCTGCGGACCGGGATGGAAAGGGGAGCGTTGGCGGTGGAGACCGTGTTGACCGGATAGCCTTCCACACCGAGGATCGCGGATCCCCCCTTCCACGGCTGCGCGGTGAGCCAGCCGGAGAGACCTAAACGGTACTTGAAAAAACCTGAGGGGTCGTTCAGGAACGTCTCGAGAGAGGGCTTGAGCCCGTAATCAAACCACCGCCGGTGCGTGGTATCCTTGATGCGGGTATTGCCTTCCTCCGTCTTGAACGTGGAGAACTCGAGGAAGCGGTCCCGACGGATCTCCCCTGCGTAGAAGCCCGAGAGTCCGTTCGCGGTCGTAACGAACTCCACCATGGGGATTCCGTTCTCCTTGACCAGGATGCGGACGTAATCGACGTTCTCGGGCATCCGTTCGGCGAGAATGTTGAGGATGACCTCCACGGCCCGCGCGTTGAAATAGTACCTGTCGTTTTGCGCCTCGACCCGCAGGGTGATCCCGTCGGCCTCCACCCCGATGTCGCTGAAGCCGGACTCGCGGAGCCCCAAGGTGATGCGGTCGGTGACGGGGTTCCCGCGCAGCGAAGGCTGCTCCCGGTAAGGCGGGTCGTAGATCGGGATGAAGGGCTTTCCCATGTCGAAAGCCACGGAGGCGCCGACGCCGATCTGGTTGCCTCTCTGGTAGCTCGCGTCGATCTCGGACCAGCGGGTCGGTTTCCAGCGGAGCCCGAAATTGAACCGCGAGGGAACGGGATCGTTGAAATATTTCGCCTGCGCGGGATCCGAAGTCTGCTTGTCGTATCGGATGGGACTGTATTCCGCCAGGAGGGCGAACTTCTCCGACGGAGCGAACTGGATGCCGCCGAATACCTGGGCGTCCTTCCACCAGCCTTTCGGCCTGGTGAACAACTCGATCCCGAATCCTTCTCCCTGCTCGGGGAGCGGTTTCCTGCCGAGACGGCCGTTGCCCAGCCCCACGGAGAAATCGAACGGGTAGATCTGCTTGCTGGCCACCAGGACCTGGGAAGCGTACACGCGCGTGCCGTGCGGGTCCAGGATCGCCATCGCCAGGGCGGGGGTGTATTTCCCTTCCCGTAAGAATTGCAGCTTGATGTCGATGGCCTTGTCCTTGAAGTTGCCGTACGCCGGGGCGTTGTTGAGGCCCGGGATTCCAAGGACCTCCGTGATCCTTCCGTTCACTTCCAGCCGCTCGAAGAGACCGATCGTTCCGAAATAGGTCCGGTAGGGGTGCACCTGGCTGGCGCCCACGCGATACCGGTTCTCCTTCATTAGCCTTGCCGTCGGCGTCTCCAGGAGGCCGGTGAGGCCGAGATTCGAGGGGAAGGTGAAAGGCTCGTCGCCTGCGATGGCGGGCGGTACCGTCATGCAGAAAAGGCACAGGAGAAGAAGCGGGAGCGCCAGGCTGCGCGGCCCGGGGCAGGCAGTCCGGGTCATTGCGGATCGACCCGGACGCCGGTCAGGGCATGGATCTCCATCAGCAGTTGAGGAAGGTCCCTGATGGCGCGCGCCCAGGTTGAACGGACCGGTTTCCTCGGGACAACGACCGTATCTCCGGGCTCGACCGTTGGCGCCGACTCCCGAAAGGCGGGGATCTCCCACCGGGACTCCTTGGGGTTCCAACGGATCCATTTCCGTGACAGGGGGTGAACGGTCCCGTCCGCCTTGAGGCGGTACACGTGCTCACGGTCGGCGTTTTCCGAAAATCCTCCGGCCCTCCGGATGCAATCCTCGGGATCCGTTTTCGGGGGACAAGGGGAGCCGGTGCCGGGCATCTTCACCGCGCCGATGACCGTGACGATGTCGGTTTTCGACGGCACGTAGAGCGCGTCTCCTTCCTCGAGGGGAAGGTCGTCTTCGCTTCCTTTCAGCAGCCGGGGATGGGCCAGCCGGACGGGAACCAGCCTCCCGGGCCTGAGCTTCGCGAGGGTCTCGATGAACTCCCGTTTCTGCTCTTCCTCCCCCGGTTTTGCGAAGACCTCGCGCTCGATCCTGGAAATCAGATCACGGAGAAGCCTTTCTTTTTGGCCCATGGTCGATTCCCGGGAAAGAACCGCGCCGCCTGGCCAGGCGTTTTCGGCGATCCCTCCGGCCCGCACGAGCAGCGAGGAGAGTCGTTCCCCTTTGCTGAACGTGTAGGTTCCGGGCCGGCGCACCGCCCCCAGGATCGTGACGCTCGCGTCTTGCGCAAGCGCGGCGGACGGGATAAGGATCATCGCCAGAAAGACGATCGCCCTTGCCCGATTTTTCATGGAGCGCCCCCCCTGGAACCTGCGGCTGGCCTGAAGATTTCATCATAATGGGAGGCGATTCCTTTCGATACCCATTTCCACCGGCGGCGAGGCGGTATTCACAGGACGGCCATATTCCGGTATCTTAATGAAGTTTACGATCCTATCGACCCGGAGGCCGGGAGATGAACGTTGCGATCATAGGTACCGGTTACGTGGGGCTGGTGACGGGCGTATGCCTCGCGGAGCGGGGGAACGACGTCCACTGCGTGGACAACAACCCGAAAGTCGTGGAGAAACTGACGTCGGGCCAGGTGACGATCTACGAACCCGGACTGGAGGAGATCTACCAGCGGAACCTGAAGAAAGGCCGGATCAAGTTCTCCGGGGACCTGGTGGCGGCGGTCCTGCGGTCGCAGGTGGTGTTCCTGTGCCTTCCGACCCCGCCGGGGGAGGACGGATCGGCGGACCTGAAGTACGTCCTCCAGGTGGCCGACGACATCGGGAAGATCCTCGCGGGCAATCCCGGGGCCGGCTACAAGGTGATCGTCGACAAGAGCACCGTGCCGGTGGGTACGAGCGAGAGGGTCGATGCGGCGATCCGCAGGCACATGGACGCGAAGCTGGAGTACGACGTGGTCTCCAACCCGGAGTTCCTGCGGGAAGGGTACGCGGTCGAGGATTTCCTGCGCCCCGAGCGCGTGGTGATCGGCAGCCGCAGCGAACGGGCGATTTCCATCCTGCAGGACCTCTACGAGCCGTTCATCCCCGCGGGGAACCCGGTTATCGTGATGGACGAGAAGAGCGCCGAGGTGACCAAGTACGCGGCGAACGCCTTCCTGGCGATGAAGATTTCCTATATGAACGACCTGGCCAACTTCTGCGAGGCGGTGGAGGCCGACATCGACAAGGTGCGGCAGGGGATCGGCTCGGATTCGCGGATCGGCCACAAGTTCCTCTTCCCCGGGCTGGGGTACGGGGGGTCCTGCCTGCCCAAGGACGTCAAGGCGCTGCTGCGGACCGCGCAGGACGCCGGGTCGCCGCTGACGATCCTCCAGTCGGTGGAGGACATCAACCAGGAGCAGCGCAAGCGGTTCTTCCGGAAGGTGGAGGAGCACTTCAAGGGGAAGCTCGAGGGGCTGCGCGTGGCGGTGTGGGGAATCGCGTTCAAGCCGAACACGGACGATACCCGGGAAGCGCCGGTCTTCTATATTCTGGACGAGCTGCTCAAGGGGAAGGCTTCGGTCGTCGTCTTCGACCCGGAGGCGATGGAGGGGGCCAGGCAGCGGTACGGGGACCGGATCGAGTACGGAGAGTCCTCCTACGGAGCGCTCCAGGGGGCGGACGTCCTCCTCGTCGTCACCGAGTGGAACGAGTTCCGCAAGCCCGACTTCGGGCTGATGAAGAACCTGATGCGGCAGCCGGTCATCTTCGACGGGCGCAATGTATACGAGGCGAAGAAAATGAAGGAGCGCGGGTTCCTGTACCACTCCATCGGCCGCCGGGCGGTCGAATCCCACGCGAAAGTCTAGGGACGTTCTTAAACTTTTTAATCCGGATGGCGAAACGTAAAGACCAGGGGACGTTGTTCAACTTTTCAGGACAGGGACGGGATTAAAAAGTTTAAGAACGTCCCTGGGTAAAAGTAACGTACTGGTTCAAAGGAGCGCGTAATGATCGACGGCGTCGTGATCAAGCAGCTCAAGGTGATCCCGGACGAGCGCGGACGGCTGATGGAGATCCTCCGGGCGGACGACGATATCTTCAAGAAATTCGGCCAGGTTTACCTCACAACGGGCTACCCGGGCGTAGTCAAAGCCTGGCACTACCACAAAGTCCAGCACGACCACTTCTGCGTGGTCAAGGGGATGATGAAGGTGGTGCTCTACGATTCCCGGGACGGCTCCCCGACAAAGGGGGAGGTGAACGAGTTCTTCCTGGGCGAACACCGGCCGATCCTGCTCCGGATCCCGCCGCTGGTCTATCACGGGTTCAAAGCGATCGGGGCGGAGGAGTCGCTGCTGATCAACGTGACTACGGAGTCCTACAATTACAAGGAACCGGACGAGTACCGCGTGGATCCCCATGTGAACGACATCCCTTATTCCTGGGAGCGGAAGGACGGATGAAGGAAAACGGCGTGAAGCTGCTGGTCGCGGGGGGAGCGGGCTTCATCGGCTCGAACTTCATCCGGTACCTCCTCGCCGCTCACGCGGACTGGCAGGTCGTCAACGTCGACAAGCTCACCTACGCTGGGAACCTGGCGAACCTGAAAGACCTTGAAGGGGATGACCGGTACGGCTTCGTCCGCGCCGACATCTGCGATGCGCCTCGCATCGGGGAGATCGTCGCCGCCGAACGGCCCGACGCGATCGTCAACTTCGCCGCGGAAACCCACGTGGACCGCAGCATCAACGATCCCTCCCTGTTCCTGAAGACGAACGTTCTTGGAACGCAGGTGCTGCTGGAGGCGGCCCGCCGGCAGGGCATCGCCCGCTACGTGCAGATCTCCACCGACGAGGTATACGGTTCCCTGGGCTCGGAGGGGAAATTCACCGAGGAGTCGCCTCTCCGCCCGAATTCCCCCTATGCGGCCAGCAAGACGGCGGGGGACCTTCTCGTCCGCGCCTGGTTCAAGACGTACGGCGTCCCGGCGATCGTGACCCGCTGCTCGAACAATTACGGGCCGTACCAGTTCCCGGAGAAACTCATCCCGTTCTTCATAACCCTTCTGCGGGAGAACAAGCCGGTTCCGGTGTACGGGGACGGGATGAATGTGCGCGACTGGATCCATGTCGACGACCACTCCCGGGCGATCGATGCGGTGCTCCTGCGCGGGCGGCCGGGGGAGATCTACAACATCGGCGGAGGGAACGAGCGGACCAACATCGAGATCACGAAGATGCTTTTTTCCTTTCTGGGAAAGCCGGAGTCGCTCATGAAGTTCGTCCCCGACCGTCCCGGGCACGACCGCCGGTACGCAATCGACGATATGAAGGTCCGCCGGGAGATGGGGATTGCCCCCCAGGTACCGTTCGAGGAAGGGCTGCGCGAAACCGTCCGGTGGTACCTGGAGAACGAGGAGTGGTTGCGCTCGGTGCGGTCCGGCGAGTACCTCAAGTTCTACGATCAATGGTACTCCAAGCAGGGCCGAACCTGAGAACCTGGACGTTCCTTAACCTTATGGCGAGAAGACAGATCTATTTTACGCTGCTCATCCTGTGGGTGGCGGTTACGTTTCTGCTGACCTCCATCCCCAACCCGCGGTTCGAGGTTCCTTTCGCGTATGCCGACAAGGTCGCCCACTTCGGCATCTACGGCGTGATGGGGTTCCTCTGCGCCCTTTGGCGGAGGGAGTCCGGCAGACCGGCAAGAGGGGCGGCCCTGACCGCCCTGTTCGTCGTCGCCCTCGTCGGTGCCGTGGACGAGATCCACCAGTATTGGATTCCGGGGCGGTCGATGACGTTCTTCGACTGGCTCTCTGACGCCGCTGGCGGCGGCATGGGCGCCCTGCTCGCCGCTTTTCTACCCCACCTGCTCCCGTTTTTACTGACTGAATAGCCATTCATTTTTTTGTTGATTCCCCCAAGGCTATCCGGTATCATTCCCCTGTTTTTAGAGACCGTAGTACTCACTTGTCCCGGAGGTGCGGCGTGAAGATTCTGGTGGCGATCAAGCCCGTCCCCAACCCGGACGAGAAGGTGAAGATCCGGCCGGACGGGAGCGGGATCAACCTCGACAACATCAAGATGGTGATCAACCCGTTCTGCGAGATCGCGGTGGAGGAAGCGCTTCGGATCAAGGAGAAGCAGGGCGGCGAAGTGGCGATCCTCACGGTCGGGCCCAAGGAGGGCGAGCAGCAGATGCGCACCGCGCTGGCGATGGGCGCCGACCGGGCGATCCTGGTGGAGACTTCGATGGGGCTGGACAGCCTCGCTGTGGCGAAGTACATGGCCAAGGCCATCGAGCAGGAAAAGCCGGACCTGGTCCTCATGGGCAAGCAGGCGGTCGATGACGACAACAACCAGGTCGGCCAGATCCTTGCCGCCTTGTTGAACTGGCCCCAGGCCACGTTTGCCTCCAAGGTGGAGTTCCTCGAGGGAAACAAGAAAGCTCGCGTGGGAAGGGAGACGGACGGAGGGATCGAGACCATCGAGGTGCCCCTCCCCTGTGTGGTGACGACCGACCTGCGGCTGAACGAGCCNCGCTACGCGTCGCTCCCCGGGATCATGAAGGCGAAGAAGAAGGAGCTCAAGGTGATCCCCGGCGCCTCGCTGGGTGTTGACGCGTCGCCGAGGGTTCGCGTGCTCTTCCTCGCCCCGCCCAGGGAGCGGGCCGGCGGGAGGAAGGTGGCCGACGTCGCCGAGCTGGTCGCCTTGCTTTCGAACGAAGCCAAAGTTCTATAACTTTACGGCAGGGACGTTCTTAAACTTTTTAATGGAGAATGCCCCATATGGGGATGGAAAGTTTAAGAACGTCCCCGATGTTAAGTTATTCAGGAGGATAAGGGAGATGGCGGACATCCTGGTCGTGGTGGAGCACCAGGAAGGGGCTTTCAAGAAAACCACCCTGGCGACGATCACGGCGGCAAAGACGTATGCCGGCCTGGCCGGCGGAGAGGTCGATGCCCTTGTCTTGGGGGACGGCGTTGCCGCGGTGTCGGACACGGTGGCGGGATACGGCGTGCGCAAGGTGCTGCTGGGGGAGAGTGCGGCGGTCGGGAAATACCTCGCGGTGGCCTATGCGCCCGCAGTGGCCCAGGTNGTCAAGGNAAAGGGGTACGGNGCGGTGTTCGCCCCGGCGTCCACGTTCGGAAAGGACTTCATGCCGCGCCTGTCGGGGCTTTTGGACGCCCCGCTGGCCAGCGACATCGTCGGGCTGACGAAGGACGGGGACAAGCTCCGCGTCCAACGCCCGTTGTACGCAGGGAACGCGATCGCGACGGTGGAGCTTTCCGGGAGCCCGCTGCTCTTCACCGTGCGGCAGACGGCATTCGACCCGGCTCCGGCGACCGGGGCGAAGGCGCCGGTGGAAAAAGTTTCCGTGTCGGTCGACGCGGGCGGGAGCGCCTTCGTGTCCCGCCAGGAGACCAAATCCGAGCGGCCGGAGCTGACCGATGCCCGGGTGGTCGTCTCCGCGGGTCGCGGGATCAAGGCGCAGGAGAATTTCAAGTTGGTCGAGGATCTCGCCGACCTGTTCCACGCGGCGATCGGAGCATCGCGCGCGGCGGTCGACGCGGGGTGGGCGCCCAACGACTGGCAGGTGGGGCAGACGGGCAAGATCGTGGCACCCGAGCTCTACATTGCGCTGGGGATCTCCGGGGCCATCCAGCACCTGGCGGGGATGAAGGACTCCAAGGTGATCGTGGCGATCAACAAGGACGAGGAGGCGCCGATCTTCCAGGTGGCCGACTACGGGCTGGTGGCCGACCTCTTCAAGGCGGTGCCGGAGATGATCACAGCGATTAAAAAGTTGAAATCCGCTTAATTTCCGATACATTTATATCTACGTACCCACAGGGGGCCGGGTCCTCCCGTCCACGTGGGCGTTTTTTATTATGAATGACGAGGAGGTTCGTTTCATGCCCGGTTCGAACGCTCATGGGGATTTTCTCTCGCGTCTGAAGAAGAAAAAATTCACGGCCGCCGTGATCGGCCTTGGGTATGTGGGTCTTCCCCTGGCGATGGAATATACAAGGGCCGGCATTCCGGTGATCGGAATCGATCTGGACGGGGAGAAGATCCGGATGATCCGCGCGGGAAATTCCTACATCAAGGACGTATCCTCCGCGTCCGTACGTGAAGCCGTGAGAGCCGGGCTGTTTCGGGTAACCTCCGATTTTTCGGCGCTTGCCGAAACGGACACGGTCAACATCTGCGTCCCCACCCCACTCAACAAGACGAGGGACCCCGACCTTTCCTACGTCGTCAACGCGGCCGAGCAGGTCGCGAAATACATGCACAAGGACATGCTGATCGTCCTGGAGAGCACCACGTATCCGGGTACTACCGAGGAAGTTCTCGCCCCGATCTTCGAGGCGAAGGGGTGGAAGGTTGGTCGGGATATCTTCCTGGCCTTCTCGCCGGAGCGTGTGGACCCCGGGAACCCGAGGTTCACGACGCGGAACATCCCCAAGGTGGTCGGGGGGGTGACGCCAGGATGTACGGCGGTGGCGGCTGCGCTCTACACCGGAGTGCTGGAAAAAGTCCATCCGGTTTCGAAGGCCCGCGTGGCGGAAATGACCAAGCTCCTGGAAAACACCTTCCGCTCGGTCAATATCGCATTGGTGAATGAAATCGCCATCATGTGTGACCGGATGGGAATCGATGTATGGGAAGTTATCGACGCTGCCAAGACCAAGCCGTTCGGGTTTATTCCGTTTTACCCGGGGCCGGGGATCGGGGGGCATTGCATTCCGCTCGATCCCTTCTATCTGTCCTGGAAAGCCAAGCAGTTCGGATTCGAATCGCGATTCATCGAGCTTGCGGGCGTGATCAACCGCCAAATGCCGCACTTTGTCGTCGACAAGGTCGTTGAGGCGTTGAATCGGTTCAAGAAATCCGTAAATGGGGCGAAGATCCTCATACTGGGCGTAGCCTACAAAAAAAACATCAGCGATGTGCGGGAATCTCCAGCGCTCGATATCATCCAGTTCCTGGCAAACAGGGGGGCCGAGCTGTCGTATTGCGACCCGTACGTCCCACGCCTGGACGAGCCGGGAATCCGGTTGAAGGCGGACAAGCTTACGGTAACCGCGCTCAAAAAAGCCGACTGCGCGGTAGTGGTGACCGACCACGACCTTTTCAATTACGGGATGATCCTGCGGGAGTCGAAGATCGTCGTAGATACCCGCAACGCCCTCAAGGGCCGCAACGGCAACAAGGTCATCAAACTTTAACCCGCAAAACTTTCACCCGGGGACGTTCTTAAACTTTTTAATACTGTCCCTTAACGTAATTGGCAGGGATTAAAAGTTTTAAGAACGTCCCTAACTTTTTGGAGGGCGGATGGTCTACCTTGTGACCGGCGGCGCGGGGTTCATCGGGTCGAATCTGGCGGAAGCCCTTTTATCAGCTGGGCATAAAGTGCGAATTCTAGATAACTTCCTCACCGGGAAGCGAAAGAACATCGCCGGGTTTACTGAAACGTTCGGCGGTGCCTTCGAATTGATCGAAGGCGATCTCCGGGAACTTACGACGATGCGCAAGGCCGCGGATGGCGTCGAGTATATCCTCCACCAGGGGGCGCTTCCCTCGGTGCCTCGCTCGGTCGCGGACCCCGCCCTTTCCAACGAGATCAACGTGGGGGGCACGGTCAATCTGCTGATCGCGGCTCGGGACGCCGGTGTCCGCCGGGTCGTGTTTGCCGCTTCCTCTTCTGTGTACGGCGACACCCCTGAACTTCCCAAGCGAGAGTCGATGACGCCCAATCCGAAGAGCCCCTACGCAGCGCAGAAACTCGCAGGCGAGCACTACATGCGGATCTTCTACGAGGTTTACGGCCTGGAGACGGTCTCGCTGCGCTACTTCAACATATTTGGCCCACGGCAGGATCCGGAGTCGATGTACGCGGCGGTCATCCCGAGATTCATCATGTGCGTCCTCTCCGGCAAGGTCCCCACGGTATACGGAGACGGTCTTCAGACGCGCGACTTCACGTACATCGACAACGTTGTGGAGGCGAACCTTTTGGCCTGCAATGCGCCCAAGGCGGCGTGCGGCAAGGTTTTCAACATCGCCTGCGGGGAGAGAGTCTCGCTCATCGACATCCTGGAGATTGTCTACGGGCTGGCGGCGCGCCGGGTGACCCCGACATTCGAGTCGTCGCGGCCCGGCGACGTCCGCGACTCCCTCGCCGACATCTCCCTTGCAAAAAATCTGTTAGGATATACCCCGAATGTTGCCTTTCCGGTCGGTCTTTCCCGCACGTTCGACTACTTCCGGGGGGCCGATCGTTAACCCCGTAAGGAGCCGCCATGAAAAGAGAAACTATATATGCGTCGCTGGTGGGATGCGCCTTTTTTTGCCTGATTGCCTACGGTTCCTACTGGTACTTTTCGCCTGCTGAACAGACCGGCAATTCGACGATGGAGGAGGGGCCTGCTTCACGAAAGGCCGTCGGCGCTATCCCCACCGCCGGGAACGAGCCGGCGCCCCTCATGGAGAAATCCTCCGCGCCGGACAACGCTACGCCCGCTACTGCGGAGGTTCTCCGAACCACTCCGGCCGCTCCAGATTCGAATGCTGCCGGCCGTTCAACCGTAGAGACGGACACTCTTGAGAATGAGGGAACCCGTCAGAAATTCGGGCTAAGGGGAAAGGCGGCGCAGAGGAGGAACGAGGAAAAAGGGGTCCAAAGGGAGGGAAGAAGAAAGAGGGNGCCGGCCGAAGACGACTAGTCTCAAAAGCAAAGGGACGTTCTTAAACTTTTTAATCGCTCAATTCCACCGATACCAATTTTCAAATGGCGTGCTCATTGCTTCCCTTGCCGGTATGGCAAGGCGACCGCGTATCGATTTCCCAGGCGCGTTTCATCATGTGTACGCAAGGGGAATCGAGAAAAGGGACATCTTTCTGGATCGTAACGACAGGGAGGGGCTGCGCCGAAGGATTCTCGGCAATTTAACCCGCTTCAACGCTTGTTGTCTGGCATGGGCTTTCATGCCGAATCACTTCCACCTTCTCTATCACAGCAGAACAGGGAATCTTGTCGATTTCATGCGGTGCCTGATGTCGGGATACTCGCTCTACTTCAATCGAAAATATGAGAGGGTGGGTCATCTTTTTCAGAATCGATATAAATCTTCCGTGATCGACACGGAGCGTTATCTGCTGGAGCTGATCCGGTATATACACCTGAATCCGGTGCGTTCGGGCTTGGTATCGTCGGTGGAAACGCTGTCCCGATATCCGTGGACGGGACATTATGAAATCATGGCATCCGGCAGGTTGCCATGGGAAGAATATCAATTCATTCGGGAATTTTTTACATCGGAATATTTGCCGGGCGTGGATATCTACCTTGCTTTTCTTGAGGAAGGCCGATGCACTCGCTCTGGAGAGTTCTCGTTCGAGGAAGCAGTAACGCAGGCGAAGGAAATTCGTGGTGCGTCGATTGAAAATTCCCCGGCAGGGGATACGGATGGCTCGCATCGGACATTTTTAGACATCGTCAGTAAAGTGTCCTGCAAATTTGCGGTGTCCCAAGACCGGATATTGGACGGTCGGCGTGACCGCTTATCCTCCCTCGCACGGAGAGAGATCCTGAAAAGATGTGTCATGGAAAAGGGGATGACTCGGCAATCCGTCTGCGAATGGCTGGGGATCACCGGAGCGGGAGGTTTATACCTCTTGAAGGCGATGGACCATGCCGACGCGAACAGATCGATCTTGACCAGGGGCAGGGATTAAAAAGTTTAAGAACGTCCCTGGGTTTAAGTAATTTTTCGGCTTACGATGATGAACGCCGAGTGGGAGAACATCCACTGGACGGGGCGGACGGACTGGCCCTTGACGTGCCAGGGGCGGTGGATCACCTCGAAAACTTCCGGCTCGGTAAAGGAACCCTGCTCGGCGACCGCGTCGACCATCTGCTTGACCTGCAGCGTGGAAGGGAGATAGGAAAGAAGGATCCCTCCCGGAACGAGCGCTTCGTGGGCGTGCGGCACAACGCGCCACGGCTCCGGCAGGTCAAGGACGATCCGGTCCACGTTCCTTTCCTCGATTCCCTGGTAGATGTCGCGAACCTTGACCTCGAGATTCGGGCAATCCCCCAGGAAGCGCGACACGGTCTTCTTCCCGCTCTCCGCGAAGTCCTCCCGGATCTCATAGGAGACGATGTGTCCCGTGTGCCCAACCGCCTCCAGCAGCTTGATCGTCAGCGCTCCCCATCCGATGCCTGCCTCGATAACAATCGCGCCCGGGAAGATGTCCGCCCACAGCAGGATCGGCCCGATATCCTTGGGGTAGATGATCTGCGCGTGCCGCTTCAGGTTGAGGATGTACTGGTTGAAGGTAGGCCGGAATACGCGGTACCCGGTCCCCCGTGCCGTCCACACACGGCTCCCGTCCGGCTTGCCGATGATGTCGTCATGAAGGATGTTTCCCTTGTGCGTCCCGAAAGGTTTCCCCGGCGTCAGGGTAAGCAGGTGCTCCTCGCCCTTCGGGTCGACCAGGACGATGTCCTCCCCTGCCCGCAGGAGGCCTTTGGGACTGCGTCCGTTCACTGCGCGCTCCTTTTCCGATCCCGCCCCTGGCTGACCATCTCCTTCAGCCGGCAGAATCCGCAGACTTCCGCGAACGTTGGCGCACCGCAAGTCGCGCACAGGCCGGGAACAGAGTTTTCAAGAACGTCCCTGTTTTTGTCGTCGGAGTTTTGAAGAACGCCCCTGTTTTTGTCGAGGAATCCCTGGTAGAAGCGACGGCGGGTTCCCGGCATCTTCTCCTCGATCATGGAGAGCGCTTCCTTGTAGATGAGCGAGGTGGCGTCGAAGCTCAAAGGGCACTCCTCGGTCACGTAGTCGATCCCCTTCAGGAAGCCGTACGCCGCCGTCTCCATCTCGCTCACCCGCCACAGCGGCTTGACCTTCCGCACGAGCCCCTCGGCAACCTCGGGGAGCAAGGGGTGCTGGCGGGAGAGGGGGTCGCGATCCCAGTGG
>C687J29039_10000602_pt1 | contig 14771 bp, 9 predicted proteins | sample RifCSP16_2_FD_29039 | JGI IMG/M metagenome (IMG submission 29039)
ACAAGAGTGACAAAAAACATGCGGAATGCCGCGTGCCGTCAAGAGATCACGCGCTCTTATCACGAATTGCAGATTTGCTTAACTGTATGGCAGAAGGATGCTATGGTGAGAATGCTGTAGTATGAAAATAAAATAGCATAGCAGTCGCGTACTGTCAAGATGCCGTGAGGTATAAAAAGGTATTCAAACTGATACCTAATACTTTTTCCCTCGCCCCGAAACTTTGCGGGAATATCTCTACGATTTACTTTTTCACAGTAACAAAGGCTTCCGATCGAGAATGCTGCAAACGTCACTCAGCGTGCGGGGTGACCTTCACTACAAGGCAGGTATGAAGCTTTGAAAAAACATGGTTGCATTTTCCGTCAGGATATGACATTATTGCCGAACATTTATGAAGAGACTTTTCTTAAAGAAGACCCTTGCCGAGCTGACGGTCGAGGCCTTTGATGAGGGTCGGCATGGCCTGAAAAGGTCCCTCGGTCCGATCGACCTCATACTTTTGGGGATCGGCGTTGTCATCGGCGCCGGCATCTTTGTGCTCACCGGCCATGCCGCCGCGGCGGTCGCGGGTCCCGGCATCACGTTCTCCTTCATCATCGCGGCAATTGCGTGCGTCTTTGCCGGGCTCTGCTATGCGGAATTCGCCTCCATGATCCCCGTTGCCGGCAGCGCCTATACCTATGCCTACGCGACCCTGGGAGAGTTCGTTGCCTGGATCATCGGCTGGGACCTTATTCTGGAATACAGCCTCGGCGCAACGACCGTGGCCATCGGATGGTCAGGCTACCTCGTGAGCTTCCTGAAGGGCTTCGGCATTGTTCTCCCCGAAGCGCTCACGTCACCGCCCTTCCTGTACAACGTGGAGACGCAGAGCTGGGCCACTACCGGCGCGCTCCTCAATCTGCCGGCGGTCTTCGTTGTCGTCTTCGTCACCGTCATCCTCGTCATCGGGATACGGGAATCGGCTTCCTTCAACGCCTTTATCGTCTTTCTCAAGGTGGCTATCATCCTCGCCTTCATCCTGGTCGGCGTCTTCTTCATCAAGCCCGAGCTCTGGCATCCTTTTGTTCCGGAAAACAAGGGTGTCTTCGGCGTCTTCGGCTGGAGCGGCGTTCTCCGGGGAGCAGGCGTGATCTTCTTCGCCTATATCGGATTCGATGCGGTCTCGACCCTCGCCCAGGAAGCGAAAAACCCGAAGAAGGACATGCCCATCGGCATTCTCGGCAGTCTCTTCATCTGCACGATCCTCTATGTGGCGGTCTCCCTGGTCCTGACCGGCGTGGTCTCCTACACAAAGCTCAATACTCCGGCTCCGCTGGCGGTCGCTCTCGATGCCATGAATCTTCAGGTGTTCTCTCCCCTGCTGAAGATCGGCGCCATCGCGGGCCTGACCTCGGTCGTTCTCGTGCTTCTTCTCGGACAAACAAGGATATTCTTTTCCATGGGGAGGGANGGCCTTCTGCCGCCTTTTGCAGCAAAGGTCCATCCNAAATTCAGGACACCCTATATCAACACCATCATCACCGGGATCATTACGGCCATCGCGGCCGCCCTTCTTCCCATCGGCATCGTGGGAGAGCTGGTGAGCATCGGAACGCTCCTCGCCTTTGCCATCGTCTCGGCAGGCGTATTGATCCTGCGGTACACTGATCCCGATGCCCCGCGTGTGTTCAAAGCGCCGGGAGGGGCGGCAACCCCCATCCTCGGGATACTCACCTGTCTCTATGTCATGTCAGGCCTTCCCCGGGATACGTGGATCCGGCTCTTTGTCTGGCTTGCTTTGGGTCTCGTTATTTATTTTAATTACGGAATAAAGAAGGCGAGAAAGAAGAAAGCCTGAGTCTCCTGCTATCGTAAGGCGAATCAAATAAAAAGCCCATTGTCTGAAAAATGACAGTTGGCCTTTTTTATTGAAGCTCCCTGCAGTCCCGCTCGGGCGGGACAGGGAATCTCGATTCTCAAGGTAAGAACATAATCGTATTCGCTCGCTAACCCCGCAGCAGTATTTCGCATGGTCATGCTCACCCTCGGCCCTGCGGCTCTGTTCTATTTGTATTTCCTCACCACGGCCGTCACGACCCCCGCGATTGCGAGCTCACTTTTTGGCTTGATGGGTTTATAGCGCGGATTTGCGATTCTGGATGAGGAGTTCATCGAGGGACAGGGTGTCGGCCAGCTCTTCCTCGGCAGGGCTCGGGAACCCGGCTTCCACCGTGCCGAGGACCCGTACGGAAGACGCGATCGATACCGGTATGAGCCTGCCCTTTTTGTCCCGTTCAAGGACCTTGAGCTGCTCGAGCTTGTTGATGAGCTTGGAGACCGCGTTCTTCGAACGCAGGCCCGCCATCTCCCCGATCTCCGAGAAGCTCGGCATCCTGCCGTTCTCATTATAGAACCGCGATATGTCCCTGGTCCTGGACCGCAGTCTCTCTTCTTTCGTATCCCGTACCATGGCCCTATTATAGGTGAACGATTGTTCACTGTCAAGCCCTCAGTGCGATAGTATAAAAGGACTAAAAAAAGTGCGAATGACTGAACGAATGCCGGAAGGAATATCAGGAATCATATGAATGCGCCATGTCAGCTTGACAGGGGCTCCGTTCGGTGCTAAACAGTAAGTAGAGGATTCTTTTACTCTTGTTTACCAGCACTCACAACCGGGCGCTGTCCTTACAGGTACCATGCTGGAAAACAGGAAAGGAGGTTGCCATGAAAACGCTCATTATAGGATGCACGGGAAAGGTCGGCAGTAACGTCATGAGAGGACTGTTGGACCAGAGTGTGAAGGTGCGGTGCATGACCCGCTCTGCGGACAAGGTAGGCCGTCTGCCGTCTGGGGTCGAAGGACGCATCGCGGACCTGGACACATCCGCCACGCTCCCCCCGGTATTTGAGGGCGCGGAGAGCGTTTTTCTGCTCAATGCCGTAAATCCGAACGAGACCGGGCAGGGCCTTGCCGCAGTTGAGGCGGCGAAGACCGCGGGCGTGAAAAAGATCATCTATCTGTCGGTCTATATGCCCGCAGGGTCAACGCATATTCCCCATTTCGCGAGCAAGTTGCCGGTAGAGAGCGCCGTTAAGGAATCGGGGATCGCCTACACGATCCTGCGGCCGAACAATTTCTTCCAGAACGATCTGATGCTCGAGACGCCGATCATGAACTACGGCGTTTATCCGCAGCCGATCGGTTCGATCGGCTTGAACCGTGTCGATGTGCGTGATATCGCCGGCTGTGCGGTCAATGCGCTTATAAAATCCGGATTTGAGGGACAGACATATGCGATCCACGGTCCGGATACCCTGACCGGTGAAGATATCGCCAGGACATACAGCAGCCATCTCGGAAGAACAGTGCGCTACGGCGGGAACGACCTCGACGCCTGGGAACAGCAGGCCAAGAACATCATGCCGGCGTGGATGGTCCGCGATCTCCGCGTGATGTACAGGTACTTCCAGGACAACGGGATGGTCGCAACAGCAGATGATCTGACAAAGACGGAAAAACTTCTTGGCCGCAAGCCGCGAGCCTTCGAGGACTTCGTGAAAGAGATCGTGAGCACCTGGAAAGCCGGCATGCTCCACGCTGCATGATCAAGGATCGTCCGGATACCTGATATTGAAGATCCCTGCAGTCCCGCTCTGGCGGGACTGGGGATCTCGCTTCTCAAGGTAAGAACATAATCGTATTCGCTCGCTAACCCCGGAGTCCCGACATGGCGGGACGGGGCTTGCGCTCACTCCGGAATTCATGGCAATGCGACCACCCGGTTCCTTCCTTCTGCCTTTGCCTTGTAGAGCGCCGTATCGGCGCGGGAGAAAAGCATGTCCACGCTCGTATCGTTCTCGCGCATCATGGTCACCCCTGCGCTGAGGGCCACGGACACTGCTCTTACACCGTCACAGATCGCCTCATCATTGACGACTTTCCGGACCCTCTCGGCTACCATGATCGTGTCATCGAGCCCGGAATCGGGTGAGACAACGAGAAATTCCTCTCCCCCGACCCTCCCGACCAGATCGTGCCTGCGGAGATGCGATTTTATCCGCATGGACACGACCTTGAGAACAATATCGCCAAAGAGGTGGCCGTTGACGTCGTTGACCTGCTTGAAATGGTCGATGTCGAGCATCATCAGGCTGAGCGGCCGGCCCGAGCGCCTCGCGCGCTGAAATTCCTCTTCGAGCCGCTCCATGATGTATCTCCGGTTTCTAAGACCCGTCAGCTCGTCGGTTATCGACATAAGTCTGAGGTGCATCTGCGTTTCGTTCAGCTTCTGCACAAGGTTCACGAGCTCGTCATCGATCTTTTTTTCCATGATATTCCGGTACGTCTCGACCATGCCGAACGTCCGGCCGTCCGAATCCTTTACCGGCGACGCCGTGATCTCGATATACAGCTCATTCCCCGCCGAGTCCAGATGGGTGTGAAGCACCGTGGTCGTCTCGCCTGTTTCAAGCACCGCGGGGAGGGGGCAAACGATGTCCGGCGCCTGGCACGGCGACGATCTCCGGTGGATCAGCTCATAACACTTCCGGCCGATGATCTCCGATTTCTGAATGCCGATAGAAACTGCGGCCGCCGAGTTGACCTGGACAACGGCATGGTCCCTGCCGATGACGACAACGCCGTCACCGATGCCCTCCATGATGTGAGCGAGAAATATCCGGGCGCGCTCGATCTCGACGTTCTTGATTTTTAATTTATTGACGAGGCGCTCGTTGTAGAGCTTTAAAAATACCGGCTCTTCCAGGGCAGCGGATGAGGGGCCGGCCGGTTTGTTCCGTTTTTTTTCTTCAAGAACATCGCGGACGACCTTGACGATCTCGGAGGGCAGCGTGGGTTTCAGCAGATATCTCGACACGCCGATCTCGCGGGCGAGGTCCTGATCTTCCTGATCAAGATAGGTGCCCGTATAGAAGATGACCGGCATGTCCCTGAGGCCGTTGTCGCGCCGGATCTCTCTCAGCAGCTGGAACCCGTCCATGCCCGACATGAGGACATCGGTGATCACGAGGGCCGGCCGTTCTTCCCGAATTTTCCTGAAGCCCTCTTCGCCGTCTTCGGCCGACACGACCTCATACCCGTGCACCGACAGCGTGTCATGGAGAAGGCGTCGATGGTTATGGTCATCATCAATAACGAGTATCTTCATATTCGAACTCTCTCACCTGCATGAAACGCGGCGCCCGTCAGCTTTGTTTTATCAGCTTCAAAAAATGCTCCACCAGCTGTGGATTGAACGATATCCCGCTCCCTTTCTTCAGGACTTCCACGATCTTTTCCAGAGGTTTCGGCTCCTGGTATGAACGCCTGCTCCGCATGGCGTCGAACACATCGGAAATGCTGATGATCTGGCTCACGATGTTCGGCCGCCATCCTCCCTTGATCGACGGGTAGCCGGTCCCGTCATACTTCAGGTGGTGCTCCATGGCCGCCAGGACCGCGAGTTTCGGTATTCCTTCGAGCCCCATGAGATACCGGGCGCCCTTGACCGTATGCGTCTCGATGATCTTGCGCTCGTCGCTCGTAAGAGCGGTTGGCTTGCTGAGGATCTCCTCCGGGATAAAGAGTTTTCCCACATCGTGAAGGAGCGAGGCAACCCCGACCTGGTGGAGGTGCTCGGTAAAGCCGAGGGACTCCGCCTGGCCGATCGTCAGGATCCCCACATTCGTAACATGGGTAAACGTGTATTCATGCGCGGATTTGAGCGATGCGAGCAGACCCAGCGGATTGATCTCCTTCCTGAATCCGGAAATAAAGCCCTTCACGATATCATCGACACCGCGCACATCGATCTGTTTGTGCTTCTTGATCCGAAGATACACGTCTTTCAGCTCATCAAGCTCCCTGGCCGTAAGCGCAAGAAGCGCCTCAATATCCGCCTGAGGCACGCCGGGAGAAGCGGCCGCAACGCTTTCCGCCGCAGGACTGATGATCTGTTCGCCCGCTTTTTTCACCCGGAGCTCCACCTTGCCGAGCTTTATACAGGCACTGGAGCGCGCGGCGACAGTGTCGGGTGAGGCAAGGTCATGGATCAGATCCTGGAGCTCCGTCTTCGGCACGCCGGAAATGAACGTTATCCTCTCGATCGCCTTTTTCTTCAGGATGCGGACAAAGTTATCGATATAGGCGCCGCCGGACGTGAGCGGCCTGTTGTCGGCAACAAGGTCGTCTCCAATGAGGAGGATCGTGATATCCGGCTTGAGCCTGAGCAGGTCCGCGAGCACATCGTACGCCTTTTCTATATAGGCCGCTACCTGCGGGTGGGCCGCGGAATAGAGGCTCGTGTTCGTGACGGCCGCCGTGAGCTGTGCGATCACCCGGGACAGGCCTTCGTGAAAATTAAATTCTGCCATGTGGCATCCCCCTCAAATTCAAATTCCCAAATATCAAATCTCAAATCCAAAATTACAAATAATCACCACAGACCAGATCTCAACAACCAAACAGTTTGGAAAACGAATCAAAAGATTCAGGAGAAAGGGTGAAATTGGAGAACAGGAGAAACTGACTCCGGGCTTTAATACAGGGGCAACTTCCCGTCTCTATCGCACCACCTTCCCCCTTTTTCCATCTTCCCCCGTTCTCCTTATCCTTATCATCTTCAAGGAAATTTATTTGTCATTTGGGTTTTCTGTTTCATTTCCTTTCCCTGAGCTTCCTGCATGTCCGATTAATCCTGTCATCATTCATCCGTTCCCCTATCTTGAGAAGCCCTGCGATACTCTCTTTTGGATACCGTGAGAGGGATTCGAAGATCGCTATCTTCATCCGGGAGAGGCCCTGGGGATGGAGCGTCCACGAGGCGCGGGCAAGCTTTTCGAGCTCCGGGACCGCTCGCGGGTCCCCGATCTCTCCGAGGGCCTTGATAATTTCCTCGTTCACCGCATAATCCGTTTCAAAAAGGACCACCTTTTTCAACAGGGCGATGATATCATCGGCAACACCGGTCACGCGGTACTGCCCGGCGAGAAACACGGCCTGTGAAGCGATATCGGGATCTTTTGAGCGGAGCGCCTCCCGAAGCAGAGGGCCGGCCTCGGGATCTTTGAACCGGAGGAGCGCGGCGACGACCTCCATTCTCACCTTCGCGTCAGCGTGCCGGAGGAGGGGCTTTATATGGGGCACGGCGGCCTTGCTTCCGGCCCACCGTATGAGCATAACGAGATTCCGAATATAGTATGCCCGCGGGTCATGAAGCCTTTTTTGGGCCTCGCTCACGGCGACCTGGCCGAAGTTGCACAAGAGATCGAACATGATCCTCCGGCCACCAAGCGACTCGTCTTCGGAATAGATATCGAGAAGTTTCGGAACGGTCTCCGGACCGAGCGCTAAAAGAAAACCAGCGGCCTCGCGTCCCTTGGTCCTCGCCCAGCTGTTAAATGCCGTCACGGCCTTTGTGATAAACTCGGGCCCGGCAAAGATCTTCAAAGATTCTTCGGCAAGGACGCGTATCGCCGGCTCGGTTTTTTCCCTGCTCTGGCGGCGGAGCGTTTCGAGGACATCGAGGAGAAGCGCAAAATTACCGCTGTCAAGGAGACCGGGAACGACGGTTGCAAGTTTCCGGCAAAACTCCCGGTAGTCTTCTTCCTCGATATTTTCCTCCATGAATGCGAGGAGCGCGCGGCCTATCTGGAAATCAAGAAGGTCATCATTGAGCGAATCGCTGTATTCGGCCGCGGAAAACCCCTCGACCATGGACACGCCCGGCGGCGTGATGCGATCAGCCAGATGCTTGAGCGTGGCATCATAATCCGCGGATACGTACTGTTCATAGCTTTCCCGGTCAAAGAGCTTTTCCATGTGCTCCGGCGAGATTACCGGAGCCTGCTGCCCCTGCGCGGTCCCGGTCCTTGCCGGCCGCGGGCCCTCGTGGACCTCACCACCGATCCGCGACATTTTTTGGACAAGACCCGCCAGCGTGGGAGATATCTGCCTCCCCTCTTCACTGGCATGGCTCAGCATTTCAATGACCATATCATCGGAGAAATCGCCAAGCACTTCCTCCGCCCCGGCAGCGGAACCGTGAGATGATACCTGTTGAAACGCTGCGGAGAGGAACTGGCGCCGGAGCTCAGGGTGGAGATTTTTTACCAGGCTGTTCAGCTTGCCCAGGATAGCGGACTGTTCCTGCGTAGGTTGCTTCTTTTCCGCCACCGTGCGCACGTGGTCCGAGATGATCCTGTCATAAGTCTGGATCGCGGCGCCCGCGTCAAGTTTCCTTTCGTTCAGAAGCCGCGCGAGCTCGGAAGGATCAATGTCAGTTGCATCTTTCAGGGAAACGCCCTGTCCCGCCGACGCNAGCGTACCGGACACAAGGTGGGAAANAAAATCCTGCCATACGCCGGCGTCCGGCNTCTCACCGCCTCGCGTGGCATGCGGCCGCATGATCTCACGTTCTTCGGTCACGTTGAAGCTTTTGTAATCGATGGCATGAATCTTTATATGGGGTATGTCCGCATCGGCCATTACCTTCCCTATTCCGCCTGCAGCCCTGATCTCCTCGGGTTTCGTCGTGAGTATGCGATGAAACCGCACAAGCTCATCTTTGCCCAGACCCTGCATGAAGGTTACCGCCGCTATATCCTGCTGGTTAAGTGAAAGCGCGAAATCCCGGTACACGGGATTTTTCTGGTCGAGGTAGTCCTGGCCGACGAGAAGGGTGTCCTTGGCAACGCCGAGCGTCATCTCAGGCCGGACTTCGAACATCCGAAGGAGTATTTCATAAGCGCGGTCTATGCTCTTGGTGATCTGGATATGGCCGGGCGGGTAGATACCGACGTTTTTGCGTGAAATGTTGAGCTCGATGACGGCATCGGACAGGAGCCTCGTGTCCAGAGGAAGTTCGCGGACAACAGGGGGCGTTTGTGAACCTGGGGTCTCTTTTTTGACCTCCTCTTCGCTCATGTTTATAATTATAGACGGTTTTTCAGTATTTTTCACTATTCTTTTGCGAGAATATCTCTCTCTGTCTTTTCCCTTGACAACAACAGTTCGTGATGTTAAATTATTTCGCTGCTAAAGAAGTACATTTGTGGGGCTGTAGCTCAGCTGGGAGAGCACAAGGCTGGCAGTCTTGGGGTCAGGGGTTCGATCCCCCTCAGCTCCACCAAAAAACAATAAAAGGGTTGACCGTGAGGTCAGCCCTTTTTGTTTTTTGGAAGAACGGGGATCGAACACAGGGGGTATGGGGGAAGGATTTCCCCCATGCTTCGGGGGAGTGCACGAGGGGGCTGGCCCCTTCGTGAAGCGGAGCGCTGGAGATTCCCCCTCAGCTCCACCAAAATAAACAAAGGCTGGTCATAAAAATGACCGGCCTTTTTTATTTTCATGAGGGGGATCGAACCCAAGGGAGTTTGAGGGAAAGAATTTCCCTCATGCTTTAGGGGAGTACACGAGGGGACCGGTCCCCTCGTGAAGCGAGCATGCGAGCGCGAGAGATTCCCCCTCAGCTCCACCAAAAAACAATAAGAGGGTTGACCATGAGGTCAGCCCTTTTTGTTTTTTGGAAGAGCGGGGATCGAACACAGGAGGTATGGGGGCTGAGCCAAAGCATCGATAGGTAAATTTACTTGATTCATCTGATCACTTTGCATAGAACTCTTGTGGTTACTTATTTAAGACAAAATTTAACACAGAGAAGCACTAAGTCACAATGGTGGGCATCTTTGTGCCATCTTAATTGACTCTTTTATTTTTTGTGCTAAAGTTGAATGCATAGGCGGATTTTTTCTCTCTCCTCTATTTCTTCTAACCTAAAGTTACTTCCTGATAAAAACAGATAGAGTCTTTAACATTTCTATTTTGTTGAAAGGAGGTGATATCGCAGAAACAGTAGTCGAAGCAGCAGGACTGAACTGTTCCATTTGTGGTCAAACAAAAGGAGAAAATTATGAATACGAGATCTAATTTCATTCTTATTTTCATGACTTGTGTCATGCTCCTCGGATGGAGCATTCCCGCCTTGGCCGAGCAGGCCATTCTTAGACCAATCAAAGATAATACGATTTATCAAGGTACACAGTTCGAAGACAACAGCTGCGGAGCAGGAACCGGGATGATTGCCGGCAAAACGAACGTCAGCGGCAGGAGGCGGCGCTCTCAGGCGCGCTCTGGTTGCGTTTGACGTTCCGACCGTCATTCCCGGGGGCTCTTCGATCCAGAGCGCCAGTCTCACCATGACCGTGGACCGGACCCGGGTTTCCAATGCAGAGAGTTTCTTCCTGCACAGATTATTGTTCGACTGGGGTGAAGGCGCCTCGAACTGTGACCGCAATCCGGGTCAGGGCGCGCTCGCCATTCCTCCGGACGCGACCTGGCTTTACAGGTTTACCGCGACCGATCCCGCCCTCAATACTCCGTGGTCGAGCCCGGGCGCATCGCCTGGTACGGATTACGTTCAGGCCGCAAGCAGTTCTGCCCTGGTAGGTCCGGCCAATGGTCCTTACACGTGGCCGTCCACGGCAGGGATGATCGCCGACGTTCAGGGCTGGGTGAGTAACCCGTTGAGCAATAACGGCTGGTTCCTCATCTGCAACGAAGGCGCAGCCGCTTCGCAGACGACCTCGCGTTTCGGCACACGGGAGAGCTCAACTCCTCCGAACCTCTCGATCACGTTTACTCCGCCCGATCCTGCGTATGACGCCTGCTGTCTGCCGACCACCCCGCAGACATGTGCCTTCAGGCTGGAGGCTGATTGCCGTGCCCAGGGCGGCACTTTTTTCGCCGGTCTTGATGTCTGTGATCCGAACACCTGTAATCAGGACCCCGGGGCATGCTGCATTCCGGGTGAAGACATCAATTATTCCTGCCAGAGATTGACCGCTTCACAGTGTTCGGCGGCAGGCGGAGCGTTTAAAGGTTCGAACACGAGCTGCAGCACCAGCAATATCTGTGGCCTGGCCCCATTCCGTGATCCCCTGCCGATCCCGGCTGCAATGACACCGATATCGGGGACTCAGGGCAGCGCGGCAACCTATGACGTTCCCATGACCGAATTCAAACAGCGGCTCCATCGCGACCTGCCGGACACGACGGTGTGGGGATATAGCGGCAGCTACCCCGGGCCGAGCATAGAAGCATCCGTCGGCCAGCCCGTTACCGTAAACTACATCAATGATCTGCGGGACCTTACAACCGGTCAGCTCCGCACGTTTCACTACTTCCCTGTTGATCCCTGCCCTCATGGCCCGAGCTACTGGCGCGATGCGCCGCGCACTGTAGTCCATCTGCACGGCAGCCATGTTCAGCCGCGATTCGATGGGCTCCCCGAGTACGATTTCTTCCCTGGCGTACGCGATACGTATACCTATCCGAACAACCAGACCGCGACGACACTATGGTTTCATGACCATGCACTCGGAATTACCCGTCTCAATGTAACCATGGGGCTGGCTGCGTTCTATCTTCTTCGCGATGATTTCGAGAAGAACCTGATCGCGACCAATCAACTCCCGGGCGGACCGTACGAAATCCCGTTGGCGCTCCAGGACCGTGACTTCAATCCCGACGGCTCGCTCTCCTATCCGGGAGTTGATATCCAGACCCAGATGTTCCACGGCAAGAACCTCCTCGTGAATGGAAAGGTATGGCCGTATCAGAATGTCGACCAGGGTAAATACCGTCTCCGGGTGTTGAACGGCTCATCAACCCGTACGTACGCCATTTCCCTGGTAAATATCAGTGATCCCAACCGGCCGAAGCTCCCGATTACGGTGATCGGGACCGAGGGCGGGTTCTATGACTCGCCGCGCTTGGCACCGAACAATGAGGTGACGATCGCCCCTGCAGAACGCTTCGAGATCATCGTGGATTTTGCCGGTCTGCCCCGCAACACCGAGGTCATCATGAAGAACAGCGCGGTCACGGATTTCCCCGGAGGCATGATGCCGATGGGCGGGACCCAGAACGTAATGAAGTTCATCGTTGGAAGGAACGCGGGATTTACAGGAACCATCCCCACAGCATTGAGACCGTTTACTCCTTTGAGCACCGCCGGCGCGGTAACACGGACATTTAACCTGATCCGCGTCGCCGAACCGTGTTCCGGCGGAGAATGGCTCGTACAGACCCTTGACGGCTCTGGAAACGTGATCGGGTCCCACTGGGACGATATCACCGAGCTTCCGTCGCTCGGCGGCACCGAGATCTGGGAGTTCAGGAACAACAGTACCGTCATGCATCCGATGCATATCCATGACGTGCATTTCCAAGTGCTGAACCGCCAGGCGATCGACGCGAGCGGCAACCCCACCGGCCCGGTCATTTTGCCTGATCCCCTGGAGGCAAACTCCTGGAAAGATACCGTACGTGCAATGCCCAATCAGGTCGTCCGTGTTGTTCTTCGGTTCGATGATTTCGTCGGCAAGTATCCGTTCCACTGCCATATCATCGAGCATGAAGACCACGAGATGATGCGGCAGTTCCAGGTGGTCAATCTGAACTGCAACAATAACGGAATCTGTCAGGCCGGCGAGGACTGCGTGAGCTGTCCATCCGACTGCGGCAGTGTGAGCGGCGCGTATTGCGGCAACGGTCTCTGTGAACTCGGCGACGGCGAGACCTCGGCGAACTGCCCTGCTGATTGTGCCCCCGGATGCGGAACCGCCGCGCTGACTTGCAATACCGTTTCTGCTGTTTGCGAGGTTTCCGGCTTCTACTGCCGCGACATGATGCGGGTACCGGCCTGCTGCGGAGATTCGCTCTGCGAGGGACAGGAAGGCGTCATGACAAACGTCCCCAGCACATACTGTGCCGCTGATTGCGGCCCGATCTGCGTAACACCCGGCGCGCCGACCAATCTGACCGCAACTGTTGTGAAGAGATCCATAACCCTGAGCTGGACTGCAAGCAGTCCGGCGCCGACAGGCGGATACCGGATATATACTGTCGATGCAGCAGGAGCCCTCAACTTTAAGACAGGTGTAGGCCCCGGGACCACAACATACAGGGACACTGCGGTCACCCGTGGAACACAATACTGTTATGTAATCAAGGCCTGGAATGATTGCAGCGGAAACGGGACGTTCGACTCCGGAACCGACCCCGAGAGCGCAGCCAGCAACCAGGCATGCGCAACACCGTAATGACTCATGGCAAGAAATAATTCAGGCGGAGCCGCCACATTAACAAATGCAGTGCCGGAAGGGATGATGCTTGCAGTATCGTCAAACTCACATCGAGAAAGGAGATGTAACATGATCACCAAAAGAATTGTTCCAGAAATACTGCTTTTTACATCGGCTTTGGTATTGGTTTTTTTTGGGGGCGCTGTTTCCGCTCAGGTCCTCACTCCGCAGCAAGAGTTGGGCAAAAATGTATTCTTTGATATCAACTTGTCGGAGCCTGCGGGACAGGGATGTGTCAGCTGCCATGATCCCGCGTTCGCATTTACCGATCCGGACCAGAACCTGCCTGTATCAGAGGGAGTGATTCCCGGCAGGTTTGGAAACCGCAACTCGCCGAGCGCGGCCTATGCTGTCTTTTTCCCGACATTCACGCTCAAAGGCGGTGTCCAGGGCGGCCAGTTCTGGGACGGCAGGGCGGCAGATCTGACCGAGCAAGCCAAAGGCCCGTTCCTGAATCCGGTTGAGATGAACAATACATCCAGGGCTCAGGTGATCGGGAAGATCGCGCTCGCCTCTTATGCTCCCCTTTTCGAGCAGGTCTGCGGTCCGAATGCATTCGATCCGGCTAATACGGATATTTCTTATGACTGCATGGCAGCATCGATTGCCGCGTTCGAAGGCACGAGCGAACTCAATAAGTTCACATCGAAATTCGACGCCTATCTGGCGGGGCTGTATACGCTTACGCCGCAGGAAGACCAGGGCCGCAGGCTCTTCTCGGGAAGCGGGAAATGCGCTCATTGCCATACCGATAACGGGAGACCGGTCGTGTTCACGGATTTCAAGTTTCACAATATCGGACTGCCGACGAACAGAGAATATCCCTTCTCGCTACTGAACCCGATCCCAGCCGACCCCGGGCTCGGCGGCTTCCTGAACNACCCCAGGCAGAACGGAAAGTTCAAGAACCCGCATCTTCGGAACATCGCGCTGACCGCCCCCTATATGCACAACGGCGTCTTGAAGACGCTGAAACAGGTGGTGCACTTCTACAACACGCGCGACGTGCTGCCGCTCTGCGATCCTGCACTCGGCAATCTCGATCCTGGTTTCGGCACGACCTGCTGGGCAGCACCCGAGACGCCTGAAACCATGGACAGCAGCTTCGTGGGCAACCTCGGCCTGACTGACGCAGAAGAGGACGCCATCATTGCATTCATGACGACGTTCACGGATGGATTCCTGCCCTGATTGTGAAATATTCATAATCTGATAGCGAGTGCGCGTTCCGTATAAATAAAGGAACGCGCACTCTTTTTTTGCAACATAATTCCTGCGACGCTTTGTCACTGTCTTGCTACCCAGTGACGGCAATGATAGCGAGAACGGTTCGGCCATCATGAGCGGCGCTTCCAGACATACAATTAACATAGGTATGCCCTCACGGGCTTTCCCTGTCACACCACCATGCGTACGGGTCCGTACACGGCGGTTCGGCTGGTTAAGCGTTGCGAACAACTAATCGCGGAAGCCCGAGCGAGTCAAAATAGGCCTTCGGGAACGCCCGCTGTATGGTGGCGTGTCGCGCCATACGCCACAGGCCTTTAGGTGCGCCTGCTGCGACTGCCGCTTGGAAGTGAGGGATTTCCCGCCGCCTGAGTTCCGCGTACCGGATCGTTCCTCGCTTCCATTGTCTCCAG
>C687J29039_10000642_pt1 | contig 14384 bp, 12 predicted proteins | sample RifCSP16_2_FD_29039 | JGI IMG/M metagenome (IMG submission 29039)
TCCCGGATCAGGTTCGCGATCCGCTCGGTGATCACCCGCGTTTTTCCGCTTCCCGCGCCCGCAAGGATCAGGAGAGGTCCTTCGCCGTGCAGCACCGCCTCACGCTGGGGGGGATTAAGGTCGTTGAGATAATCCATAAAATTCAGAAGTCAGAATTCAGAAGTCAGAAGTCAGACAAGACCAAGTCTTTAAGTCTGTCCTCTGTAATCTGTCTTCTGAATGTCTGTTCCTACTCCACCGTCACGCTCTTCGCCAGGTTCCTCGGCTGGTCCACGTCCGCGCCGCGCAGCACCGCGATGTGGTATGCAAGGAGCTGCAGCGGGATGGACATGAGGATAGGCATAAGGAGCTGGCTGGTCGCCGGCACGGGGATTACGTGATCGACCCGTTTTTTTATCTCTTCGTCGTGTTCTGTCGTGAGCGCGATCACGATCCCGCCCCGGGCCTTCACCTCTTCCATGTTCGAAAGGATCTTGTCGTACACGCCGTTCTTCCCGGCGAGCACGACGACCGGAAGGTTCTCATCAATGAGCGCGATCGGACCGTGCTTCATCTCACCCGCGGGATATCCCTCGGCATGGATATAGGACACCTCTTTGAGCTTGAGGGCGCCTTCCAGCGCTATGGGGAAATTCGGCCCGCGGCCGAGGTACAGAAAATCGTTCGCCTTGAAATAGCGCTTCGCGATCTGTTCTACGTGTTCGTTCTCTTCCAGACAGCGCTCAACGAGCGTCGGGACATGCACCAGGTCGGCCAGCATTTTCTTCATGTCATCGGCGGAAAGAGCTCCGCGCAAAGCGCCGAAAAAAAGGCCGAAGAGATAGAGCGCGGCAAGCTGCGCGGTAAATGCCTTTGTCGAAGCCACGCCGATCTCGGGCCCGGCGTGGGTATAGACCACTCCGTCAGCCTCCCGGCCGGCAGTGGACCCCACGACATTACAAACGGCAACGATAATGGCGCCCCGTTTCTTGGCCTCGCGCATGGCCGCGAGCGTGTCGGCGGTCTCACCGGACTGCGTGATGGCGATGAACAGATCATCCTTGCCCACGAGAGGATCGCGGTACCGGAACTCGGACGCGATGTCGACCTCGACGGGTATTTTGGCGAGCGCTTCGATCATATACTTGCCGGTCAGGCCCGCGTGCCATGATGTGCCGCAGGCGACGATGAAGATCTTTTTTATTTTTTTCATCTGCTCCGGTGCAAGATCGATCTCCTCGAGGTGGACCACGCCCATTTCCTGCGAGATCCTGCCTCTGATGGTATCCATGATCGCGCGGGGCTGTTCGTATATTTCTTTAAGCATGAAGTGGCGGTAGCCGCCCTTCTCCGCCATGACGGGGTTCCAGAGCACGCGGGTGATATCGCGTGAAAGCTCAGCGCCCTTCAGATCGGTTATCCGTACGCCCTCGTCCGAGAGGACCGCCATCTCATCATCGTTCAGGAACAGCACGTCCCTGGTCCGGTGCAGGATGGCCGGGATGTCGGAGGCGAGGAAGAACTCGCCCTGCCCCAGCCCGACCACGAGGGGGCTCCCCTTGCGGGCGCCGACCACGACATCGGGGCTGCGTTCATCGATCACGGCAATGGCATACGCGCCCTGAAGACGGCCAATAGCCTCACGTACTGCTTGCTCAAGAGACACGCCTTTAACGGCAATGCTGTCGATCAGGTGGGCGATCACCTCGGTATCCGTTTCCGACAGAAACGTGCGGCCCTGGGACAAAAGTTCCTTTTTCAGCGCGGTATAGTTCTCTATGATGCCGTTATGGACGACCACGACGCTGCCTGCCCGGTGAGGATGGGCGTTCTCCTCGGACGGCCGCCCGTGGGTGGCCCAGCGGACATGGCCCACGCCGATCCTGCCGGGAAGAGGCTCGCCCCGCAGGAGATTCTCGAGGTTCTGGAGCTTGCCCACCGCCCTGCGCACTTCGAGCTTCTTGTCCTGGAGCACGGCCACGCCCGATGAGTCGTACCCCCGGTACTCAAGCTTCTTGAGACCTTCGATCAGGATCGGCACCGCCTGTTCCCTGCCTATGTAACCGATGATTCCACACATAAGTCGCTTCGCTCCAATATTCCAAATCTCAAATCCCAAATTACAGATAATCATCAATGACCAAATCTCAATAACCAAACAGTTTGGGGCTTGATTGTTGGAATTTATTTGATCATTGGTGTTTGGTCACTGGAATTTGTTTGTTATTTGGTGTTTGNTATTTGGGATTTCCGTCTTTTTTCTGTTTCATCTGCTTCCTGCGGCTCGCAAGGCCTTCGCGGACGTCCTGCGGCGCGCGGCTTATGGCCAGGGCGTCCGGCGGAACATCACGGGTGATCGTCGCGCCGGCGGCGATCACCGCGCCCCGCCCGATCGTTACCGGAGCAATGAGCTGCGCGTCGCTGCCGACAAATACATCGTCCTCGATCACCGTCCGGTGTTTTTCGAAACCGTCGTAATTGCAGGTGATCACCCCCGCCCCGATATTCACGTCTTTCCCGATGACGGCATCGCCGATATAGGAGAGGTGGTTCGCCTTGCTCCCCTCGCCGATGACGGATTTCTTCACCTCGACAAAATTCCCTATTTTCGCGCGTTCGCCGATCACCGAACCCGGCCGCAGATGGGCAAAAGGGCCCACGGACGCGCCCCTGGCGATACTGCTCTCCTCGATGACGGAACAATCTTTCACCGTGACACCGCTGCCGAGGGCGCTGTCCACGATCCGCGTGCCGGGATATACCATGCAGGACTCTCCCAGCACGGTCTTGCCTTCGAGACGGACATTAGGGTAGAGGACCGTGTCCCGTCCCAGGGAAACGTCGCTCCCGACAAAGACCGTGTCCGGGTCGAGCATGGTCACGCCCTCCCGCATCCAGTGAAGGTTGATCCTGGCCCGGAGAACGCGTTCAGCCCTGCTCAGGTCATATCTCGTGTTCACTCCCATGACCTCGTCCGCGTCCTTGCAGAGCAGGGCGGAAACGACGAGGCCCTTCTTCCCGGCGATCGCTATGGCGTCCGGAAGATAATATTCGCCCTGCGCATTGTTCTTTCCGAGCCTTTCGAGGGACGAGAGGAGAAATTTCTTCTCAAAACAGTAGATGCCGGCGTTCACTTCCCGGATTTTTTTCTGCGCCGGGGAAGCGTCCTTTTCCTCGACAACGGCCTTGACACCGGATCTCTTCCTCACCACTCTGCCGTAGCCGAAGGGGTTGTCCATCATGGTGGTAAGCAGCGTGACGGAGGCGCGGGATTTTTTATGGAACCCGATGACCGCCTGCAGCGTCCCGGCGGTAATAAGCGGGGTGTCGCCGCAGAGAATGATGATCGGTCCGGACGAAGCGGCGATCATCTCTCCGGCCTGTCGCGCGGCGTGGCCCGTACCGAGTTGCTCGCGCTGAAGCACGACCTCGGCCCGGTATTGTTCCGCCGACTTCCTCACCGCATCCGCCTGATGACCGAGAACGAGGACGATCTTCTCGGGGTCCAGACCGGCTGCCGCATTCAGCACATGCTCGATCAGGGGCCGTCCGGCAAGGGGATGCAGAGCCTTGGCGCGATGCGACTTCATACGCGTGCCCAGACCTGCCGCGAGGATGACGACGGTAGGCTTCACTTACAGCGCCTCCTGCCCCGGATGGGTCAATTTGCGGGCCTTCACCTCATTCATGGGCACGAGCCCTATGGAAATGATGAACTGCATTCCGTCCTCCACGGACATATCGAGCTGCGTGACCTCGTTTTCAGGGAGAATGAGCAGGAATCCCGCGGTCGGGTTCGGCGTGGTAGGGACAAAGACCGTCATAAACTTCCCGGTCAGGCCCACGGATTCGCCCCGCACGTCCCCGGTAACGAACCCCACGCTGTAACACCCCTTGCGGGGATACTCCACAAGCGCCACGCCGTGAAAATTCTGCTTCATGGAAAAGGTCTCCATGATCTTCTTCACTGTGGTATACACGCCGCGCACGAGCGGGACTTTTTGTAACAAGACATCGCTGTACTTGACAAAGCGCCTGCCGATATAGTTGGCCGAGAGCACGCCCACGATCAGGATGACAAGGAAGAGGGTAACGATGCCCACGCCGGGAAAACGAAGCTCAAGATACTGTCCGAGCAGAGGGCCGAGCATCCCGTCGATCCAGCCGAGGATGGCCCTGAGCACATAGAAGGTGGCCCAGACAGGAATGATAACGAGCAGACCGGTGATAAAATATTTTTTGAAGAAATCCCTGATCTTTTTCACAGAGCTATATTACTGATTTTACAGGAAGGTTGCAAGCTTTTTTTGAGAACTGCCCGACAGGAAAGCCCCACGCCGCTACGCATTGAGGGCCTTTCTTACCTTTGCCCCCAGCGCGGCGGAGGTAAAGGGTTTCTGGATGAAAAGAGCGCCCGGATCCAGCACTCCCCGATGCGCAATGTCATTATCCGGATACCCCGACGTGTACAGAACTTTCACTTCAGGCCGCAGCGAGCGCACTTCTTCAGCCAGACCTTTGCCGTTCATACCCGGCATAACAACGTCCGTGAACAGGAGCTCCACGTTTCCCTCATATGCGGCCAGCAGGGAGAGCGCCTCCTCTCCCGAGGGGCACGAGAGCACGGTGTACCCCAGATCTTCCAGCATCATTCCCGCCATGGTCCGAAGGCCTTCGTCGTCTTCAACGATCAGAATGGTCTCCTTGCCTCCCGTGACCTTTTGAGGGACCTTTTTGCCTTCAGCCTCGGTCTCCCCTTCCACCCTGGGCAGGTAGATCTTAAAGCTCGCCCCCTGTCCCGGCTCGCTGTAGGCCATGATATAACCGTTGTGCTGTTTGACGATGCCGAAAACCGTTGACAGACCGAGCCCGGTCCCCTTCCCCATCTCCTTGGTCGTAAAGAAGGGTTCAAAGATGCGGGCCTTTACCTCTTGCGTCATTCCCGTTCCCGTATCAGAAACGGCGAACATCACATACGAGCCGGGCACAGAGCCCTGATGTCCGTGTACATACTGTTCATCAAATTCCACATTTGCCGTCTCTATCGTCAGCTTTCCTCCATTGGGCATGGCATCACGCGCATTGACGGCCAGGTTCATGACCACCTGCTCGATCATCCCGAGGTCAGCCCGTACCCGCCCTATGCCGGGCGCGCTTTTCGATATAAGTTCGATATCTTCTCCGATGATCCTGCGAAGGATCCGATCCATGTCGGTAAGGACCGCGTTCATGTCCAGGATCTTGGGTTCTATGATCTGTCTCCTGCTGAAAGCGAGAAGCTGGCGCGTCAGGGTCGCGGCCCGTTCTCCCGCGTCGAGTATGCTCTCAAGGGCCTGCCTGCCCGGAGCATCTGAGGAGCTTTTGTGCAGGAGCATCTCGCTGTAGCCGATCACGACGTTCATCAGATTATTAAAATCATGGGCCATGCCGCCTGCCAGCCGGCCCACGGCCTCCATCTTCTGGGCCTGGAGGAACAGAGCCTTGAGGTGGGTGAGCTCCGTGATATCGCGCATGGTCTCAACGACAAGAGAAATCTCCCCATTCTCCTTTTGAAGAGGGGATGCCGATACCTCTACGTCGAACGGCTCTCCCCGCGGCCTGAAATGCCTTTGAACGATGCTCCGGTGGTTGCCTGTTTTGAACGTGTATGCGGCCGGACACTGATGGTCACCGTCCTCCCCGCATGGCCTGGTCCTGCCGCGCGAAACAAGGTAGCAGGGCTTTCCGATCACCTCATCGCGGGTCTTCCCCGCTGTCCTCAAGAAGTTTTCGTTCAGTTCGCGGATGAGAAAGTCCCGGTCAATAACAATGACGCTTTCATGTCTGCTCTCAAGGATCCCCCGGTAGTAATCATGCTGGCGCAGCAAGGCCTCCTGCCCCTGTCTGCACGCGGCGCGGTAGGTAAAATATCCGACCCCGGAGAGAGCGCTGATAATAACAACATGGAAAATCATAAGGCGGAAAGAAAGGCCATACCACGCGTACCCGGCAAAATATGCCGTCATCGACAGCGCGAGAATGGAAAACAACAAAAAAGCGGGCCGCCGGACAAGCCGCCTTTTCAGATCTTTTATCTTCTGTTCGAATGTGACCTCGGCCATAGGGGAGATCCTGATCGTCTCTTTCACAAGAGATGAAATGTTGTACGCTGTACAGGGATATTATAGCGCAAAAAAACGCTGCCGGAGGGCGCTGATGCTTTTTTCAGAAAGTCCAAAGGCCGGGGACGACCATGCGCAGGGAAGTTTTTTCAACGATTGCGGAACTTTTTTGCCGCCAGGACGATCTCAAGCGGCTGCTTGAGAGGACGACCCGGAAGTTCACCATGTATTATACGATGTGCCGTTCAAAGCGACAAGGGGGCTCGCGCTATGGACATCGAACACGCCTCCTTCCTCCCCTTCGAGCGCGACCGTGATCCAGTCGGTATTGCCGGTGAACGGGTCCTTGGGGATTTGCCTCAGATAGCTCCTTGACTGGTCCGACTGATTTATCAGCCCGGTGAGCTCAGCCGGGTACTTGCCGTTGTCCGCGTAGTACTGGTCGATCGCGTCGCGGATCTGGAACAGATCCTCCTGCAGAACGGCCTCACGCGCCTTAATGACCGCATAGCGGAGGTCCGGCTGGGCGATCGTGACAAGAATTCCGATGATCGCAAGCACGATCATGAGCTCGATGAGGGTGAACCCCTTCGAATGCGGATTGCGGCTTGCGGATGGCCATAGGCCACGCCGATGCGGAATGATAACTTCGAGCTCCGAACCCCGAACCCCGAACTTTCCGTATTTTCCCATATTGCCGTTTTCAATTTGCATTGTGCGTTTACCAGGTATTGTACTTGGAGCCGTCAAGCGACAGGGCTTCGCTCTTCGAATATACATCGTAAACATTATCTCCCCCCCAGGAGGTGGAGTCACGATCGTCGCCGTACGACCGGAGGCCCCAGTTGTTGGGGTTTTCCGGTGAATCGAGCGGCGTCATAGGATCACGGGGGAGCCTACGGAGATACTTCTTTGTCCTGTCCACCGCGCCGGCAAGCTTGAGCGGCTCCGTCAATTTCTCGAGCGACTCGGGATAGTTGTTCTGGTCGGCCTGACAGTATCCTTCGAGAGAAGAAAGTTTTTTTTCGTCGCAGTCTTTTTTAAAGGCATCGATCGCCGAACGGAGGACCCGGAGGCCGGCCCTCAATTCCATCTCTTTTGCCCTTTTCACGGTCATGCGCGTAAGCGGCATGACCCCTGCAGCAAGGATCGAGATGATCGCGATGACCACGAGGATCTCTATGAGCGTGAAGCCCTTCGCCTTCATGAGCCCCGTTCCCTCTCCGCCGTTACTGGACGGTAACCGTCGCGCCCTTCGCTTCAGTATTGATCTGCTCTCTATTGAAATTCGTCAGCTTCATGCTCTTGATCACGATGTCGCTCTTCCCGCCGCTCTTGCCCTGGAAAGCAACGGTGCAAAGTCCTCCTGCGCCTTCCACGCCGCCGACATCTCCGATTCGCGTCATGTAGATATCCACCGTTCCGGCCATCACGTTGTTCGAGAAGAGGAACGAGGTCTGCTGACCGTCCCTTTTCAAGAGCTGCCCTTCGCTCGCAGACTTGAATTCCACTGTCTTCGGGTCATAGCCGAGCCTGATGATCGTCCCGTAGAGGTCTTTCACGCTGGCCACCGATATCTCGAGCTTGATCTCCTGGCCGACCTGGGAAGCGGATTCGGCAGGCTTTATCTCAAGGCTGGCAACAACCGGCGGCGCCGGCACGGGTTCGGCTCCGGCCGCCGGCGGCGTGAGCTTTGCCGTATCAACGGCGCCCGGCTGGGCCGGCGCTCCTCGCTGGGCCATGGAGTCAAGCACAGCCGTCTTATCCGCCGGTTTTTCAGAAGGCTTCGAACTCCTGGTCGCCGACGACATGAAGAGCGGCCTGGTATCGTACGTTTCTTCCGTTCCGGACCAGAAACTCTGCACGTCTTTATCAGGCAGTTCGAGAGGGCGCACGATGTTCGGTGTAATGGACATAAGGATATCGGTCTTGATGGTGCCGTCGCTCGTAGACGAGAAGAGCTTGCCCAGGACGGGGATCTCTCCGAGCAGCGGGACCTTTACCGTACTTTTCCGCTCCTCATCCTGGATGAGTCCCCCGATGATCACGGTCTCACCGTCACGGAGGTTGACGATCGTGTCGGTATTCCGCGTGCCGAACCGGTACTGCTTCTGCCCGTTCCCGAAATCGAGGGCGTCACCGAGCGTGCTGACCTCGAGACCCAGTTTGAGCGTAACAGAGTTGTTGAGATGGATCGTGGGCTCAATATTCACCTTGATACCCACATCTTTATACTCGAAGGTCGACGTTACCGCAACTGTTGCCGTGGACTGGACCGTCGAGGTCTGGACCGGGATCTTGTTCCCGATATGGACTTTAGCCTGTTTATTGTTCAGGACGCGCACGCGCGGGTTCGCCAGCGTCTGTGCATCGGAATCCTGTTTCAGCAGGTTCATCACAACGCCCGGGAGCGTCAACATCATATTGTCTCCCGAAAGATTTCTAAGCTGTGCAAGTGATATCCCGCCTGTGCTCGTTGAGGTGCTGCTGGTCGAGCTCTGTATCGCGGCACTCACCGTGAGCCCCGGGGTGAAATTCCAGCCGTACTGCAAGGTCTTGGACCGGTTGATCTCAAGGATCTCCACGTCGAGGATGACCTCGGCCTCCTTGAGGTCATTCGCCGCGATCACCTTCTCCACCAGCTTTATTTTTTCGGGGGAGTCGCGGACGGTTATGGAGTTCACGATCTCGTTCACATATACCTTTTTGGTATCAAGCATGGAGCGAAGGAGGTTGACGATGTCTTTTGCCTTGGCGGTGTTGATATAGAACGTCTTGACCATGAGGTCCTGGTACTGGTCCATCTTGGCCTTGCTCTTGGGAATGATGATGATCGTGTCGGCGCTGATCTTCTTCATAAAAAGCTTGTTCGTCGAGAGAAGCAGGTTGAGCGCCTGCTGGAATGATACATCCTTGACGAACACGGTCACGGGCTGGGCCTTTACCTCTTCGTCAAAAAGGATGTTGATGCCCGAGAGCTTCGACAGGATCTCGAAGGCCTCTTTGATGTTCGTGTTCTTGAGATTGAGGGTAATGGGTTTTTCCGATGCGAGGGTGAGCGCTTCATCCGGCTCGGCCTCCGCCTTCTTCTTCTGGAGCCGGTCCAGGGCATCGATGAACTTTGCGTTGCTGGGATCAAGTTCCACGGCTTGATTAAGATCGGAAAGGGCGTCGTTCACCCTGCCAAGCTCCAGAAATGTCAAGGAAGCCCGGTAGTGATCTTCGGCCTGCTTCATATTGAGCACGGTCTTGAGCGCGCCTTGTATAGCTGCGTTCGAAGGGTTCAGGAACAATGCCTGCTGCAGCTCCACAATGGCCTGGTCGAACTTGCGTTCCTTCAGAAAATTGCGCGCCCTTTTATAATGATGGTTCGCCGCTGTCTCCTCGGCCCTGAGCAGCGCTGAGCGGTATTCAATATTCTGAGGGTCCCGGGCGTTTGCCTCCCGGAACTCTTTGACCGCCAGGTCCCACTCGCCGCTATGAGTATAACCCTCCCCGCGCTGGAACGCCCGGGACCCTGCACAGCCCGTGAGAGAGACCGTCAGAGCGCCGATCACGAACAGTAAAGCAATCCTTTTCATCATACCCCTCCTGAACAGAACGGTGGAACCCATCCAGCAGGCCCGCCAAAGCGAAACTGCCGCGGAACATCGCCTGCCCGAACCAGGTCCCCCATCCTTAATCTCTGCGTAAAATCCTTATAAATACGAAACCAGGAACCGAATCCGCACGGGGTCTACTTCACCGGCGGCCGAAACGTGGGAGGCGAAAACATCGGCATAGGTCTCGGCTGCGAACCCTGGTCCGCTCCCGCGGCCCCACCCGTGAGTTCTATGCGTACCTCCACGCGCGTGACCGTATCAACAAGCAAGACATGATCCTTTCCTGCCTCTTTCACCTTATAATTCTTCTGCACCATCTCGCCGCTCTTCACGATAAAGAGTTCCCCGTCTTTTGACAGGAACAGGGAATTCTCCTTGTCCGTCAGGTAGCCGAGGAAACGAAACTTTGCGAGGTCTGCCCGTGACGTCTCGGCCGCGATCTCCTCAGGTGTCTTTTCCGGGACCGGGGGCGGAGGAGGAGGCCCCGCGGGGAGAGGCGCCGCCTTCGGTTTCGGTGCGGGATTGGCCATCCTGAAGATATCGCGGGCTACCCCGGGAAACTTTTCCTCCCTCTTCGCGAAAAAAATGAGAAGAGGGTCGGTCCCGGCGGCGGGAGAAGAAAGCCCAGTCCGGACCGGCGAAGCGACGACAGAACCGGGACGATGGGCAAGCGGCGCGGTCTTCTGCTTCTCAGCGCTCATGAGCCGGTAGAACACAAGGAGCGCGAGGACCGCGGCAAGCACACCGAATACCTTCTTCTCCTGTTCCCGCGTCAACACCATCCGTGGAGTACCGCCTTTATTTGGCTTTTATATAGGTTACGAGCTTCATCTGAAACTTCACCCTGCCTTTTTCGGAATCCAGCTTTACATCCTGAATACCGACAAGACGGTCGGAGGTTTCGACCTCATAAATGAACCGCTTTACTGCCGGATAATTCCCCTCCGCGGAGAACGGGAACACCAGCATGGTGAATCCCTCGTTCCCGCGCCTGGGCATATCGTAATTCACTGCGGCAACCTTGAGGTTCAGCTTCCTCGCGATTTGAACAAGGTCCTTAATGAGAAGCGGCATGTCCTTTTGCGCAAGGATGCCGGCCCCGATCCCCGTGAGCGTTTGCTTCTGCTTCTGAAACAGCACGGCCTCCGCGTGTCTCTTCCTGAGTTCGGCGTACCGCGACTCGAGATCACGCAGCCGCCCCGCGGAGGGAGCGACCACAATGCCATAGAGCATGAGATTCGCGCACAAAAGCCCAGCGCAAACCAAAAAGGCCGCTCTCAGCTTCTTATTTTCGCTGAGCCACGCCGGCGCCTTTATCTTCCTGATAGAGTGCCACCACATTGAAAAAAATATGCCCCTTGTCCACGGACTGGTGTTTGAGAAATNGATCTTTAAACGATGCCGATTTTTCCATGCCGACCATAAGGTTGCGNAGCGCCTCCGGCGACTGGGCCCTGCCTTCAAGCGCCAGGGTGCGCTCTTTCGAATTTAGCTCCACCCGCTCAAGAGCCGCGCCGGTGGGGAAAACCGCCTCAATATTCGTGAAAAGCCGCGTCCACGAAAACCGTCTCGCGTCCATGAGAGCGGACATGGAGCTCAGCTCNCCGGTGATCCGCTCCCGCTCGAGAAGTACCGGCCTCACCCGCTCTTCCGCAGCCGCAAGCGTTTTCAGTTTGCTGTTCATGGAGGAAATGTCCGCCCGATAGGAGATCACCGCCCACAGCATGATCGCCATCAGGACGGCGAGAAGAACAGCTCCCGCAAGCAGGCCCGCGTATGTCCTGAGGATGATACGGTAATCCCTGCTGGCAAGATTGATAGCTATCATACCGCGCTCCCCGCGCCAAGCGCTGCTGCCAGGGCCGCAGGCCAGACCGATTCCGGTCCCGCCCCGTTGCCCGAGGAGAGAACAGCGGCCGGCGACAAGACCTCGATGTCGAATGCGTTCATGNCCCTGAGCCCTTCGGCCAGGTTCTCGAGATCGGGATAATCGCCTCCGAGGGAGAGGAGCTCGATCCCGGACAACTGGACCTGGGTGCGGTCCATGTGTGTGTAGAAATGGAGCGAATCCTCTATCTCCCGCAGGAGTCGGGTACGAATTTCATCCTGCGTGCCCCTCTTCATTTCCTTGAAACGGTAAAAACCGGGTTTCCCCTGTTCCATCACCAGGACGGCAAAGGAGTCTTCGGTAATATACGCCAGAGCGGACACCGGCGCTTTCTTCGAAAGGTAAGCAGAGTAAAAGTTTGCGGTATGAAAAGAAGAAAGCCCGACTGCCCAGGGTTCGAGCCCCAGACCGATGAGCAGCGCCTCGTACTGCGCGATCACCTCACGCTTGGCGGCGCAGGCCAGGAGGGTGAACCCCCTCTCCTGACGGCGGAGGATCTGATGCCGGAGGACCGTGTCCGATGCGTCGAAGGCGGCGGTTTTTTCGATCCGCCATCGAATGAGCTGCTCCCTGTCCTCTCGCTTGGAAGGTAGATCATCAAATTCGAACACCTGGACGCGAAATACGCTGTCAGGCAGACTGAGGGCNGTGCGGCATATCCTGCTCTCGCGGTAAGCAACGGCGCCGAGTGTGTCCCGAAGGATCGCGCTGAGACCTTCCGGGTCATGGAGGTTCTGCGAGGCATAGCTCTCGCCCACCATGCCCGCAGGAAGATCAACTGTCTTCGTAAAAAGCACTTCCGTTTTTGTGTCCCCGCCGGTTACCGCTGCCAACCTGAGCGAAGCAGGGTTTATTTCCAAGCCCAGCCCCGGCCTTCGCGNAAAAAGCCTAAACATTGCCGTATATTAACAAGGTGCGAGCGGGAAGTCAATCGTTAGTTGCACAAGTTGGTTGCACAAGTTTTTGCACAAGAGACATCCCCTGAGATTCGTTCCTCAACGCGGTTAAGATAAAATCAGGTCTCCCCTTTTCTTTTTACCGCCGGTTCTCAAAAGAGAGCGCTATTAGGGCGGGTGGGAGNGCGNGCGGTCTTTTCATTTGCAATTCAAGGCATTATTTTGATAGAAACGGCCGCACCAGGGGATCGGGGGCTTGTGTCCCGCAGACCGGTATTACGAAAAAGCCGAATTGAGACACGTCGCGATGGCAAACTATGAGGATGAGTCGTATTTCTGCAACCGATGCCGGAAAGACCGGAATGACAGGCCGAGGAGTTTTGCCGCCTCCGTCTTCACTCCGCCCGCTTTTTCGAGCGCCTTCTTGAGCAGGGTCTTCTCCGCGTTTTCCAATAACGCCTCAATATCCATGCCGGCATCGGGGATATCCGAAGGCACCAGCTCCGGACACGGGCGAACATCTTTGATGATGTCCTGAATATGCTCACGCTGGATCGTGTCTCCCGCAGCCAGAATGACCATTCGCTCGATCGTGTTTTCCAGTTCCCGCACGTTCCCCGGCCAGCCGTAGTTCATGAGCAGCTTCATTGCATCCGGGGCGATGCTTTTCAGGGCCCGGTCCGATGAATATTTTCTCAGGAAGAAATCAACGAGCAGCGGAATATCATCCTTCCGGTCCCTGAGAGGAGGGATGTGGATGGGGATAACATTCAGACGGTAGTAGAGGTCCTCCCGGAAATTGCCCCGTTTGACCTCTGCCTGAAGATCGCTGTTGCTTGCAGCCAGCACGCGCACATCCACCTTGATATCGGCCGTGCCGCCTACCCGCTTGAATTCCCGCTCCTGGATCACTCTGAGCAGTTTTATCTGCAGGGCCGGGGTCGTGGAGCTTATCTCATCGAGAAAAAGGGTTCCGCCGTTCGCGGCTTCAAAAAGACCCTGCCGGTTCGACACCGCACCGGTAAAAGCGCCTTTCATGGAGCCGAAGAGCTCGCTTTCGAGCAGGGTCTCGGGCAATGCCCCGCAGTTCACGGTAACGAACGGGCCGTCCTTTCTCGCGCTGTTGAAGTGAAGGGCCTTCGCCACCAGCTCCTTGCCTGTTCCGCTTTCTCCGGTAATAAGCACCGTGCTCTTCGTATCGGCCACCTGTTTGATCAGGCCAAAGATCCGCTGCATCGGTTCGCTCTTCCCGATAAAGTTTTCGAATCCGACCCGGGATTCGATCTCCCGCCGCAGGAGAATGTTTTCCTTTCGCAGGGAGTGCTTTTCGAGCGCCTTCTTGATAATGAGCTTGAGCTCATCAACCTTGAACGGCTTGATGATGTAATCATAGGCGCCGAGTTTCATCGCTTCCACGGCCGTTTCGGTCGTCGCGAACGCCGTGATCATGATCACCACGGTCTCGGGCGAGACTTCTTTCACCGCCTTGAGAACATCGATGCCGTCCAGCCCGGGCATCTTTACATCGGAGATCACCAGATCGAAGATCTCGCCCTGGACCGTCTTGAGCGCGTCTCCGCCGTTTTCGGCCGTGACAACCTCATAGCCTTCTTTCTTGAGCATGATCGAAAGAAANTCNCTCATGCTTCTTTCATCGTCTACGACAAGTATCCGGTTCATATTCTCCGATNGTCACCCCTCTCTTTGCGTCCGATCTGAATTCNGGAGTGAGCGCGCAAAAACCGTCTCTTCGGCCGTCGGCAGCATGATGCTGAAGCGCGTTCCCTTTCCNGGTTCGCTCTCCACATCAATGGTCCCCCCGTGATCTTCAATGATCCGATAGACGATCGCCAGCCCCAGGCCGGTGCCCCCCGTCTTCGTGGTAAAGAACGGATGAAATATTTTATCGATGTCCTCG